>ERZ772807.1845-NODE-1845-length-11484-cov-2.248753_pt1 | contig 11484 bp, 15 predicted proteins | sample MGYA00511472_ERZ772807 | MGnify/ENA primary metagenome ERZ772807 (study PRJEB29015, sample SAMEA2737947) | human oral metagenome | biome: human oral; feature: human-associated habitat; material: dental | place: China | collected 2039 ...
TGCCGAACTCGCCGAAGAACATCAAGCACAAGACCATGTTCTATCTGTCTCTGCTGACGGGCGCACGCAAAGGAGAGGTGAGTGCACTCACGTGGGATGATGTTGATTGGGAGCAGAAGTCCGTTCATATCCGCAAGGCGCAAAAGTACATCGATGGCAGACACGTCGAAATTTCGAAGCCGAAAACGGCAGAATCCGTGCGTACACTGTTTGTGGATGACCATGTGCTTGAGCTCCTGCGCCAGCACAAGGAGATGCAGGAGCAGTGTCTCCGGACAAAGGACTACAAAAATCCGAATCAATATATTTTCCTCGCAATTCGTCTGCGCAATGAGGAGATCGTGCCAGTGACAGCAAGCTCCCTTTACGCATGGCTGGTGCGTCTGAGCAAGGAACATGGCTTGCCTCCGATTACAGTGCATTCCCTGCGTCATATGGCTGCGACCTATGCACTGAATCATGGAGCGGCGCTTACCACGGTACAGACCATGCTCGGACATACGAATATCCGCACGACATCCATCTATCTCCACGCGCTGGATGCGCAGCGACGAGAGACCACGCAGATTCTGTCGCAGCACTTGCATGAGCTGCGGAATGCAGATAAGGAGGAGAATTGAATCATGGGAAAATACTACGGCGTATACAATGACAGGGGCGCAGGCATTTATTCGGAATGGGGTAACGTCAAGAAAGCAGAGTGTTATATCGGTGCGTTGCGTGTGAAGAAATTCCCTGCCGTGTCGGAGGCAGTGGGTTTTGTGCGCGAAGGTCTCCGCAGAGAGTGCGGCATCTCGCTGGAGGATCGCGCGGGAGATATGTTTGCGCAGAGGAAGAATTTCTTCTTCCACATCGAGGAACTCCCGACAAAATCCTATTTTACCAATAGGGGGATAGAGGTTGTACGCCGCGAGCGGTGAAGAAGCTGAGCAAAGACAATATAAGCCCCGCAGGACTATCCTGCGGGGCTATATGTATTTTTTACATTTTATGAGGGATTTTTGCATTTTTATTATTTCTTATATAGGCGTTTAATGGGTTTATTTAGAAACGTTTTATCGCTAAAAAAATGAGATAATTAAACTATATTAAGAGACTTGCAAGGAGGTGACGTATGGATATTTGCAAGGCTGTCGTTTTCAAGCAAATCGGGGCGAAGATTGCCTATCATCGCACATTGCGCGGGCTGCATCAAACAGATCTCGCCACTAAGATTGGAATCAGCAGGAGCGTTCTGAGCCGCATTGAACGAGGGAAATACAACGAGAATGTCTCCGTATCCATACTCCTCGATATTGCACAGGGGCTTGATATTGACCTCGCCATGCTCGTGACATTCGATGAACACGAGAAACGGATGTGGGAGAACGGCATGACACCAGAGGACTAGCAGGATGCGGTATCTCTATGAGAGATGAAATGTATGGAGGAGAGAACATGGAACAAGAACTTGCTGCACAGAAGGAAAAAATTGATGCACTGCTGAATGCCCCTCTCGATGATACGGCGTTCCTTTGGGATGAGACCGCACGAAAATATGCTGTGAAGATGGAGAAAATCAGGCGGCTGCTTACACAGAACGATGTAGAGGAGCATATCAAAAAGAGTGTATTGCGTAATCTTGACGCTTTTTTGACGCGCTGTGCAACACCGGAATATCATATTGCACTCGTCGGTGCGATCAAGGCGGGCAAGTCCACACTCATCAATGCGATCATTGGCAATGATCTTGCCTCGACCGAGGTGACGCCTGAGACAGCATCGCTCACGAAGTTCCGTCGCGCCGAAGAGGATTACGTCGAAGCGTCGTTCTATACTGCCGAGGAGTGGAACAGCCTTTGGAAGAGCGCAGAGGAATCACGCGCCAAGGTCTTTGTTGAGGAGTACAACGCACTCAACGCAGATCAGGAAAAGGGAAACTGGCTCGGACAGGATAACCAAAAGACCGTTTGCTCTACGAGAGAAGAACTGAAAACTGAGATTGCACGTTGGACATCCTCGAAGTCCCCGACTCATTACTTTGTTAAGGAAGTGATTGTCGGGCTGAAGGACTTTGACCTGCCCGATGGTGTTGTCATGGTCGATACGCCGGGCTTGGATGATGTCGTGGAATACCGCTCCAATATTACCAGAGACTATATCAGTCGTGCCAATGCCGTGCTCGTCTGTGTGCGCTCGGATGCGCTTACGGGCGGCGAACTCCAGACCATTCTGCGCGTATTCCAGAACGCTCGCGGCGACGCGGAAAAGGTATACGTCATTGCCACACAAATTGATACGCTCAAACAGCCTCATAGTGATTGGGAGAAGCAATGTGAAGAATGGCTGAAGTATCTCAAGGAGCAGGGCTGCTATGGCAGCAGAGATCTCGCGCGGCAGAAGTTGATTCCGGTCTCTGCGTGGCTTTATAGCGCCCTTCAATCCTATAAGGAGAACAAAATCAACGAAGATGAAGATGCCTCCTTTGCTCTTGAGAGTGCACTGCTGAAGTATAAAATTCGTATGGAGAATCTTCCTGAGAAGTTCCATGAAGTTGAAGAAAGTACAAATATCAGCCTACTAAAGACCAAGCTGCAATCGGAGATCATCTCGAAATACAAAAAGAGGATGATTGATGACATCTGCGTCGCCTATGAGCAGAACAAAGAGGATATCGGAGAGCAGATGCGCCGTCTGCGGGATGAGCAGCAGGAGATTATCGACACAAGCAACAAGGGCTTGGATGAAATTCGCAAGAAAAAGGAAGAATATGAGGAAAAGGTAAAGGCTGCCGAGGAAGAGAAGAAGAGCCTCGAACAACTGGTCTCCTCTGTCAAGTTTGCAACGACGAAACGCGCCGAGGAGTTGATCGCCGCGATTAAGGCGTTGAGCGAAAAACAAGTAAAAACACGTTGATTTGGAGGTGAGACAGAATGTTGAAAAATAGTTCTAAAATCATGCCGACAACAATACCAACCACATTACCCGCACCATTTCCTCCGATCCCAATTCCAATCATCATAGAGGGCGTGAAAACGATCTGGAAATTCATCAAGAGCATTGGCAATGAAACACCTGTGGTGAATGAGCGGTCTACTGCGCAGGATATAGAGCAGACGAGTGTTGCATTAGATCGAATGCGGCAGAATATCCTCTCCGGCTTTCGCGATTCGCTCACTGAAATCAATGCGTCCGTGGACGCGTTTCTCTCTGAACTGACGATGCGTATCGAGTCACGCGAGGATGTTCTGCACAAATATCGCTATTCGCAGCGTGAGTTCAACAAAATCATACGCGAGATTCGCGATGGTGTCGGCAGATTCTGGGAGGAGCGTCTGTCGCGCTACATCTCTCTGGATAACCCTGCCTGCTGCCGCATCCTGAATATGCCTGCGGGTGAGCGTCGCAGTGAGATGCTACAGGAATTTATTGCGACCGTCCTAAATGACACCGCAGAGGACTATCGACGACATCTGCTTTCCTCTATGACACTTTTGCAGGAGGGATTATCTGAGGATGTTGACGAGATGACATTGCAGATCGGTCAGCTGATGCAGGAGTATGCGGAACTCTCCACTTTGCAGGAGGGGGATGATAATAGAGCACAGTATGAAGCCCTTCTTGCACAGGCGCGGCGCAGAGTGTTTCTCTATGAACGTATCTCCAATGAATTGGAGGTGTAGATATGGGGCTTTGGGGCTGGATTAAGGAAAAGTATGAACAAGTAAAAGAAAAAGTTCAAGAAAAAATAGATGAAGTGTTAGATTGGTTTGAGGATGTGCTTGGTGATTCAAAGCCCGTGGATGAAAGTTCTTCTGCCGATCAGGTGAACGATGTCAACGAGATTCTGCTCGACTATAGCGAGAGGTATCGAAGCTTTGCACGAGAACTGGAAAACGACTGCCTTACCCTGGTTCAGCAGCGTTTCGAGGAAACGATGGAACTGCTCACTGCTAGGGCGGAACTCAAACGGGATTTCAAGCAGGAGATCAAGGCCCTCCGTCGTTGCCACAAGGAGCTTTGCGACGCGATTCCCGATGCAATCACAGGCGTTGTTGCAAAGCGTGTTTCGATTGACGATTCCGAGTGCCGCGGCATTCTCGCGCTCGCAGCCAGTGACAGCAAGCGGTATAAACTCCGCAATTTCTGTAAATCCGTCGTACGGGAAGCCAATGACAACCTTGCGCAGCGTGTTCATACAGCATTGGTTGAGCAGTCAAACGAGATTGGTGATGCACTGGATGAGTATATGGAGGCGAAGGAGCGGAATTTGAGCAATATGCAGCGCACATTTGCACAAATGGAGAGCGAGACGCTAGAACAGACAGCAGAGACGAGCCGTCAGCGGTATGTGCCGATGAAGCTGGTGTATATCACGGAAAAGATAGGTCAGCTTCTCTCCGCTTGAGAAATTTCGGGAGGTACTATGCCAAGGGGAAAGAAATCAAGCTCCGCAGCAAACAGCAAAATACCAAGATGGTTTGGTCTGATGGGGCAAGGAGATAAAGAGGATTTGACAGCAGAGCTCTCTGCGATCAGTCAGGGCTTATCCGAGCAGGATGAGGAACAGGCGCGATGCTCTGAGGCACTCAAGGAGAGTATTGCTGCTCTGGAAAAGAGTATTGCAGCCTATGAAAAAGCCTCTCGAAGCAGTACGAAAGCTCTCGGGCAGGTACTCGACGGCATTGTTCAGGTGCAATCCGAAGAGATTGCGACAATGGAGCGTATCCATGCAGAGATTCGGAAAACGCGGCAGGACATTGCCGAAATTAAGCGAGGATTGACCTATTTGGGCAGCCATGTCGCAACGAGTAAGGATATGGCACTCGTGGAGGAGTTGATGCGCCTTCTCGTCGCAAATCACCTGATCGAACGTGTATAAGGAGGTGCGTATGTTGGGAGACTGGATTGGTGATATTGCAGAGGAGTTTTTGGATGCGTTGGATGCGCAGAAAAAATCTGGGCGAGGCATCCGTGAAGGCGATATTGTCGGTGTCGATCGTGGCTTCTACGAGCACTATGCCGTCTATGTCGGCGATGATCGCGTGATTCACTACGCAGGCGACGGCGGCGATTTCGGCGGAGATGTTGCCATTCGAGAGGCATCTTTTCAGGACTTTCTCGGTGAGGAGACAAGTTATTTCGTTTGTGAGTTCCCCGAAAACCACAAGCACCCTCAGAAGCGACGGCACATTGCTTCGTCCGTTATGCCGGATATGCGAGACTTGCTTGATATGTTCAAGTCTGCTCAGTACCATCTATTCTCACCGGAAGAAACTGTCGAGCGCGCATACAGCCGCCTCGGTGAACGGAACTATAACCTCCTCATGAATAACTGTGAGCATTTCGCAATCTGGTGCAAGACGAACATCTCCGAATCGTGGCAGGTGAAGGAATTGCTCGGCGGGGGCGATGTTCTGCGACAGCATATATCGTAAATCATATATGAGAGAGAATATGCAGAGAGGAAGAATGAACCATGTTTATGATGAATGGAAGAAAAATGGCAGCACCGCTCTCAGAAGATAAAATCAAGCGATATTTTCAGTTGCTCGGCCTCAAAGAAATGCCCGTGGATATCACCCTTGATATGTGGGATGACAGTGTGGAGCGGGATGTCAAAAATCTCGAAGGAAAAACGAAAAGAGTATCCGAGGTTGCGGGAAAAGAGATTTCCAAGAATGAGATTTTAGAGATATTTGCTGTTCCTCAAAATCATACGGCGGATATGCTGAGCATGACATCGTTTTATGAAAAAGAAAATTCCCGTCGTGTTCAAAAGTATGCTGAGATTATGGCATGTGGACTGGAAATCTCTGATTGGCATACAATTTTTCCGGGACTTGGTGTCAAGCTGGATATGCTGGAGTACATCATCAAGAAGAGTAATGGGGAGGATGTTGAACACCCTGACGATGTAGAGAGGAAAGAGCGGGATGCTTGGCTCTTGAAAATGAGGGGAGATGTGATTAAAACACATACTCCCGAAAAGAAGGAGCCTGAGCCAACACATCCTCTATATGAGAAGTTTCCCTATAAGGACATTATGAAGTGTCCAAAACGTGTTCCAAAAGGATTTAAGGCACTGTTGGAGCGTCTAGCCCTTGTATTGGAGGCACTATCCGAAGAAGAAAAAACGGCAAAAATTGCATCAAGTCATAACAGGTGGGAGCTGAATGCAACCTTCTATCGTGGAGCAGATAATTTCATGGTGGAAGATGAAGGCCGTTGCTATTTCCTATGGATTCATCATAATTTGGACAGTGACGATACTGAAGCGATGACTTTCGACTTGTTTGATACGTATCAAAATGCCCGTGCAGTTGAGTATTTCAAGAAAGCGTTTGAGGAATACGAAGCTGAAATGGAGAAAAGAGCAGAAGGTTGATCGCCCAGAGGGGGAGAGTTCCCTGTTTTGTTAGTCTTTGTGAAAGTGATCATATACTATTATGATGTATGAGAGGAGGTAGGCATAGTTAGCATCTAATACGAGGAGAGATGAGGTCGCATTGGCGAAAGTAAAGGAGAGAGCAAGATGAAAAAGTTCATGGCATTGACAATGTTGATGTTTGCACTGATATTTGGCATTAACATCAACAATATTGCTGAGGCCGTAGATCTTTCGTATCGAGGGCGTACAATCTCGTATGATGAGCATAGCCTCTATGTGATTGATCGAGATCGGCTTGAGTTCCGCGTTGTTCAGTCCACGGGCAATGGAGCTGAAACGGCATGGTATCAATGGCGGGGCGAATATATTATGAACAATCAACCAGTCGTTCGTGTAGGAATTCTTGACAACGGAGAATATCACTGGCGTAAATACCCTGTGTATATTGAGGATGCTCCGTATGGTGTGATTTTCCGTAATGTATGGAAACGTGTATACGGGTATGGTTTTTCTTGATCTATGAGAAAGGATAGGGTGATTTCAATGTTCAAAGGGAAAAATGTATTCTCGGTCGTATTTGCTCTGTTGGTTGCCGTTGTGATTGCAGGTGCATCTACAAGTGCAGATGCAGCTTCAATCTATATCTATCATGGTAAGGGCGTTGGTGTTATGGCTGATACAACTTCGCGTTGGTACGATGGTAACGCAGGTGGTGTTGTATGCACATTTCCAAGTTCGCATAATGGACCGCTGACGTATCGATTCACACGCACGGCGAACGGATGGGAATATGAAACGTTTGGAGATCGCCCATCTTACTACGATGCAAAGCCCATCGTGAAAGCGATACTCAAATATATTATGACCGAAGAAATCACCGATGAAACGAAGAATCTCCCTTGATAATACAAACATATAATCTGATCCCCCATAGCCACGCGGCTATGGGGGATTTTCTGCCTTTATAGGAGGTAAACAACATGAAGCAAGGTCGTACATTACAGGAACTCGGGCAGGAGTTGACGCGTCAGCGCGAGGCTCGGAAGGATTTTATCTCAGATACGAGGTCGCTCGCGATGGATTCGTCCGTTGCTGGTGGACGTTTCCTCATCGCTCTTGGCGATGACACGCAGGAGTATACGATTGGTGAGACCGCTCATCAGCAGATCGCTGCGCGTCTGCAAATCCCCTACCGCTACTATCAGAAGATGCAGAGGGAATATCCGACACTCCTCGATGAGAATGTCAACGGATGGTTTCGACAGTCACCCGAGCGTCGGATGATTCGTGTGCTGGACGGCAATGTGCGTGCATTCCTCTCCGACCGCTATCGGCGTCTGGATAATCTGGAACTCTGCACGGCGGTGCTGCCCGTGATTCAGGAGATGCGGGACGCAGCGATTATGAGCTGTGAGGTCACGGAATCGCACCTCTATCTGAAGGTCGTCAATAAGAAATTGAAAGCCGAGGCCGGCGTTGGCGATGTGGTACAGGCGGGCTTTGTCGTGTCCAACAGCGAGGTCGGGCTTGGCAGTCTGAAGGTCGAGCCGCTGATCTATCGCCTTGTCTGCAAGAATGGGCTGATCGTCAAGGACTTCACACAGAAGAAGTATCATGTTGGGCGGCAGGTTGCAGCAGAGGACGATGCCGCTTATGAACTCTACTCCGATGAAACACTGGCGCAGGATGACAAGGCGTTCTTTATGAAGGTACAGGACACCGTACGCTGTGCCGTGGATGCCGCAAAATTCCATGTGACCGTGGACAAAATGCGTGAGGCGATGGAGATTCCGCTTGCGGATAATCCTGTGCAGGCAGTCGAGGAGCTGGCAGATCGTTTCCTCCTCACGCAGAATGAGCGCGGTGATGTCCTGCGTCAGCTCTTTATGGGCGGAGATAACAGCCGTTATGGACTTATCAATGCGGTGACGGCAGCGAGCAAACTTGCAGACAGCTACGAGCGTGCGACAGAGTTGGAGCGCATCGGTGGAGAGTTGTTAGCCCTGCCTGTGCCGCAGCGTCTCGCAGTACGGGAGCACAACGTTACGCCGCTGCGCAAACGCTTGGCGCAGGCATAGAATGGAGGAGCGTGGATATGAGTGCATTGTATGAAATCCAAGAGGATATTCTTTCCTGCATTGATCTGAAAACGGGTGAAATCATCGATGCGGAGCGGCTGCATGGGCTTCAGATGGAGCGGCGGCAGAAAATCCGCAATATCGCCTGTTGGATTAAGAATCTGCTCGCCGATGCGCGTGCCTACGAGGAGGAGGAAAAGACCTTCGCGTCGCGTAAGATGGCAGCAAAGAATAAGGCGGACAGGCTCAAACAGTATTTGTCCGACTGTCTCCATGGGGAGAAGATTCAGGACAAGGAGTTCTCCATATGTTGGCGCAAGAGCCAGAAAATCCACATTGATGAAGGTGCTGCCATTCCACCAGCGTATTTGATTCCTGCGCCGGATAAGGTGGACAAGCAAGGATTGAAAGATGCCCTGCGGCAGGGTGTGCTCCTGCCGGGGATTACGTTGATGGAGTACAACAACATTCAGATTCAGTAATGGATGAATCCCCTGTACCGCGTATGGTACAGGGGAAATCTTTTGGGAGGAATATGTAATGAAGAAAATTGCGGCAAAAATGATTGCGGTCATGCGCGAGTGCAGTCATATCGCAAAAAATGGAACGAACAGCTTTCACGGTTACACCTACGCGACGAGTGCTGATGTTCTGAGCAAAGTGAACGCTGCACTGGTGGAGCAGGGGCTTGCCTCGCTCGTTATTCCTGAGCTTATCAGCTTGGAGGAGGTCAAGACGGCAAAGGGCAACATCGAGCACCTTGCGACGGTGAAGGTGAATATCACGCTGATCGACCGTGATTCGGACGAGAGTGTGCTCATTACGGGCATCGGAAGCGGGCAGGACAGCGGCGATAAGGCGGTGATGAAGGCGCAGACCGCAGCCATCAAATACGCCTATATGCTCAGTCTCTCCATCAGCACGGGTGATGATCCAGAGGCGGATGTCAGAACGGATGAAAATACATCCGTTACATCTGTGAAGAAAGCTGCTCCGATTAAGTCTGCGGCAAAGCCCCATGCTGTGACCATCCCGCTGAAACAGGAACGTCCTGTTACGGCTGCTGCATCTTACTGTGAGGAGTGCGGAATCAAGTTGACCGACAAGGTGCGTGCCTTCTCCGAGAGCAGATACCATCGTATGCTTTGTATGGACTGTCAGAAGCGGGCACTGGCGGGAGCATAACAAAAAGAGCTGCCAGCAATGACAGCTCTGAGATCTCACAACGCTTTACGGCGTCCATATCAAGTTTGCAGAGAGTAGGTGAAACAGATGCGCTTCTCCACGTTTTCCTGACTGCTCATGGTAGAGGCGGATCGCATTATGCAGTTTATCGATATCCGTAAAGTAACGCTGTATGAAATCGCGGCTTTTGATGTGCTCGCCCGGAAAGAGGATCTCTGCGCAATAGGAGCTGGGCTTATAGCGCGTCTTGTCTTTTTGTAGATACTTCTCGACTTGCCCTTCGGCGATAATCAGCAGCATCTCAATTTCTGGGCGTGTGTAGATGTTATGCACAGGATAGCGTTCTGCATAGAGGGGTGGGAGTTTGAAGGAATCCTTTTTGGAATCCAGAATCCGCAGGATATTCACACGCCGTTGGTATGCTCGATTCAGAAAGGAAGACTGAATCTCAGAGGACTTTCGCTTGCGGGTGACTTCTCTTCCAACCAGATTATCATGAGCAAATACGAGGCTGTTATGGTCGAGCAGCAATTCGATGATTGCCTGCTCTGCCGCGCCCTCGCAGATACAAATGACATACTCTTCTTTTAAGTGCGTGAAGATTAGTCTATCCTGCTGCATAGATAGTCCTCCAACGCCTGAATGCTCTCGTATGACGGAGCCGTTCCCTCAATATAGTTCGAGAGGATGACATCGCTCTTTTTGACGTCGTTTCGCTTGACCTCGGAGGCGTAGTTCAGCAGCTCGATCGAGGCATCTGTCTGATTACGGCGCGTGATGTAAATGTTATCCTTGCGATCCATAAAATCAAGGATTTCTGCATAGTGCGTGGAGAAAATCAGGCACGCGCCGTGCTTATTGATGCGCTCATTTTTGAAGATGTTTGTAATCATGCGCACGAGCTCTTTGTTCATGTGATTCTCAAGCTCGTCAATAATGAGATAGCCTCCAGTTTGAAGGACACTCTCAATGAGCATCATGATGTTTTGTCCCTTGATTGTGCCAGAGGAGACGAGGTTATTGATCCTCCACACATTTGTGCTGCTTATAGGGCGCGGATCATTTTTGAATTTTACAGTATAGGTAACATCATCATTTGACCCAGAGGCAGTGAGTTCATCTAGAGTTGGGTCAAAAACATTCAGAATCTCAGTGGGCGAAGATCCTCTTTGGCGTAAAAAATTGATGCTTGCTGCATTGATCAATGAATATAAATAAGGTGGAAGACTGCGGATGATCCCTGTAATCATACTGTCATCATTCTTCAGAAAATCAAGAGTTGCCGACGGGAGTTTTGATCGACGCATCATAGGCTGTGTATCATCAAAATGTAATATATCCTTTTTTGATTTCATGGAGGCGAGTGTTTTTGTGAAAAGAAATTCCTCATTAAAGTAAAGCTCCATATGAGAAGATTTCGTTTTTCCTATGACGGAACGCAATTCATAGCGCATATCTCGGTAACAAAAATGTAATATAATTCTTGTTCCATCTTGTAAAAATTCCTTGCCATAGGAGATTTCGTTAAGGCTTCTGCGCTCAAGAAGAATCGAAAGGGCAAGATAAATCAGCTTCAGGGCAGATGTCTTGCCAGAGGCATTGATCCCGGCAAGCGCAATAAGTTTCTGCGTATAGAGATTCTTCCGCAGCTGAAATACCTGAGTAGGATCGGAAACACGGTCCTCAGCCATAAAGCTAAACTCAAAACGACCTTCATGAAAGAGGCGAATATTCTCATACCGTATACGAAGCATCTTTATAGAATCCATCATATAATCTCCTCCTGTGAGGATATTATAGCATAAAATACTATTTATAACCACAAAAAACGTTTATAAACAATAAATAAAG
>ERZ772807.1851-NODE-1851-length-11447-cov-7.744206_pt1 | contig 11447 bp, 7 predicted proteins | sample MGYA00511472_ERZ772807 | MGnify/ENA primary metagenome ERZ772807 (study PRJEB29015, sample SAMEA2737947) | human oral metagenome | biome: human oral; feature: human-associated habitat; material: dental | place: China | collected 2039 ...
ATACAAAAACTAAGGAGGTTTTTATTTTGAAGAAGTTAGATAAAGAAAAAATTCTTGCAATGTCTCCAAATGCATCAGCAGTAGCAAATGCAAAAAAGATTTGTAGTAATGGTTCTTTTGTGAAATTAGCACATTCATCTGATGACACTTTTTATATGGGTGAATGCAAGGGAAGTGGAAAATCAAATTATATAGTCTCAGCAGATTTTGTAGATGAAGAAAATCCTATTATAAGATGTACTTGTCCAAGTAGACAATTTCCTTGTAAACATGGACTTGCTTTGTTATTTGAGATAGCAGATGAAAAAATATTTGAAGAATGTGAAATACCTGAAGATATTTTAGCAAAAAGAGAAAAGAAAGAAAAGGCAAAGGCTAAAAAAGAAAGTGCTGAGAAAACGGAAGGAACAGAAAAAGAGAAAAAAGCACCTTCAAAGGTATCAAAAGCTGCTAGAACAAAGAAAATTAATAAACAGATAGAAGGTTTAGATTTAATTAAAAAGATAACTTCTCAACTTTTAAAAGTTGGACTTTCAACTATGGGAACAGTATCTCTTAAAGAATATAAGGATATAGTAAAACAATTAGGAGATTACTATTTACCAGGTCCACAAGTATTATTTCAAAGGTTGATGTTGGAAGTTCAAGAATATAAAGAAGATCAAGATACAAAACATTATCAACAAGCTTTAGATTGTTTAAAGAAATTGAGGGCAATAGAAAAAAAGGGTAGAGAATATTTAAAAGCTGAGCTTGAAAAAGATAATCTTGAAATAAGTGACAATACTCTATATGAAGATTTAGGTGGAGTATGGAAGCTAGAGCAATTAAATGATTTAGGTTTGAAAAAAGAAAATGCAAGATTAATTCAATTAAGTTTTGAAGTAACTTATGATGAAGCAAGTAAAATATTTACAGATCGTGGCTATTGGATAGATATAGATAGTGGAGAAATATCATATACTGCAAATTTAAGACCTCTTTCTGCAATAAAATATATTAAGCAAGATGACTCTAATTTCTCGTTACTAACAGTACCTACTTTAACTTATTATCCAGGTGGTTTAAATAAGAGAATAAGATGGAATAGTGCTAACTTTGATGAAAGAGAAAAATCTTCTTTCAAAAAGATAAAAACTTATGCCACTGATATAGAACAAGCAACTAAGATTGCTAAAAATGAATTAAAGAATATTCTGACAGATAATGAAGTATCTTTACTTTTAGAATTTGAAAAGATTATGTTTATTGAAGAAGAAGGAAGTAAAAAATATATTTTAGTGGATAAAAACCAAAAGATGATAGAGCTTAGAAATAATGGTTCTAAAGAATTAACAACAGTTTTCTATGAGCTTTTACCAAATGAATGTTTAGAAAATCAAGTTATGTTTGTGAAATTATATCAAGAAGATAGAACTATATATGCAGAAGCACATAGTATCATAACAGATGATAAAATCGTTCGTTTAGGATTTTAAGGAGGAGTAGAAAATGAATTTTGAACCTTTATATGAATTAAAAAATAGACTTGAAAATGTAGCAGTTGTTGGAATTAATTTAGCTAAAGATGATTTTCGTCTAAAAAGAGCAGTTGAACAAATAAAAGAGTATAGCACTGTTGCTAAGGTATTTAAGCAAATATATGATATGGGAAATCAGTTAATAAGTACAGATGATGAAGATAAATGTGATTTATTCTTAGATTTACTTGCCTTACTTGATGCAGTTCTATGTACACAAGCTACAACTTATTCAGGGGAAAAACCACAAGAAATAAAGACTATTGCTAAGACTAAAGATTTCTATAAGGAACTTCATTACAGCGAGTTAAGTCCACTTATCTATGCTTTCACTGAAAATGGTGGAGGAAGATTAAATATTATAGCAGATGCTATTGACAATAACTCTGAAATATTTGATGATTTTCGTCTAAAAAGCTATATGATAAAAGGTCTTTCTGATAAATATTCAGAAATTGTTAATTTAGCAACAAAACAATTAAAAAAACAAAGGAAGGAAATAATTCCATTGCTAAAAGATGGGTTTTCTCCCAGGGGAGGAAAAGAAATGCTTGCTAGGTTGGATATTATTTCCCATATTGCTAAAGAAGATGAAAATGATTTTTATAAATATTGCATTGAAAATGGGTCTAAGGAAATGAAGGAAAATGCAATAAGTGAATTAAAATATAGCCAAGATAACATTGATTATATTTTAGATTTAATAAAAACAGAAAAAGGTACTGTAAAAAATAAAGCCTATATAAGTTTATTATGGATGAATGATAGTAGAGCAGAAAAAGAATGGGATAAATTCTTTAAAAAGAAACCTTTTGACAATATTTATTCATTTCAATTTGCTAATCAGCAATGGGCAATAGATTACTTAAATAATTTTATTGGAGTATATATTGAAGAGTTAAAAAATAAAACATTAAAGACAGCAGAAGAAAGAAGAGTAGTTGAAAATGAAGTTGCTAAAATTTGTTCAGTTAGTTTTAATAAAGAAATAGATAAAAAATTAGATTATTATAGAGAGTTATATCCTTATAATAAATATGAAGTAAAAAGAATTTTAAGTTATTATATAGTAACTAACTTAAATAAGGAAGTTACAGATTTAATAAAAGAATTATCTAAAAAATATGAAGGAGAGTTCTTAGAACAAGAATTTTTAATTTCACTTATTAAAGATAAACCTGAAACTACATATAAGAATTTTTCTAAATTTGCAGGAGTAGGAAAAGATAAAGAAGGAATAAAAAAATTATTCCATACATTCTTTGCTAATAATAAACTTTCTAAAAATAAGGAAGAAGCTAAAGCTCAAGAGGATTTTAGTACATTATTTAATGTAATTTTCCATATTCACTATGATGAAGAAAATAAAGAATATATTTTATATTGGCAAAATATAAATGATTATAGTGTTATGAAAATAAAGTTAAATGGTTTTGATAAAAAATGGTATAATATAATCTTTAATATTGAAGATGATTTCTATGAAAATTGGAATTATTACAGTTCATATCATAGAGATTTAAAGAACTTATATAATCCAGATATAAAAGGAATGAAAGAAAAATACGGAGCATTTTATTATAATATTATTCTTTCTCGTATTCCTTATAGTGAAGATATAGAGTTCCTAAATAAGTTAGAATGGACAAACTATAAAAATTTTCTTAAGGGTAAAATAGATATAGAAAAAAATGCACCTAAATTACATAATAGAGTAAGATCAATAGGATATATTTTAAATGAAGTTCCTATATCTGAAAGTGAATTAATAAAGCAAATTGAAGAATTATTTGAAATGGATAAAAAAACAAAAAGAATGTCTATAAATTTATGTGAAAAATGGCTAGAAAAGTTAAATAATGGAATGAAAGTGAAGGAGTTGTAAAAAATGGCTAAAAAAGAAGAATTACAAAGATTAACAGCAGAACAGATGTTTCAAGATGAAATTGATGCGTTAATTAAGGCGGAAAAAAATCCAATACCTACTGGATGGAAAATGTCACCTAAATCAGTGTTGACATATATTTGTGGAGGTAAAGCTGGAAGAAAAGTGATAACGCCTAAATATATTGGGAATAAAAGATTGGTTGAGATTGCAATTTCGACTTTGGTTACGGATAGGGCATTGTTGCTGATTGGGGAGCCAGGAACTGCGAAATCTTGGTTGTCGGAGCATTTGACGGCGGCGATAAATGGAGATTCGACTCGAGTTATTCAAGGGACAGCGGGAACGACTGAAGAGCAGATTAGATATTCTTGGAATTATGCGATGTTGATTGCAGAAGGGCCTACAAAAGATGCATTGATACCAAGTCCGATTTATAAAGCGATGGAAGATGGGGCGATTGCTAGAGTGGAAGAAATTTCTCGTTGTGCGTCAGAAGTGCAAGATGCGTTGATTTCTTTGTTGTCAGAAAAAAGAATGAGTGTACCTGAATTGAATGTAGAAATTCCAGCTAAAAAAGGGTTCTCTATTATTGCAACTGCGAATACTCGTGATAAGGGAGTTAATGAGATGTCGGCAGCGTTAAAGAGACGTTTTAATATTGTGGTGTTACCAAGTCCGAATACGCTTGAAGCAGAGATAGATATTGTTAGAAGTAGAGTTACGCAACTTGCAGGAAATTTGGATTTAAATGCGAAATTGCCTGAAGAGGAAGTTATTGAAAAAGTTTGTACGGTATTTAGAGAATTGCGTCAAGGTGTTACGTTAGATGGAAGACAAAAGATAAAGCCGACTGCAAATGTGTTATCGACTGCAGAAGCTATTTCACTTTTAGCGAATAGTATGGCGTTGGCTGGAAGTTTTGGGGATGGAGAGATATCAGATTATGACTTGGCGGCAGGATTGCAGGGAGCTGTAGTAAAAGAAGATAGTAAAGATGGGCAAATTTGGGAAGAATATTTGGAAAATATTATGAAAAAACGAGGTTCAGAATGGCTGGATCTTTATAAAGAATGTAAGGCACTTAACAAAGCTACTAAATAAAGGCGGTGGAATAAATGAAAAAACAAAATGAAGGGAAACCGAATATATTCGGAGTTAGGCATTTTTCACCAGCTGGAGCACATTATTTGAGAGATTATTTAGATGAAATACAGCCAAAAATCGTTTTGATAGAAGGGCCTTCTGATTTTAATGAACTTATTAGCGAAATTACTGGAAAAAATATTGTTCCGCCAATTGCCGTAATGGCTTACACTTTAGAAGCGCCTATCCAGACAATAGTATATCCATTTGCAGAGTTTTCGCCAGAATATCAAGCTATTTTGTGGGCAAAGGAAAATGGAGTAGAGTGCAGATTTTGCGATTTGCCATCTTCAATTTTTTTAGGTGTAGAAAGTGTAAAGAAAAATTTAGATGAGAATCCAGAGGAAAATTTGAATGCCTACATTTATAGAAAAATTAATGAATATTCGGAAGATTCAGATGATGAAGTCTTTTGGGAAAGAGTAGTGGAACAGGCTTCTGATTATAAGGCATATCGTAGTGGAGCAAGAGATTATGGGAAACATTTGAGGGAGTTGACTTTATCAAATACGGTGTCTGATGCGAAAAATATTATTAGAGAGTCGTACATGTGTAAAGTCGTTTCTGATGTGTGTAAAGAAGGCTACAAAATAGATGAAATTGCTATGGTTGTTGGGGCTTTTCATGTTGAAGGAATAGAAAGTGGCAAATTGATTTTGACTGAAAAGGAAATCAAAAAATTACCAAAATTAGAATCTAAAAAAACGTTAATGCCTTATTCTTACTATAAACTGTCGACTTATTCAAATTATGGAGCTGGAAATAAGGCACCAGGGTATTATGAATTTTTGTGGAATGGTTTAGAAAAAGAAGACCCACTTTTTGCGACATATATGTATTTAAGTAAAATTGCAGAATATCAAAGGGAAAATGGAAATATGGTATCGTCAGCTCAAATTATAGAGGCAGTCCATCTAGCAACTTCATTGGCAAATTTGCATGATGGGAAAATACCGACGTTAAAGGATATAAAAGATGCAGCGATTACTTGTATGGCACACGGAAGCTACTCAGAACTAGTTTTAGCAATGGCGAATGTTGAAGTTGGGAAAAAAATAGGAAGTATTCCAAAGGAAGCTATTCAAACGTCAATACAGTCAGATTTTTATAATTTATTGAAGGAATTGAAACTTGAAAAATATCGTTCATTAACAGCGACAGAAATAAAATTAGATTTGAGGGAAAAATTAAGGGTTCAATCAGAAAAATTAGCATTTATGGACTTGGAGCGTTCATTCTTTTTTCATAAATTGAGAGTTTTGAATATTTCGTTTGCAAAACTTATTGGGAATCGCCAAGAAAATACAACTTGGGCAGAAGAATGGATGTTACAATGGAAACCAGAAACAGAAATTGAAATTGTGGAAACAATCTTAAAAGGAGATACAATTGAATTTGCAACAGCTTTTGAATTGATGCAAAGAATAGAAGGTGCAAAAACATTGTCAGAAATGGCAGAAATAGTGAAAGATGCCTTCTATTGCGGAATGCCAAAAGCACTAGAAAAAGCGTTTCAAGCGTTACAAAATTTTATAACAGGTGACGTCCCTATTGATGAAATAGCCAAGACAATGTCGACTTTATCACTAATGCTTCGTTATGGCGATATCAGAAAATTAGATACAAAAGTTCTGATTCCTATTCTTGAGCAACTCTTTTTAAGAGTTTGCTTAATATTGCCAAGCGAGTCTTTTTGCGACAATAATGCAGCAGTAGAACTAGCTAAAAGTATAATAATAATGCATACTGTAGTTGAAAATCATGATTTTTTAGATAGAGAAAGATGGTATTCACTTCTTTTAGAAATTTCAAAAAGAGATGATTTAAATACAAAAATTTCAGGACTTGCAATGGCTATATTACTGGAAGCTGGAAAAATTGATAATGAAGTACTTGGAAAAGAAGTCGAAAAAAGATTATCAAAAGGAGTTCCCGCAGATTTAGGAGCAACTTGGTTTGAAGGTCTGTCGATGAAAAATCATTACACCTTAATTGCAAGACTTGGACTTTGGGAAAAACTCCAAAACTATATTTCAAACTTAGATGAGGAAGAATTTAAAAGAGCATTATTATTTTTAAGAAGAGCTTTTGCTGACTTTACTTCAAATGAAAAGCACGATATTGCCGAAAATATCGCAGAAATATGGGGCTTGAATAAAAATGATGTAAGTGCTGTAATAAATGATGATTTGGGAGAAAATGAGAAAGAAATAATTGCAGGATTAGAAGAATTTGATTTTGATGATATTTGATTGAAAATAATTTTTTGAAAGAAAAATTGAAAATAAGGTAATTGACAAAAATAATTTTTTATGGTATTCTTACAGTAAGATGAATCGGTCGTTTAGACCATCGGTCTTGTTGTAGTTTTCTATAACAAGACTTTTTTATTTAATAGGAGAGAAAATGGGGAAAGAAATTTTATTTACAGAACAACAAATAGAGCAATTAAAAGAAAAAGGTTTAATAATTGAGAGCAATAATAATGCAAAAGAAATTTTGAAACATTTTTCTTCTTTTGATGTAATAGAAGTTTATGAAAAATTGTTTATGAAAGATGGAAGATTCAAGGAAAATATTACAATTGAGAAGATATTTCAATTTTATCATTATGATAGAAGTATTCAAAATATACTTTTCAAATATACGGTATATATTGAAAGAGTTTTTAAAAATAAAATGGCATCTGTAATTTCTGAGAATTTAGGAGTAAGAAAAGAGGAATATCTGAATATTAAAAATTATATATTGAGAAATGACAGTGAAGAAATTATTAGGAATGTAATTGAGGAAATAAATGAATTAAGTGGTGATGAAAATCCATATATTTTATTTAAAAAAGTTACCTTTAGTAAAATGACATCGTTATATGATTTTTTATCTGAAGAAATAAAAGAAAAAATAATACCTTTTAATTTTTTACAAACTGAAAAAATGGAGGCAAAGGAGTTATTTAGAAACAGTCTTATTCTAATTAGAAAATTTCGTAATGAAATAGCACATTCAATGAATTTTGTAAATTATAAATCAAAAAGATATGTGGTTTTTAGGTACTTAAAAAAAGTGTTGAATGAACATGGATATTTAAAATTAACAAATAAAAATGATTATTCAAAATATGGTAGAGGAAGTAATGATATTTTTTCTATGATTTTAGTAATAATATTACTGTTGGATAATGAGTTTTTAAGAATTGAAATATTAAAAGAATTAGCTTTTTTTATAAAAAATGAAGATAGAGAACGATTTAATGATTTTGCTAAAATTACAAATCTTCCAGAGAATTTTTTAGAGAGAATCAACAGAGTAATAGACAAAAAACAAAAAAATAATTAAATCATTAATATATAAATTTAGTTTTTAAAATATTAAGGAGGTGTAAAAATGGACTATAAAGAAGATATAAAACGTTGGCGATTAATTCTTGGAAAAGATACAGAAGAAGAATTTTCGTCTATGGATTCAGAAGCTATTCCAAGTTTTACAGAGGAAGATTGGTTGATGGATAAGGCGTTGGATGCGATTTATAATCCGACAGGACAATTTATGGGTGGAGATTCTGCTGGGCGAGGTCCGTCTAATCCGCAAATTAGTAGATGGCTTGGAGATGTTAGAACTTTGTTTGATAAAGAATTGGTGAAAATTATTCAGACGGATGCGATGGAAAGATGTGGATTGAAACAATTGCTTTTTGAGCCTGAAATATTGGATCAAGTAGAGCCTAACATAAATCTTGCTTCAACAATTATGCTTTTGAAAGAGCAAATCCCACAAAAAAGTAAAGAAAGTGTTAGAAATTTCATAAAAAAAATTGTAGAGGAAATTAATAAATTGTTGGAAAGTGATATTAGAAGAGCAGTTAGAGCAGCACTTAACAAGAAACAACACTCGCCAATTCCATCTGCGTCATCTTTAGATTTTAAAACAACGATACGAAGAGGGATAAAAAATTACAACAGGGAATTAAAAAAAATTGTTCCAGAGCATTATTATTTTTTTGAGAGAGCAAGCGTTAATCCAACGAGTAAATTTACAGTCATTTTGGATATTGACCAAAGTGGATCTATGGGAGAATCTGTAATTTATTCTTCAGTAATGGCGTGTATTTTAGCGAGTATAGCTTCACTGAAAACACGTGTGGTAGCTTTTGATACTGAAATTGTGGATTTGACAGAAAAATCAGATGATCCAGTTGATTTACTATACGGATTTCAGCTAGGTGGTGGAACAAATATCAATAAATCAATTAAATATTGTACAAAATATATTGAAAATCCGAAAAAAACAATATTTTTTCTAATTTCTGATTTAATTGAAGGTGGGAATCGTGGTGAAATGTTAAGAAGATTACAAGAAATGAAAGATTCGGGAGTAATAGTAGTTTGCCTTTTAGCAATATCTGGAGATGGAAAACCTTATTATGATTCACAAATGTCTGGAAAAATTGCTTCACTTGGAATTCCATGTTTTGCTTGTAATCCTGAAAAATTGCCACTTTTACTTGAGAGAGTGTTGAAAAATATGGATTTGAGTTCATTTGAGAAAGAGTTTAGCAAGAAAAAGTAAATAATAAAATTTTTATATTTTGGCTATTTACATTTTTTTAATTTGTGATATAATAGGGGCGAAAATTTGAAAATTGAAAAGAAGGGTATGGGAGGAGTAAAAGTCTAATCTATTTGAAATTCTGCTTTTGTAAATAAAAGTATATGTAAAATTAAAAAAATTAATTAGAGTAAAAAAAGATAAAAATTTAAAGATGCTGTTTTTATTGGGATTTTTATACTTTTGTAAATGATTAAAAATAAGTGTTGAAAAGGAGAAATATTTTAAATATGGATAATAAGAATCAGACATTTGCCAGATTTTCAATGATGGTTGGAGAAGATGGAATTGAAAAGTTGAATAATTCGAGAGTTATAGTTTTTGGAGTTGGAGGAGTTGGGTCTTATACTGTGGAGGCTCTGGCGAGAGCTGGAGTTGGGCATATTACGATGGTTGATTTTGATGAGATTTCAGAGTCGAATATTAATAGGCAGCTTCATTCGCTTAGAAGTACGATTGGGAAGTCTAAAGTTGATGTTATGAAGGATAGAATTTTGGATATTAATCCTGAATGTGAAGTTGAACTTGTGAAAAAACTGGTTACTGATGATATTGATGAAATTTTAGGGGATTTTGAATGTGAAAATAAAGAAAATTTAAAAGTTTTGGATAATGGCAAGAAAAATTGTAAATATGACTTTGTTGTGGATGCTATTGATGTAATTGGAAGTAAAGTTAATTTGATCGAATATTGTGTAAAAAATAAAATAAATATTATTTCTTCGATGGGATTTGGTAACAAAATGCATCCAGAAATGATAGAAATTGCAAAGATAAAAAATACATCTGTTTGTCCGATGGCAAGAACGATTAGAAGCATTTTAAAAAAGAAAAAGATTATAAATGTGCCAGTTGTATATTCAAGGGAAATTCCAGTTAAACCTGACAAATCAGAATTATTTAAGGAAGAATTACCAACTGAATTTAGGGAGAATAATGAGATTCCTAGAAAAACTACGCCTGGAAGTAATTCATTTGTACCTGGAGCAGCTGGGCTTGTGTTGGCTTCTTATGTTGTGAGAAAAATTTTAGAATGGGATTGATTTTAATAAAAAAGAAAAAAAGGAGTGAGATTAATTGGCAGAAAAAAATGAGGCTGTTTTGACAGCAGAAAATGAAAAAAAATTGGAGAAAAATCAAAAAAATAATTTTCCAAAATGGGATTCTGAGAAAAAGAATCTTTTAGTAAAAATATTAATTGTAGTTGGATTGGTTTTATGTATTTTTGGGATAATGGATAAAATCTTTGAACATACGGTTTTTAATTTTTTTAAAAATTTGACAATGCCGTATTTGGAAAAGACTTATGAAGAATCTAAAAAGATGTTTTTGACATTGTCTCTTTTGAAGGGAACTACGGATATTATTGAAGGAAGTACAGTTAATGTAAGTATGATTGTTGGGATGGAAATTGAAATTGGAGATATTATTCAGCCTATTTATGATATGATAAATATCTTGTGGAAAGTTTCGCTTGCGAGTGTTGTCCTATTAAAATTGGAAACAATTTATTATGAAATTTTTAAAGTGAAATTAGCTACAATCTTGACATTTATTTCATTAATTACAGTTTTTCCATATACTATCTATAAAAATAAAGTTACAAAAATTCTCAAAAAAATTTCAAAATATTCATTTTTTGTCTTGCTTTACATTTACATAGTTTTGCCAGGTGCAATATATGTAAATTCAGCAATTTCAAAATATTTCCAAAAAGAGTACCAATATCCCGCAACTGTTGAATTAAATCAAGATTTAAACAGATTAAATAAAGTAAAGGATGAAATGCTGTCGCTTGATCAATCAAAGAGCATTTTTAACATCCCAGGTCAAATAGACAGTGCAAAAGGTAAAATTGATAACTTTACAAAGGAAATAAATACTATTTCAAATGATTTAGTTGAAGATGCGCCGGTTATTATTGGAATACTTTTGTTAACATCAATAGTGTTGCCATTGTTGATAGCAATTTTACTTTATGTGATTACAAAGTCTGTTATTTTTGAGAAATTAAGCGGAGTTGGAAAAAAGTAATGAAAAAAATAGAAATAAGGGATTGCAGTTATTAATTTAACTGTGATTTTTTTATCCCTTGAAATACCACTTCTAATCTGCTAAAATATAACTATAAAAATTTAATTTTATTGTTAAAAATCTTTAATGGAAGGGAGATTTGCATATAATTTGTATTTGCAAGATTGGGATAACGGTATGAAAGATAAGATGAATATGAAAGTTATCGGAATTGGCGGGATGGGAATAAACTTTGTTAATTCTATGATAGCTTCAGG
>ERZ772807.1854-NODE-1854-length-11433-cov-3.538407_pt1 | contig 11433 bp, 6 predicted proteins | sample MGYA00511472_ERZ772807 | MGnify/ENA primary metagenome ERZ772807 (study PRJEB29015, sample SAMEA2737947) | human oral metagenome | biome: human oral; feature: human-associated habitat; material: dental | place: China | collected 2039 ...
ACCGTCACGGTCTCCTCGACCGCCTGTGGCGTAAGGTTGCGCACGACCATGATCTCAGGTTTTGCGCCGACGCGCTCCCATGCGCGCGCCGAATCGTACTCGCAGTTCGTCCCCGGAAATACGGGGATGCAGACACGCGGTTTTGCGATTTTGAAAGAACTTGCCACATGCTTTCCCTTCGTATAGGGAGCGTATGTCGGGCGATCGATCTGCCGCATGGAGTGCGGTACCGTCGTCGGGAAAATCTTCTCAAGCGGCTCGGTATACGCCGTCTTCACATCGGCGAGTACAATGGTATCAAGATCTGTGATGATGCTCGGCACATCACGTGTGACACCGATCTCAACTGCGCCCGTTCCCGCAAGATTTTCTGCCAGATGAAACGAGGATGCTACCTCGAGCAGAATCGTTCCATAAAGAGGCTTAAAGAGATCATCCTGCGGAATGAATGACGTAAAGCGGAAGCCCAAGTTATTCCCTAAACACATCTTTGACAGTGCTGCTGCAATACCGCCGCGCCCGACGCTCTGCGCCGAGAATACTTTCTGGGCCGCAATCAGATGGTGTACCTTTTCAAAGTTCTTGCGCAGTTGCTCAAAAACGGGCAGATCCTGTGCATCGTGTGCAACCGGGATCATAATAACACGGTTGCCGGGGTACTTGAACTCGGGTGAGAGCACCTGATCCGCATGAACCGTCGCCACGGCGAATGCAACGAGTGTTGGAGGAACATTCAGCTGCTCAAATGTACCGGACATCGAATCCTTGCCGCCAATGGCAGGAATTCCCAGTTCATGCTGAACACGCAGTGCACCGAGAAGTGCGGCAAACGGCTTGCCCCACTTCTTGGGATCCGTGCCAAGACGCTCGAAATACTCCTGCAGCGTCAGGCGCACTGTATCCGCCTTCCCCCCTGCGGCGACAATCTTTGCCACTGCCTCGACAACGGCATAGACAGCACCGTGAAAGGGACTCCACGTAGAAAGATCGGGGTCGAAGCCAAACGCCATCGCCGATGCCGTATTCGTTGTGCCATGGCGCACGGGAATCTTTGCCACCATCGCCTCCGAAGGGGTCAGCTGGTACTTTCCGCCGAACGGCATGAGGACAGATGCCGCTCCCACCGTTGCATCAAACCGCTCCCCCAGCCCCTTTTGACTGCATATATTCAGATCCCGCAGATTTGCGAGCCACATGGACTCAAGTGCGCGTCCTGCCTTGCGCACGAGCTGCGGAACACACTGCATATACGGTGTTTTCTCATTGGGTGACTCGACAATGACACGCACATGCTGACGCACTCCGTTTGTTGCGAGGAAGCTGCGGGCGATCCGTACAATCTCTTTGCCGCGCCACCGCATGACCAAACATGGATCCTCTGTCACCACAGCGACACGTGTCGCCTCCAGATTTTCTGCATCCGCATAATTCAAAAAAGCAGGGACATCCTTGGGAGCCAGCACGACCGCCATACGTTCCTGGGACTCGGAGATCGCAAGTTCCGTACCATCCAGCCCCTCATACTTCTTCGGAACGGCATCAAGATCGATCGTCAGCCCATCCGCAAGCTCACCGATTGCCACGGCGACACCGCCTGCACCGAAGTCGTTGCAGCGCTTGATCAAACGACTGACCTCGGGATTGCGGAAAAGGCGCTGCAGCTTGCGTTCCGTCGGCGCATTGCCCTTCTGTACCTCCGCTCCCGAAGTCGTCAGCGACTGCTCTGTATGCTGCTTGGACGAACCAGTCGCACCGCCGATGCCGTCACGCCCCGTGCGCCCGCCAAGCAGGATGATGACATCGCCGGGCACAGGGCGCTCACGCACAACCTGTGCCGCAGGCACTGCGCCGATCACTGCGCCGATCTCCATACGCTTTGCAAGATAGCCCTGATGGTAAATCTCACGCACTTGGCCCGTGGCAAGACCGATCTGGTTGCCGTAGGAACTGTATCCCTCCGCTGCACCGAGCGAGATCTTCTTCTGCGGGAGCTTGCCGGGCAGCGTCTCCTCGATCGGTGTACGCGGATCGGCGGCTCCAGTCACGCGCATCGCCTGATAGACATAGGAACGCCCTGAAAGCGGATCGCGGATTGCACCGCCCAGACAGGTCGCCGCACCGCCGAACGGCTCGATCTCCGTCGGATGGTTATGTGTTTCATTCTTGAACATGAGGAGCCAGTCCTCGTTCTTGCCATTGACATCCACCGTGATCCGTATGCTGCAGGCATTGATCTCCTCCGAGGCATCGAGATCGTCCAGTTTCCCCTCCGCACGGAGCACCTTCATCCCGATCACAGCGAGATCCATCAGCGTCATGTCGCGTTTCTTCCCCGTATAGAGAGCCTTGCGGTCGTCGGTGTATTTCTGATACGTTTCCATGATCGGCAGGGAGAACAAGCCGTTCTCTATATTCACCGCATCAATTGCCGTGGTAAACGTCGTGTGACGACAGTGATCCGACCAGTAGGTATCAATCACACGCAGTTCTGTGATCGTCGGCGCGCGGTGTTCAGTATCGCGGAAATATTCCTGCACAAAGACAAGATCTTCCTCGCTCATGGCAAATCCATGTGCCGCGTGAAAGCGCTCGAGCTCGATGCGGGACATCTGCGTAAACTGCGTCAGCGTCTCTACATCCCCCGGCATGGTAATCCGCATCTCGAGCGTCGCTGGTGTTTCAAGGGACGCCTCACGGCTCTCCACGCGATTGATGAGATATCCCTTGATCTTTTCAAAGACGAGGTCACTGATCTTGCCGATCAGCACGATAATGCGCGCTGTGCGCACATCGGGGCGCTCCCCCTGCGTCACGAGCTGCACGCACTCCGCTGCCGCAGTCGCCGTCGGGTCGAACTGCCCCGGCAGCGGCTCAATGGCAAAGACCCGCGCATCGGAGAAAGCGGGCAGTGCATCCTCATAGACAGTGTCGACAGGCGGATCGGCAAAGACAATATTCCGTACCTGTTCAAACTCCTCGTCGCTCAGGCCCTCCACATCATAGCGCGTAATCATGCGTACTGCGCGCAGGTCGGTCAGACGGAACGTCTCCACAAGATCACTGCAAAGGCGCTGTGCCGGAACGTCGAAAAAGCCCTGCCGCTTCTCGACGAAGATTCGCTTGACGGCCATAAGAATCTCCCTTCATCCATGTTGTCTACATTTCTATTCTAACGAAGTTCAGCGTATTTTGCAACGATGGATTCGTTCCGCACACGTTCAGAAACCATGTTGTCCCGTCTGAGCTTATCCGTGTTTTCGTGCATCTCCATAACCGTTCGGATGCTTCTCATGCCACACCCACGCCGTGCCGATGATCTGCTCCACATCCGTAAACTGCGGATTCCAGCCGAGCACCGTGCGTGCCTTCTCGCTCGACGCGATCAGCTGTGCCGGATCGCCCGCGCGGCGTGCACCGAGCTCCACCTTGATCGAGCGTCCCGTCGCCTTCTGCGCGGCGGCAATCATCTCCTTCACCGAGAACCCCCGCCCGCTGCCGAGGTTGAAGATATTGCTCTCACCGCCGCTGCGCAAGTAGTCCAGCGCACGCACATGTGCATCCGCGAGATCGACCACGTGGATGTAGTCACGCAGGCACGTTCCGTCGGGCGTCGGATAGTCCCCGCCAAAGACTGTGATATGGCCGCGCTTTCCGAGCGGCACCTGCAGGATGAGCGGGATGAGATGCGTCTCCGTCGCGTGATCCTCCCCGATCGAGCCGTCGGGGAGCGCCCCCGCCGCATTGAAGTAGCGCAGGGAGACATAGCGCACGCCGTTCGCACGGCTGACCCACTTCATCATCTTCTCCATCGTGAGCTTTGTCTCTCCGTACGGATTCGTCGGGTGCGTCTCGTCGTCCTCGTGAATGGGAACGCGCTTTGGCTCACCATAGACCGCCGCTGTCGAGGAGAAGACAATCTTATCGACGCCATAGCGCACCATCGCCTCAAGAAGCACCTGCATCCCGCAGACATTGTTGTTGAAATAAAGCAACGGCTTTTCGACACTCTCCCCCACGAGGGAGTTTGCCGCAAAGTGAATAACTGCCTCGATCTTGTTCTCCGTGAAAATCTTATCGAGCACCGCCGCATCGCGAATATCGCCCTCATAGAACGTGGCCGCAGGGTTCAGCGCCCCACGGTGCCCCGTCTGGAGATTGTCCACGATCACGACCTGCTCGCCCTTTTCCACCAGTGCATGAACGGCATGAGAGCCGATGTATCCTGCGCCGCCGCAGACCAAAATAGCCATGTATATCCTTCCCCTTTCTTATGAGAGACGGCGTGCGCCGTCCGCGATATTTGCCACGTAGAAACTCGGCGCATAGCCGATCTTTGCCGCATAGGCATCGCCCACATTCTTCTCAAATGCGGGAATGGCCGCGTCGCGCACGATGCTGACCGTACATCCTGCAAATCCGCCGCCCGTCATGCGCGAGCCGAGCACGCCCTCCTGCTGCCACGCAAGTTCCGCGAGCGTGTCCAGCTCCGGCCCCGTCACCTCGTAGTCATCGCGCAGGGAGACGTGGGACGCATTCATCAGTTCACCGAAACGCTTCACATCGTTCGCCTCAAGTAGCCCCAACTTGCGCAAACCTTGTGCCAAAGTTGCATGTACATTGCTGTATTCTCCTAACAGAAGTATTTTCATAGAAGCGTTGTTGCAATGATAATTCTGCGCCCCCAGCTACTTTTACAGAGCCTTTGAAAGACTCGATACTTGGCTGTATAGTTCTTTTCGGGCAGAGGAAACAGACCATGAGCACGCAACCTTTCGCATGTTTCTTCAAGTCTTGACAGACTATGTGTCAGTCGGGCCGTGTTATAAAGATGATCCATGGAAAGTTGTGCTATGCGCCGTTGCAGGGCAAACTGCTTTGATTGAGGAAGTGTGTTGAGTTGTTCTTGCAGGTGAAGGATAATTTTTTCAGTGTTCTCGAGCCTTTGAATACAACTGCGTTTATCGTGTTGATGCAGCACAGAAGCCTTGTGTTGTCGATAGAAATAGCTTTTTGCCGACGTTGCGAAAAGACGGTCGGCATGCAACATCAACTGTGCAGTAAACTCTTCATCTTCGGCAAAATAGTTCATGTCGGAGCGGAAACGAAGCCCTTGTAACATGTCTTTCTTGAAAATATAACACCACGAAGCTCCTCTTATATTGTGTGACTGCATATAGGCTGCACCGGTAAAAGGCCCTTCAATATCTTCAGTAATGGTGACTGAAGGCGAGTATGCTACATCGAAAACTATCATGTCCGGATTATGGTATCTGGCGATATCTAAGCAATGTTCATAGGTCGGTTGCAGCAGATAATCATCTCCGTCAATCAGTTGTATGTATTTTCCCTTGGCCATATCTATGCCTCGGTTTCGCGATCTACTAATTCCCTGATTGGGTTGGCGCACATAGATGATATCGTCACTGATGTCAAGCAGTGTGCTGATAGCAGGCGTGTCGCTTCCGTCATCAATCACAATAATCTCCCGGCTGTCATTACTGAGCGACAAATTGCGTATGCTGTCTATGCATGAACGGAGCATTGTCGGGTCGGTATTGAATGTCGGGATGATGAAGCTCACCAATGGAGTCTTGTCATATTTTCGTAAGTCTTGCGAGTTGGGCATAGTCATGATTTTGTGGAACAAATATAAGAAAAAATCTCTCTGCGGCCAAGAATAAGCTGATTTTATTTTGAAAGGGGAGCGTTTGCTGCTTTAATAGTGAGAGGCTTTAAGCTTTAATCATGCCCTTAGAAACTAATGGTTATTATCAAATATAACTCATGAAACTGTTGATTTAATTTACTATTGATTTGCATTTGCCTCTAAAATTTATTATCTTTGCCAAGGGGAAGAATGCGAAAGTGTTTTTCCTTTTTTCGTTTATAGGCCGCGGACAGACAATGAAAGCATGCAAATGGCCTGATAATCTAAGTCAGATTACATTCTGAAGTGCGTCAAATCAATGTGTAAAGTGACTTGTTTTGCAGATAAATATGAGGCATATTGTACCATGAAATGATGCAGATGAGTCAATAATTTGTTGTTTACGGAAAAACAGAACAATGCAAGATAACTTTTATTGTAATGTTTTCTGATTATTTTTTATTATTTTTTGGAGCGAGATAAAGAGTCAATCTAAATGAAATATCAGTACAGTACGATGTACCTGGAAAAGCTATATAAATCGGGAGAACAAAGAAATGTAGAACTTTAGAACGTCAAAACTTCTTTTCTATAGATAGATGAAGTAATTTCGTATGAAATGTTTCAATCTGTCGACAGCATTCTTTATAGTGGAAGATGAGTCGCAGGCAGGGTGTGCCTTTCGCTATGAAAAGACAAAAACAGAGGTGAAATAAAATAAAACTATGGCTTGCACAACTGATTTTATAGATTTTGTATGTCTGTAACTTGAGGGTGTAGGATTGTTAACTTGCTTTGTTTCGACGAAGTTTCAATAAAAAAAACAATTTCTTTTTGTTTTATTTTCCAAATTCATAAATAATTACTACATTTGCGTTGACAAACATATTAATTAATCTATCATCAGATAAAACAAGTAGAATCAAAATGAGTAAAATCGTTACATTGGGTGAAATCATGCTTCGCCTATCGCCAAAGGGTAATTATCGCTTTGTCCAGAGTGACTCTTTTCAGGTTATTCCGGGTGGCGGTGAAGCTAATGTTGCCGTCAGTCTTGCTAATTATGGACATGCTTCTTACTTCGTATCGAAGCTTCCGGCTCATGAAATTGGTCAGATAGCCGTGAATGGTTTGCGCCGCTATGGTGTCAATACTGATTATATTGTGCGTGGCGGGGATAGAGTAGGGCTTTATTATGCGGAGACCGGTGCAAGCATGCGTCCTTCAAAAGTCATTTATGATAGGGCTAACAGTGCCATTGCAGAGGCTGATCCTTCAGATTTCAACTTTGATGAAATCATGGAGGGTGCAGATTGGTTCCATTGGAGTGGCATCACTCCTGCAATCAGTGATAAGGCTGCAGAGCTGACCCGATTGGCTTGTGAAGCTGCAAAACGTCATCATGTAACAGTTTCGGTAGACCTGAATTTCCGTAAGAAGCTGTGGACATCAGAGAAGGCAATCGCTGTGATGCGTCCTTTAATGAAATATGTAGACGTATGTATCGGCAATGAAGAAGATGCACAGTTGTGCCTTGGTTTCAAGCCGGATGCCGATGTTGAGGGTGGAAAAACCGATGCAGAAGGCTACTATGGCATATTCAAGGGCATGATGAAGGAGTTTGGTTTCAAATATGTTGTCTCCACATTACGCGAGAGTTTCTCTGCTACTCACAATGGCTGGAAAGCACTGATCTATGATGGTAAGGAGTTTTATCAAAGTAAGCATTACGACATCAATCCCATCATTGATCGTGTTGGTGGTGGTGATTCTTTCTCTGGCGGTTTAATTCATGGCATGCTTACCTACAAGGATCAAGCTAAGGCTTTGGAATTTGCAGTAGCAGCAAGTGCATTGAAGCATACTATTCCTGGCGATTTCAACGTGGTTTCAACTTCAGAAGTGGAGAGTTTAGCCGGTGGTAACGCCAATGGCCGTGTTCAACGATAATTTTAGATAAAAGAAATGGCAAGATTTAATAAGGTACAAGTACTTACTGCTATGAAGGAAACGGGCATGGTTCCTGTATTCTTTAATAGTGATATTGATATTTGCAAGCAAGTCATTAAGGCCTGCTATATGGGTGGTGTCCGTGTTTTCGAGTTTACAAATCGTGGTGACTTCGCCCACGAATTGTTTGGAGATTTGGTGAAATGGGCAGCAAAGGAGTGTCCGGAACTTATCCTTGGAGCAGGTACTGTGATTGATGCACCAACAGCAGTTCTGTATCTTCAGTTGGGAGCTAACTTCATTGTAGGCCCTAACTTCAATCCGGAGATTGCTCCTGTCTGCAATCGTAGATTGGTTCCTTATTCTCCGGGCTGTGGAAGTGTCAGTGAGATGAGTGATGCACAGGCTGCAGGCTGCGATGTAACCAAGGTTTTTCCGGCAGGCAATGTAGGTGGCCCTTCTTTTGTTAAGAACGTTTTAGGGCCATTGCGTTGGAGCAATATCATGGTGACAGGGGCTGTTTCTCCTGACGAAGAGAACCTTACTAATTGGATAAAGGCAGGTGTGCTTTGTGTTGGTATGGGTTCGAAATTGTTTCCGAAAGACGTCATTACTGCTAAAAACTGGCAGTATATCACAGACAAATGCATTGAGGCATTAGGGTATATTGCCAAGGCTCGATCATAAGTTACGACATATAAAAGGCTTCCTGTTGCTTCTGATAGGAGGTCTTTTCCTTTTTTCTGCTTGTAGACCGGAATACAAATCAGAGGTTGACAAGTTGAATGATATCTCATATTCTTTTCACTATCGTAATCTTGATTCAACCAAGTACTATGCAAACAAGGCTTTGAAATTAAGTAAAGATTACGATAATGGATATGCAGAAGCTTTGAATAATTTAGCCTTTGTAAGTATTGTCAAGATGAATTATGACAATGCTTACAAATTATTGAATGCAGTTTTGAAGGCTACAGACAATCAGTTTGAGCTTCTTGTGGCCGACATTCAATTCATGCGTTTATGCCAACGTCAGTCCAGAAACAAAGACTTTTATATCTATAGAGAGAGCGCTCTTCACAGACTTCATCGCATCAAAGAGGAACAGTCTGGTCTTACTTCAAGGCAATTAAGGCGATTAACTTACGCGAAGTCTGAGTTTGATATTGTCAATTCCACCTATTTTTATTATATAGGTCTGCGTAAGCAGGCTATTGAGGCATTGGATAATATCGATCCATATGGTGCTATCCAGCAAGACACGGCACAGTTGTTATCCTATTACTACAATATTGGTTCGGGTGGAATGATAACCTCTGGAACAAGTAAGGAAATCATCCAGAAAGAGTTCGACTATCTTGTGAAATGCTATCTGTTGGCTCTACAGCACAATTATCCATTTTGGGAAGCCAACTCAATGCAGGCTATCAGCGAACATTTACAAGATAAGAAACAACGCGATATGCTGATAGCTGATAATCTACCTACCATGAAGTTTCTTAATGTAGACCACATGCCAGACTCTTTGTTGGCAGGAAATCTTGCCCAACGATCACTTGATATCTTTATCAGATATGGGGATGTCTATCAGATTGCGGGTGCCTATAGAACGTTGGCACAGTGCTATTGGCATATCAATGACTATCATTCGGCTAATATCTGCCTTAATGATGCATTGCTGCGTGACACAGTTATTCAACGCGCTCCAGACCTTGTGGCTTCTATCCGCGAGCAGATGTCATTGGTTTATTCGGCAATAGACGATAAAACTCAGAGCGATTTCAATCGCAATATCTATCTTGACATGCAGGAAAAGACACGCCAGGATCGTCAACTTGAAGCTCGTGCAGACCAGCTTAACAAGTCAGCATCGACATTGAATTTCATGATTGGGGCTGTTGTTTTCATGATAGTTATCGTGATACTTCTCTTGATTTTCTTTGACAGAATGCGTGTGCGAAGTGACAAGAAGTTTTCTATAGAGCGACTTTTTGCACCTTTGGATGAATGGCAGGACCGTGAAAAGAAAATCAGGCTACAGCAGGAGGATAACTTCGAACAGGTGGATGAACAAATCCAAATGGAGAATTTGCACCTCTCTGACAACTTGAGGAGAAACATTGAGCAGCGTGCTAAGATTGCTCTCGTCAATAGTATTACTCCACTTATCGACCGTATTATCCACGAAATCAACTGTTTGCGTAATCGTCATGAGACAGAGAAAGTGAGATTAGAGCGGTATGCATACATCAGTGAACTTACCAATCAGATTGGTGAATATAATAATGTGCTGACGCAATGGATACAGCTTCGCCAAGGACAGCTTAGCATTAAGGTGGAGAGTTTCGCCCTTCAGGATTTGTTTGATATCGTGGTCAAGGGTTATATGAGTTTCAGATTGAAAGGCATCTCCCTGAAAGTTAAACCTACAGATGCTGTTGTCAAGGCTGATAAAACATTGACTCTGTTCATGATTAACACTCTGGCTGATAACGCACGCAAGTATACTCCGCAAGGAGGTTGTGTGACTATCTATAGTCAGACTACTGAAGAAGCGGTGGAAATCGTGATAGAAGACAATGGACAAGGTATGACCGAAAAGCAGGTTTTGCATTTGTTTGATCACAAAACCATTGTGGATGAGTCGTTAAAAGAAAATGAGTTGATTCCAGAAGAGAAGTCTCATGGCTTCGGCTTGATGAATTGTAAGGGCATCATTGATAAGTATCGAAAAATCAGTTCAATCTTTTCTGTATGCTCTATCAAGGTCGAAAGTGAGATAGGTAAAGGCAGTCGTTTTGCTTTCAGGCTCCCTAAAGGTGTATTACGCTTGCTTTTTGTTTTCTCATTTCTTAGTCTTTCGTCTTCTATATTTGCATCTTCATATCTCTTGAAAAAGGCTGCAGCTTTCGCTGACAGTGCTTATTTTTGTAATTTGAATGGCAGATATGAGACGACCTTAGATTATGCTGACAGTTGCAGAACCTATTTGAATAAATATTATCGGTTGCTTGGTCTCCAGGAAACTGCTGATACTTTGCGATATATAGAAACAGAAGTTACACCTGTAGAGATTACATGGTATCACCGTCATTTACGCTTCGACTACAATGTTATCCTTGACATTCGTAATGAAACTGCTGTTGCTAATCTTGCTTTGCATGATTGGGATGCTTATCATTACAATAATAGGGTCTATACATTACTGTTTCGTGAGACCTCGGCTGATAATAGTTTGGGAGAGTATGTACGTGTAATGCAGCGGTCAGAAAACAATAAAAATGTGGCCATCATACTTCTTGTACTGCTTCTTATATTGATTTTTCCTGCTTATTATTTTCTTTATTACCGGCATCGTCTATATTACAGGCTGGCTGTGGATCGTGTTGATAAAATCAATGCTGTTTTGTTATCAGACCTAACTCCTCAGGAAAAACTCAGCAATATCAATAAAATCTGGGCACAGGCCAACTTGTTGCTCAAGGCTACAAACTCCAAGTTGAACGATGTTGTTGAAAAGATTAGGCTTGCACTTGCTAATAAAATAGAAGACGATAATAAGCAGTCAATAAGTCTGGAATTGGCAAAGGATGAATTGCATAGGATTATTTATGAAAATCAACGACTGCACATCAGCAATAATGTGCTTGACAATTGTCTGTCAACACTAAAGCATGAGACGATGTATTACCCCTCGCGCATACGTCAGTTGGTGGATGAAAAGGATAAAAATCTTAATGCTATTAACGAAGTTGCACTCTATTATAAACAGCTTTATGCATTGCTGAGTGAACAAGCTATGGTTCAAATAGACAATAATCTAAAAGCGAATTCGC
>ERZ772807.1856-NODE-1856-length-11419-cov-7.419835_pt1 | contig 11419 bp, 10 predicted proteins | sample MGYA00511472_ERZ772807 | MGnify/ENA primary metagenome ERZ772807 (study PRJEB29015, sample SAMEA2737947) | human oral metagenome | biome: human oral; feature: human-associated habitat; material: dental | place: China | collected 2039 ...
CCTATAAGCTCTCTATAAGCTAACCCCACCCTCCTTACACCCTTTTTTCATCAAATTTTCTCTCAGCTCTCTTCCGTTCTTCTCCGATATCTTTTGAAAGCTCCTAACAGTCCCAGCACATCTCTTTTTCATCTCAAACTTTGGCAAAGTTTTAAACTTTGCCAAAGTTGATGTTTCCAAAAGTTACTTCACAAGGCGTAGCCTTGATTTTGTTTAAATTTTGTTTGATTTCTGAGGCACAGCCTCATTCCCCTAACACAACCTCGCACCCCATTTACCAATTCCCTCATTTCCTAATTTTCTAATTTCTCACCCGTCTGTGTAGCTCACACAAAATTCTCTTTAAAGAATTAAATTTATGCATCTTCAGATAAAGAAAAATATTGTTCATAAGCAGCTTTGTGGTAGCAGGCGACTTCTTCAACTAAAGATTGAGGAGCAAGTACCTTCACCGAATTGCTAAACGAACAGAGTTTCATCACCAAATCGTAGGGCGCTTCACCATTAGGGAAAGCAAGAGTGAGCTCTACACGCACTTCTTCTTCGTTGTCTAAAATAACAACTTGCGAGGGGTGTAGTTTGAGTGTTTTTATATATTTGCTTTGCTCATAGTTGAAAGAAAGAAGCACCTTTTGCAGAGATTCATTTTCAGCAATGGCAACCCCATAGAAATGATCAAAAAACGACTCCATATCCACTTTTTTGCGTCTCACCTGAATGTCGGTTACCTCTAAATTACTGATACGGTCGAGAGCAAAAGATTTGAATTTAATAGGTTGTTTGTTGTCGGTCGCGATGAGGTACCAGCGACCTTGGTATTCTTTCACTGCGTAAGGTAAGACTTGATATGCTTTAGTAGTCTCCCAGCCAAAAGAATAATGGGTAAAGGTAATCAACACATTTTGAGGGATAGCTGTAAGGATAGGGTCGAGCATTTCCAATCCTTTTTCAGGTTGCGGTTCTAACAGGAGGCTTCCCGTGCTTTTTGCCTTACGATAGGCATCTACTAACAATAGGTGGTCTAAGATGGTTGGATTATCGGCAATGCTATCGGGTTCGATTGCCCATACTTTTTCCTTTGTATTGAGGGTGATATCAATACCAAAAGCGATGTGTATATCGTCGAAATCCCTGCGGATAGTACGGTTACTAAAAGCGTATTCATCGCCTTCATCAGCCAAACGTTCGGCAATTTCCTGAGCCGAAAGACCTTTCTTATAGGTAGTAAGTAGTCTAATAATGCGCACCAAGCGAGCTATTTGTATAGGTTTTGCCATAATTTAAGTAAGAGATAAGAGTTAATTTGGGTACATATAGTAATTAAATTTGCTTTAAACAGTGCTTAAAACTATTTTTGTTGTTCTTTAAAACTATTTTTGTTGTTCTTTAAAATTATTCAGCAACCTTTCTATATTCTCCTTACCCACAGGGTTTTGGCTATGCACCGCAAAATCAGGCAAAGGTAGCTGGTGGTCTAAACAGTAGTCCACCAAATATTTAGCACAGTCGTAGCCTGAAAACTCTTCACCTAAATCGTGGTCAAACGAGATAAAATCAGGCAACCCTTTGTGCTCAAGGTAAGCTACAAACTCAGTATAAGAATATACCCGCTCAAAACCCTCGGGAGTAGAACGAAGATCATCTAAGTAAAGCATATAATAACCTTAAAAATTATAAGGCAAAGATACAATACTAAATAGACAAACTATGACCAATGACGGTATTTTTTCAAAAAATACTTCACTTTTTTAGGAGTGGGAATGTTTGTTTCTTACTCTTTAGGGTCTGCATTTATTGTTTTAAAAAGTTCTACTACTTTGGGACTATTCGTATATTTGGTAATTACTTCTTTTATCCGTTTTACTAATTGAACATTGTTATGAAATTGCCAAGGTAAATCAATCTCATCAAATTCAAAACAATCACCTTTTAGAAACATAGCATAATCACTATTAGGTTCTTCTATCCATTGGAAATCTTTAATGAAGATTTCTTCAAATTTAGTTTTATAATTTTCTCTTACTTTATAAAAATTCTTTCCCCAGATAGAAAAACCATAGTTAGAAGGATAAAAGATAAAACATAAGTCATTCCAACCACTTCCTTTGACACCCCAGCGGAAATCATAAGGAGATGATGTCTTTCTTTGTCCCCAAAAGTTATCAGGATTTTCAGCTTTTATTTCTTTCTCAAAGTCTGCTATCCATTGAGATTTTAAATTTTGAACTTGATTTATAACCTCATTGAGGTTTTTCCAGTCTTCAACAGTTTCTAAATGCTTTTTTAAAGTTTCCATATATTGTTTGTCTTTTAATTTTATTTTACTCCAATAAGTTATATAACTATTGATAAAGTGTTTGATAATATTACTCTCGCTTATGCCATTAGCACATTCTGTTAGCCACTCTTTTATTTCTTTTGTGTATGTCCAAGTAGTGATGATATTTTCATTAAGTTTTTCAGGATACTCATCAGCAGGAAGATATTTAGGACGTTCTTTAGTTTGTTCTGTTGGTTTGCGGTCATACCACCATCCATCAGGTAAATATAGTATTCTCGAGAAGTTTTTATTATTAGCTTTTTGAAGGTCTTTATGATGAAATTGGTAAATGGCACTATCCCAATAGCGATACAACTGATTGTTTTGGTTTTCAGCTCCGTTAGATTTATTTTCAATTACAATACTAATAGTTTTACATTGTAAAAGAATATCAATATTATTTCTTTCTACATATACTCTCCACTCTTTTTGATTAAAATTAGTTGTATCAATTTCTAATTTGTCGAGAAAAAGTTTTAAGAACGTTCCTCCTTGTCCGTGAGTTTCTTCTGGATTTAAGAAGAAAGCTAAAATACGACTATGTTTAGTTTCAGTGATTTTCCAAAACTTATCTTCTATAAATTGAAAGAAGTTGAAACTATTACCTTTTGTTTGGTACTGTTTTTGGATTTTGTAGAAATCATTTAACAATTCTTGTATTTTCATATTATTTTAATATTTATTCTCGTCTTTAAAAACACCAAGCACAGACTTCCCTTGTGCTATTGAAAAATTTGGTCGTAAACAGAAAAATCAAAGCAAAATGCTATATCATTATATTTGTTTGTATGCCTATCTCAAATACTGATATTGTTTTTTAACATTTTGCGACAAATGTACAAAACTTTTAGAATATATATTCCTCTTAATTTGTCGAAAAATTTTGGTGGCAAAGATAAAACTCCTACCGGTCAAACTGTGTCCACTTACTAATTTTTCTCATACCCTCTATATATTTTTCTCAGTTAAACCCCACCTGTTCTCTTTCAAGATAGAGTTAGTAAAAACTCACAGCTGAGTAGGTACAATACAATAGCGGAGTAAGTGAATAGGGGGGGAGGCTCATCATTTTTCCTATCATTACATTTCCTTTTTTTGTGTTCAATCTTTTCACAAGGCGCAGCCTCATTCCCCTAACATAACCCCACACCCCATTTACCAATTCTCTCATTCCCTCATTTTCTCATTTTCTAATTCTCTCATTTTCTCATTTCCTCATTCTCTAATTCTCTCATTCTCTCATTCTCTAATTTCCTCATTCTCTAATTTCCTCATTTTCCGCTCATCGCTTTTGCGTCGCCATTCCTAGTGCCTATTGCCTGTGGCCTAAGGCCTCACATCTAAAAACCTAAAATAATTTTGTCAATTCAATAAAAGATTGTAATTTTGCTTGTCTAAAAATATATTTTGATAATACAAACGCTTATATGACCATTACCTTAGCCTCACTGAAAATAGGACAAACCGCTGTCATTACCGGATTTATCCCTGAATGCCGACAAGAAGTACGGCAACGCTTGCTCGACTTAGGTTTCGTACGCGGGTCAAAAATCAAGATAGAAAACGTCAGTCCTCTATCCGACCCCGTTGCGTATAGCATTCACAACACCCAAATCGCCCTTCGCAAAACCGATGCCCTCTGTGTGCTGATTCAGGTGGCAGGAGATAGGGGTTAGGTGTCAGATGTGCTACACTTTGCCAAAGTTTTTGCCTGTGCGGTTCGCACCTTTGGCAAAGTTGATAATCCTTGTAAATAAGAAAAAATAAATATAAACAAATCAAACAAGCGTTCGGCTTGTTATACAACTATGAAAAACACTTGCGATATTTGTGCCCTCAACCCCTCCGCTTCCCTAAAACCCTTAGGCGAAGAGGCGGGCACTTATAACTATACCATTGCTCTCGCAGGGAATCCTAATACCGGCAAAAGCACCGTCTTCAACGCTCTTACCGGCTTGCGCCAACACACTGGCAACTGGCCTGGTAAAACCGTAACACGTGCTGAAGGCAGTTTCTCATTCCATAAGGAACGATATCGCATCATCGACCTACCTGGCACCTACTCTCTGCTTTCTACTTCCGAAGACGAAGAAGTAGCACGCGACTTTATTCTCTTTGGCAAACCCGATGTAACAGTCATCGTAGTAGATGCAAGTCGTTTAGAACGCAACCTCAGCTTGGCGCTTCAAATACTCGAAATCACCGATAAAGCAGTACTTTGTCTCAACCTGATGGACGAGGCGCGCCGGCATCACATCAATATCGATACGCGCACCCTTTCACGCGATTTGGGCATTCCCGTGGTGGCAACATCTGCACGTACCAAAGAAGGTATCGCCGATTTGCTCTTTGCTATTGAAGAAGTGGTAAGTGGTAAATTCCAAACGAAGAAACAAACCTTTATCGACCTTCCTAAGCAAAATGCCGAAGCCATTGCTGAGTTACAGAAGGCACTTTCTGAACTAAATCCCGATTTACCGAATACACGTTGGCTCTCAATGCGACTCATCGAAGGCGATGAGAGCGTACAAAAAGGTATAGAAGAAGGAGCTTTTTCTGCTGAAAATAATCCCGAAAAGCAGGAGCGTATCTTGCGTATTGCCCAAGAATACCACCATCTCTTAGGCGATACGTACCGCAACGATTTGGTAGAAGCAATCTACGCTCAAGCTACTGCCCTTACCAATGCCTCCGTCAGTACCGATTTTACTGCGCGCTCTTTCCGCATCGACCGCGCAATAGATAAAATCGTAACACATAAAATTTGGGGTTTCCCTATTATGTTTCTGCTCTTGGCAGGTGTGCTGTGGATTACCATTATCGGGGCTAATTACCCTTCGCAATGGCTCTCCGATTTATTTGTAGGGTGGCTCTATCCGCTCCTGAAAAATGGAGCGAATGTCTTGCATTTCCCTTGGTGGCTTAGCGGTTTCCTTATCGATGGAGTGTACTTGGCTACGGTATGGGTCATTTCAGTGATGTTACCCCCAATGGCTATATTCTTCCCGCTGTTCACCCTCCTCGAAGACTTTGGTTACCTGCCTCGTGTGGCTTTTAATCTCGATAAGCTCTTTCGCACAGCAGGCGCTCACGGCAAGCAAGCCCTCACAATGAGTATGGGCTTTGGTTGTAATGCCGCAGGAGTGGTAGCAACGCGTATTATCAACAGTCCGCGTGAAAAACTCATTGCTATTATCACCAATAACTTTTCGCTCTGCAACGGTCGTTGGCCTACCCAAATACTCATCGCTACATTATTCATCGGGGCTTTAGTGCCCAAGCAGTGGAGCGATACAGTAGCAATGCTTGCTGTCATAGGCATAGCCGTGTTGGGGATTGTCTTTTCTTTTTTCACCTCGTGGTTATTGAGCAAGACACTTCTCAAAGGCGAATCGTCGTTCTTTGTATTGGAGTTGCCTCCTTATCGTCCACCGCGCTTCTTTCAAACGCTCTACACATCGCTTATCGATAGAACCCTTATCGTACTCTGGCGCGCTGTTGTATTTGCTGCGCCTGCGGGAGCAGTAATATGGCTGATATGCAATCTCCAAATAGCTCACCAGCCCATTGCTCTCTGGCTCATTCAAGGGTTAGACCCCATAGGCGTGTTTATAGGCTTAAACGGCGTAATCCTGCTTGCCTATATCGTTGCCATTCCAGCCAACGAAATCGTCATTCCCACCGTGCTGATGCTCACCACTATGGTCTTAGGGCAAACAGCAGTAGGCGAGGGGGCAGGCGTACTGATGGAAGCCTCAACCTCTCAAGTAGGTACCTTGCTACACGCTGGAGGTTGGACGCTCCTCACCGCCGTAAACCTAATGCTATTCAGCTTGTTACATAATCCTTGTAGTACTACTATCTACACGATATACAAAGAAACCCATAGCAAGAAATGGACGCTCATTGCTACACTCTTGCCCGTACTATATGGCATAGTAGTGTGTTTTTTGGTGGCAAAACTGTGGTAATAACCTAAAAACATTTGCTTTTTTGGTTAAAACAGGCTATCTTTGCACAGATATTTTAATAAGCAATGATATGAAACGCTTTCTTTTGCTCTTTACACTCCTAACCACTACAACTTATGCACAACTCTCTTCTTACACCTATAAGCAAGAACTGAAAGGTGTAAAGGGGAACGCTTGGCATAAACTCATTTTACCCGACCATACCTTTGCACGATTCCAAAGTTATGGCGCAGACCTCCGTATTTATGGCGTATCGGCTACTGATACCATCGAAGTCCCTTATACAGTAATCGACACTAATAACATCGTAAAACACAAGGTCAATTTCTCAGTAATAAACAGTAAAGAAACCAAATGCAGTTACATAAACTTCAGTCTGCCTCAGGCTCTTCGCATCTGTAAGATACGCGTTGTCCCTCAAGCCTCTTATGATTATTACAGGAAGCTAAATCTCGCTACTTCTGTTACCGAATCGTATGCGCAAAAGCGTTGTGATGGTTATTGTTCTTACGATTTAAGAGAAGCGCCTCTTAGTTCTAAAACCAATAATACCTTCTCCTTTGATGATATTCTTGTGAAATACGGACAAATAATAATAGAAAACGGAGATAACGAGCCTCTTCCTATTAGCGAAGTCGTAGTATATGCAATACGTTATACCTTAGCGGCTCGTTTTTTAGACCCTAATCGCACTTATTATTTAGCTTATGGCAAAGAAGATGATTATACCCCCGAATATGATATAGAGCACTTCATAACCGATATCCCCAAACAACTCACCGAATTGCAATATGGCGAAGTGCTCAAACAACCCAAAACAGAAAGCTCTTCTGTAAAAGCATCTTCCTCTCCTGCCGAAAAATCTCATCAGCAACTCCTTTGGTGGGTAATGGGAGTGATTGTACTGCTTATTTTTATATTTTCAGCAAAAATGATGAAGAAATAAACAGAATACCAATCAAATAGTTTTGCGGTGAGGAAAGTTCGTGTGACTCAATATGTGCAAGCTCTTGAAAAGTTCAATGAAAACAGAGATAACAAAATGATTAAAGGAAGTTAACTAACCCACCCTTCCTTAAAAAAGAATTTATTTGTCTTATCAATAAATCTTGTTGTATTTGCACTGCTGGTTCATATCATTTCTAATGCCCTTATAAAAGTAATAAGTATCCAGCCTAATAGATAAATCCTAGATATATTTTATAAATAAGAAGGAATTTAAGAAAGCTTGTGCTTTATCAAAGAATGTTCTAGACATAAAAGAGAAAAGAAAAACAGATTTTTTTGTAGTTTTGCATCGTCTTAAAACTAAAAACATTTAGCCAATGGAATGCCCAGCTTGTAATACACATATTGGTTTTAGAACTTTTTGTACCTCTACAAAAGGAACCATAACTTGTCCGTCTTGTAAAAGGATATACCAACAAAGAGCTCTCTTTAAAAAGAAAGAAATCAAGCCTATTTTTTGCTTTTTATTTGTTTTCTTATCAGGAGTACTCCCCTTTGAGATAGGAAGACGCTTTTTCCCGATTGACACAGTGTTTGTCGTATCGGTAGGTATATTATTTACAACGATGATTATAGGGGCTATTTTTATATACAACCATACAGAGTTATATTAAATATTATAATTAACATAAAAAATAAAGTAAAATTAAACTTAGGGTTATTGGTTTTCTTCTTTTCCTTCTCTTTTGTGGAAATAGATGTTAAAGACAGTAATGTCTGGTTAGGTATTGGTTATGTATGCTCTAAATAATGAATAATAAACCCTAGAATTGTATTGTACAAGGAAATTAGAATCACCAATGATAGGATTTGAAGTTATCATTAATAAAAAATCTCTTGTAGGAGGAATTCAAGATGGAGTTATCTCTGTTATTATAGATCGGTTAGCTTTAGATGACCGAAATTATTTAGTTATTAATTTTGGAGGATACGATAAAGAGACTGACAGCCATACAGTTTGGTTAGATGAGGAATTACCTATAAACAATACCATTGTTGTAAAGGTTATAGAACTTAGTAGTAATGAAATTGCGACTTCTCTTCAAAATAGAGCTAATAGAGAGAACTTTGTCAAAGTTCCTTCAAACATAGGTCTTGAAGTGACAGTTCGAGAAGAGGTGCTTTCTGCTCATATAAGGAAAGGAAGTATTCATTTTATTGCTACGTTGCTAAATGATAAAGACAAGTGTGAAATATTTGTAGATTTTGTAGCTACCGAGTGTATGGATAATGAAGACAACCCTAAAAAATATTGGTATAAAAAAGCCTTACAATTAGGCGATAGCGTTACCATTGAAGGAAAGGAAATTACTAAAATCACCATATAAAATCTAAATTAAATAACTTTCTCACTATTCCTCATTCGTCATTCGTAATTATTTATTACCTTTGCCCCCTAAACAAATAATAGGTAACACGTAATTAGGTAACAAATGCCGTTACCTCTTACCTCTTACCTCTTACCTAAATCAAATGGATCAAAGAAAAAAAGAAGAGGCACTACACTATCACGAGTTTCCACAACCTGGTAAAATCGCTATTGTGCCTACCAAAAAACATTCTACACAACACGACCTCGCGTTGGCTTACTCTCCTGGAGTAGCCGAACCTTGCTTGGCAATTGCCGAAGATAAAAGCAACGCCTATAAGTATACTGCCAAGAGCAATCTCGTAGCCGTAATTTCCAACGGTACTGCCGTGCTCGGTTTAGGCGATATAGGTGCTGATGCCTCTAAACCTGTAATGGAAGGAAAGGGTTTGCTCTTCAAAATATTTGCAGGTATCGATGTGTTCGACATCGAAGTAGATGCCACCGATGTCGATAAGTTCGTAGAAACCGTAAAAGCTATTGCTCCTACCTTCGGGGGTATCAACCTCGAAGACATCAAAGCGCCTGAGGCTTTCGAGATTGAACGTCGCCTAAAAGAGGAATTGGATATCCCTGTAATGCACGACGACCAGCACGGTACAGCTATCATCTCGGCAGCAGCCCTTGTCAATGCTTTAGAAATTGTAGGTAAGGACATTGCCAAAGCGCAGATAGTAGTAAACGGCGCAGGAGCCGCCGCTATCTCTTGTACACGCTTGTACGTGGCTTTGGGTGCCAACCCTAAGAACATCGTAATGTGCGATAGTAAGGGTGTGATTCGTAAAGACGCTCCCAACCTCACCGAACAAAAAGCCGAATTTGCTACCGACCGCAATCTCCGTACTCTCGAAGAAGCAGTAAAAGGTTCTGATGTGTTCATCGGTCTTTCTAAGGGAGATGTACTCACCCCCGAGATGTTGCTCTCTATGAATAAGGACGCTATTGTATTTGCAATGGCAAACCCTATTCCTGAAATCGATTACGATTTGGCGGTGAAAACCCGCAAAGATATCATTATGGCTACAGGTCGTTCCGACTTCCCTAACCAAGTGAACAACGTGCTCGGTTTTCCTTATATCTTCCGCGGAGCGTTGGACGTTCGCGCTACTAAAATCAACGAAGAAATGAAACTCGCTGCGGTACGTGCTATCGCCGATCTTGCCAAGAAAACTGTACCTCAGCAAGTAAGTTTGGTATACGGAGGTGAAAATCTCACCTTTGGTCGCAACTATATTATTCCTAAGCCGTTCGACCCTCGCTTGATATACGAAGTACCGCCCGCTATTGCCAAAGCCGCTATGGAATCAGGGGTAGCACAAAAGCCTATTACCAACTGGGAAGCCTACAAAGGCGAACTAATGGACAGAATTGGTGTAGGTAGCAAAGAAATACGCCTATTGCAAGACCGTGCCAAACGAAATCCTAAACGCGTAGTATTTGCTGAAGCCGACCAATTGGAAGTGCTTAAAGCTGCTCAACGCATTTATGAAGATGGTATCGGTATTCCTGTGCTTTTGGGTAATAAAGAAGTGATAAAAGCGCTCAAATACGAAATAGGTTTCACCGGTCGTGTAGATGTAATCGACCCTAAAAGTGATGCCGAAAAAACACGTCGTGAGAAGTTTGTAAAGCATTATTGGAAACTGCGCGAACGTCGTGGTATCACCTACGAAGTAGCCGAACGCCTAATGCGCGAGCGCAATTATTTTGGTACGATGCTCGTAGAAACCGGTCAAGCCGATGCAATGATTACTGGTTACTCCCACGCTTATCCTAATGCTATTCGCCCTGTATTGGAGATTATTAAAAAAGACGAGGGCGTAGAGCGTATTGCTGCCACCAGCATTATGCTCACCAAGCAGGGTCCTTTATTCCTTTCAGATGCTACTATCAATATCGACCCTACTGCCGAAGAGTTGGCTAACATCGCCTTGCTTACAGCACGTGCCGTGAAGTTCTTCGGCTTAAAACCTTCGGTAGCGATGTTGTCGTATTCTAACTTTGGTTCGGCAGTATCCGAAAGTAGCCTGAAAGTACGTGAGGCAGTAGCTTACCTCCACAAGCACCACCCCGATTTAGTAGTCGATGGTGAAATCCAAGCCGATTTTGCTCTCAATCCTGAGAAGATTGCCAAGAACTATCCGTTCTCTAAGCTCAACAAGGGCAAAGGGGCTAATGTACTCATCTTCCCTAACCTCGAAGCGGCAAATATCAGTTACAAGCTCCTCAAGGAAACCCAACACTTAGACACCATAGGCCCTGTGATTTTAGGTCTTTCTAAACCTATTCACATCACCACTATCGGTTCTACTGTCGACGAAATGGTAAATCTCGCTACCCTTGCAGTAATTGACGCTCAACAAAAATAGTACGAGTCGCACAAACAATTAGTGCAAAGTTATATAAACAATAAAAAAATGTTGTTTTCATATTATAAAAAAGGCTGTTCAATATGTATTGAACAGCCTTTTTTTATTACTTAGTAATCATATTGCTACCTTTAATATTTTACTTACTTGGGGCAATAAACCACCTTTCCTTCACTATCTCTCACATATCCCACCCCAAGCATTTTTCCTCCAGCTTACGTTACTTATTTTATGGTTCGACAATTCTAACCTATAAAACGACTGATATGAGCAGATAGCAACACCATAAGCTCAATTAATGTTCGATTATAATTTTATTAACCATCGTTGTAGACCCACTGTAGACCCACTGTAGACCCACTGTAGAGCCACTGTAGAGCCA
>ERZ772807.1859-NODE-1859-length-11413-cov-8.280067_pt1 | contig 11413 bp, 8 predicted proteins | sample MGYA00511472_ERZ772807 | MGnify/ENA primary metagenome ERZ772807 (study PRJEB29015, sample SAMEA2737947) | human oral metagenome | biome: human oral; feature: human-associated habitat; material: dental | place: China | collected 2039 ...
CTCGAGGCCGCTCTGAGGACATGGACGGGCACGCTCATCGTCGCCAGCCACGACCGCTGGCTCATTGAGCACTGGTGGGGGCGGCGGCTTCACCTTCGGTGAGCCAGCCGGGTCCTGTGGACCTGAGCAGCTCTTTTACCCGTATTGACACTGTTCCCAGGCGGCCCAAGTAGGCTGGGGGCATGATCTTGGAGCGCACCATCGCACCTGTGTTCGCAGCCAACTGCTACGTCCTGGCCTCCGGTCCGGGCGAGCCCGCACTCGTCGTCGACCCCGGAGCCGGCGCCGCCGGCGGCGCCCTGGCCCTGCTTCGCTCCCATCGGCTCACCCTGGGCGCCATCCTGCTCACCCACGGACACGCCGACCACGTATGGGACACCCAGGCCCTCATCGAGGCGGCGCATGCCGAGGGCATGCTCGCCAGCGACGACTCCGTCGACGTGCCGGTCTACATCCCCGAGCGTGACCGGTACCGGCTCGAGGAGCCTGACATCACCACCGGCATCAGCTCGAACGGCATGACCTTCACCGACATGGCCGGCACCCCTTGGAGGCAGCCCGCCGATATCCGTCTCTTCCCCGGAGACGGATTCTCCCGCGCCGTCGAGATGGTTCCAGGCATCGCGCTGCGCGCGATCCCCGCTCCGGGTCACTCGGAGGGCTCCACCCTGTTCTTCTTCGAGGCCCGGTTGGCGGACAACGCCTTGCTCTACGAGGCCGAGGTCATTGAGGACGACCCCTCCACCGCCGACGAGGAGCACACCTACCTCATGGCCCTTGACGGTGACGTCATCTTCAAGGGGTCCGTCGGGCGCACCGACCTGCCCGGCGGGGACCAGGTGCAGATGCTCGGTACCCTGCGGTTCCTGGCCAGCGCCATCGACCCGGCCACCGTCCTGCTGCCCGGACACGGTGCGGTGACCACCATGGAGCATGAGCACCACGGCAACCCCTACCTCGCTGAGGCCAAGATCCGTGGAGGAGACCTCAAGGCCTGACGACGGTGCACCAGGGTGCTGCTCGTCATGACACAATGCCGACCATGACACAGGTACGACAAGCGCTCTCCTCACTGTCCGGCTTTCCCGAGTGGCTCCCTGCGGGCCGCATCGTCGAGCAGCACTTCGTCGACATCCTGCGTCGTACCTTCGAGCTCCATGGCTTCAGCGGCATCGAGACCCGCGCAGTCGAGCCGCTGAGCGAGCTGACGAGGAAGGGAGAGACCTCGAAGGAGGTCTATCTCCTCAACCGTCTGCAGGCGGACCCCGCCGATCCCGACGCCGAGGCGGACCCACGTAAGCAGCTGGGCCTCCACTTCGACCTCACCGTCCCCTTCGCCCGTTACGTCGTTGACAACGCCGGACTGCTCACCTTCCCGTTCAAGCGCTACCAGATCCAGAAGGTCTGGCGCGGCGAGCGTCCTCAGGAGGGGCGCTTCCGCGAGTTCGTCCAGGCCGATATCGATATCGTTGGTGACGGTACCCTGCCGCTCCACCACGACGTCGAGGTGCCCCTCATCATGCATGAGGCGCTCAGTTCCCTTCCGGTGCCCGCGGTCACCATCCACGTCTCCAACCGCAAGGTGGCCCAGGGCTTCTACCAGTCCATCGGCATTGACTCGGGCCGGCTCATCGAGGTCCTGCGCGTCGTCGACAAGCTCGACAAGATCGGCCCCGAGAAGGTTGCCGCCGAGCTCACCCAGAGCGTCGGAGTGAGCGCGCAGCAGGCGGCGCAGGCCCTCAGACTGGCCACCATCACCGGAATCGACGGCCAGGACGTCTCCGGGCAGGTCCTGCGTGCCCTGGCCGGGGCCGAGCCCACCGAGCTGCTCGAGGAGGGGCTGTCCGAGCTGACCGCCCTGCTCGAGGCCGCCGGTCGGCGCCGCCCCGGCGCCGTCATCGCCGACCTCAAGATCGCCCGCGGGCTGGACTACTACACCGGCACCGTCTACGAGTCCTTCATGGCAGGCCACGAGGACCTCGGCTCGGTGTGCTCCGGTGGCCGCTACGACTCCCTGGCCACCAACGGCAAGCGCACCTTCCCGGGTGTGGGCATCTCCATCGGTCTGTCACGGCTCCTGGCCCGTGTCATCGGCGAGGGGCTTGTGGAGGTCAGCCGTCCTGTGCCCACGGTGGTGCTCGTGGCAGTCACCGATGAGGCGCACCGCTCCGCCTCCGACGCGATCGCCGATGCACTGCGAGCCCGCGGTATCAGCGTCGATGTCGCCCCCAGCGCCGCCAAGTTCGGCAAGCAGATCAAGGCTGCCGACAAGCGCTCCATCCCCTTCGTGTGGTTCCCCGGCGCCGAGGGAGCACCGGACTCGGTCAAGGACATCCGTTCCGGTGAGCAGGTTGAGGCCGATGCCGCCACCTGGCAGCCGCCCAGCGACGACGACGTCCCGCAGATCACGGTCGCTCGTGCCGCAGCCGGCACTGGTACCGACGTTGAGGCTGACTCGGCCTCATGACCAAGAGCCGGGGTGAGCCCAGCAGCAGCCAGAAGGTCCAGGAGGCGACCAGGGCCCTGTCCGCGCTGCGAGACAGTCTGACCGCCTTGTCCATGCCCTACGTCCTGCAGGGAACGGCAGCTGCCTCGGACAAGGCCACGCTCATCCGCGACCAGCTCGGCGACTACATCCTGCCGCGCCTGGCCAGCCTGGACGCGCCTTTGCTGGCTGTCGTCGGAGGCTCCACCGGAGCGGGCAAGTCGACCCTCGTCTCCTCACTCGTACGTCGACACGTGGCCAGGGCCTCTGCGATCCGTCCCACCACACGCCGCCCCCTGCTGCTGCACGCGCCGACAGACGCGGCCTGGTTCGACAACGACCGGGTCCTGGGCTCACTGTCGCGCCTTCGCGTGGACCCGGACGCTCCGGCGAGTCCGCCCACCGACCACACGCCCAGAGAGCTGGAGCTACGCGCCTGCGAGGGCCTGCCCGAGGGGTTGGCGATCGTGGACGCCCCTGATGTCGACTCGGTGGTCGAGGACAACCGTGACCTGGCAGCCACCCTGCTGGCCGGTGCGGACCTGTGGATCTTCGTCACCACGGCGGCGCGCTACGCCGACGCCGTCCCCTGGGAGCACCTGCGGGCCGCGGCGCAGCGGCACATCACGGTGGCCGTCGTCCTGGACCGGGTACCGGAGGGGGCGCAGAGCGAGGTGGAGGCCGACCTGCGGCGCCGGCTCGCGGCTGCCGGCCTGGGCGAGGCTCCCGTCTTCACCATTCCTGAGACGGCTCTTGACGACGACGGATTCCTGCCCGAGTCCTGCGTCTCGCCGGTGCGCCAGTGGCTGGGTGCGCTGGCCTCAGACGCGGCCGCGCGGCAGGACATCGCCCACCGCAGCCTCATCGGTGCCATCGGGTCCGTTACGGCCCAGAGCGAGCTGCTCGCCGTCGAGCTCGCCTCCCAGGAGGCGGAGCACGCCGAGCTGCGCCGCGCAGCCACCTCCGAGCACGATGACGCCCTGGAGCGTGTCATCGAGGCCACTGAGGACGGCTCCATGCTGCACGGGGAGGTGCTGGCCCGCTGGCAGGAGTTCGTGGGAACCGGTGATCTGTTCCGGTCGCTGGAGGTCCAGGTGGGGCGGGTCCGTGACCGCGTCACCTCGCTCCTGCGGGGACGCCCGGCGCCGGCCAAGCGCGTTGAGCAGGCGATCGGTTCGTCCCTGGTCGAGCTCCTGGTCGCCGAGTCCCAACGGGCCTGTCTGGCCACGGAACGCTCCTGGAGACGGGCCGGCACCTCCCAGCAGGCCCTGAACCGGGCCCTGGCTGAGGTGCCCAGTCAGACCGGGCTGGAGGTCGTCGCCGCGGCCCTCGTCCACGACTGGCAGCGTCAGGTTCTCACGCTCGTTCGAGCCGAGGGCTCTGACAAGCGGCTCACCGCCCGCCTGCTGTCCCTGGGGATCAACGGCGCCGGAGTCGTTCTCATGATCCTCGTCTTCGCCCACACCGGCGGACTGTCCGGGGGAGAGGTGGGGATCGCGGGCGGCACTGCCATCCTGGCTCAGCGCGTTCTGGAGGCCGTCTTCGGAGACCAGGCGATGCGCGGCATGACCAAGCGGGCCCGGGAGGACCTCTGCGAGCGTGCCACGGCCCTGTTCGCCAACCAGGCGAAGTGCTTCACCGATGCTCTTCCGCTGCCCACCCCCAGCGCCGACACGCTGCGAGAACAGCTTCAGGCCTGCCAGGAGGCGGCCACGTCGTTGCGCGCCCTGCCTGCGGCCCGCGGCCGTCGGACGGCCGGCAGGAGGGCCAGGTGACGCCCGACGGCCCCGGCGCCCTAGACCTGCCGCAGGTTCTTGAGGACCTGGCCAGGGCCGTCGACCTGGGCGAGCGGCTCGGTCTGGGCGAAGAGCTCACCCAGGCCCGTAACGTCCTCACGCAGGCCTCCCACCGACGGCGTCTGGCGCCGCAGACCACCGTGGCGGCCCTTCTCGGGGCGACCGGGTCGGGCAAATCCAGCCTCGCCAACGCCATGGCCGGCTCCGAGGTGTCCCGAACCGCCCGCACCCGTCCGACGACCACCCAGCCCCTCGCCGTCGTCCCAGACACGGCTGTCGAGGCCACTGAACTGCTGGACTGGCTCTCCATCAGCCACAGGGCGCGCGTCGACGGTGACTGGGCCCTGGGCGGGTCCACGGTGCTGGTCGATCTGCCCGACATCGACTCCGACGAACCCGCGCACCGGGTCATCGCCCAGCGCATGGCGGGCAAGGTCGATGTCCTGGTGTGGGTCCTCGACCCGGAGAAGTACGCCGACGGCGTCGTTCATCGTGATTTCCTCATTCCCATGGCGGCGCACGCCGAGGTCATGGTGGTCGCCCTCAACCAGGTGGATCGGCTCGACCCTGAGAGCCGGGACGCGGTGCTCAGCGATCTCAAGAGGATTCTGGACCGGGAAGGTCTTGGAACCGTCTCAGTGATTCCCGTCAGTGCCCGCACCGGACAGGGCGTTGAGACCCTGGCGCACGCCGTGGCTTCCGTCGCCTCCAGCAGGCTGGCCAGCGCTCGAAGTCTCGTCGCCCACGCCAGGCGCGCAGCCAGTGAGCTGGGGGAACGCACGGGGCTCATCACTCCATTAGGCCTTGGTGCGCTAACACCGGACCCGGCTGCTCGGCAGGCGCCGCAGGTACGTCAGTCCCTCGATGCGCTTCGGCTGGCGGCCGCGAGCCTCGCCGGAGTCGACGTCGTCTCGCAGGCGGTTGAAGGATCGGACCGTCACCGGGCCCATACCCGAGTCGGTTGGTTCTGGCTGCGGTGGATCGAGCACCTGCGGTGCGACCCGCTTCGAGCCCTTCACCTGGGAACCGGGCGACCACCGGCCCCGAAGTCCGCAGACGCCGAACAATCCGACGGCGCCACGGGCCCCGGCGTCATCGACCTGACCTCCCTGCCCCCCGCAGGGCCTGCGGCAACGGGCAGGCTGCGCAGCTGCGCTCACGTCTATGCCGCGGCGGCCTGTTCCGCTCTGCCCGGCGACCTGGCCGCCCAGGCCGTCCTGCGCAGTGACGAGCGTGCCGAGAGGCTTGCCGAGCCTCTGGAACTGGCTGTGGCCCAGGTGGACTACGGGACGTGGAAGCGCCCGGTCTGGTGGAAAGCTGCGAACGTGCTGCAGTGGGTGACCGCACTGGCTGCGCTCATCGGCGGGTTGTGGCTGGTGGCCATTCACGTCCTGGAGGACTACCTCCTGCTCATCAGCATCGACGTTCCGCGCTGGGGGGCAGTCCCCTGGCCCACCATCCTCCTGCTCGGAGGCCTGCTGACCGGACTGGTCCTGGCAGGGCTGGGAACGTTCCTGGCCCGCCTTCAGGCCAGACGCCACAGCAGACGGATCATTGAGCGCTTGCGCCGGACCACCGACGAGGTCGTGAACGCCGAGCTCATTGAGCCGCTCAAGGCCGAGACGCACGGATGGGTGGAGCTCGCACGGACTCTGGATCGAATCATCTCGAATGACGCCATCTACTCACGATCTACTCACGTTGATTGACACCATTATGGCGTCATGTTCTCTGGACAGGCATGACTGATGGTGTCAAAATGGCGCCATGCGTGTGAATGCCTACACCGAGACCTTGCGCCGGACCCTTGTGGAGACCTCGTCCCTGGGCGACGAACGGACCCAGGAGGTGGCCCGCTCCCTGACGGCGGCACTCGATCCGGCTCTGCGCCTCGTGGCCCTGCAGATGCTGACGGACACCGCTGATGAGCTCAACAGCGAGCTCGACGGAGCACATGTCACCGTGGTGATGGACGGCTCGACGCCCCATCTTCTGGTTACCCAGGCTGATCGGTCTGATGAGCAGGATCAGGGCTACGTGACGGGGCCGGAACGCTATACCGATACTCCGGCGCACGCGGCACCTGAGGTGCAGGAGGGACCGGAGGTCCGCACAACGCTGCGCCTGCCCGAGTCGCTCAAGCAGCAGATTGACGCCGCAGCCCGGAGCCAGGGACGCTCGGTCAATGCCTGGCTCGTCGAGGCGGCTCGCAGCGCGCTGGCAGGACATGAGTCGCCGTCAGGCTCTTGGGGCTCAGCGGGTACCTGGAGCGTTGGCAGTGGGGCCGCTCGTGGTGGCAGTGAGCTCGACGGCGCCGAAAAACGCTCCGGCCGGCCCACTGGACCGACAGGGCGGCAGACCTCGGGGGTGAAGCTCACTGGGTGGTTCGGCTGATCCGTGCCACCGCGCCGTCGTGCCACCGACTTGGTCCGAGCCCAATCACTTCTCCGCTGCCTGACCAGTGCGGCAGCCCGCGCAGACACCTGAAACCTGAGGAGACCACCCATGCCGATATGGACCTTTGACCTTCCCGATGACGTTCAGCCGAACCTCGTCCTGGACCTGTCCACCCTGAGCGTGGTGACCGCGCCGGGGGTGAGCAGCACGATCACCGTCGAGGCCGACGAGATCCTGGAACCCCTCCTAGACGTCACCGCCGACGGAGCCAAAGTGAGCATCCGTCAGATCGCTCTCGTGGGACGTGAGCGATTTGCGGGCATCTGGCCATGGGGTCCGCAGACATCTCGGGTTCGGGTCACGGTGCCGCACGGTACACGCCTGGATGCCCGCCTCGATGCCGGATCGATCAGCGCTGAGCACTCCTGGGAGCAGGTGCAGATACGGACCTCGGCGGGATCGATCCGGCTGGGCGACTGCACGAGTGCGCAGGTGCACGCCGACGCCGGCTCCATCGTCATCGGTGCCCTGCATGACGGGAACGTGCGGGCCCAAGCCGGATCGGTGCGCATCCGCTCCACCTCCGGCACCGTGTTGGCCCACACGGAGGCCGGCTCGGTCAAGATCGTTGAGGCGTATGAAGGATCCTTGGATCTGTCCAGTGAGATGGGAACCGTGTCGGTGGGAGTGCCTGAGGGAACTGCGGTCCTGGCAGACTGCCATTCCGACTTCGGTCGAGTCACGATCGACCTTCCCCGCCAGGACCACCCCGAGCTGTTCGAGAGGCGCCTCGAGCTGAGGGCTCGCGCGCAGATGGGAACTGTGCGGGTGCGCAGGGGCTGAGCACCCACCAATGCGGCGGCCAGCCGGCAAAATACTGGGGGCGGCAACACACGTTGCCGCCCCCAGCCGCATCAGTGGAGTCCTCTGGACTCAGCGGTCGCCGCGTCGGCCGCGGAAGCCACCCCGGTTGCCGCCGAAGCGGTTCTGGTTGCGCTCGCCGTAGCCACGGCAGTCATCCCGGTAACCGTCGCGGTCATAACCGCGACCGCCCCGGTCCTCGCGTCGGCCGCGGAAGCCGTCCCGGTCGCCACGACGCTCGTCCCACCGACGGTTGTCACGGCGCTCCGAGCGGTCGTAACCGCCCCTGCCGCCGCGCCCATCACGGTCCTTCCAACCGCGCTCGCCGTCATCACGGCGGGGACGGAAGCCGCGCTCGCCGCGATCCTTACGGTCCTCCCAGTCACGGCGCTTGGGACGACGCTCTGCGCCGTTGGGACCGGACCAGCCGTGACCCGGGCCCTCGTCGGGGCGGATCCGCAGCTCGCGGCCCCCAAAGGTCGCCCGCCCCATGACGCTCAGCTGCTCGGGGCTGAGGTCGGCGTAGATCGTGACCAGGGAGAAGGACTGAAGGATGTCGATCTTGCCGATGTCGGAGCCCTCGATACCGCCCTCGTTGGCCAGTGCACCAACGATCGCGCCGGGAAGGACCCGGTCCCGGTGCCCCACCTCCACGCGGTAGACGGTCCCCGGCCCCTCGTGCTCACGGCGCCCGGAACGGGTGGCCGAGCGGCGTCCCTCCCCTCGGTCGCCCCGTTCGCCGCGACGGTTCTTCTCACGCCCGCCTTCGAAGGACGCCGACAGGAAGGTCCCCTCGGAGTCGAGGTTCTCCTCCCGGCGGGCGCGCTGGGGGCGCTCACCGCCACGCTCCTCGCGCCTGCGCGGTCCCTCATCACCCACGGCCAGAGCCAGCAGCGTGGCCGCCAGCTCCTCGACGTCGATATCCAGCTCCCGGGCGGAGTCGGCGACCAGCGGAAGGTACATGCCCAGCCGACCGCGCTCATGGCGGGCCGCCGCCTTGGACAGGAGCTTGCGGGCGCGGTGCTCGGAGACGTCCGCGGGGGAGGGCAGGGTGATCTCCTCCAGACGGGTCCCGGTGAGGCGCTCGATCTGGCGGAGCTTGCCCTTCTCCTTGGGGGTCAGGAAGGTGACGGCCTCACCATGGCGGCCGGCGCGGCCCGTGCGACCGATACGGTGCACATAAGCCTCAGCCTCACGGGGCACGTCGAAGTTGACGACCAGGCCGATGCGGTCCACGTCCAGCCCCCGGGCGGCGACGTCCGTGGCCACCAGCACGTCAAGGGTGCCGGCGCGCAGCCGCTCCACCAGGCGCTCGCGCTCGCGCTGGGGTACGTCACCGGAGATCGCAGCGGCCTGGATGCCCCGGCCCGCCAGCTCGATGGCGACGTCCTCGGCCGTGGACTTGGTGCGCACGAAGACGATGGCGGCCTCGGCGTCGGTGACGGCAAGGACCCGGGAGACGGCGCCGATCTTGTGGCGGAAGGGAACCACCGCATAGGTCTGGTGGACGGTGGCGACGGTGGAGGCCGGCCTGGAGACCTCGACCTGAACGGGCTCGTGAAGGTGCTGGCGCGCCACGGCCTGGATGGCCGGAGGCATCGTGGCCGAGAACAGGGCGGTGCGCCGTTCGGTGGGAAGGGACTCCGCAATCGTCTCAACGTCCTCGGCGAAGCCCATACGCAGCATCTCGTCGGCCTCGTCCAGGACGAAGTAGCGCACGTCGTCGAGCTGGAGCGCGCCCTTGTCAATGAGGTCGATGACACGGCCGGGAGTGCCGACGACGACCTGGGCGCCGCCCTTGAGCGCGCCGATCTGGGGACCGTAGGGGGCACCGCCGTAGACGGCCACCACCTCCAGGCCGCGGGAGCGGGCGGCCATGTCGGTGATGGCCTCGGCGCTCTGGAGGGCGAGCTCGCGGGTGGGGGCCAGAACGAGGGCCTGGACCACGCCGTCACGGGAGTCGACGGCGTCGAGGAGCGGGAGCCCGAAGGCCGCGGTCTTTCCGGTTCCGGTCTGGGCGACGCCGACGACGTCGCGGCCGGCCAGCAGGACCGGGATCGCCTCCTTCTGGATGGCGGTGGGGGTCACGAAGCCCATGTCGGTGACGGCCTTGAGCAGATCCCTGGGAAGACCCAGGTCGGCGAAGGTGATCTCTTCGTCCTCGTGATCCGCCTTCACCCCGCCCTTGTCCCTGTTGCGCGGGGACTTGGGGCGCTCGTCGTCCTGCTGGTGGTCGTTGGAATCGGCGTCGGAGTCGATGAAGGGGGTGTGGCCGTCGACCTCGTCCTCATCGATGTCGACGCCGTCATCCTCGTCGGAGTCCTCGGCCTCGTCCTCCGGGTCGGCCTCGGGCCGGTCCCGGTCGACGTCGTCGGCCTCGTCCTCGTGATCGACGTCCTCGGGGTCCTCAGGGGAGTCGGAGGAGGCGGGAGTGGCGAAGTCCTCGGGTGAGGGGGCGGTGTCATCAGAGTGGTGCGGTGCGGCGACGGTTTCATCGACACGGTTGGCGTCGGCGGGCCTGCCGCCGGAGAGCTCGGCGGAGAAGAGCGCGTCGAGGCTCAGGGGGCCGTTGCTGTCGCTGCTCTGAGCGCCATCGGAGGAGCCGGGCGCAGTGCTGGAGGAGGTAGTCATGAAGTTTTCCCATATCTGTCCCCTAGAAGTGGCTGGGGACCGCGGCGGAGTGTGGGGGAGGACCTTTTGTCCTCCGCTCTTTGCCGTACCTGGCCCACCACACTCGCCCGCACCCGGACGTGCCGGATGACTCATGGGCTAACACGCACAGACTCACGGGATGCTCTTGCCGCACACCAGATGCGGCAGGACCCGAACGGGGTCAACAGGGCACGGATCGCTCCTGCTGCCCAGGCTACGGGAGAAGCGGCGTCATTCCGCGCCTCCACGAGCCGGATCACAGGTGAGGTCCGTCTCGTGCCTCGCTCAGCGCCCGAGCAGACTGAGGATCCGACGACGCAGCTCACGGAACTCGTCGGTCGACTCGTCGTGCTCGGGCACGTCGATGTCGGCCACGATGCGCGCGGGCCGCTCGGACAGGACGATCACCCGGCCGGCCAGGCGCAATGCCTCGTCGACGTCGTGGGTGACCAGGATCGCAGTGAAGCGCTGGGACTCCCACAGCCTGATGATCTCGTCCTGGAGCTGGAGGCGGGTCAGTGCGTCGAGCTTGCCCAGGGGCTCGTCCAGGAGGAAGAGCCGGGGCCGGTTGACCAGGGCCCGGGCCAGCGAGGCGCGCTGGGCCATGCCGCCCGAGAGTGTCGTGGGGTAGGCCTCGGCGAAGTCCCGTAGTCCCACGATCTGCAGGGCCGCCTCCACCCGGCGCTGGTCGCGTTCCAGGCGGTCTCTCGCCTCGGGGCCCAGGGCGACGTTGTCCCGCACCGTTCTCCAGGGCAGGAGCGTGGCGTCCTGGAAGGCCAGTGCGCGCAGTGGTGAGGGACCGGTGACCCGCGTGGAGTCGACCTCGACGTCACCCTCGACCGGCTGCTCGAGGCCGGCCAACAGACGCAGGATCGTTGACTTGCCGCATCCCGAGGGGCCTACCAGTGCGACGAACTCGCCGGGGGCGACCGTCAGGTCGATGTCGTCGAGGACGGGGAGCTGGTCCGGCTTGGTCGCCTCGACCTCGTGGCGCGCCCTGGCTGAGGGGGATATGCGTCGGAGCAGGAAGTGGAGCCAGCCATGGTCCAGGTCGCGGGACAGGGGGTAGCGGTGCGTGACGCCCGTGAGGTCGACCTTCGCGCCTCGGGAGGCGGACGGATCCGGAACCTGTAGCGTGCTTTCGACTGTTGTGGAATCGGCAGACACCGGTTCACCACCTCACAAGGTTCTGCTGCCATGCCAGCAGCGAGGAGCGGATCTT
>ERZ772807.1860-NODE-1860-length-11399-cov-4.080836_pt1 | contig 11399 bp, 9 predicted proteins | sample MGYA00511472_ERZ772807 | MGnify/ENA primary metagenome ERZ772807 (study PRJEB29015, sample SAMEA2737947) | human oral metagenome | biome: human oral; feature: human-associated habitat; material: dental | place: China | collected 2039 ...
CTTCAATCCAGCGATTTCACCCGCTTCTTTGGTAGCTTGGCGCTGTGCATCGTTGAAGTAAGCAGGCACAGTGATTACGGCACGGCTTACAGGTTGTCCTAAGAAGTCCTCAGCAGTTTTTTTCATTTTCTGAAGAATCATCGCAGAGATTTCTTGAGGAGAATATAGACGACCATCAATATCCACACGAGGAGTATCGTTATCCCCTTGAACTACAGCGTAGGGTACACGAGCTATTTCTTTTCCTAAATCAGAGAATTTATTCCCCATGAATCGTTTGATAGAATAAATAGTCTTTTTAGGGTTGGTAACAGCTTGTCGCTTAGCGGCATCTCCTACCTTTATTTCCCCTCCATCTACGAAGGCAACTACGGAAGGAGTAGTACGCTTGCCTTCGGCATTGGTAATAACTACAGGGTCATTACCTTCCATTACGGAAACACACGAGTTGGTGGTTCCTAAGTCTATTCCAATAATTTTACTCATAATCGTATTGATCTTTTTTATCTTAATTAGTACGCTTTACCTATCTTCAAGGACTATGCCAAACCTAAAATTATGACAAAATGTCAGTTTTTATTTCCAATCAATGATTTCTTTACCTACTGAGGAGAGGTAGGCATTAGCCTGACTAAAGTGTTTGTTCCCGAACCAATAACCTCGGTTAGCACTAAGGGGAGAGGGGTGTCCAGAGGTGAGTACACAATGTTTTTTAGTGTCAATCAAGGAAGTTTTCTTTTTGGCGAAACCACCCCAGAGAAGAAAGACAACCCCTTGGCAGTTGTCAGAGACAAGCTTGATGACAGTGTCGGTAAAAGTTTCCCATCCCTGATGTTGATGGCTACCGGCCTGGTTGGCGCGTACTGTAAGAGTGGCATTAAGCAGAAGTACTCCTTGTTGTGCCCAGCGAGAGAGATTACCACTCTCTGGATAAGGTACATTTATATCCTCTTCGATTTCCTTAAAAATATTCACTAAGGAAGGAGGGTGGACAATCCCTTCATTGACAGAGAAGGATAAGCCATTGGCTTGTCCTTCTCCGTGGTAGGGGTCTTGTCCTAAGAGTACTACTTTTAGCTTATCTATAGGGCATTGGTCGAAGGCGGCAAAGATATCTTTCCCTTTTGGATAGCAAGTGTGCTCTTTGTATTCTTTTTTGACAAAATCGGTTAGGGATTTGAAATAAGGTTTTTCAAATTCTTCGCTTAATAACGATTTCCAAGAAGGGCTGATATGTACCTCCATAAGTAATAGATTAATATTAATGTTCTAAAGAAGCTAAATAACGTTCAGCATCGAGAGCCGCTATGGCACCACTACCGGCAGCCACTACTGCTTGGCGATAGTGCTTATCGGCAGCATCGCCGGCCACAAATACACCTTCTACATTGGTACGGCTTGTGCCAGGCACATTTTGTATATATCCATCCTTGTCCAAGGAGAGATAAGGAGCAAAAATATCCGTATTAGGCTTGTGACCAATGGCTACAAAGAAGCCAGTAATAGGAATCTCAGTAAGTTCTTGAGTGAGATTGTTGCGAACCTTGATGGCTGAGACCAGCTGGCCATCTCCGAGAATTTCTTCTGTTTCGGAATTGAATAGAATGTCAATATTCTCGGTATTGCGCACTCGTGTTTCCATGATTTTAGAAGCACGGAAAGTATCACGACGCACAATCATGGTTACCTTTTTACATATTTTGGAAAGGTAGAGCGCTTCTTCACAAGCTGAGTCGCCTGCCCCTACAATAGCCACGTGTTGATTGCGGTAGAAGAAACCATCGCACACAGCACAAGCCGATACGCCGCCTCCTGTTTGGAGGTAGTGTTGTTCGGAGGGTAAACCTAAGTATTTAGCAGAAGCTCCCGTAGCGATAATCACGGCATCGGCGTGGAGTTCTTGGTCGTCTACCCATACTTTGTGAGGGTGAGTAGAGAAGTCTACTTTAGTTACCCAGCCATTGCGAATATCAGTGCCAAAACGTTTAGCTTGTTGCTCTAATTGCATCATCATCTCGGTACCCATCACGCCTTCAGGATAGCCGGGGAAGTTTTCTACCTCGTTGGTAGTAGTGAGCTGTCCGCCAGGTTGTTCTCCTTGGTAAAGCACAGGGTTTAGGTTAGCGCGAGAGGCATAGATAGCTGCAGTATAGCCCGCAGGACCTGAGCCTATAATGAGGCATTTTATCTTTTCAATGTTTGCCATAGTAATTTTTTCTTTTAATTAGGGTGCAAAACTACAAAAATAATACCAATCTACAAACCTGTCAATTTGTCAATTCATATTTTCTAAAACTGATTCATTATAAAACTTTCAACAGAATATAACTTTTCGCCAATACTGATATATAGACTGTTGGGTGTGTTTGCTTGTAGGTAGTGTTGTAGAAAGGTTTTTAGTATGTTTTGGACATCACTAAAAGTATTATCGTAATGATATAGGTAGATGGTTTTTACTTCAAAAGGGATTTGTGCTAACCATTCCTTAGTAAATGCTCTCTTTATACGATTGTATTTGTAGAAACACACCCATTGATAACCGTTTTTATGGGAATATATTTGGGTGTAATTTACCGAACTTGTTATTTTGTGAGAAATATCTTTTAAATAATCGCTAATGGTTATATTGCCGTCGGCGAAAAATAGGTATACTTGGTCGGTAGCTATGGAAGGGAGTTTATAATCGGGGGTTGATACTTTTTCTTTCCATTTGCGCAAGATTTTTAGTATTAAGTCACGGTTCTTTTTGCTTTTTACAAAGGTGGGGAGCTTGGCTACCATTGTCATTCCCTCACGTTCGCGTAGGTCAGAGGCGATGTAATCTTCCATTACCTCTAAATGGCTCATATTTCTTGCCCAAAATAGGTTGCCGCGCACATTCTCTTGAAAAAAATAGGGCAACCCGAAAGTACTATCGCATTTCAGTCCGTTAGAGGGAGTAGGGTTGGGTTGTCGGTAGGATTCGTATTGGGGTTTTACGAGATATTCTTCGCTGCACTTGGGGCATTTTACTTGCCGGAATTCATTGGTTTCTTTTAGTCCGCCTTGTCGTTGTTCAATAAGGGTGCCACAATTGGGGCAATTGAGTTTTACGATAGCTGCGAACAACTCTAATTCTTCAGCTTTCTTTTCAAAACCACAGTGCGGGCAATGTACTTGGCAATTGGTAACAACGGCGATTTTTTGGCACTCGGGACAGGTTACCCAAGTATCGTCTTTCCAAAGAATAATATGTTTTTCGGCATATCGTTTCATTAGAATATATCAAGAGTTCTCTCTTCCTCAAAGCCATCGGGGAGGGTGAAAACTACAGTGTAGCGCCCTTTAGGGAGATATACTTTGCCATCGGTAGCGGTGGATAGGAATATCTTTTGGAGGCTTTTTTCATAAGCTAATTTACCTTCGGGCGAGATGCTCAGGTCGTAAGGAATATAGTTAAAACCTTTGTTGCTTTTGTAGTTGAAAGTTTGAAGTGTTACTCTGCCTTTCATTATTTTAATAGGCACTTCCACATTGTCGTTGGCAGCAAAAGCATAGAAATACACTTTAGGTTGTACGGGGTCATCCCATTCACTTGCAGCATTGCCCCAATTGGGTGAATAGGGGATTGTGATGGGGGTTTCTAATGGGAAAAAGGCTTGAGTTACAATGGCAGCACGGAGTTCTTGCATCATTTTCACTGAAGTGCGATAGATGCCACGACCTAAAGTAGCGACAGTCATTTCACCATTTGTGTCATCGATATAAATATCATTCACACCTGTTTCGGGCAGTCCTTGGCTGAACGGTTGCCAGCTTTCGCCTAAATTGAAGGTGATATACAAGCCGTTATCGGTTCCGGCATAGAGAATTTGCTCGTTCTTAGAGTCTTCTTTAAGAACGTTCACTTTAGCATCGGGGAGGTTAGAGTGAATGTCTGTCCAGCTTTTTCCGTTGTCGTTACTCATAAAAATAATGGGGTCGCCTTGAGTTTCGTCGGTGCTGATGAGGGTTGCCAATACGCGGTTGCGTTGGTGCTTAGAGGCGATAAGGTTGTTCACTTTTAGGGCGCGAGGGAAGGCGTTGTAAATCTGTTTCCACGATACACCTCCATTATCGGTGGTGTAAATCATACCATCATCGCTACCTGTATAGAGCAAGCCAAACATAAAAGGCGATTCGGCAATAGCTGAAATTGTGCCATAAGCCTTGTTACCCTGCTTGTTACCATTAGTTACATCGTCGGAAATAGTGCGCCAATTGCGACCTTTGTCCATTGAGATATGTAGCTTGTTGCTCCCGATGTAGATGATATCTTTATTTTGAGGAGATATGAGCAGTGGTGCTTTTTCACCAAAGCGCAAAGGCGCTTTATTTTCACCATAGTAAGCACTTCCGAGAGGGAAAAGTTGGTCTCTATCGGGGAAGAAAGTGAAGAATTTGCCATAAGGTTCGGCGGCATAGCTGTCGTTGCCAAACGAAAGGGAATGTATGTTTCTTTTGAAAGTATTCCAATGGCTGTTGTTCTGAGCCAATACAGCTTGATCACTCACATAATAAGGTATTTTGCTCGCTTGGTCGTAACACAACTGATTGAAGGCTATGGCTTGAGGTGCGTTTTTAGTGGCAAAACTTTTACCATTGTCGTAAGAGAGTTGTAGTCCGTTAGGGGTAGTACAGAACAAAGTGCCTTGTTGTAAGTAGAGTTGTTCATAATTATTTTGTAAAGAGAGCGGCTGTTTGCTTCTCCACGTTTTGCCACCATCGCCAGATTCAAGCAGAGGATACCCCCCTATAAACAAGTGGTTTTTATTGGTAAGGTTTACGGCAATGCCTCCGAATTGTTCTCCATTTTGATAGTACATATCGTTGAGAGGTTGGCTGTTAGCTTTTTGCCAAGAGTTACCGCCGTCGTTAGTTACATACACTTCAGCGCCTATAATCTCTTGAGTGCTTACGCCTAAATAACTGAAAAGTTTTGCAGGCGAAGTAACCTCGGCGGCTATCATATCCTTGAGGTTTTGTGCAGTATATTTCTTATCCTGACCGATATTGTGCAGGAAGATGTTCAATCGGTTGTTGTCTAAAGTGAGAAAATCGGCTTTGCTCATCGCATCGAAATCCTGAGCGGTAAGGTGGATACGCGCTGTTTTTTGCAGACTGTTATTGTTTTCTTTTTTCTTAGGATTGCGGTTATCAACCACGGCATAATAAATTTGCGAATTGAAACAAGTAACCCCTATTTTTCCGATGTTATTTCCTTTGATAAATCCGTTGTTTGAAGTGATTTTTGTCCACGAATTTCCACCATCAACACTCTTGTAAACAGCGCTATAGCTGCCATAAGGGAGGTCGTCCCACTGACTGCTGTTCACATCCCAAGCAACGGCTAAAAGCACACTGCCATCGGGGGAGGGGCTGATTTGGCTAATACCAGCACGAGTGCTCACAAATAGCTTTTGTTGCCAAGTTTTACCACCGTCAGTAGTTTTGAAGATACCGCGTTTTTCGTCGGCTTTGTAGGGGTTGCCTAATACTCCGGCGATAATTTCTTGAGGGTTGATAGGATTGATGTACAAACTGCTGATGTGCTGTGCGTTAGCCAATCCGCTGAATTTGGTTGTTTTGCCTTTATCAGCAGAGATGAAGATGCCGTAAGGGGTAGCAAGTGCTAAAGTGCCTGAAGTCCAGTCCATAGCGATAGCGCTGATAGATTGGGTAGGTAGGGTAGGGCAGAGAGGGGTATAGGTCTCGCCGCCATTTTGGGTGAGCCAGATGCCTCCGTTTTCAGGAGCGACGAGAAACTCGTTACTGTTTTTAGGGTTTACATTCAGCGCACTGATGCGGTTGCCTATTTCTTTTACGATTACCTGTTCAAAAGGCGTTTCACGCACCCACGAACGCGCTTTGAGTTCTTCTTTTTGGCGTAAAGGCAGAGGGAGTAACTCTTGAGCGGTAAGGGTTACACTGCTTATTAATAAGGATATAGTACAAAAGATATTGTTTTTCATAGTAATGAATACACTTTATTGATTTGAAGTAATAGGGAATACAATATATTCTTTCATCACTTCGTTATAATGATTGTAACACTCATATACAAAGGTAGTTATTTGAGGTTTGAGTTCTTCAAAGCGCCCTTCAGCTGAAAATTCTTTATAGATGATACCATCAGCACCTCCACACAATTCTACCCATACTTTTATTTTTTTGTTGTCTAAAAATCTATAAGATACTTCTATATCACACAAATCCATATCTCTTTCATTTAAATAAGCATCTTTCCATACGATTTGAAAGTATTTGAAATACATAGTCTCTTCCTCTTCTTTGTGAAAGAAATCTCCAGAATCAAAACCTTGTATTTCTTCTCTTCCTTTAAATCTGTTAAAACCTTCAGCGAAAAGCATATCAATAAAAGTGCTTATTTCAGAAAAATCGGCATAGTAAAAACGATGAAAAATACTTGTTAAACTATTGAAAGTCCGAAATTCTGTAGTTTCTGAAAGGTCTGTTTTTTGAGTTTCTATATTGAAAACTTCATAAGTGCAATTGCCACTGTTATAGGCAGTAAATCGTTTTAAATGCGTTTTATTGGTTTGAAAAGTTACTTCAACACTTCCTTTATCAACATCGTATTGTATATGTTCATCTGTTATAGGAATTTTTCGATATGTTTTTATGTTTTGTATAAATTCTTGAAGCATTTTATCTTTTTAGCCATCTTCTTTTTCAATTTTCGGCTATTGCATAATTTGGTTTTACAACTGCAAAAGTACAATAATTTATTGAATTATAATAGCTGAATACCGTTTTCTTCGCAAAGTTGCAGCATATCATCTGTCCAGATAGAGGCTTGAACTTCGCCTATATGCGCTTTTTGCATCAGTAGCATACAAATACGCGACTGACCGATACCCCCACCGATGGTGAGCGGGAGTTCACCTTTGAGCAACATTTGGTGATAGTCTAAGGTTTTGCGGTGTTCGGCATTAGCGAGTTGCAATTGGTGTGCTAATGATTTTTCGTCTACTCGTATACCCATAGACGAGAGTTCTAACGCGCTGTTTAACAAGGGATTCCAGATAATAAGGTCGCCGTTGAGTTCCCAATCGTCATAGTCGGGGGCACGGTTGTCGTGTTTTTTACCTGAGCGCAAGGTTTTACCTATCTGAGTGATAAAAATAGCCCCTTTTTCTTTGGCAAATACTTCTTCGCGTTTTTGAGGCGATAGAGTAGGGTAGCGGTCTTCTAACTCCTGCGAACTGATGAAGGTTATTTCTTTAGGCAAAAAATCCTTACATTTAGGGTAGTGAGCAACGAGAGCAGCTTCAGTTTCTAAAAATGCGTTATAAAGCTGGTTGACTGTTTGTTGTAAGTATTCCAAGGAACGATCGGAAGGAGCGATAACTTTTTCCCAATCCCATTGGTCTACGTAAATAGAATGGGTATTATCTAAAGTTTCATCGCGACGGATGGCGTTCATATCGGTATAGATGCCTTCGTGTAGTGCGATGCCATAGCGTTTCAGTGCCAAGCGTTTCCATTTGGCAAGAGAGTGAATGATTTCGATAGTTTGACCTTCGGCGTCTTTCATTTCGAAACTCACGGGTCGTTCTACTCCGTTGAGGTCGTCGTTGAGACCTGTATTGCGTTTTACGAATAGAGGAGCGGAGATACGAGTGAGGTGTAAGGCTTCAGCTAAAGCTTTTTCGAAAGTATCTTTGATGAGCTTGATCGCGCGCTCAGTGTCCATAATGCCATAAGGCGATGAGTAGTTTTTAGGAATGATAATCATAATGAGTTAATTTTCTGATTTGGTGAATTGACAATGAAAGGAAACTACAAAATTTATACCATATTAATAATGAGGGGAGTAGAAAAATATAAAAAAACACCTGCCATTTTGTCACCTTCTCCTACTTTGGTATTCTTTTCGCTATGCCTCCCCCGATAAATAACAAGTGAAGTGATAAGATTCTTACCTCTTATCTCTTACCTCTTAACTAAATAAAAATGAAAGGAAATATAAACGTCTCTGTGGAAAACATCTTTCCACTTATTAAAAAATTCTTGTACAGCGACCACGAGATATTCTTGCGCGAACTCATCTCCAACGCTACCGATGCAACCCTTAAACTGAAACACCTCACTACTATAGGCGAGGCAAAAGTGGAATATGGGAACCCTATCATCGAAGTGAAGGTCGATAAGGACAATAAAACCCTCCATATAATCGACCAAGGTATCGGTATGACTGCTGAAGAGGTCGAAAAGTACATCAACCAAATTGCCTTTTCAGGAGCTGAGGAGTTTTTGGAGAAATATAAAGATACTGCCAAAGACGCCGGAGTGATAGGTCATTTTGGATTGGGCTTCTACTCTGCTTTTATGGTAGCCAAACAAGTGGAAATCATCACCAAATCTTATACCGATGCTCCAGCCGTGCGCTGGGTATGCGACGGTAGTCCTGAATTTACCTTAGAGGAAACCGACCTGCGCACCGAACGCGGTACTGAAATTATCTTGCACATCGCCGATGACTCTACTGAGTTTTTGGAAGACTTCCGTATCGAAGAGTTATTGCGCAAGTACAACCGCTTTATGCCTATCCCAATTAAATTTGGTACGAAACAAGAGCCGTTACCTCGTCCTGAAAATGCCCCTGAGGATTATAAAACGGAATATGTAACGGTCGATAATATTGTAAATAACCCTAATCCTGCTTGGACGAAACAACCAGCCGATTTGAAAGATGAGGATTATAAGGCATTCTATCACGAACTCTACCCAATGCAGTTCGATGAACCTCTTTTCTACATTCATCTAAACGTAGATTATCCGTTCCATCTTACCGGTATTCTCTATTTCCCTAAGCTCACTAACGATATGCAGTTGCAGAAAGACCGCATACAGTTGTATCAAAACCAAGTATTTGTTACCGATAACGTCGAAGGTATAGTGCCCGAGTTCTTAACAATGCTCAAAGGGGTGATAGATTCGCCAGATATTCCGCTAAACGTATCGCGTTCTTACCTCCAATCCGATGGTAATGTAAAGAAGATTGCTAATTACATCACTCGTAAGGTAGCTGATAAGCTGAAATCACTCTTTACTAATAATCGCGACGACTTCCAAAACAAGTGGAACGACATCAAGATAGTGCTCGAATATGGTATGCTTACCGATGATAAATTCTACGAAAAAGCAGCCGATTTTATGTTGTACCCCACTACCGATGGCAAGTATTACACTTTGGCAGAACTAAAAGAAGCAATAAAAGCTGAACAAACCGACAAAAACGGTACTTTGGTAGTGTTATACGCTCAAAATAAAGAACAACAATACACAGCTATTGAGCAAGCCAAAGAAAAAGGCTACGAAGTGTTATTGTTGGATAGCCCTATCGTATCGCACTTGATACAGAAGTTAGAAGGTGATAATGAGAAACTTACTTTCACCCGTGTAGATGCTGCTCCTGTAGCTAAGCTGATACAAAAAGAAGAACCTATCATTGCCAAACTTTCCGACGAAGAGAAAAACACGCTAAAAGCCGAAATCGAGAAGGTAATTCCTAAAGAAGGCTATATGGTGCAGTTAGAAGACTTAGACAGCGATGATACGCCGTTCGTTATCAATCAACCCGAGTTTATGCGCCGTATGAAGGAAATGAGTGCTACCGGAGGAGGTGGTATGTTCGCTATGGGAGGCTTCCCCGAAGTATATCACGTAGTGGTAAACAGCAATTCTCCTTTAGCCGATGCTATCCTCCACTCTAAAGACGAAGTTCAAAAAGAAAGCCTTATCAAGCAAGCCTTCGATTTAGCACGACTTTCACAAGGTCTCCTCAAAGGTAAAGAACTTGCCGACTTTGTAAAGAGAAATTGGGAAATTAACAAATTAGCAAATTAGTAAATGAACACCATTACACTTTGCCAAAGGTTTTAGTAGCTTGTCGTGCTACGACCTTTGGCAAAGTTGAATATAATGATAATTAGGTATTTTTACAATATATTTTGTAGAAACGTTTTGTAAAATCCCTTACAATTTTTTTAGACAATCTTTTAATTATTCTGATAACTTATATTGATATGTTTAAGATTATAATGTTTGTGCGCAAGAAACAGCATCTTAGCACAGAAGAATTTATAAAACTATGGGAAGCACATTCTCAAAAAGTAATAAACTATAAAGAAGCCCTGTTGATAAAGGATTATGCTAAAACATTTCCTTTTCAACCTACTGATGAAAAATCGTCTACACAGCGAGAAACCCTCCCTTTTACCTTTGATGCTATGGGTGAATTGTGGTATGAAAGTAAAGACGATTTTCTCAAAGCCCGCAACACTCCTGAGGGGCAAAAAGCCTTAGCCGACCTCCGTGCCGATGAACTCAAATTTGTAGATATGGCAAACTCCGTAATGTGGCTCGGTACTGAGGAAAGAATATTTTAACATTGTACAAATACAATACACACGTTGGCGCGAGCTTGTAGCTCGCGCCAACGTGTGTATTTTTTATTTGGTAGTTTAAAAATGAAATATTACCTTTGCCAAAAATAGTCGTGTAAAATCAATTCAATATTTATATTAGTAAGATATGAAAACACCCAAATTAGTAGTTTTGCACACCGCAAACCTACACAACGCAGAATTTAGTCAGTTTATTGCCCGCTTTTTTGAAGATTTTGCGGGTTCAGGTATTTCATTGGAGGCAGACGCTACGTTTAAAGAGCTGTACGAAAGTCTCAACACCAAAATACCGGTCTATAACAAGGCGCTTGAACAAGTGCGCGCCAAAGAAGAGTCTAAAAAATTATCAGAACTCGACAAGGTGCGTGATGCCGATGTGCAAGCCCTGAAAGACAGTATCAAGCCTTATCGCAACGCCAAAACAGAGGCTAAACAAAAAGCCTATCACGCTATTAAATTGGTTTTGGACGGTTATAAAGATGTGATAAAGGACACTTACGAAGAGGAAACTAACCGCGTGAAAACGCTTATCAGCACGCTCAAATCGGCACAATATCAGGCACAGGTAGAGACTCTGAAGATAGGCGAGTTTCTGGGTGAGCTGGAAACTTCTAACACGGCATTCAATGAGCTTTTCTCTCATCGTTCGCTCAAAGACCTTCAAAAAGAAGTGTATAGCGTAAAAGGATTGCGAAAAGAGCTCACCGATATTTACCAAAAACTTTCGGCTTACATCAATGCCAATGCACAAGTAAAACCCGATGAGTTCTTCGTAAAAACCCTCGAGGTGCTCAACAACAGCCGTAAATACTACGCCGATGTATTGGCACGCCGTAAGGCAGGAGGGAAAGTTCTCTCCGAACCACCAAAAGAGGAAGGGAAGTAGTGTAAAACTTTCCTCCTGCGCCCTCTCACAGAGGGGGAGTGTAGGGAAGAAAAGAAGGGTAA
>ERZ772807.1861-NODE-1861-length-11395-cov-8.713757_pt1 | contig 11395 bp, 6 predicted proteins | sample MGYA00511472_ERZ772807 | MGnify/ENA primary metagenome ERZ772807 (study PRJEB29015, sample SAMEA2737947) | human oral metagenome | biome: human oral; feature: human-associated habitat; material: dental | place: China | collected 2039 ...
CAGACACAGACATGCCCATCAGCAAAGCCGTTAGAAAAAGCTTTTCCATATTGATAATAATTTAGGTTTCTATCTTTAAGTTCCTCAACTCACAAAGAGTATATAAAAGGATAACACAACAAAATTAGCAAAAAAAACTGTAATTATCGACTTATGTCACGAAAATTATGTATATTTGCTTAGATAATCAGTATAAACAACATTTATTATATCCTAATATGGCCAAACAATACTTCCTAACCCATTCACTTGTTTGCTGCCTTTTACTAATTGGCTCTACAAATATTGCAAATGCGCAAAGAAGATATAAAGCCATTACTAAAAAGCAAAAGCAGCCGTTATTCCTCATGAGTGATACCCTACCTATCGTCGGTTCAATGGCAAAGGTAGGTGAGAAACAGATGAATAAAGGTTTGGTAAACTCTGCAATTAATGCCCTTTCCGGACAAGCCGTTGGTGTAAATGTCGTTACGAATGGGCAGGATCGTATGGCAATGTTGACCAGTGTGCGTGTTCGTGGCACGACATCGCTTACTGGTGGTAATGACCCTCTGGTCCTTATAGATGGTGTTTCTTCTGATTTATCTACCCTATCCACCATTTATCCTGCTGATATCGAAAGCTTTACTATCCTCAAGAATGCTTCAGAAACGTCTAAGTATGGTTCACGAGGAGCATCGGGTGTTATCGAAGTAAAGACAAAGCGTGGCAATGGTAGTAAGTTCCAGATTTACTATGACGGAACTGCTGGCTTCGATGTTGTATACAAACGACTTCGAATGCTCAATGCTACGGAGTATGTTAGTGCTGCAAAAGCATTGGGATTAGACTATGTTGATAAGGGCTATGATACTAACTTTCAAAAAGAAATAGTACGAACAGGTTTCGTAAACTCACACCACGTGGCTTTTATTGGAGGCAGTGAGAAGTCTAACTATCGTGCCTCACTGGGCTATGTGCGCGGTCAAACGGTTATTAAAAACAAGGATTACAATAACTTCGTGGCTAAGTTAGACATCTCACAGCTTGCCTTTGACGAGAGACTAAAGATAGACTTTGGTGCCTTCGGTTCATCTCAACAAGATGAAAAGATATTTGATATTCAAGCACTTTCCTACTCTACTGCTGCAATGAATCCAACACTCCCATTCCACAAAACAGGAAACGGATGGCAGAGGAATGGCAACGCATCACAGATAGGACCGACAGAACCATTGCTGTTTGAGCGTAACGATGAAAAGAATCTTACGTTCAATTCACATCTGCAGTTGTCCTTACAGCTAACACATAACCTTCAGTTAGCAGCCTTAGGTTCCTATTCTTACACCTCAACGGAGAACGGACGATTTGCTCCGACATGGGTATGGGCGCAAGGATTAGCATATAGAGGAGAACGAAAGACCGAAGATATGTTAGGTAACATCTCTCTTGATTGGAAATATCGTTGGGGGATTAACAATTTATCTGCCACCATTCTTGCTGAATATCAGAAGAAAAAGATAGCAGCTTTTTGGACACAAGTAAAGGGATTAACCAACAATTACTTTGGTTATGACAATCTTGGGGCTGCTTCTGACCGTCCTTATGGAGGAACTGGTAGTAGTTATGCTGACCCAAGTCTTGCCTCTTTTATGGGTACACTTACCTACACACTACTCGACCGATACACACTGAATCTGACAACACGTGCAGATGGTTCGTCAATGGTTGGCAAAGACCATACATGGGGCATCTTCCCTTCTATCTCAGCAACTTGGGATATGAAGAAAGAAAGTTTCCTACGCAACAATAAGAGCATTAGTCTTCTGAACCTTCGAACCGGTTATGGTCGGTCTGGAAACCTTGGTGGAATCAGTTCTTATTTGACCTTAAGGCAATATATCCCAGTAGGTTTAATCTCGTACAATGGTACACCAACAGTCACTATGGGTACCTTACGCAATAGTAACCCTGACCTACGTTGGGAGACGCGCAGCACCTTTAATATTGGTACAGACCTTGGATTGTTCAACAATCGTCTGCTCCTTACAGCAGAGTATTACTATTCCAAGACTACCGATATGCTTTACGAATATGACGTACCTGTGCCAACTTTCGCCTTCGACAAGCTATTGGCAAATATCGGTTCTATGTCTAACAGTGGTTTTGAGTTGGGTATTGGCGTCGTTCCTATATCAAAGAAAGACATGGAACTCAATGTCAATGTCAATATGACATGGCAAAAGAACAAACTCCTTTCTCTCAATGGTAAACATAATGGAAGACAGATGACAGCGTCAGAAATAACCCCTATCGGTGGTATGAATGGCGCAGGTTTCCATGGTGGATATAATGATATTATCTATCAGATTGTAGGTCAACCTTTAGGTGTTTTCTATCTTCCTCACTGCAAAGGAATCGTTGACAACGGACATGGACACAACAAATACGACATTGCTGACCTGAACAATGACAATGTAATCGACCTCAGCGACCATGGTGACCGATATATCGCAGGACAAGCAACACCTAAGATGACCTTAGGCTCTAACATAAGTTTTAGATACAAAGCATTCGACATTTCCTTACAGATGAATGGTGCTTTCGGACATAAGATATTTAACGGAACAACTCTTTCTTTCCTGAACATGTCAAACTTCCCAGACTATAATGTCCTTGCAGAAGCTCCTACACGGAATATCGTTGACCAGAATGTGACGGATTATTGGTTGGAAAAAGGTGATTATCTAAACTTTGATTATCTTACGATAGGTTGGAATACGCCTATTAAAAACAAATATATCAGTTCACTACGTGTGTCTTTTAGTATCAATAATCTCGCAACAATAACAAGTTATAGTGGCTTAACACCGATTATCAATAGTTATGTAGTAGATAATACTTTAGGTATTGATGACAAACGTACCTATCCTCCTTATCGCACTTACTCTATCGGTGTGAGTATTAAGTTCTAAGCAATTTAACACAACATAAACAACTGTCAAGTATGAAATACTTACTTCGCCCACTCTTTTTTCTAACTCTCCTCACATTGACAGGTTGTCTGGACGAGAATAGCAAAGACAGCCTCGATGAACAACATACCTACACGACAGATAGAGATGTATATGTCAATGCCGTCGCAACCTTGTATAACTACATAGGAAGTGATAAAGACAGTGAGGGATTACAAGGTACTTATCGTGGTGTATATGATTATAATACGTTCACAACCGATGAAGCAATCATACCTGTCCGTGGTGGAGACTGGTATGATGGAGGGTTTTGGGCTGATTTATATACTCATAACTGGGCAGAAGACAGTAAACCGCTCTACGATACATGGAAATATCTCTATAAAGTAATTGTATTCAGTAATGATGCACTTACAACTATCGACAAACATAAACAACTGCTTACAGATGAGCAGTACAAGGCTTATAGGGCTGAGGTTAGGGCTATCCGTGCCTTATACTACTATTACCTTATGGATATGTTTGGAAATATACCATTAGTAACTACGGCTGACGAAAGTACTGAAAACGTAGAACAAGCAAGTCGCCCTGAGGTATATCGGTTTATTGTAAAAGAACTACAAGAAGTCACCCCACTGCTTCCTACAGGTCATAGTAACCTTCTTGGCAAGAACTATGGACGTGTAACACGTTCTGTAGCCAACTTCCTTCTTGCTAAGTTGATGCTGAATGGTGAGGTTTATTCTGATGCTGATTGGACAGATAATCAACAACCTAATGGTAAGCAAACCTACTTTACCATCAATGGTCAGCAGATGAATATATGGCAAGCCTGCAAATATTACTGCGATAAGGTGACTGCTGATGGCTTTACCTTAGCAGCCGATTATCTCAGCAACTTCTCTGTTAACAACGAGAATTCACCAGAGAATATCTTTACTATCCCACTCGACAAACACCTTTACAAGAGCCAATTCCAGTATCTCTTCCGCTCTCGTCACTACTCACATGGCGGTGCCTTCGGTACAAGCTCTGAGAATGGAGCCTGCGCAACTATTTCAACAGTGAAGACTTTCGGCTATGGTACCAGTAATGTTGACAAGCGATATGCTTATAACCTCTACTCTGACACTGTTCGGGTAGATGGAAATATCATATATTTAGAGAATGGCAAACCACTTGTTTATATGCCACTTGCTGTAGAGTTAAATCTCACTAACAGCCCATATATTAAGACGGCAGGAGCAAGAATGGCTAAATATGAGGTGGACCGCAACGCCTTTAACGATGGTAAAAGCCCAGACAACGACATTGTTCTCTTCCGTTATGCCGATGTATTGCTAATGAAGGCTGAAGCTGCGGTACGCAACGGAGAGAATGGTAATACTGAACTGAACCTCGTTCGCAGCCGTAGTGGTATGGGATATAGAACTGCTACATTAGATAACATTCTTGCTGAACGCTTGATGGAACTAATGTGGGAGGGCTGGCGTCGTAATGACCTCATCCGTTTCAATCGTTTCCATCAGTCCTACGACCTTCGTACTGCACCCGAAACAGAAGCCGACCGTCATACTATCGTCTTCCCTATCCCATCACGTGCATTAGACCTCAACGAAAAACTGAAACAGAATAAAGGTTATAAACGCTAAATAAAACCTCCGTCAGCCCCATTTTTCTGTGTGAGGTTCAACACTGCAAGTTTAAGAAATATATTGACAAAATATTCGAAGGAAAGGTAGAGAAATGCCTTAAAAGCGAGTTATTCCCCCACCTTCATAAGTCGCTTGTTATCAAGTAGTTGTAAAAATGGCTTTTAAAAGGTGCTTAGTAAGGTTACAAAAGGGTGTTAACAAGAACTCAAAAGGGCATCTTTTGCAAGCCAATTGGGCGTTAATTGCAAGCCATTTGGTGGTCTTTACAAAATCGATATGTGAAAAAATCGGACAAACTTAAAGAGGTTTAGAGTGATAAGGTATGCATCTTGCGCATATACTCTTAAGAAATATCACACAGCGAGACTCTAAGTTTGCAGCAAGAAACTTAGAGTTGCTCTGTGTGCTTTATTATATAATAGGTTTAAACTATCACTTCATAATTTGGAAAACTTTAGCTAATAGATTTGTAATCATTGCTGCAAGGATTACTAATCACGATAATTATTAATCAGATTCAAGAAGAAACGTCTGAAATCACTCCACTTATAGTAATAAGGTTTAGAGGTCGGAGGCAATGGTAGCGTAGCTTCTTCCTCATTGAGCAGTGCCTTTACAAGAACGTCTGCCTTTGGGTTCTTAGGGTTCTTATAGAACACAAGCTGAATATTAGCTGCCATCGGGAAGATGCGTGAACCTATCCAACCCTTTGCTTCAAGACTGTCTACCTGAAACACTTGTACGTAACTACCATTTAAATCGAGCAGACAAGCCAACGGCATAACCATTGTTTCATGTCCGAAGCGGAGGGTAGCTCCTGGATGTGGAAGCATAAGACAAGAATCTGCTTCAGTGATAATATTACGCAAAAGATTACGCTGAGAGAAAGGTTGTTTAGCCCCACTCTGAGGTGCACCAGCAAAGTGTAGATACCACCAAACATTGGTTCGCTGCCAAAGACGATAACGTTCATCTGGCGTAAAAATATCATATAGCGATAACGAATGACGTATCTCCGAGTTCTGCACAAAACCAGCAAGGCTAAAGAGGTCGGTTGTCAGCTGCTCTGCATTGACATTCTTGTCAACATAATCAGCTTTTTTGAAAAGGCGGGACATCAATGGCTGATAATTCATATTGCGTTTCTCCCAATCCTTCATAGTTTCTTTAACCTCCTCACTCTCCTTTTGTTGAGCAAGTTTCTTATCTGAAAAGTTCATGTAATACATATCATGTTCACTCGCATCATGGCGAATTCGCAAATGAGGATTCTGTCGCAAGAGTTCCTGCAAGGCATTCTCCATGGAGAGAATACAACGGATAACCACCGTTGACTTGGCATCCACCCACACAGAATCACGAAATACAGATGGGAAACGTTTAAACATTCGTCGTGCAATCTGCTTATGCTGCTCAGCACCCAATGGTGTCAACTCGCCCCAACGCTTGTATGACTCAGCATACATACGACGTATCTTACCCATTGTTTCCCTACCTTTATCACTGAGGACACCAGACGAATCAGCTCGTTCAAGTACCTGCAGCGGTCGAGTATAGTCCTGTCCTGATAGAAGATAACGCGATCCATGTCGTCCATAGTGAGAGATATAGACTGGGACATAACCAGCAGGAGGCGCCGTAAGTTTTCCTGAAGGCGTAGGATAGGCTACCCCATTACTTGCAGATAGTTCTGGCTTCGCATCAATATATTTTCTGAATGACTGTGCTGTCACATGTAACGAAGACAGAAAAGCCATCATACACAGCAGAGTGATTTGTTTTCTCATATCGTAATAAATTTGTTTTATATTCTTATAAGGACGAAAACAAAACGCCATGAACGTACAGGGTGATTTCATCCTATCCTACAAAGATAAGTTTTTTTCATGATTTTCAGAGGTTAAGGTAATAAAAGAAAATGAGAATGTGCCTATTAACACATCCTCATTTCTCTCTAATCTTATCCAGCCCTCCCCTCCTTTGGAGGGGTTGGGGGAGGTCTTTACATATCCTCTTGGAACAATGGGTCCTCAGGAACAACCATAATTGGTTTCTGCTGAGCAGCCTTCATGATATTCTCTGGTACGTACTTATTATCAACAACCATACGGAAGGTATATTCATTGAACCAAGGATTACTCATAATCAAGTAACCATTCTGACCATAAGAGGCACTCCAAGAGTTCTCTACCTTCCATTTCTTTGGCTGACCGTTCTCATCTAAGTCTACTGCTGTAAGTGTCATCGCATGAGTAGAACCACTGTCGAAGGTTGCAATACGCTCTGCCTTGTTCATCGGGAAGGTTGTTCCGAAAAGTGTTCCATAGTCATAGTTATCCAAGTCAAGATAACCACGCTTGCGGTCGAGCTGCTTACCAACATCATAACTGGTGTACATCTTCGTTGAGTCTTTCAGTGAAGCAATAGCCATCTTCGCAATATCTTCCATTGGAAGGTTCACATACTTCCAGTTATGACCATCGTAGGTATGACGGTCATACTCAATCTCGTAAGTCTTATAGTAAGGACGACGAGGGTCGTTCATTGCCATAATAAAGGTTCCATTGAGTGGACCCCCCACTGTTTCCTTATAGAATTCCTGTGGTGTATAGGTCTTTGCCTTACCAATCTGCTTACCATTCTTATCCTTGAAAGCAAAGGTGAACGTCTTCACTGGCTCACCCAAAGAAAGTGAGAGTATATGATAGATATTACCCAACATCTCTGTCTTGCGTGCCTTAATAGCTGCCTTTGACTTCTTGTCAGCTACCATCTTACGCAACTCTAAACCATACTCACGTAGTTTTGACGACACAATCTTTGCCATGCGAGAGGTATTTTCAGCTGAATAGGTTTCTTGCATGGCTTCCATTGGTACAACACCATACTTCTCAACCAAGTCAGATACACCGCAGAACGTACCACCATCACTGATAGGATTCTTAAAGAAGAACTGCACACGTGGGTCATCTAATGGCTTACCAGCATTGTCTATCACACCCTGCAGCATCAAGTTTGCTTTCTCTAATTGGTCATAGAAAGAGAGATAAACGTGAGAATATTCCACTCTCAATGTATCCTTATGGCGACGTGCAAAGTTAGCACGCAAAACGTTCAGTCCTGTAAAGAGCCAGCAACGACCCGAACTTTTCTGATCTTGGATATTCTGCTTTGGTGTCTCCACGCTAAAGTAGGTGTCTATAGGACCTGAGTTGCGGAAGTTATAAGCAAGATCATCAATAGAATTTGTGGCGATTGCATTCGATAAAGCACGGTCAGATGTTGTCAATCCAGACTTCTGAATCTGCTGCAACATCTGTGCATCAATACCACCATCTTTCGTCTGTGCCTGAAGTGTAAGCACACAACTTAGCAAGCCACAGGCTATAAACATTTTCTTTCTCATTGTTTTCTTAATAATATTAAGGTAAAGGGTTATTAAAAACTTATTTTCTACAAAGATACTATTTATTTCTTATTGTTGTTGTAATAAAGTGTGAAAATCATCATTGATACTGACAAATTCTACCTAAAAGGGAAAGGTTAACAATTTCTTTTCATGAAGAAAAAGAATTATTTTCATGAACAAAAATATTTATCTTCATGAAAAAAAAGATTTATTTTCATGAAAAAAAATCGGGAATAAGGGTAAATAGTGAGATTGAAGAGGATTAAGTAGTAGAATATAACCCTACTTTATCTCCTTCACTCGGCATTCTTTTGTTCGTAAGTTTTCCTTGAATAAAAACCTGTACATGAAAAGAAGGCTTCCTATCCTATTACTTTGACCAAGCTTTCAGGCATTTTCTATGTAAAACATTTGCGTATATTGTTTTTTTTTACGAATATTGCATACGCAAATTAGCGGCTGATGAAAGTCGCATTAACTAAAAACAAATCTATGAAGAAAATCTTATTGAGCCTGTTTCTTGCTGCTGTCAGCCTTTCAAGTTATGCACAGCACTTTATTACAGACCCTAATTTCAGACAGAAAGTAGAAAATGCATTCCAAGCCAAGATGAAGGTTATTGGCAAGAAGTTCTATAACACAAAGGGACTTCGGGTATCTCCTAAAGAGGAGGAAGCCTTACGTTTCTTGTATGCTTATATGCCTATTGCCGATGCAACGGACTATCCAACAGCCTATCATCTTAAAAACATACGCACCGCCTTGCAAACAAGAAAGTCGATGCCATGGGGAAAAGATGTCCCTGAATTGCTTTTCAGACATTTCGTTCTGCCTATGCGTGTAAACAATGAACCACTTGATAGTTCACGTGCTATTTTCTATCGTGAACTGAGTGAGCGCGTGAAAGGACTTCCTATGAAGGAAGCTATCCTTGAGGTAAACCATTGGTGCCACGAACGTGTTACCTATGAGCCTTCTGATGCTCGTACTTCTTCACCTCTTCAGTCTATCCGTACGGGTCGTGGACGCTGTGGAGAGGAGAGCACCTTTACGGTAGCAGCCCTCCGTTCTATCGGTATTCCAGCTCGTCAGGTATATACTCCTCGGTGGGCACATACAGACGACAATCATGCTTGGGTAGAAGCTTGGGCGGATGGTAAATGGTATTTCTTAGGTGCTTGTGAACCAGAGCCAGTACTCAACCTTGCTTGGTTTAACGAGCCTGCATCACGTGCAATGCTCATGCACACACGTGCTTTCGGTGATTATGAGGGTCCAGAGGAGGTGATGTTACGTACCAATAACTTCACCGAGATTAACCTCATTGACAACTATGGCAGTACGTCAAAGATTGATTTTAAGATTGTCGACAAGGATGGTAAGCCTGTTGACAACGCAAAGGTAGACTTCAAAATCTATAATTATGCCGAGTTCTATACCGCTGTATCTAAGTACACTGGCGAAGATGGAACGACCTTCCTCTCTGCTGGTAAGGGTGATATGATTGTCTGGGCATCAAAGGATGGACAGTTTGGCTATGCTAAAGCTACCTTTGGAAAGGATAAGTCAATCACCATCAAACTGGATTATAACGAGCAAAATATGCCAAAGGAGGCTGACCTCGACATCGTTCCACCTGCTTCAAATACCACATTACCAGCCGTTACCAAGGCACAGCGGGATGAGAATACACGTCGTTTGACCTATGAGGATTCTATCCGTCATGCTTACATTGCTACCTTCCCAACAGCAGAATCAATGAAAGATTATCGTTACCCTGCAGCCACACCTTATATAATAAAGGCACGTGGTAACTGGAAGACTATTCAGGAATTTGTTGAGAAGTATGCTAATCAGCAAGATCGTGCACTAAAGTTGCTCAGTACTTTGAGCGACAAGGACCTCCGTGACATGCCAATGGAAATCTTGGAGGATAACATGAAGGCAAAGAGCAACCAACTCTCTCCACGTGTTGAGAGTGAAATGATTCTCACACCATTCAAGCAATTCTTTGAGAAAGCCTTTGCAAAGGAGGCTGCAAGTTTCCGTAAGAATCCTGCTTTGTTGGTTGAATGGATTAGAAAGAATATCCGTATGAACCCTGATAGTCGTGCAATGAGAATCCCACAGACACCAAGAAGTGTTTGGGAGAGCCGTATTACCGATGGTCGTAGCCGTGATATCTTCTTCGTGGATGTAGCTCGCAGTCTTGGTATTGAGGCCCGTATGGACCCTGTGGCATGGAAGATTCAGTATAAACAAGATGGCAAATGGGTGGATGTTGACTTTGATTCAGCAGCACAACAGACTGCTAAGACTGGTAAATTAGTACTGACATTCACCCCTGATGGTTTCCTCGATGATCCTAAGTATTATAGCCATTTCAGCATTAGTAAGATTGTTTACGGACAGACATGGCTGATGAACTTTGACGAAGGACAGGTTGACATGGGTGGCGGTGCTACATGGTCAAACACCTTTAAGAATGGGGCTACACTCGATGAGGGTACCTACATCCTCGTGACTGGTCAGCGTATGGCAGATGGTAGTGTACTTGCACACAGCTGTTTCTTCCAGATTAAACCAGGCGAAACGACCACTCTCTCACTCAATGTGCGTCAGGAAAGTGAAGGTGTGAAGGTGATTGGTAGCTTCAATAGCGAAGACTTGTTTGATAAAGACGGTCAGAACGTTTCTATCCTAAGTCAGACAGGACGTGGCTATTACGTTCTCGGCGTATTGGGTATCGGTCAGGAGCCAACGAACCACGCATTGCATGATATTGAAAAGATGAAGGATAAGCTCGACAAGTGGGGTCGTCCATTCGTCTTACTCTTCAAGAATGAGGCGGAAGCTAAGAAGTTCCAAGCACAGAAGGGTGAGTTCCCTAACCTGCCTGCGAAGACTATCTTCGGTATTGATAAGGATGGAACCGTCCAGCAGGAAATAGCAAAAGAGATGAAACTCCGCAATACTGAACAGCTGCCAATATTCATTATTGCTGACACCTTCAATCGTATTGTCTTCCTCTCTCAGGGATATACAATCGGATTGGGTGAGCAGCTCGTTAAAACAAGTAGTAAACTTTAAATAAGGAGGGAGAGGAGTTAAGGAGTGAAAGGGAGTTAAGACAATACTATTTGTTATTGTGATGTATGACTGTTAATCGTCTAATAAACTACATCTATAAGAGTATTGTCTTAACTCCCTTTCACTCCTTAACTCCTATTTTTCCTCAAATAATCCAACATGAACCGAACTGATTTTGAGATAGAGATATGTGCTAATAGCGTTGAAAGCTGCATAGAAGCACAGAAAGGTGGAGCTAATCGTGTAGAACTCTGTATGGGTATTCCCGAAGGTGGCACCACTCCTTC
>ERZ772807.1863-NODE-1863-length-11390-cov-7.927569_pt1 | contig 11390 bp, 6 predicted proteins | sample MGYA00511472_ERZ772807 | MGnify/ENA primary metagenome ERZ772807 (study PRJEB29015, sample SAMEA2737947) | human oral metagenome | biome: human oral; feature: human-associated habitat; material: dental | place: China | collected 2039 ...
AGTAAATGACTAAAAAATATGAATTTAATTTCCTTATAAATAAAAAATAATTGACAATTTCAATTAATTTGGTAAAATATAATGTAACTATGTTTTTTAAAAGATTTTGTTAATTTGATTTATAATAAGATAAAATATGTAATAGAGCTATTTTTAAATCTGAATTGAAAACAAAAATTACAACATAATTTCTATATTTTATGAAATTTGATTCTGAAAGAAAATATTCTTTAATTTTTTAATAATTAGTTTGCTTGAAATTTTAAATTATGTTATTCTAACAACAAACTTGAATTAGAATAGAATAATCTTTTTAATAAATATAATCTGATAGAAAAATAATTACAAAGACTTTAAAAAAGGAGATGTGTTAAAATGACAAATAATCTGCAAAATGTAAAACGGGATTTACGTGCATTTGCCAAGCGTTGCAAGGAGGTGCATTATACAGACGACTTATTGATAAAATTCCTGATAACTGGGATGATATCACTTACAAGTAATTTATTTTCAGAAGTAACAAATAGAAGCATAGAAAATCAAAAGCAGGAAATTACTACATCAATAAAAAATATGCATCAAAAAGTTAAGGAAACAAGAAGAGAAAATGATAAATTGTTAAAAAATACAAATCTTGAACTTATTCAATTAATGGAACAAGGAGATCATGTTGTAAAAGCACCATGGAGCAACTGGCAATATGGTTTAAATTATTTTAACAACAATTGGAATGGAACTTATAAAGGACGTGGGGATAAACAGGAAAAATATCCATATGAAGGAATGTTCCAAAGAAGTTTAAGTTCTTTTGAAAGATATACTTCACCTTTAAGTAAAAATTATGGGAAATTAGCTTTGGGTTCAGGTAGACATCTAGCTTCTTCAAATGCAAGAAGCGGATTAGCTTCATCCTATGGAATTGCAAGTAATAATCCAGCTCAGGAACCAATCGTGGAAATAAATGTAGAAGCATCAATTAGGCCAAAAACAGTAAAAATAGATATTCCAGATTTGGGAATAAGAGCACCACGATTACAAGCACTTACAATAAATGGAACAGAACCGCCCGCAGTAACGGTACCAGAACCAAAAACACCTACAAAGGAAGTAACAATTGTTCAACCAAATGCTAGTCCATTTACAGGCTTTTTCTTTGATGCCAATTACAATGCCATAACAAGTTTGGGTGGTTCTGGAACAGCAACTAAAAATGTAACACTATATTCAGGAGTAGAACCTAATACTTGGACTAATTCTGGTGGTGTTCAAGGTGCCTCTAAAACTGGGTATATTGATGGTACTCTTCATGATGTTTCAGCTAATAATACAGATGGTGGTAAACTTGTAGGAAGAACTACAAATATTTTATATAGAAGAGGAAATGACAATGGAACTGCACTAACATTGGAAAGTTTAACTCTTCATTTAAGAGGATTTTATGATGGAACTGATAGTGCAGGAAATAGCTCTACCACTGCAAGCTCAGATACCTGGTCAGATACAGGAAGAGGAGCTGAAGGTGGAGCTGATGCAAAAAATGGTACATCTTCAGTAGTTCCAACACGTGGAACAATTGGAATTCACACACTTTTAAATGTCAATGTTAAAGATACTCACGCAACTTTATATGGAAGAGCAGGATTTCTTACTTCAGAAACTTGGCGCAGTGGAACTGTAACTATGTCAGATACCAATATAGACGTTTATAATGATCAAAATTCGGTATATTACATTATGCCTTCCGCTTATGGTACTCTTGCAAGATATTTATCACCAGGAGGGGCTAATGATAATTTCTATATTGGAGGACTTAAAGGAAAAACAAATGTGAATTTACATGGAAGTGGAAATAGTGTATATTTATCTGCAGGAATTTCTGGAGCGAGACATATAGAAAATACTGGTAAAATTGATTCTGATGGAGCTTCAAACATAGTCTATTCAGGAATAGGTTATGTGCCTGATTGGAGCAAAACTTGGTATCAAAATAGGGGAGGAAGTCCACGTACACCACGGCCAGAATATGGCAACAAAAATATAATGAGATCTGTGATTAAACTTGGAACTGGTGGAGGACAAGTAAACCTTTATGGGGATGAAAATGTTGGACTTTTTTTTGGTAGTAAGATGGGAGGAAACGATCCTAAGTCTTGGGAAAAAAATAATAGAATTGCAGAATTTCAAACTAAGGATTATATTAGAAAGGCTTCATTTATAGGAATTTATCAAGGTGAAATAGAATTTCACGCAAAAATAGGAGAAAAAACATCTGTATCAGGAGCAGCGCAGAAAACTATAACATCATCTAATTTAAATGGCGGAAACTTAAATGGTAATGACCCTGATTTTGTTGAAGGAGGAGTTGGAATATTTTCTCAATCTGGACAAAGAGAAGGGATAAGTCCAACTAGAGATTTAGGTGTTCCAATAAATGCAAGTAATGGAAATGACTATACTCATATAGGGACGCTTGAAGATGATACAATCCATAATTTGGAAGTTGGGAATCTTGATGTTAGATTTGGTTCTAAATCAAAAAATGGGTTTATGATAATATCAAAATTAGGAACTGTTATTGATGTAGCTAAACCATACACTTCAACAGATTATATTAGTGGACTGTCCAGCAATATTACGGATGGTCTTAATGGAGCAACAACATCTGAAGCTGATGCCTCATTGGGAACTGTCATTGCTTATTCAGAAGGAACTTGGGATCAAAACATACATAAGTTAGGTTCAAATAGTACATATTTGACTGATAATGATAATAGGACAGCAGGTTCAACAGCGGCAGAATTACAAGACAAATCATCAGAAGTTAATATATTTGCACCAGTTATACTTGCTTCAAAAAGTGGAATAGCATATATGGGTGATAATAAAGGTATTGTAAATGCTGGATATGAGGATACATCTAGCCCACATGATCCAACTAAAGATGTATTTATAAAAACAACAGCAGTAAATCATAAATCAATAATAGGATTTGCAAGAAATGAAGGAACTGTTAATATTCATGGAGATATTGAAGCAATAGACAAAAATGCTACTCAGAACAAGTTTGAGAATATTGCAGGGTTAGCTACAAAAACAGCGGCAGGAGCGTCTGGTGGAACTGTTAATATAGAAGATGGAAGTATTAAAATAAGCGGTATGGCGGGATTTGCTTCGGGGACTGGTTCAGTTGTAAATATAAATAATGGTCTTAATAATAAGATTCAGACTGGAGAAAATGGAGCATTGGCTGCGGTTGACGGTGGAAAGGTTAATTTTAGCGGTGGAACGATTTATCAAGAAGACAAGGCGACAACTTCAGATGTGGTGGCAGCTGGTTCGACAACTGTTGATCATGCAAAATCTACACCATTTTATGCTGATAATTCTTCAAAAATTGAATTTAAAGGTGCAACTACAATAAATATGGCAGACGGGATACTAATGCCAGGAACAGATGCAACTAATTATGACGGTGGGAATACTTCAGCTACGGCTAAATATCTTGGAATGAATTATGTAACTGTAAATTTAACAGGAGATAATGCGATACTTCGTACATATACTGGAGATACGACTAATTGGACTGGTGGTACGACAGGAACTACGAATATAAAAAACGATATGCAGCTTGCAGCATTGAATACAAATAATCATGATTATAAAATTTATTATATAGACGGAATATTTAATCTTAATAATAATCAAGATTTAGATGACAACAATGATGAATTTAACAAAAATTTAGGTCTTTCAAACGAAAAATTTACGATAGCAAATGGCGTGACTGTAAGTTCTGCAACTGGAAAAGGATTGTCAATGGCTTCTCATGATGGTGTTGCAACTAATGCAACTACAGGGTACACAAATAATGGAACTGTTGACATAACAGGAGGAACTGCTTCTAAAACTGCAGCAATATCTACAAGTTTTGGATATGTGGATAATAAAGGTACGATAAATGTTGATAAGGGAATTGGAGCTTATGGAGTAAATGGAAGTTCCCTTACGAATAATAATGCTATAAATATTACTTCGAGCGGTGTTGGTATGGCAGGATTTGCTTCTGCTTCAAAATTGAAAACTTATGGAACAGATGATAAAATTTCAAGCGGAACATTACTAGCGGCTGACAAAGTTTTGGAAATAACTAATAATGGTACAATAACTGTTGCAGGTAATGGTTCGATTGGACTATATGGAAATACAAATGATATTGCAGGAACTGGATTAGTTTTAACATCAAACGGAGTTATTTCAAATAATGGCAAAATAGTGATGACTGGCGATAGCGGTGTTGGTATTGTGTCAGAAGGAGCTGGAAATACAGTTAATTTAGGGGGAACTGGAAGTTCTGATATTTTAGTAGGAAAAAGCGGAATTGGAGTTTATGCAGGTGGAACGAAGAGCGAAGTGAATTTTACTTCAAATACTGGAGTTGAAATTAAGGATAAAGGAGTAGGAATTTCAGTTTCAAGCGGTTCTGTTATAAATCCGAATGGAAATAAATTTGAAATAAAATATACAGGTTCAGCAAATGCTTCTGGAGCAGGTATTTTTTATGACAGCACGGCTACAAACATAACTGATGTGGATATAGTAAATACTAGCAGCGATAAAGGAATAGTTGGAATTTATGCAACAAAAGGAACTCTTGCAAATGCGGCTGCAATAACCGATAAGAGCGGAAAAGCCTATGGAATTTACTCTGATGGAGCGGATGTCATAAATAGCGGAACATTGACTATGAAGGACAAGGGTAAAGGAATACTTAGTACAAATGGAAATGTTACATTGACAAATAATTCTGTAATTACATTAGGAGAAAATGAAGCAATCGGTGTATATACAAAAGGAACTGGAAATCTGATAAAAGCCGATGCAGGTTCAAAAATGACAATTGGCAACGGTTCGTATGGATTTATCAATGAAGGGTCTGGAAATACGATAATAAGCGATGCGACAGTTTCACCTGCTGGAGATAATACCGTTTTTGTATTTTCAAGAGATACATCTGGAAATGTAATCAACAACACTCCATTGACTTCAACTGGTTCACTAAATTATGGACTTTATTCAGCAGGAAATGTGGTAAATAAGGCTGATATTAATTACAGTTCAGGTATAGGAAATGTTGGAATTTACAGTATTTATGGAGGAACTGCCGTTAATAGCGGTACTGCTAGAATTGCAGTAGGAGCTTCGAGTGTTGGAAATACTAATCCAGCTGATAATTATTATGCGATAGGAATGGCTGCAGGATATGTTGGAGATGCCGTAAAGCCAGCATATTCTGGAAATGTGGTAAATGAAGGAATTATTGATGTTAATGGTGAACATAGTATTGGAATGTATGGAACGGAAAGAGGAACGACTGTAACAAATAATGGGACTATTAACCTTAATGCAAGTAACACGACTGGAATGTATCTTGATAATGGAGCTTACGGAATAAATAACGGAACTATCCAGTCAAGTGGTTCAGGATTAAAAAGAATCGTAGGAGTAGTAGTTAAAAATGGTTCAACAATAGAAAATAATGGAACAATTGAAATTAATGCATCAGAAGCTGTAGGACTACTTGCTAAGGGAAATGCTGCAGGTAAAAATATAGGGAAAATTAAAAACTATGGAACTTTAAAAATAACAGGAAGTGGAGCACAAGATTCGCAAGTTCCACAAGAAGGGCAAGAAATAGCTAAGGATATGGCAGGAATTAAGATACATGCACCAGCAGGCTCATCAACAGCAACAATAACAGTAAATGGAGTTCCAGTAGTTGGATTAAGTAATTTAAGTACATTAACAAATGCAGACTTGATAATAGGAAGTGAGGCTGCACAAAACACAACAGGTAAATATATTCAAATAAGTCCACAAATCCTTGCACCATATAATAGAACAATATTAAATAATCCTCAAATTGAAAAATGGAATATCTATTCAGGGTCATTAACATGGATGGCAAGTGTGGCACAAAATCAAACAGATGGAACAATAGAAAATGCTTATCTGGCAACAATTCCTTATACTAAATGGGCAGGAAGTCAAAATACTCCTGTAAATAGTACAGATACGTATAATTTCCTAGATGGATTGGAACAAAGATATGGAGCTAAAACTTTAGGAACTAGAGAAAAACTATTATTTGACAAGATAAGTGGAATAGGAAATAATGAGGAAATCCTATTCTACCAAGCAACAGACGAAATGATGGGACATCAATATGGAAACCTACAACAAAGAATTAATGCAACTGGAAACTTGCTTGACAAAGAATTTAGTCATCTTAAGAGAGATTGGAGAAATCCATCTAAACAAAATAACAAGATTAAAGTATTTGGTATGAGAGATGAATACAACACTGATACAGCAGGAATTATTGATTATACAAGTAATGCTTACGGTGTGGCTTATGTTCACGAAGATGAAAAAATTAAAATGGGTAACTCAAGCGGATGGTATGCAGGAGCTGTAACAAACAGATTCAAATTCAAAGATATTGGACATTCTAAAGAAAACCAAACAATACTTAAAGCTGGAGTATTCAAAACAATGTCACCTAAGAAAGACTATAATGGAGCATTGCAATGGACAATCGGTGGAGATGTATTTGTTGGTATCAATGATATGAAACGTAGATACTTAGTTGTGGATGAAGTATTCCAAGCTAAATCTGATTATCATTCTTATGGAGCTGCATTAAAAACAGACTTAGGATACGATATTAGAATGAGTGAAAGAACACATTTCCGTCCGTATGGAGCATTAAAGATGGAATATGGTAAATTTAACAACATCAAGGAAGACAGAGGAGAAATGAGATTGGAAGTTAAAGGAAATGATTACTTCTCAGTTAAGCCAGAAGTTGGAATGGAATTTAGATATGTTCAGCCATTAGCAGTAAGAACAAACTTGACAGTAGGATTGACAGCCGCTTATGAAAACGAATTAGGAAAAGTTGGAGATGTGGATAACAAGGCTAGAGTTAGATACACAACGGCTGACTGGTTCGGAATCAGAGGTGAAAAGGAAGACAGAAAAGGCAATGGTAAGTTTGATTTAAATATTGGAGTGGACAACATAAGATTTGGAGTTACAATAAATGGTGGATATGATACTAAAGGTAAAAATACAAGAGGTGGAGTTGGATTTAGAGTAATTTATTAATTTTAATTATTCATAGATTGTATAATATATTGCGACAAATTTAAAAAATTGAAAAGCAGTGGAATTTGAAGTTTCACTGTTTTTTTGTTAAAAGTTCCTTTTTATTATACCATTATAAATGAACAGAAAAATGGAATGGTACTGGTTAAAATTCAAAATGTTGATGATTTTTACGAGCAGGAGTTTGCTTTTAACAGTATGGGACATTTTGAAAATTGGTTTAGAAAATATGTGATATAAGAAGTTCAAAAATGTTAAATACTTGCATTTATTTAGATTACAATTTTTTATTACTTTGGTACTTTTTAATACGAAAAGTTAATAACAAAAAAGGCTATTTCATAAAATTAACTTTATAAAACAGCCTCAGTATTTAACTATTATAAATATTTTTTCTATGTCCTACTTCTAACGCTAATACTACTAAATTTTCATCTTGGATATTTACAATAACTCTGTAATCTCCTATTCTGTATCTCCATTGTCCTTTTCTATTTGCTTTCAACATTTTTCCTTTACTGCGTGGATCTTCTGCAATATTTTCTAAATAAATTTTTATTCTTTTTTTTACAAATTCATCTAGTTTGCTAAAGTCTTTTACGAAATGTGGAGTTGGGATTATTTTATATTTTACAGTTCTTCCCATTTTAAAACTTCTCCTCCATTTTTCAAATAGCTTTCATATTCTGATAATCTTAAATCTGCTATTTTGGCATCGTATTCATCTTCTAGTGAGTCAAACACTTTTGATTTTATTAACTCTGACAATGTAACTCCTTCAAATTGTGCCATACTTTGCAAAAATTTTTTTTCCATATCGGACACTTTTAAACTTATAGAAGCCATAACGCTCACTCCTTATATTTTATTTTTTTTGGTAATACCATTATACTACTTTTTAAATTTTTGTCAATAATTTTTACTTCAAATTCATCTGTCATCATAAAAAATATAAAATTATTTTACAGTTAAAAATCTAATTTACAATATAGAACTAAAATAAGCCTATATTAGCCCCATAACGAAAAAATTTTGCAATTTATACAAAAAAGCAATTTAACGAACGCTACGGCTTAATATGGCGTAATATGAACTTTGATTTTTATCATTAGTAATTTTATTTCGTAAGTTTTTAAAAAAATTTGGTAAAATGTCGCAATTAATATTGCAATTTATGATAAAAAAAAGTATGATATAGAAAAAAATTCTAAAAAGAGGTAATGTTATGAAAAAAAAATATTATTTTGTTTTTTGACATTTTTAGGAGTTCTTATAATAAGAAATACATATTATCATATAATTAAACCTGTTTTTTTTTCAATTATAACTTATGATGATCCTTTCCCTAAATTTTATTTAGATTTAACTTCGAAATATAAGTTAATCAGTTCTTTCGAAACAATAACTACTTCAGAGTATATATTGAATGAAAATCGTAATAAATTATATATAAAAGAAAAAAATAAAAAATTAATTTACTATGGTGAAATTTCAGAATTAAAAAAAATAAGAAATTATTGGATTTGTTATGGAAAAATTGGTAATAATAATAAAATTTATTTTATTATAAATCAAAAAAATGAGATAGAAGTTTTAGGAACAACAAAAGAAGAATTGAATAGAAAAATTAAGAAAAAAATTAATTTTCATGATCCAAGATTTTATATGGTTCGTTTTGGTGGAATTATAATAGAAGATTAAAAAATAGAAAGAGTATTTAAAATTTTAAATCATTAACTAAAAAATAGATATAGAATTATTATAAAGATAACTACATCCAAAATTTTAGCCACAAGATACGAGAGACAGTTTTTCTTTTTCATACTTCATACATTCCAAATAATTAATACAAAAATTTTAATTATATCAAATTCCCCTATATAACCCCTATAAGCTAAAATTTTCATTTAAGGCATAGAGTACAAAAATTGATTTTTTGAGCGGTATGGATGTTATATGGTTTTTTTAGATGGTATTTTTAAATAAGTTAGATAGTATATTTTTTATACTAAACCCCGTTTAATCAATAGAATAAATCCATTCACGAAGAGTTATTCTTTTTACTAGTTCATCTGTAAGTAAATTTATTGGAGTGCACCCAAAATCTTGGACAAATAATTTGAAAACTAGTTTCCTATTTGTTAAAATATAGTTAAGGAGAGGAATTTGATTATGAACAAGAGAAGTAAAAGGTACACAGATGAATTTAAAATGTTAATTTTAGAATTGCTGGAAGAAGGAAGAACAAAAAAATCATTAGAAAATGAATATGGGGTGGCAATGGCAACAATCAGAAAATGGGAAAAAGAATTTAAAGGAATCATAGATAAAAAATACAATGCTAACGAAGCTTTAAATGAAATCATGGTCTTAAAAAGGCAGCTGCAACAAGAAATGGATAAAAATAAAAAATTAGAAAAAGACCTGGAACAAAAGGAACTAGATATTGACATATTAAAAAAGGCATCAGCCATATTGATGAAAAAATAAGGACTGTTGACAAGTACGCATTAGTAAAGACTTTATTCAATGAGTTTAATGTTTCAAAATCAAGAATAATTAATTTAATAGGCATAAAAAAAAGCAGCTATTACTACTGGGTTAAAGAGGTCAAGACACAAAGGGATATAGAAAATAAAATTTTGTACGATATAATAAAATCAATATGGCAAGACAGCAGAAAAACTTACGGAGCAGTAAGAATTCATAAAAACTTTAGAAATTATAACAAATCAGATGATATAAAAGAAGCAGCAAGAAATATTTTAAAAAGAAATTTTGATACAGAAAAATCAAATGAAAAATGGGTAAGTGATATAACATATATTTGGACAAAAAAGGACGGATGGTGCTATTTATCAAGTATAATGGATTTGCACAGCAGAAGAATAATATCACATAAGGTTGGAAAATTTATGGAATATAAAATTCCACTACCTCCACTGCCAGTACAAGAATATATTGTATCAATTCTGGATAAATTTGATATTTTAGTCAATGATTTATCACAGGGATTACCAAAAGAAATAGAATTAAGACAGAAACAGTATGAATATTACAGGGAAAAATTATTGAATTTTGAAAAATAGACATTTAAAAGGGGGAGAATATAAAAGGAGTGGATTTTTAAATGTCAGAAAAAAGTGCGGTTTATGAAACATCAACTATTGCTGAAATGACAAATGGGATTATTTTAGCTAATTATGAAAAAATATTGCAGGTGCAGGAAGCTTACCAGAGCGAAGCAGAATTAGAAGAAAGCATGATAAAAAATCTTGTATTACAGGGTTATGAGAAGTTTAATGGAAAAACATCAGATGATTTGTATAAAAATTTAAAAATACAGATTGAAAAGCTGAATAAAGTAACTTTTACAGATGAAGAATGGAAACGTTTTTTAGCTGAATTTCTTGATTCACCAAATGACGGTATGATAGAAAAAACTAGAAAAATTCAGGAAAATCATATTTATGATTTTATATTTGATGACGGACATCTGAAAAATATAAAAATTATTGATAAAAAGAATATTCACAATAACTTCTTGCAGGTAACGAATCAGATTAGGCAGAAAGGTACTCATAATAACCGTTATGATGTAACTATACTGGTTAATGGACTGCCGCTTGTTCATATAGAATTGAAAAAACGTGGTGTAAATCTTCATGAAGCATTTAACCAGATTCATAGATACAGTAAGGAAAGTTTCAATGCTGAAAATTCACTTTATAAATATGTGCAGATATTTATAATTTCAAATGGAACTTATACACGTTATTTTGCAAATACTACTGCACAGAATAAAAATCATTATGAGTTTACATGTGAATGGGCAGATGCAAAGAATAGAGTTATCAGGGATTTGGAAGATTTTACAGCAACATTTTTTGAAAAACGTACAATGCTTGAGGTTTTGACAAAATATTGTGTTTTTGACTCAAATAATACACTACTTATAATGAGACCTTATCAGATTGCGGCGACAGAACGTATTTTGTGGAAAATAGAATCTAGCTTTCAAAGTAGAAAAGCGGGAAAAATTGAAGCAGGAGGATTTATCTGGCATACAACAGGTTCAGGTAAGACTTTGACTTCCTTTAAGACTGCAAAACTTGCTACAGAGCTTGATTATATAGACAAAGTGTTTTTTGTAGTTGACAGAAAAGATTTGGATTATCAGACAATGAAGGAATATCAGAAATTTCAGCCTGATAGTGTAAATG
>ERZ772807.1867-NODE-1867-length-11379-cov-8.818615_pt1 | contig 11379 bp, 7 predicted proteins | sample MGYA00511472_ERZ772807 | MGnify/ENA primary metagenome ERZ772807 (study PRJEB29015, sample SAMEA2737947) | human oral metagenome | biome: human oral; feature: human-associated habitat; material: dental | place: China | collected 2039 ...
ACCATGGAAAGTTAAAACTTGCCAAGATAAGCCCTTTTTGCAGCACTTCTTTCCATGACAAATCATAGCGCGCAGCGATGGGATAACTAGCTAGCATCACGAGAGTGAGGAAGATGAGAATCCCCAAACAAATTGCTTTCACAATCTGAAAAGGTAAAGCTGTCTGGCCCCAGAAAAGATAGAGGTCTAGAAAGCTTAATGACACAATGCCCAACTCTAGCAAACCTAACTGGAAACCTAGTTTCAGATTTTGCTTGAAAGCTCTCAGATAGGTTCTGAAAACAGGTACTCGCCTACTTCTCTTAATCTCGAACATGGTTTGGTAGAGGCTGATTTTAGCCACTCCAATCGTCACGATGGGCAAACAAGAGACGACAAAAAGAAGATTGGCTGTCACGATATCCAAGACCTTCTCACTGAAACGCATGAGAAAATTATCTGTATCAAATGCTGCCTTGATAAGGCTTACTCCTTTTTGTGCCATGTTTGCTCCTCCTGATTCTTTTAATCAATCAAAATTTTAAAGAGATATTTGCGAACCTTCTCTTCCATACCTGCATAGCCATTTGGCTGATGCGGTTCTCCTGGGAAGAAAATCGCAAAATTGTGATAACCCAACAAGAGTGGGTAGCGTTCATGACAATGGACAAAACCAATGTCACTCGCTTCATCGAATGTTACCGCCTCGTCTTTGATACGTGAACCGTAGCTCGAATATTCATGTCCTTCTACCAGCAAATGCAAATCTGCATAGTGTTTATGGTGCTCAAACTGATCATTTTCAGCTTGATTGAGGACATTTTCCTGAACAACTAGAAAGACCTTGTCCCCGTCAATCTCATACTTACCTAGTTCGAAAGAATCCTTACGGTGCTGATAGAGATAGTCGATAGCCTTATCTAGATTGGGATGAATCCCTTTGTAAAAGGTGATATTTTTTAAATCGTCAAAAATCATACTATTTCCTTCGTTTCTGATAGTTACTATTTTTCAGTTTCAAATGATTCTTTTTCTATTTCCCTGTAATAGTGCGGACGGAAGCAAATTCCTTCGGAATTTCATTCCTAATTTTTGAGCCTGTTGCTCTTTCATCGTCAGTCTCAAAAATTCCGTCTAAGATAAGCGTAAGATGCTTATCTTAGATACCACTAAAGCGGAAAATAGCCACCATAAAACGAACCTACTCTAACTAGTATCATGAAAAGAGTTCATTCTTAAGTTTATAAGTGTCTGACAAAACTTCACGAAGTAACTGCATACTCTCCATTTTGTAGACACTTATAACTCTATATTTCCATGGCATGTCAAGACCACTTCTGCAATCTTGATACACTAATTTACTTTTCTTATCCTTTAACAGCTCCCATAGTAATACCCTGTGTGAAGGATTTTTGGAAAACAAGGAAGACTGTTACGATTGGCACGGCTGCAAGGGCTGCACCCGCCATGATCAAACCATAGTTGGTTGCCATTTCGGCCTGCATGGTCGCAACCCCGAGTGAGATGGTCAAGTTTTGACGTGAAGTCAACATAACCAACTGCATAAAGTAGTCGTTCCAAGTATTGATGAAGGTAAAGATCGCAAGGGCTGCAAATCCTGGTTTCACGATAGGGAAGGCTACGCTCCAGAAGGTACGAATCTCACCACAACCGTCGATTTTAGCTGATTCAAGCAATTCTGTTGGGATGTTTTCGCTGAACTGTTTCATGAGGAAGACCCCAAATGGCCATCCGATCAAAGGCAAGATAACTGCCCAAAGTGTATCGTGAATTCCCATGAAGTTGACGATACGTACCAATGGTACAAGGACAACTTGTTTTGGAAGAGCCATGGCAGCGATAAAGACTGCAAAGAGGATGCGTTGACCATAGAAACGTTTTTTAGCCAAGACATAACCTGCTAGAGAAGAGGTTGCGCAGACTAGGAACATGGTTACCAGTGAGATAAATACAGAGTTCCACATCCACTGCATAGCAGGGTTTTGCACCATGAGTTGTTGGAAATTCTCCATGGTTGGCATTTTAGGGAACCACTGTGGCGGAATCATAATGGTGTCAGGCTGTGATTTGAAGGCCCCTGTCAAGATCCAGTAGAATGGAAAGATGAACAGTACGGTCAACAAGAGCAAAATAATCGTTGAAATAACAGTGAAAGCTGTTAAGGGTTTCTTTTGTGTAGGTTGCATAACTGTCTCCTTTCTTTAGTATTCTACGTCGTTTCCGAGGATCTTGAATTGAGCAAAGCTGACAATGGCAATCATCACTGCCAAGAAGACACCGATGGTATTTGCATAGCCGTACTCTGTCAATTGGAAGGCTTTTTCGTAAAGGTAGTACATGAGTGTACTTGTTGAGTAGTTTGGACCACCAGAAGTCAAGAGCTGAATCAAGGCGAAACATTGGAATGAGTTGATGGTTGTAATGATAGCGATGTAAAGAGTTGTTGGAAGAAGGCTAGGCCATTTAATCTTCCAAAAGACTTGGAATTCAGTCGCACCGTCAACACGCGCTGCTTCAACAAGTGAGTTGTCAATATTCCCCATGGCAGCGATATAAAGGATAATCGGTTGACCAACAGATGTTGTCAAAAGGATAATCATAATCGCTAGCAAAGCCCAGTTTTTGTCACCCAGCCAAGAAATGTTTTGGCTGATGATATGGCTTGACTTAAGGACAAAGTTTAGAATCCCTGATAGTGGGTCATAGATCCATTTCCATACAACCGTTACGGCAACACTACCTGTAACTACAGGAAGGAAGAAGACGAAACGATAGAAAGAACGGGCAATGGCATTTTGATGATAGGTTTGAGATGCTACAAAGAGCGAGAAGAGAACCACAATCGGAACAGATCCAATAACCAGGATAACGGTATTGATCAAAGACTTCACAAAGACAGGGTCTTTAAACATGCGAATGTAGTTGTCCAAGCCCACAAACTCAAATTTAGTCATGGAGTAGTTAAAGAAACTTGTAATGAATCCCATAATCATAGGAGCCAAGACAAAGATGACAAAGAAGAATAACACTGGTGCTAGGAAAGCGTAGGAAATCACTGTTTCCCGCATACGAATTTTATTGACTTTCACAGTCGGCACCTCTCTTTCAAATAGAATAGTTTTTGATTTTCTCGAACTGTTTTAAAACCAAAATGAAATTTTTTAAGATTCGCTTATGTAAGAACTTCATTTTAATTTCGTGACAGTTCCTACCATTTCAAATAAAAGTCCCCCTTTTCTTACACCATGGTGCACAGGGAAAAGGGGGGAATCAATCTGACTTAGTGCTTATTGTTTTGTAGCTTTTTTGATTGTTTCGTTAGCTTTTTCAGTGAAGGCTTTCAAAGCATCCGCTGGTTTTTCGTCACCATTTGATACAGATTGCAACATTGGGAACCAAAGTGTTCTCATTTCAGCAAATCCATCGATAGTGTTGTAGTATGGTGAGTAGTATTTAGTCCAGCCACTGATTGTTTCCATACGTTTGTCTTCATAAAGTTTACCAAATGAAGTACGAACTGGGAAGGCACCTGTACGAACTACGTCTTTAGGACCCCATTCTTTGTCATCTGCGATGAATTGAACGAATTTCTTAGCAGCTGCGATTTTCTTATCGTCTTTGTTGTTAAATACTGCAAATCCGTTTACAAGGTATTCAAGAGATGGTTTACCAGAGTCTGATGGGAATGGTACTTCTACCACATCTACCTTACTTGCTTCCAAGAGTTTCGCTTGGATACCGTTTTGAGCTGGTGCCCAAAGGATTGTGTATGAAGTTTGACCGTTGGCAAAGTTTTGGATGTCTGCTCCACCGTCAAATTGTGAACCATTGTTCAACAAACCGTCTTTAATCCAGCTAGCAGCTTTTTCAAGACCTTTGACGAATTTTGGATCGTCAGTTGTATATTTGGTTACGTCTTTGTCTGTTACAGAACCGCCATAAAGGTTTGCAATGAAGGCACGTGTTCCTTGGTCTCCCCCTTGACCAGAACTGAACAATGAACCTGGAGTGTAGCCTTTATCTTTAAGCGCTTTCAAAACTTTTTCAAAGTCATCAGTTGTCCAACCTTCTTTTACAAGGTTTGCAACTCCAGCATCTTCCAACATTTTCTTGTTCATAGCCATGTAGAATGGAGCTGAACTGATTGGATACATGTAAGCTTTGTCTCCAGCCTTACTTGCTTGTACGATGTTTTCGTTGTTGACATCTTTGACGAATTCGTCTGTGAAGAGGTCGTTCAACTCAGCCAATTTACCGTTTTTACCGTATTGGATGATACGTCCTGGTGCGTCAAAGAGTACGTCTGGCGCTGTTCCTGCTTCGATGGCTGTTGTGATCTTTTCAGGACCTGACTTGAAGTCGATGGTTTCCAATTTCACTTTTACATCTGGATTTGCTTTTTCAAAAGCTTCGATGATTGATTTTTCATAAGTTCCAACACCGTCACCAGTTTTTTCTTGTGTGAAGACTGGGAATGCCCACCAAGTGATTTCTGTTTTTCCGCTATCGCTACCAGAATTTGCAGCATCTTTGCTTCCACCAGAGTTACCACAAGCAGCAAGGCCAAGAATCGCAGCACCCGCAAGTACTGTACAAGCTAGTTTTCTAAATTTCATTTGTATTCTCCTAATTTATAAGCGTATCCATATTGGATAATGAGTTCTTTAAGTTTGTATACGTTTTCATTTTATCCGACGCATCGACCACTCTCCTCTGTTTTGAGATTGTGTTATTTAAGACCGGCAACAAAGCGCTCCGTAATCTCTTTTGGTCTAGTAATCGCTCCACCGACAACGATACCTCGCACCCCATATTCAAGGATTTGCTTAGCTTGTTCTGGTGTATGAATCTTCCCTTCAGCGATGACATCCACACCGGCATCGCAGAGTTTTTTGATCAGTTCAAAGTCTGGACCATCTACTTTGGGACTATAAGAGGTGTAACCTGATAGGGTTGTTCCAACAAAATCAATCCCTGCTTCAACTGCTGCTATACCCTCTTCAAAGGTACTGGTATCAGCCATTAAGAGTTGATGTGGATACTTTTCTTTGACTTGTCGGATAAAGTCTTGGATTTCCAAACCGTCATATCGTTCACGTTTGGTACAATCCAGAGCAATGACCTCGATGTCTAGTTCAGCCAGTTCATCGACTTCTCTCATAGTAGCTGTAATGAATGGCTCCTGTGGCGGATAGTCACGTTTGATAATCCCGATAATCGGGAGTTTCGTAACCTCCTTAATCTCCTTGATATCGCGAACACTGTTTGCTCGGATACCGACTGCTCCACCTTGCTCAGCCGCTTTGACTAGCAAGGGAATGACTCCTCCCGCTTCAGTATAAAGCGGTTCGTGAGGAAGTGCCTGGCAAGAGACAATGATTCCATCTTTGATTTGTTCAATCAAGGCTTCTTTGCTGATCTGTGGCATCCTCTTTCCTCCCTTTCTTGTTCTTATGGGCTTATTATATATTATTTGTTAAGCGCTTTCAATAGCTTGTAGTAGGATAGATTTCAGTTTCAAAACTATTTTATAGAACAGACTATCCTGAAAGTAGTTTCAGACCTCTTATGATTTCGAATCAACCTAAATTTAATAAAGAAAGATAGCAGGCTGAAAAACCTGCTATCTCTTCTGAGAGTTACTCAAATAGCTTTTACTTATTATTCTTTTCTCTTCTTGCCAAATGCAAACAAGGATAAAAGAACACCTGCAAGACCAAGGGAAATCAGTGAGTTTGTTTCCTTGCTTCCCGTATTTGGAAGTTCATCTTGTTTAGCTGCTGGCGCTTGATAGGTCACATCTTGGCCTAGAGACAGTTTGTCATTTGCAGCCGTTAAGACTGGTTTGATCTCTCCCTTATACTCTGGAAGTTCATGGATTGCCGTCTCAGCACCATTGACACCACCCTTATACTCTGGCAGGTCATTTGAAGCTGCCAAGACAAAGTTAGCACCTCCTCTATATTCCGGAAGCTCGTTTGAGGCTGCTAGAACTGCATTGACTCCACCTGTAAATTCTGGCTTTTCAACCGTTGGCGCTGCTTCTTCGCCTACTGTTGATAATGGACCGGTGTACTCTGGCATCTCTGCCACTGGGGCTTCCTCAGCATTGACACCACCAGTGAATTCTGGTTTTTCTACTGTAGGAGCTGGTTCTTCACCTACTGTTGCCATTGGACCTGTATACTCCGGAACTTCATGAACCGCTGCTTCTTCTGCATTAACGCCACCTGTGAACTCTGGAACCTCATGGATAGCAGCTTCACTGCCATTAATACCATCGCTTAGTTTAGAGCCAGCTAAAGAAACTGGTAAATTGTGCATGCTTTCAATTGTACCCTCAGCTAGACCTGTAATTCTTTGACCCATATCCTCTGGGTCTATTGTGAATAGGAGAGTTTTTGTATCGTACTGGGTCATAAAGGTTGCTGTCTTGCCATTTGCCAATTGAAGGGTCGGAGCCTTGTTGACCAATACTTCCGAATCGAACTCCATGGCAATAATACCTGGCCATTTTTGGATAGCATATTTTACTTTTGCTTCTTTAGGAGAAATTCTGTCTTTGCTTAAGAAATCCCAGTTGAATTTCTTATAGGATAAAGTATAATCGTTTTGATTGCCATCCGCATGCTCATAAAGCAAACCATATTCGCCATTTCCGAGTTCTTGGAGTGAGTTGTAAGCAAACTTACCACTTTGTATAGGATTGTGTTTCAGCCATGTCAACTCACCATTCTCCTCAACACGAGCTAGGTGAACCAAACCATTGTTGCGTCCAGGACCACCAGCATTGCTGAGTAGAATGTATTCCTTGCCTTCATGCATGGTGTGAATAGCGGACATTTGAACATAAACGTCTTTTACTTGAGGATAACGTTTGATTTCCTTATCCCACGTTGCTCCCCCATCATGACTGGTCGCAACCTGAAGATCGCCAGTCAACCCACGCATAAAGAGCTTGAGATCCCCATTATTCAACTGAACAACAGTTGACTCCGTATTTTGGGCGCCTGGATTATTCATGGTTGAAGAGTGAATGGTTTGGTTGCCTACTGGGCGGTTATCATTAACTGCTTCCCCTGCTTGCCATGTTTCTCCATGATCATCTGAATAAATTACACGAGATGATTGAGAACCACTTAGGTAGGAAACGTTGTTTGTTGTATAAACTGGAATCACCAGTCTTCCCTTATGAGGTCCTGTACGCAAGGCAATCCCCGTACCAGGTCCAGTTCCTAGGAAGTGCATCCAATCTTTCCGAATCCCATGAGTGATATCTTTTGGTGCAGACCAAGTCTTCCCATCGTCATCACTGTAGGACATCCATAGGTAGTTGGTATTGGAAACTCTAAAAATATTCTTCTCGCTATACTCAAAATAAATATTTCCGATTAGCTCATTCCCTTTATACAAATCTCCCTTATCGCTGTAGGCTGGTTTTTTAGGGTCAACGACAACACGATAATCTGTCTTTCTGTTTTGAGGGTCGAAAACCTCTCCGTTTTCTCGAATCGTATAACGACCTGATTCTCCTTGCTTATATAAAACTTGATAAACTTTATCTCCCACTTGTTCATAAGCTTTCGGAGCTTGCCCTGGCAATGAAAATACTGCCTTACTCTCAAGGAACATGTCATAAATTGCAAAAATTCTCTTTGTTTCAGGGTCTTGCACCAAGGCCATATCAATATTAACTGGAGATGGCCAATCTGCATGTTTAGCATGCTCATTGTCACGAGGATTTGAGATTACAATTCGGTCTCCCCATGTTTTTCCATTATCTGAGCTGCGACGAACAACCATCCCAATATCTCCCCAGTCAGAATGGTGCAAACGTCTTTCATCCGTTCCTGCAATCAGCGTTCCTTTATCTGTCTTGAGAAGAGCTGGGATACGATAACTCTTGATACCATCTTTATTTGGTTGATTGTTCCTACCACCTTCAAAGACGTCTTCTTTCTCAGTGACTTTTGCTCCCTCAGGAAGTTTCTGTTCCAATTCACCTCTTTCAAATAATTGACTCCGTGTTTGAACTTCATCTGGGCTTAAAGCACGATCATAAACAGTTAAGTTTCGAACTTGTAGGTTTGATGCCCAAACTGTTTTATTGCCCCGTTTGGTTGCTCCAAGTTGAGCTTGATTAACATCTGGCATATCTTTAATGAAATTCCCAGATTTTAGACTTGTTCGAGATAAGACACCGTTCACATAGAGACGAACTCGACCATGAGGTAACTCCGTTGTCGGTTGTTCGACAGTAAAGGTCACGGAATTCCATTGTCCAGGGCGAACTTTCAAAGGAGCATCTGTATACTTATCATAGAACTGTTCTCCGTTAGCGCCACGCCCTTCAATAAGAGCTGTATTATCAAGGACCGACATAGTAAAGTACTCATTTTCCTTGGTGTCACTGGATACAGAGAAGAGATTGTAAAAGCGTGGAGCTGATGCATCTGGTTTGAACTCCATGTGAACTGTAGCATTTTTTAGTTGCTTTAGTTTGTCTAGTTCATTTGATAAATCAACTCTCTGACCATTTGCTGCATTGGTTTCAACATCTTCTTTTTCAAGGACAGGATTAGCATTTTTTAAATCTCTTGAGTAATAGTCACGAGGAATAGCACCCTGATCCTCTGATTCCTCTTCCTTATTTGCTTCTTCTGCAGGGGTTTCCGTAGAGGATGGAGTTTCTGACTCTGCACTCTCATTTTTTTTCAAATGATCTTGGTCCACCTCAACGCCGTTGTCTTGAGCTGCTGCCAATTTACCAGCCAAATCCTTATCCAAATGAGCAAGATCTCCCGAGGACGCTTCTTTTGGCAATTCTGATAAACCTTGACCAGGTTCGACAGTTTCTGTATTGGCCCCTGCTGCATTGGCTTGCTCTTGAGCTAAGACTGGATTTGCTCCAAATACTACTGTACCAATCACTACAGATGCCGCCCCAACTGCAAATTTTCGAATTCCGTATCGCTGTTTCCGATCTAAAGATTTGTAATTCATGTTTGTCCTTTCATTTTTCATATAATAAAGCGCTTTCTTTTTCTTTAAAAATTTTTATTGTCTCTCAAGAGACAAGTTTTACAAGAAAGTATCCAACTTAATGAGAGCTCCCAATCCTCTCCCATTTTCTGCTGAGCTCGAGTTTTTAATCCTCCAGCAGCCTTTTTCCTCCTTTCACAAGTGACTTTGCCTTTATTATACAATAAAGTCTTATATTTATATCTGTGTTCCCACAGAATAGATTTTACTTTTAAGAATATTTTAATATTTTAAATTTTCTAAAAGTACTTTCAGGTTTTGGACATAAAAAAGAGAGCTCCTGGGCTCTCTCATTCATTATCTTGCGTACTTAAAAGGAATCTCACTGCCACAGAGCCAGTTATAAACTTGGTCATTGACAAAAACATTCATGGCTTCGTGAGCATACTCTGGCATGATGCGATAGGCCTTGTCGCAAGTTAGGCGGTTGTAAATCGCAAACTGGGTAATAGGATAGCAAACATCGTCGTCCAAGCCCGTAATCATCTTGACCTCACCTTGAATACGATGGGCAAGATTTTTCACATCGATATAGGCAAGAGTCGCCATGATTTCCTCCTCTGTTTCATGGAAGGGATCGTGGAACTTGAAATAACGGAAGAGTTCATCATAGGCTTCACTGGTATTGCCAATCTCAAGCACTCGTCTAAAATCTGACAAAAAAGGATAGATGGCAACTGTTTTCTGAATCCGAGGATTGAGCGCTGCTGCAACCAGGGCTAAAGCACCGCCTTGTGAGGCACCATAGCTAGAAAGTCTTTCCTCATCTACCTGTGACAGACTAGCAACAATTTCGATCAACTGGTAAATATCCAGATAGACATCCTTATAAAAGAGCTGGTCTCGACCTTCAACAGCACCACGGATGATATGCCCCTTCACCGTATTTCCTAGTGGAGAGCGCAAGCCGTCTTGCGAGTAACCTGACTGGCCCCGAACGTCCATGGAAACAACACCGTAACCAGCCACAGTATAGGCCAGCATGTCAGCCCAGTCCCAACCACGTCCCATATAACCATGGAAATGAAAGATTAAAGGAACTTTCTCCTCAGTCTTTGGCAGGACGACGCGAGCGTAGACCTTGCCTTCATTGGTTCCTTCAAAAGTAAGTTCATAGCACTTGACTTGGGGAATATGGAAATCTCTTTCCTCCAACTGGTAGGCTGGAAGCGTTGAAACTTTTTTCACTTCCTCATCCCAGAAGGCATCAAAGTCTTCTGGCACCTCATCCCGTCCTAGATAGGTCTTGATTTCTTCTAACAAAGCTGGATTTTTCATAGCATGCTCCTTTAGTTTTGTAATCGCTATCATAACTCTAGCATATCTAGGAAAGCAATGCAAGAAAGAATGCTAAACAGAAAGTGATTTTAGATTCTCTTTCCTCCAACCTATTGTCTGAAAGTAGTTTTAAAAATAAAAAGAGCGTTTCCGCTCTCTGTGTATCAATAGGTGCTAGCTCCTTTCTCTAGTTTGACGGTTTGGAATTTCTTTTGGTAAGTTACTTTAATCGTCATATGAGAGTCCTCGTTTCTTTTTGATGACTCTAGTATAAGACCCAAACCTAAAAGCTAACTTAAGTTTTCCTTAGAGAAAGCTTATACTCAATGAAAATCAAAGAGCAAACTAGGAAACTAGCCGCAGGTTGCTCAAAACACTGTTTTGAAGTTATAGATAAGACTGACGAAGTCAGTCACATATATACTGCAAGGCGACGTTGACGCGGTTTGAAGAGATTTTCGAAGAGTATTAGTTATGAAATGGTGAATGAGTTGTCTCAATTGTGGTGTATAGTTGATGGGATATAGCTTGTTTACGCTTTAAAAAGAGCCGATCGGCTCTTTTTACTTTATTCTCCTTCAAAGGCATCTTTTATATGGTCAAAGAAGCCTTTTTTCTTTGGGTTGACTTTCAAGTCCCCTGCAGCTGCGAATTCTTTAAGCGCTGCTTTTTGGCGGTCGTTCAAACCTGTCGGAGTCACGACATTGACAGTAACGTATTGGTCACCAACGGCACCGCCACGAAGGCTCGGTGCTCCCTTGCCACGTAGACGGAATTTCTTGCCAGTCTGAGTTCCTTCTGGGATAACCAATTCAACATCTCCATGCACGGTTGGAATTTCTACAGTATCTCCAAGAGTAGCTTGGACAATATTAAGATTTAACTTGTAGAAAATAGTTGTTCCTTCACGTTCAAACTTGTCGCTAGCTTCCACAGAAACCACTACATACAAGTCTCCGTAAGGTCCACCGTTAAAACCTGCTTCACCTTGACCAGCGAGGCGGATTTGTTGGCCTGTTTCCACACCAGCAGGGATTTTCACATGTACGCTATGAGCTT
>ERZ772807.1871-NODE-1871-length-11366-cov-9.657502_pt1 | contig 11366 bp, 7 predicted proteins | sample MGYA00511472_ERZ772807 | MGnify/ENA primary metagenome ERZ772807 (study PRJEB29015, sample SAMEA2737947) | human oral metagenome | biome: human oral; feature: human-associated habitat; material: dental | place: China | collected 2039 ...
GGCGGCGGGCTGGACGCTGGTCATCTGCTCTGGTGTGGGGATCGGTGACACGGAGATCGGTTCCTGGCTCTTCCTCATATCCGGCATGGGTCTGAACCAAGTCTCCCACGGCGGCGGCCCACCACCCCAGCCCGCCGGGCCGCCCCGCAGTGTGAGGTGCGGCCGCACGCCGCTGCGCCGTTACATGACGGCTCGTCGCAGTCGGGTCATGCACTAAGGCCAGGACGGCAGACGCAGCGAGCGCGTCTGACCCGGGCAACTCTGGCAGCTCTGGCATCTCTGTCCGCACAGCCCGCTGGGGAGGCCTCCCCACACTCACCGTTGGGACTTTTCCGCCGTCTCATGCCAGAATCGTCGCATTCCTGATGCCTGAGCACTCCCTGTCCCGAGACGTCCCTACCGAAAGCCTCCCCATCATGACCCTCAGCAGAAAACGTGTCCTGCTCATCAGCGTCGCCTCCGTCGCGGTGATCTGTCTCATCGCCGTCGGCCTGGTTCGCGCCGGAGTCCTCGGCGGTCACAAAGCCACCGCCGCGGCATCAGCCTCAGCCCACAACAACGCGGCGAAGGTCACCGAGCCCAGTGACCGCTTCATCATCTCTTACGCCGAGAACTCGGCGGCGGGCAAGGTCATCGCCTCCGCGAAGGCCTACGGCGAGAACGTCCTCAACTCCCTGCCCGCCAAGGACAAGGAGGCGCTGACCGCCGCCGCGGGAAAGTTCTCGGTCAAGCTGGAGAGCGTGACCGCTCACGCCATGAGCACAGCGGCCGTGAAGCTGAGTGGCAAGCTCACCGTGGATCAGGTCAAGGAGTTCATCTCCACGCTCGAGGCCGCCGACGGTATCGAGGCCGTCGAGCCCGATATTCACGTCACCGCCCTGGGCGACACCTCCGCCCAGGACAGCAATGTCCCCAACGACCCTTACTTCTCCGAGCAGTGGGACATGACCTCGGGCTCCTACGGAATCAACGCCACCAACGCCTGGTCGCAGTCCACCGGCAAGGGCGTCACGGTCGCCGTCATCGACTCCGGCATCCTGACCGACCACCCGGACCTCAAGGGCCAGCTCCTGCCGGGCTACGACTTCATCTCCGACGCCGAGAGCGCCCGTGACAACGACGGCTACGACGCCGATCCCTCCGACGAGGGAGACTGGTCCGAACCGGGTGAGTGCTCCGCCCATGACGCAGGCAGCAAGCACCGGGACAAGGGCCAGCAGTCGACCTGGCACGGTTCCCATGTAGCCGGCACCATCGCCGCGCGCACGAACAACGGCGATGGTGTCGCAGGTGTCGCCCCGGACGCCAAGATCGTGCCCATCCGCTTCCTGGGCCGCTGCGGCTCCGACGGCGCCAACCTCGTCGACGCCATCACCTGGGCCTCCGGTGGCAAGGTCAACGGCGTACCGGTCAACAAGAACCGTGCCCAGGTCATCAATATGAGCCTGGGCGGCCCTGGCGCGTGCACACGCTTCCTGCAGAAGACAATCGATTCCGCTGTCGCACGCGGCTCCATCATCGTCGCCGCCGCCGGCAACAGTGATGAGGACGCCGGTAACGTCAATCCTGCCAGCTGCGAGAACGTCATCACCGTCGGTGCCACCACGAGCACCGGGACCCGCTCGTCCTTCTCGAACTACGGTGACACCGTCGAGATCTCCGCCCCCGGAGGAGAGGCCAGCAAGACCAGCCCCAAGATCCTGTCCACGACCGACGAGTCGTCGACAGCCCCACAGTCCCCCGCTTACTCCTTCATGATAGGCACCAGTCAGGCGGCTCCCCACGTCTCCGGGACCATCGCGCTGATGCTGGCCGCCAACCCCGATCTGAAGACCGCGGAGGTCGTCAGCATCCTGCAGAACACGGCCACCCCCATGGCCAAGTGCGACCGAAAGTCCTGCGGCGCCGGCATTGTCAACGCGGCCTCCGCCGTCGCCGAGGCGAGCAGCAAGACTGCCAGACCCAGCAACAAGCCCAGCGCCAAGCCCAGTGCCACCACCAGTGGAAGAACCCTCCGCCTGGGCAACTGACGCAGACGAGCACCTGAGCCGAACCGACGCCTGTGCACGCCACACGACCGGGGCGGGCAGGCGTCTCATCCCCGGCCGACGATTTGGTCACGTCACGACCTCGTTCTACCCTCGGTGCCATGACAGCGTTCCGTGACCGCCAGTGGTGGTGGCTCCCCTCGAGGCGAGCCGCCATCATCCTGACGCGTTAGGACCTTCCGGCTCGCTCACCGCGGGCCCGCCCGACGCATGAGTGAGAGGCCCGCCTGAACCCCGATCTCAGGAAAGAGGCCCCATGTCACCCACCGTGCCAGACACTACCCCCGAGGCCGCACCGTCAGCCGCCTCGCCCACTGTGCTGACGCGCTCGGTGCGCTACCACGCCGACGGCGGCGCCCTGCTGGAGCAGCTGACTCGCTCCGGTCTGCTGCGCACCACCGCGGGCTCGGCCGACGAGGGCTCCGTGCGGCCGGTGGACTGCGTCCTGCTGGAGAGCGCCGACATCACCACCAAGGCCTCGCGTACCACGGTCGCCGTCCTGGAGGCCTCGACCAGGCTGACCTGCTGGGGCGGGACCGTGATGGCTGAGGCGCTGGACGCCGTTGACGCAGGAGCCCCCGGGGCCGATGGTCTGGCGGCTCTGGCGCGTCTTGAGGAGGGGCTGGCCGAGTACGTCACCGACCGCTCCCCCGGCCGGTTGACTCTGACCCTGCCCACGATCTGCGACGACGACCCGACCATCGAGGAGCGTGAGCGACTCACCGCCCTGTCCACGATCGAGCCGCTGCGCCTCCTGGCCCGGGCCGAGGTCGACCACCCCCACCTGCCGCTGGAGGCGGGGGCCTTCGCCTTCGACTACCTGTCCACCTTCGAGTCCCTGCCCGAGGTGGCCCAGGGCGCCAACACCTGCCCCGACTACCTCTTCTACGACGCGCGCATCATCCTGGTCGTCGACCACCCCACGCGGGAGGCAACCCTGGTGGGGGCCTCGGTCGACGTCGCCGACCTGGAGCGGCGCGTGGAGGCGTTGGCCGCCGCCATCGACGGGCTTGAGGACCCAGCCGACACTGCCGACGCAGCGCACGCAGCTGCCGACACAGCCGTTGAGGCACCGGCACCGGCCGGTGGCGTCGTCTCCCCCGGCTCCCGCGTCCTGCACGCGGTGCCCACCACCTCCGACGCCGACTTCGAGGCAGTCGTGGAGGAGATGCGCGGTTACATCGCCGACGGCGACGTCTACCAGGTGGTGCCCTCGCGCGGCTTCACCATTGACTGCCCTGATGCGCTGGCCGCCTACCACGTGCTGCGCCACGCCAACCCCAGCCCGTACATGTTCTACCTGGCCGCCCCGGACTTCGAGCTCTTCGGTGCCTCCCCGGAGTCGGCGCTGCTGTACTCGGTGCGCAGCGGCCGGGTCGCCATCCGCCCCATCGCCGGGACCCGGCCGCGCGGGCTGCACACCGACGGCTCGGTGGACCACGAGCGCGACACCCGCCTGGAGCTGGAGCTGCGCACCGACGCCAAGGAGGTCGCCGAGCACGTCATGCTCGTGGACCTGGCCCGCAACGACGTCGCCCGGGTCAGCCGTCCGGGTACCCGCAGTGTCCAGGACCTCCTGCGCGTGGACCGCTACAGCCGAGTGATGCACCTGGTATCCGAGGTCTCCGGCGAGCTGGCCGAGGACCTGGACGCCTTGGACGCCTTCCGCGCCTCCATGACGATGGGCACCCTCACCGGGGCCCCCAAGCTGCGGGCCGCCGAGCTCATCCGCCAGGCCGAGGGCGTGCGTCGCGGCTCCTACGGGGGCTCGGTGGGGTACATCCGCGGTGACGGCGAGCTGGACACCTGCATCGTCATCCGCTCCGGTTTCGTCTCCGCCGGTACCGCCCTGGTCCAGGCCGGGGCCGGTGTCGTGGCGGCCTCCTCCCCGGCCGCCGAGGCCGCCGAGACCGTTCACAAGGCCCGCGCCGTCCTGGAGGCGGTCGCCGCCGCGCAGGGCGCCACCCTCGTCATTGACCGCACCGGCAATCAGACCGGTAGTCAGACCGGCAGCCGGACCGACAAGGAGGCCTGAGCCATGATGCCCCTCACCAGCAGCCAGAGCACCGCGCAGGACGCCCGTAGTGTTACCGAGGCATCGGCACCGGCTCGGGTAGTTCTGCTCGACAACCGCGACTCCTTCGTCTACAACCTCGTTGACCAGTTCGCGACCCTCGGCTCCCAGATCGAGGTCTACCGCAACAACGTGCCGGCCTCCCGGGTGCTCTCCGCCCTGGAACCCACCGCGGCCGAGCGGCAGGTAGGGCGGCGCCCGGTCCTGTGCCTGTCCCCGGGGCCGGGCTATCCGGCGACGTCGGGCTGCCTCATGGAGCTCATCGCCACCGCCCTGGATGAGGCGATTCCCACGTTGGGCATCTGCCTGGGGTTCCAGGCCCTGGTCGAGGCCTGCGGCGGGCGGGTCGCCCCGGTCGGCCCGGTCCATGGCCGCTCCGACCGCCTCGAGGTCACTGAGGCGGGGCGCGCGGACGAGGCTTTCGCGGTGCTCGACGGCGGTCCCCTGGATGTGGCCCGCTACCACTCCCTGGGCACGCGCACACTACCCGAGGCACTCGTCAGTCTGGCCCGGACCACCCAGACGGATGAGGACGCAAGCGGAGGCATCGTCATGGCGGCCCGGCACCGGTCGCTGCCCGCGGTCGGGCTGCAGTTCCACCCCGAGTCGATCCTCACCCCGCAGGGCCCGGCCCTGCTCAAGGCCGTCACCGCCGGCCTGGCCCGGACACCCTGAGCCACACCTGCGCCCCGTCGGCCCGCACATACCGACGTCGGAGCCACCGTTCGGGCAGAATCACCCCCGGGCGCTCGACCAGCCTCAACCACTCGCATAAGGAGCTACAGACCGATGAGTCAGACCAACAGCGCGGCCCCGGCCGCTGCGCAAGAGGCGCACGAGCTGCTGCGAGAGGTGGTGCAGGGACGGCGCCTGAGCCGCGAGCAGGCCTCGACGGTCTTCGCGGCCCTGGGCGCCGGCGACCTGTCCGAGGTGGAGACGGCGGCGCTGCTGGCGGCGCTGCACGCCCGCGGCGAGGAGCCCCAGGAGGTCGCGGGAGCCGCGAGCGCCTTTCGTCAGGTGGCCCGGGACTTCCCGTCGGTGTCCTTCCCGCTGGTGGACGTCGTGGGCACCGGGGGCGACGGCGTGGGCACGATCAACATCTCCACGGGGGCGGGCCTGGTGGCCGCCTCGATGGGGGTCGCGGTGGCCAAGCACGGCAACCGGGCCGTGTCCTCCAAGACGGGGGCGGCCGATGTCATCGCCGAGCTGGGGCTGCCGCTGGACGTGGAGCCGGCCACGGCGGTCGAGCTGTTGGCCCGTGACCACTTCACCTTCCTGTTCGCCCAGGCCTACCACCCGGCGATGCGGCATGTGGCCCCGGTGCGCAAGGCGCTGGCCACGCCCACGATCTTCAATGTCCTGGGGCCGCTGGTGAACCCGGCCCACCTGACCTTCCAGCTCATGGGCGTGTGGGACCCGAACATGCTGGACATGATCGCCGAGGCGATGGTGCAGCTGGGGCGCAAGCGGGCACTGGTCGTGCACGGCTCGGGCCTGGACGAGATCGCCGTCCACGGGCCGACCCTCGTGCGCGAGGCGACTCCCCGCGGAGTCAAGGCCTATGAGGTCACGCCCGAGGATCTGGGGGTGCCCACCTACGAGCTGGCCGACCTGCTGGGCGGGGAGCCGGCCGACAACGCCCGCCTGCTGCGCGAGGCCATCTCGGGTGAGGGCAGGCCGGCGCACCGCGACGCCATCGCCGTCAACGCCGGGGCCCTGCTGTATCTGGCCGGTCCGGCCGACAACCTGGCCGACGGGACCGCCATGGCACTGGAGCAGATTCGCTCCGGTGGCGTGGCCCGTCACCTGGAGTCCATGACCAAAGCCAGCGAACTGGCCAGTGACCCGGCCAGTAATTCAGCTGCCGAGCGGGCCTGAGGAGAGACTGTGACGACCCCCAACACCGCCCCCACTGACTCCGCGGATCCCGGTTCCCCGGCCGAGGGCCCCGGCGATCGCGCGCACCGCGAGCCGGTGGAGGCCCGGCTCATCGCCACGGGCACCGTCCTGGACTCGATCGTCCAGGCGCGCCGTGAGCGCATCGAGGAGCTGCGCACCCGCTTCGGGCACCTGCGCACGGAGGAGCTGCCGCGCTCGCAGCGCTCCTTCACCGCAGCCCTGCGCACCCGCAGCGGCCAGAGCCGCAGCCCGCAGCCGGCCCTCATCATGGAGTGCAAGGCGGCCTCGCCCTCTCGCGGGACCATCCGCTCCGACTACGACCCGGCCACGCTGGCCGCGCAGTACGCGCCCTATGCTGCTGCGGTCTCGGTGCTCACCGAGCCCGACCGCTTCAATGGCTCCTTCGACGACCTGGCGGCCGTGCGCGAGGTCGTGGACGTCCCCGTCCTGTGCAAGGACTTCATCGTCGATGAGGTCCAGGTGCTGGCGGCCCGCAGCCTGGGGGCGGATGCGGTCCTGCTCATGCTCTCGGTGGTGCCCGACGACGTCTACCGCGAGCTGGCCGAGCTGGCCCACAGCCTGGGTATGGAGGTGCTCACGGAGGTCTCGACCCCTGAGGAGATGCACCGGGCAGCGGCGCTGGGCGCCGAGGTCATCGGCATCAACAACCGCGACCTGCGCACGCTGGCCACGGATCTGGCGCGTACTGAGCATCTGGCCCCACTGGCCCCGGCCGGGGTGGTCCTCATCGGCGAGTCAGGGGTCAGCACGTCCGACGACGTACGGCGCCTCTCCGGCCTGGTGGACGCCCTCCTGGTGGGCTCGTCCCTGTCCGGCGCCCCGGACCCGGCCGAGGCCGCCCGAGACCTGGCCACCGCGGTGCCGCCGCAGCGGGACGGACAGTCCCAGAGCCAGGGCGCAACGTCGCCGTCGGACCAGGAACCGGGCGAGGGCGAGAGGGAAAGGCACCACCCGCGCCTGCCCGCCTTCTTCGGACCCTACGGTGGGCAGTTCGTACCCGAGCTGCTCATCCCGGCCCTGGACCAGCTCGAGGACGCCTTCATCGACGCCCAGGCCGACCCCGCCTTCGCCGCCGAGCTGGACACGCTCATGACCCGCTACCTGGGCCGCCCCACAACCGTCACCGAGCTGCGCAACCTGCCGCTGGAGGGCAACGCCCGCATCCTGCTCAAGCGCGAGGACCTGGTCCACGGCGGCGCTCACAAGGGCAACCAGGTCCTGGGCCAGGCCCTGCTGGCCAAGCGGATGGGCAAGCAGCGCATCATCGCCGAGACCGGTGCCGGCCAGCACGGAACGGCCACCGCCATGGTCTGCGCCCTGCTGGGACTGGACTGCACCATCTACATGGGGGCAACCGACGTCGTGCGCCAAGCCTCCAACGTGGAGCGCATGGAGCTCATGGGCGCCACAGTGGTGCCGGTGGACAGCGGCGCCGGCACGCTCAAGGACGCCGTCAACGAGGCGCTGCGCGACTGGACCGCCTCCTTCGCCGACACCCACTACCTGCTGGGCACGGCCGCCGGCCCCCACCCCTTCCCCACAATCGTGCGCGAGTACCACCGGGTCATCTCCCGTGAGGCCCGCGCCCAGGTCCTGGGGCTGACAGGGCGTCTGCCGAACTCGGTCATCGCCTGCGTGGGTGGGGGCTCCAACGCCATCGGCATGTTCGCGGACTTCATCGATGACCCCGGCGTCGAGCTCATCGGCGTCGAGCCCGCCGGTGAGGGACTGAACACGCCCCGCCACGGCGCCGCCATCAACAAGGGACTGGTGGGTATCCTCCACGGGGCGCGCAGCTACCTCATGCGCACCTCCGAGGGACAGGTCGAGGAGTCCTTCTCCGTCTCGGCGGGGCTGGACTACCCGGGCGTGGGGCCCGAGCACGCCTGGTTATCGGACACCGGCAGGGTCCGCTACGTCGGCATCGGCGATGACGACGCGATCGAGGCCTTCCGGCTGCTCTCGCGCCACGAGGGGATCATCCCGGCCGTGGAGTCGGCCCACGCCCTGGCCCAGGCCCTGGCCATGGCCCGGGAGGTGCCCGACGGCGAGGAGCCCCCGATCCTACTGGTGTGCCTGTCGGGCCGCGGGGACAAGGACCTCGATCAGGTGCGGGCGCGGTCGGGCGGCTCGTTCTCCACCGACGGTGCCGTCGCCCGGGCTGCGCGCATGGTGGAGCAGATGGGCAAACGCACTGAGTACGCCGGCCTGAACGCAGGCACGAGCACCGACCCGGACGAGGAGTTCTGACATGAGCCGCTACCCCGCAATGTTCGCCGCTCTCAAGGAGCGCGGCGAGGGCGCCTTCGTCCCCTTCGTCATGGTCGGCGACCCCGACCCGACCACCAGCGAGGCCGTCATCGAGGCCCTCATCGCCGGCGGGGCCGACGCCCTGGAGCTGGGCGTGCCCTTCACCGACCCAGTCGCCGACGGACCCACGATCCAGAAGGCGCACGTCAGGGCGCTGGCCGCCGGGGCCGGCTTCAGCGACTGCCTGGAAGTGGTCGCGCGGGTACGCCGGCGCCACCCGCAGCTGCCCATCGGCATGCTCATCTACGGCAACGTCCCCTTCGCGATGGGCCTGGAGCGCTTCTACACCGAGTGCGCTCAGGCCGGCATCGACTCGGTGCTGCTGCCCGACGTACCGATCCGCGAGTCGGCGCTCTTCAGCCGCGCCGCCGAGGAGGCCGGCATCGACGCCGTCTACATCGCCCCGCCGTCGGCCGCCACCGAGACCCTGGACGCGGTCGCGGCCGCCTCACGCGGCTACGTCTACGCCGTCTCCCGGGTGGGCGTGACCGGCACCGAGAGAGCCTCGTCCACGGTGGGGCTCGCCGAGTCGGTGAAGCGCCTGCGAGCCGACGCCGCCGCTCCCGTCATGCTGGGCTTCGGCATCTCCACGCCTGAGCAGGTCTCCGAGGCCATCGCCGCGGGCGCCGACGGCGCGATCAGCGGATCCGCCACGGTCAAGATCGTTGAGCGCTACGCCCCCGAGATCGTGGCCACCACCTCCGCCAGCAGCGACGGGAGCGGCAATGAGGAGCGGCGCCACTACGCGCTCGGGGCGCTGCGCAGCGATCTCGTCGCCTTCACCGCCACTATGAAGGAGGCCACGCGTCAGCACTGACGGCCGACATCGGCAGGCCGTCCAGGACAGCAGAGGGTCGGTGACACGGGAGTACACCTGTGTCACCGACCCTCGTCGTCAGTGCCCTGCTCGCCGGGGCTAGAGCTCCACGGGGAGCGATCCCCCTTTGGTATTGACTGCTCGGATTATATGTTGGTCGGACAGTCCACATCCACCCTGCCACCTCAGAGAAAGGCAGACCGATGCGCTTACTACGCACCCTTTCCACGCGCTCATGGCAACGCCTTGCCGGCGTCACCGCAGCCCTACCCCTGCTCGTCGCCGGCCTGCTCGCCTCACCGGCACAGGCCGCCCCCGCCTCCGAGAGCATCATCGCCTCCGGGATCTACAACTCGAACGGCGCCGGATGCCAGGGCTCAGGCACCAGCGCCGACTGCCTCAGCTGGGGCCTGCGCGTCCCCTCCACCATCGCACCGAAGAAGGATCTCACCGTCACCATTGAGGCCGATTCCGCCCCCGGCCAGTGGGTGTGGAACTGCCTCGCGAGCGACCGGGTCGCCGGCACGGCGTCGTTCTACGACTCCCCGACCGGAAACGAGGTCAGGAAGCTGAGCGAGTCCGATCTCAGACCCTTCGCGGGCCTCTATTACGGAATGTACGGAGACAGCGCCGGACAGGTCGACGCCATCACGTGCACCCCGGAGCATCTGAGCATCACCTACAAGATCGACTACCTGGTGCGCTCGCAGGGCTCATACCTCGACCTGAATTTTGGAACGACCACGATAACCCCCGGATCCGGCGAGCACACCTACTCCTTCTCACCGACCGTTACGACCTCCGCAGACAACGCCCCTCAGAAGATCACGGCAACCGTGCAGAAGCCTGCCGAGAACGCAGCGCCCCGTTAGATGCACGGAAAACGGAATGACAGAGGTCGGGCGCTTCAAAACCTTCGCGCGCCCGACCTCTGTCGTTATGTGCGCCCCACTCTCATCCGCGTCCAGACGACCCGCTTGGAGGGGAACAATACACATCCAATATCGACCAACTCATCTATATGTTGATGAGACAACCCACCTCACCCGATAACCTCGGAGAAAGGCATGCTCATGAGTATTTTACGTTCCCGTCCCTCATGGCCATGGCGACGCCTGCTCGGCGTCACCATGGCCGTTCCACTCCTGGCCGCCGGCCTCATCACTCCCCGGCACAGGCGGAGCCAGCGCCTCAGGCTCCGACGGACAGCGGCATCACCGTGTCCGGGAGCTATAACCCCGGCGGTTCGGGCTGCCACGGCAAGGAGAACTCCGCCGAGTGCCTCAGCTGGGACCTACGAGTCCCGTCCACCATCGCGCCCAAGCAGGAGCTCACCGTCACTGTCGAGGCTGATTCCGTACCGGGTCAGCGGACATGGACCTGCTCCTCGACGAGCCGTGTCGCCGGCACAGCGGCGTTCTTCCACCACTCCGCCAACGGAGAGCTCAAACAGCTGGCCTCCTCCGGCCTTGGAGCAGCCGACCAGCTCGTTTACGACAAGCACGGCTTGAGCGCAGGATTTCCCACCAACGTGAACTGCACACCCGAGCACCTCAGCCTGACCTACAAGATCGACTCACTGGTCCGGGAAGAGGGCTCCTACCTGGACCTGAGCATCGGGACGACAGTCGCGGCCCCTGGTGCGGACGCGCGTTCCTACACCTTCAGCCCGAAGATCACGACCTCAGTTGATGGCACGCCGCAGACCCCCACCACCACGGCGCAGAAGCCTGCCGCCAGCACCCCTCACGCCACCGTCACCACCGAGAAGGTCACGATCGATGACGCTGCCAAGGACGCCGGGCGCTTCACCATGAAGGCGAGGAACGACTCGACCACTCCTCTGTCCGACTTCACCATCGACGTCTCGCGCAGCAGGGGAGGGCAAGCCACGGCGACCGCCCTGACCTGCGACCTGACCGCCTTCGGCGGCGAGGTCGTCTCCGCCAAGGGCCCAGCCGAGAGCCTTAAGGTCTCCAGTGGCAAGGCGAAGGTGCCCGAGGGCAAGGAGATCACCTGCCAGGTGGACCTGAGCGGCGTCGTCGGACGCAACACGGTCAAGGCCGCACTCACCACCGGCAACCAGACCTTCTCCAGCGACTACACCAAGGACCGGCCGGTGGTTGAGGTGGAGACTCATCCCACGGATCTCCTGGTCGAGGCCGCCCCCACCGGCACGTACGAGGTCGAGGTCGGC
>ERZ772807.1873-NODE-1873-length-11366-cov-5.405800_pt1 | contig 11366 bp, 9 predicted proteins | sample MGYA00511472_ERZ772807 | MGnify/ENA primary metagenome ERZ772807 (study PRJEB29015, sample SAMEA2737947) | human oral metagenome | biome: human oral; feature: human-associated habitat; material: dental | place: China | collected 2039 ...
GATTAGTAGTCTTATATATCTTTTTTTATTGCTGGAAATATTCATTTAAGTTTTTCTCCTTTTTCTCCTTGAAGACTTTTCGTTCACACTATAAACAGCATAATCTTGGTTTAAATTATTCATCAGTATAATGGAAATTCATCATAGTTCTCCTTGCTCGCTATCAGAATAAGTAATTCTCACTGACTTTAAAGTTTTCCCTCTATGAGTTTCTAAATACTGCCAATCTTCGTTTGTTTCTTGACGGCCACCATAATTGGTTTTATAGTTTAAATGATGATTAATTCCATATGAAAGAGTTCTTTCATCTTTAAATTTAATTTCTACATCACAAGACCACGAACCAGGAGGGCTTGTGTATTCTGGATTAGAAATCTTAATCTCCTCAATCCCTTCATATGAATTCTTTAAGGCATTTACCAAACTAACTTCATACTCTCTATTCCGACGCTCTTCTTGAGATTTCCCAAACAACCTAAACATAAAAATAGCTCCTGCTGTGGTGGTTGCGAGTAACAAAATGATTAGTATTCTTGTATGACTTTTTTTAATTCCAGAATTATTCATTTATGCTTTTCTCCTTTTTCTTATTATACAATATTCTAATCATTCTTTACAAAGTAGGGGGTAAAAATCATACTATATACTGAAAAATAGATTTCTAATTCTTAAAAAACCAAATCTTTTTTGATTTGGTTTTGAAGATTTATATTAATTTTATTTATACCGATTATACTCATCTTTTTTATGTATTACCATATAGCAGGATACCAAGATGACGAAAATTTTGATTAGGTAGGTTTCGTATCGATTAGTATCTATGGTTAGCTGAGACAAGACATTAATGATCGAATGTGTCATAACGCAAATCCAGAGATTCTTTGTTTTGTTATAAAGAGCTGAGAGTATGAAAGAATTCGTCAGCAATCCAAATAAAAACGGTAGAGTTTGCAGTGTTACTAGGGAACCATCTATGTAAAAGAACAACAGATGCCAAAGCGCCCAGCTGAAAAAGGTTAAGATTGTTGAGTAAAAATATGGCAACTTTTCTTGTAAAATTGGTTGAAAAACATATCGCCATCCAATCTCTTCTATACCACCAAAGACAATAAATTTGAAGAACATCAAAAATGGGAGATACCAGCTAAATTCTACTATTTGCCCACCAAACATTAGAAAAGAAAAATCAAGGACAATAAGGAAAAAAGATAATAAATAATGTTTGTAACTGGTATGAATGTTAAAAAAATCGTTAACAATCTTCTTAAAAGGAATATGAAAATAGTGATTTGCAACAATTATTCCCCAAAGAGCTGAAGAAATGCCACCTAGAAAGATTCCTAAAATAGATAATAGATTGGACTGAACAGAAAAATGATTCAATAGAAAGAAAAGGAGACAAGCTGATATTATTTGGCTAAAAGTGCCCAGCAAAAATACCGCAATTGCCTTATTTCTTTTCATTGAGAATCCTTTCAAAAAAATTTACGTAAAATAAATTATGTAAACAGAACTTACAACAACAAATCTTTGACTTTTCCAATTTCACTTTTTGGAATCACCAGGTGAATCATATCACCCAGATACATTCTAGTTGAGCCGTTAACGGTTTGGCTTTTGCCATTATGGACTTGGGTGGTGATGAGTACGTTATGTGGCAAGTTTAGTTCGTGAACTTGTTTTCCAGCAATCTTATCTGATACAGGGATTTCAATAAGAGTGACTTCTCCTTCGTCTGTCGCTTTTTCTGGTAGCATTTTTTCGAGCATGGCCTCATAGACTGGTGCTCCCTTAAGCAGATCCATGACGATGTAGGCGACTAAGGTCACTAAGCCCAGTGGCATGAGGTTTCGAATGTCCCCTACCATCTCAGTAACAAGTATCATAGCGGTTAAGGGAGCTTTAGATATTGCTCCAAAGTAGCCACTCATTCCCAGAATGACAAATATAGGGAATTGCTCCTGACTGACAAGTCCAATATTCACACAAATGACACCAACTAGGGCACCAAGTAAGGAACCAAGCGCCAAAATGGGTAGGAAAATTCCTCCTGGGAGGCCACTTCCATAACTAATCATGCTCCAAATAAAGCGGATCAAAAAGTATGCTAATAGAACCTGAAAACTAAAATCTTGCTCAGTCAAAGAAAGAACGACCTGATTTCCACCACCAAGGATTTGTGGCAAGAAAATCCCGACTGGTATGATAAGGATAAAGGCTAGGATTGGATAATAAGCTTTATCCAAATGGATTTTTTGACCAATCCAGTCATAAATTCGACCAACATTGAGTACAGCTTTCTCATAGAGAAAACCAGAAAGCCCGAGAAAAACTCCCATAAGGAGATAAATCCAATACTGGTCTAGGGTCATGAGAGGAATGTTGTCTGGCATATCCAGTACGGGTGTTAGGCCAAATATGAGTAATGAGACAAAATTTGCTACGAGACTGGCTGCTAGAGTTGAGACCCAGAAAAAGCGGGAAAAATGATGATAGACTTCCTCTACAACAAAGAGGAGACCTGCAATCGGTGCATTAAAGGCAGCGGCTAAGCCTGCGGCAGCACCACTGGCAATCAGGGAGCGTTCCTCTACCGGACTGGATTTGAGCCACTTGGCAATACCTTTTCCACCAACTGCTCCAAGTTGAATACTTGGTCCTTCTCGACCTAGCATAAGGCCACTGGCAATAGCAAGAATCCCTAGAATATATTTTTTCCAGAGGACACTCCACCAGTTGAGAGTCATGAGTCCCTTTAGTTCGGCTTCGACTTGAGGAATTCCTGAACCCTTGATGTCTTTTTCCGACCGAGTTAGTTTCGCACTAAGCCAGCTAACAATTAGATAAAATAGACCAATGATAAAAAGATTGCGCACTAGGTGCGCTTGATCTTGATAGAGGCCTTGTATCAGGTGGAAGCCTTTTTCAATTAAGAAACGAAAAGATCCAACGATGAGCCCGACAACTAGCCCGACGATGATTCCCCGCCCAACTTGGGATAATATGGTACTTGAGGCAAAGGCAAATTCTTTCTTGGATCGGAGTATTTCTGACTGTTCCTCCATAATCATTTCCTCCAACTTAACTTTCTTTATTTGCTACAACCAGTGATTTTATCGGTTCAAAACTGGTACGATGAATAGGGGTAACTCCTAGTTTGTCAAGTCCTTCTAAGTGTTTTGCCGTTCCATATCCAGCATTAGCAACGAAATCATATCCAGGATATTGGTTGTCATATTCCTTCATAATATTATCCCGAGTCACCTTGGCCACTATAGATGCTGCTGCGATGGAGAGGGAGTTGGCATCTCCTTTGATGATTGCTGTTTGAGAAATAGGTAAATCAAGCCGCATGGCATCAATCAAGAGGTGCTCAGGTTGGGGACTGAGCTGAGAGATTGCCTCTTTCATAGCAAGCTTGGTTGCTTCATAGATATTGACTTGGTCAATGACCTGATTATCCATGATTCCAATGCCGATTGCCAATGCTTGTTCTTGAACGGCTTGATAAATATCCAAATGTTTCTTTTTTGGGATTTTTTTGCTATCGTTGAGACCTCTGATTTTACAATTTTTTGGTAAGATTACCGCTGCAGCGACTACAGGTCCAGCAAGAGGACCGCGGCCGACCTCATCAACACCTGCAATTAGGGTCATTCCTTGCTTGTAAAGCTCTTTTTCATAGGAAAGCATGGATTCCAAACGAAGGTCCTCATCCAATTCAGTCTGAATGGCTTTTTTACGCTTGCTGATTTCCTTTTGAACTCCAGAGCGACTATCCTTTTCCAGTTCTAAAAAAATAGGGCTTTCTAAATCCTTGATTGCAGTAAGAAGTTCTTTGATTTCTTTAATCGTCGTCATCGATGTCGTCCAATGTATCTAAGGTGTAGTTACCGAGTTTTCCATCACGGACTTCCTTGACGAAGAGGCTGTAAAAGCGGTCGTAGTCGTCTCGGAAACCAAGAGCACGTGTCATATCCATGATGATAACAGGAGCTTCTTCTTCAATTTTCATTTGTTTGAAGCGTTCAGCTAGCTTATCTGGATAATGTTTTTTGAAATAATTAAGACCAAAAATGGTCACTTCATCCATTGGAAGTAACTGGTCTTTTATTGCTCCAGTTAGGGCTAGTTTCAGTGCAACGGCATCATCTTCAAACTTAGGCCAGAGAATCCCTGGCGTGTCTAGGATTTCAAGATCTTTATTGGTTTTGAGCCACTGTTGCCCCTTGGTAACACCTGGTTTATTACCGACTACCGCAATCTTTTTCCCAGCCAAACGGTTCATGAGAGTTGACTTACCAGCGTTTGGAATTCCGATAATCATAGTACGCAAGGTTTCAATTTTAATACCGCGTTCTTTCTGGCGTGCAATCTTATCAGCCATGAGCTTTTTAGCAGCATCCGTCACAACTTTTACAGTTACTTGCTCTTTGGAGTTTATAGCCAGAGTTTGAATTCCCTGTGATTCAAAATACTGACGCCATTCTTTGGTCATTGCTGGATCGGCTAGGTCAGCCTTGTTCAATATCAAGAGTTTAGGTTTATCCCCCACAATCTTGGTTAACATAGGATTTTGACTAGATAAAGGTAGCCGAGCATCCACCAAAATCGTCACAAAATCAACAAATTTTAAATTCTCCTGAACTTGTCGCCGAGCCTTAGACATGTGGCCCGGAAACCATTGAATAGTAGCCATAATATTTTCCCCTTCCGACTAAAAAAAACGTAGTAAAAACGTTTTCTTTCTTACTACCTATTCTATCATAAATTAGGAACTTTTGCATAGGCTTTGACCATAATAAATGACAAATAGTATAGGTCCGACACATCCTTGATGCCAGTCATAATTTACTTGACTTTTTTTGCTAACAGGTATATACTTAGTGTATACTAATTCGTGGAGGTAGAGCGATGAATACAGTAAAGACTCGGAAGGTAGGGAATTCTCTCACTGTAACTATTCCTAAAAATTTGGGGATGACAGAAGGTCAAGAAATGGTTGTCTACAAAGGGATTGACGGAGTCATTGTCTTAGCTCCAAAACTAAAAGATCCTTTTGATGGGATTACTGATTTGAGAATGACAAATGATTTTGAAGGGGTAAGGTCACTTGATAGCGAAATCTGACTATATTCCTGAAAAGCAGGATATCATTTGGCTGGACTTTGATCCATCAGTCGGTCGAGAAATCCAGAAACGGCGACCTGCCTTGGTAGTTTCTAGGAGAGAATATGCCTTGCAAACTGGTTTTGTGGCTGTCTGTCCTATCACTCATGGCCAACATCGTTTGGCAGAAAAAGGCTTGCTCGTTCCTGTCTCGTCGGACAAGGTAGATGGCGCTGTCAATCCATTTCAACTGTATACCTTTGATTTTCGGATGCGTAATGCTCAAAAAATAACAAGAATGGACACGCAGTGTTTTCAGAAAGTGGTCCAACTTTACCAGTACATCTTCGGAGATACATAAATCCTACCATGCATAGACAAGGTAGGTTTTTTTCTATATGAGTAACCTATCTAAAAATGGGTGAAGGCAATTTGTCAAAATCCCTCTAATCCAGCTTTCTTGTGCAGATGATAGATGTTCTGCCTGAAGGCATTCTTTTAGAAAATCGCAGACTTGTTCTGGTGCAATTTCAAACTCAAAGGCTTTCATCTTGAAGAAAAAATCGATAAGATGCCCAGATAAGTAATCATCTGAAAAGGGTACTTCTCCACTTTTTCGATATTCTAATAGAAGCCGAGAAAATCTAGCTTTTTCATCAGGCAAATCCCGAAAATAGGAATTAAGAAGCCAAGTCTGCTTCTGCTTTTGTTCAATAGGATCTTGATTTGCAATCCGCTGATCCTTTTCCAGCTCTTTCTGGTTTTGTTTAGCCTTGATAGCCCGTTCTTCTCTATTCTTACCAAAGAGGATTTTTTCCCATTTTCGTTCTTCTTGGGTCAAGGTTTCTGTAAAGCCAAAGTAATCTTGATAGGCTCGTTCTGCAGGTCCCATGGCAAGAATGAGGTTGTCAGCGTATTGCTTGGCGATTTTATCTCTCTTCTTGCGTTCTTTCTCTGCTTGAATCCGTAGATGCTGCTCGTAGTCGATTTTCTCCTTGCCTAGTTTGACAAGGTAGAGTTGGTCATCGGTCTTACCAAGTAGAAAAGGTTTGATACACTTTTCCAGCACTTCTTCCATACGAGCCTTCTTATTTGGATCTGCCTTGGTCCAACTTCCACCTTGAAAGACTTCTAGGAAAAGCTGGTAATCTTTCTCAGGTGCGAATTGATTGCCACGATTGGCTTTGAAAACACCTTTCTCCCAAAACCATTTTAGAAGTCGTTCGTCAAAATCGCTTTTATTAACCTTGATTTTTTCCTTTTTCTGAGCTTTTCTGGTTAGGTTTTCAACTTTTCTGAGTAGTTTTTCTTCCTCTTCCAGTTGCTGGTCTAAAGTCAGTCGATGAAAGTGACGAACACAATCGCTACCAATCGGAAAGAGGCGTTGACCTGTAACTCCGTTAAAGAGTTCGTAGGCATATTTTATGGCGTTCCCGCAGACACAATTACTACGGCCAATGCCATTAAAAATCAAGGAAACTTCATTCCATTCCTTGGTTGCTTGATCCCAAGTATTTGCTTGCGAAGCTTGTAAAACTGTGTCATGCAGGGATTTTCTAACTGGAAGTGGCATGAGGTCTCCTTTCTAGATTATACTTTTACAACTTGAACCTGGTCTTTTCCGAGTAAGATCAAGTATTTTTCAATATTGTCAATCGAATAGGCTCGTGATAAAGCTTCTTCGTAGAGGGCTAACTGACCACTATAGCGTTCAATAAGCTGATTTGCTTCATCATAACGGTCAGTCTTATAGTCAAAAAGAACGATACGATCCTCGAAAAGCAGATATCCGTCCAAGATCCCACGGACAACGAAGTCTTCCTGACTCTTTTGGTCTCGTTTGAGCATGGAGAAAGGTTGCTCGCGATAGAGATGGTCGGTATTAGCGAGAATTTCTTGACCGAGTGGCGTATCAAAGAAAGCTAGGATTTTAGAAAGATTGATCTTGTCTCTGACAGCTGGACTAGTTTGAACTTGTTGCAGAGTTTCTTCCAGAGTGGCAAGTGTTGGTTGCTGACTCAGGTCCATTCTCTGCATGAGTTCGTGGGTTGCACTACCAATTTCTGCTCCTGTTACCTTTTCTTTAGTTGAAAAATCTGGTAAATCAAAGCTGATTTTCTTCTCTGGTGATTTGGTTTGGTTAGCAATTTGTACCCCTTCCATATCCATTACAGGTTCATAGAATTTCTTGATTTGACTTGGGGTTTGGACACTTGGTAGTTCAATGGCTGCGCGGTGAAGAGTATTATAAACTTCCACCTCTTTCAGCATTTCAAGGGCTTCTTTAATCGTTTCAGACTGACGATTGTCTGCTTGAGAACTATCTTGTAGAGGACTTTTGTTTTCCAACTGACCGATAGCTTCTCTAGTCAACTGGTCTTCACCAATGAAACGATAACTAAAGTTGAGATTGTCTCTAGCAAATACTTTACTAATCGCCCATATCCAGTCCTGGAAATTCTTGGCTTGAAGTCTGGTATTGCTATCTAGTTTTCCGTTTTCAGCTGTTGGATATTCCTTGGCTTCCAGCTTTTCACGAGAGCCCTTACCGACAAGATAAAGCTTTCTCTCAGCCCGTGTCATGGCAACATACAGCAAACGCATCTGCTCTGAATAGCTAGCCAATTGCAGTTCTTTCTCATTCTGGGTATAGGTAAGGCTGGGAATGGAGAGTTTGATGGTTTTAGGATAGTGTGCTTCCACTGCTCCTGTTTCCACCTTGGCAATGTATTTGACACCAAGTCCATTTTGACGGCTGAGAATGACGTCTGACATCGAGTCTTGCTTGTTGAAGTCCTGATCCATATTGAGGATAAAGACGTAAGGGAACTCCAGCCCTTTGCTCTTGTGAATAGTCATGAGTTCCACGGCATCTTTAGGCGGTGCGACGGCTACGCTTGCGAGATCGTGCTGGGCTTCTAGGACTTGGTCAATCATACGAATAAAACGAGACAAGCCCTTGAAATTACTCTTTTCAAACTGATCTGCCCTCAAAGCTAAAGCATAGAGATTGGCTTGTCTAGCAGGACCGTTAGGCAAGGCTCCAACATAGTCATAATAAAAACGGTCATTATAAATCTTCCAAATCAAGTCATAGAGGGAGTGGGTTTTGGCATATAAGCGCCAAGAATCCAAAATATCCATGAATTGGTTTAGTTTTTCAGCTAGAGCTGTATGAATCAAGTTTTTCTGACTTGTTGCCAGTTTTTGAGCATTGATCAGTTTCTCAAAAAGATTCTCTTGGACTTTATCTTCTGCTTTCTGAAGGGACAAGCGTGCCAACTCGTCCTCATCGAAACTAAACATAGGAGACTTCATCAGAGCAACTAAAGCATAGTCTTGCAGGGGATTGTGGATGACACGAAGCGTATCCAGCATGACTTGTACTTCTAAGGATTGGAGATAATTGTTTTGCTCACCGTCGGTTTTAACAGGAATCCCATACTCAGACAGGGCAAGTAGAATCTGGTCATTTCGACTACGACTGGAAGTCAAAAGGGCAATTTCTTTGAAAGCAACACCTTTTTCCTGATGAAGTTTCAAGATTTCCTTGATGACTAGACGCATTTCTCCTGTGAGTTTCGTGTCTGCATCACTTTCTTCTTCCTCTTGCCCACTATCGTCCTTATCGTAGAGGAGAAATTCTGCCTTGTTGTCTGGATTAGGAGTCAGTTTGGTATTGGCAAAAACAAGCTGGTGCATGCTATCATAGTTGATTTCACCAACTTCTTGGTCCATAAGGCGTTCAAAGACATGGTTGGTTGCTGACAGCACTTCTGAACTACTACGGAAATTTTCCTTTAGGAGAATTAATTTGCCCTCTTTAGGATTTTGCGCATAGCGTTGGAATTTCTCATTGAAAATCTGCGGGTCTGCCTGACGGAAACGGTAGATGGACTGTTTGATATCCCCCACCATAAAGCGATTGTGACCATTCGACAGCAATTCCAGCATCCGTTCTTGAATGTGGTTGGTATCCTGATACTCATCGACCATGACTTCATGAAATCTCTCTTGATAAGTCTCGCGAACTTGTGGGAAATTCTCTAAAATCTCAATGGTGTAATGACTGATATCAGCGAATTCAAAGGCATTTTCTTGGCGTTTACGTTCGCGATAAGCCTCAACAAAATCACTCATAAAGGTTTGGAAGGTTTTAGCTAGCTCCCAAGTATCTTCATGATAACGTTCTTGATAGTCGAGAATGGTTATCTGGTCCGCCAGTTGTCCTAGTTTAGCAAACTGGGCCTTTCTCTCGTCGTTATAGGCATCAGCCAATGGCTTCAAATCGGCCTTACGACTGGAGTTAGTCAGAGCCCGACCATTTTTCTCCTTAGAGATGGCAACAACACGCGCAAGCACTGCTTGATAAGCCTGACTATCGGACTCTTGATTTAAGGAGCCAATTTCATCCAAAACCTGTTGAACAGCTTCTAAATAGGCAGCTTTTGGAAACTCCTTGGCATCGTTATCCAGATGATAACGGAAGAAACTTTCCAAGTCCCAAAGCGCTTGCTTGATTTGCTCGGTTAGCTTGTTTTTTTCATTTTCAAACTCAGCTGTTTCAAACCCTTTGAGAAAAGACTCGTTCAGCCATTTTTTGGGACTGCTGGTGGATTGAAGGAAATCATAGATTTTGTAGACTTGCTGACGCAGACCACTTTCATCCTTGCCACGTCCAGCAAAGTTCTTCACCAAAGGACTAAATTTCTCTTTATCCTCACCTTGGTAATGATCTTCAAAAACCTGATGAAAAACTTCGTTCTTTAAGAGTAACTGTTCACTTTCATTTTGCAGAATACGGAAGTTCGGTGCGATATCAATCAGATAGCCATGTTTGCCAAGGAATTTTTGCGTGAAGGAATCCATGGTTCCGATGGCAGCGTTTGGTAGATCTGCCAACTGGCGTCCCAAGTGTTGTTTGAGATCGACATCATCGGTTTCTTGGATTTGTTGGCTGATTTTTTTCTCCAAGCGCTCTTTGAGTTCAGTAGCAGCCTTGACGGTAAAGGTCGAGATAAAGAGTTGGCTGATTTCTACACCACGCGCCAATTGATCCAGAATACGCTCTGCCATGACAAAGGTCTTCCCTGAACCAGCTGAAGCTGAAACTAGGATATTTTGCCCTGCCGTATAAATGGCTTCGATTTGCTCGGCAGTTTTCTTCTGTTCCTTGCTCGAACTCGCTTCTGCTTCTTGCAATTTTTGAATCTCTTCCTCAGTTAAAAAGGAAATGGGCTTCATCGATTCAACTCCTCTCTCATTTTTTCAAACCAAGCTTGCTTGAGCTTTTCTCCGACCAGGCGCTTGCCGTCAGCTAAGTCTAACTTCTCTAGGAAACGGGCTTGTCCCAAGTGGTAATTAGCTTCAAAGCCAGTAATAGCTTGGTGTTGCTGGACATACGGGGCAATACTTCTGCCATTCTCTGTGTATGGATTGATGGCAAACTGGCCTTGTAAAATCTTCTCAGCTGCCTTTTTGTACAGATGGGCATTGTAGTCCAATAAGAGCTGAAACTCCTCATCAGTCAGCTGGTTGGCCTTGTTTTTGTTGTAAAATTCGCCCAAATGACTGCTTTCTTTCTCTAAAAAGAGGCCCTGGTATTTCATAGACTTGCTGGCTTCTGCTACTGCTCCTGCCAGACTTTTAACAGCTAATAAAGATTGGACAGGCTCAGCCATTTCCAAGTACATGGCGCCGAAAAAGTTTTGCTCTCCTTCTCCCTTAAGAGCAGCAAGATAGGTTGGCAGTTGGGAATTGAGGCCATTAAAGAAATGAGGAAACTGGAACTGGGTCAGACTAGACTTGTAGTCCACCACTCCTAGCGCTCCATCAGCTTTCAAACGGTCGATTCGGTCAACCTTGCCTCGCACATGGACACTGCGACCATTATCCAATTGAATAAAGGCCTGATCTTTACCACCAAATGTTGCTTCCTCTTGAATGGTTTCAATGGCTGGATTATGACGAAGGATGTGGCCTGTTGTCCGAGCCACATCAAGTAGAACTTCCTTGGTAAACTGGACTTCCAAACTTTCTTGATAAATGGCTTCAAATTCCCGTTCTTGACTAGTTTCTTGAATAGCTTGTTCCAAACGTTGGTCAAACGGATTTTCAGCAGGTTGTTTCAAGGCACGTTCAAAAATACGGTGCAAGAAATTCCCATGACTGCGAGCATCAGGACGTAGGCGCAATTCTTCCTGCAAACCTAAGACATAACGGAGGAAATAACTGTATTCATTGCGGTAAAACTCCGT
>ERZ772807.1875-NODE-1875-length-11364-cov-2.683880_pt1 | contig 11364 bp, 20 predicted proteins | sample MGYA00511472_ERZ772807 | MGnify/ENA primary metagenome ERZ772807 (study PRJEB29015, sample SAMEA2737947) | human oral metagenome | biome: human oral; feature: human-associated habitat; material: dental | place: China | collected 2039 ...
ATCTCGCATCGCTATGCGCTCGCTGCCTGCCGTGGTCTGCGCGATCACGTTTCGGTCTTTGGATCTGTAGAATTTTCGCTCCAGCTTCTCTCTGATCTCTCTTGCCGATTGATTGTATTTATAAGCTACGTATTCGATGTCGTTGATATCGCTTGCGTGGCGATCAAACGCCAAATCGGTGATCGGGATAAATTTCGTGCGGATCTGCGCGGCTGTTTTGTCGTAGAATAAATTTACGATACCCAGTGGCAGATACAGCGCGCTAAGCACGGCTTTGGATAGCCCTACCCGATGCTCTTTCTTTTTCCAATAGTTTTTTAGCACCGCGGTAAGCGCGTTTTGCAGTATTAGATCGTGATCGCTTCGCAGCCCTACCCTCTTTACTTCGATCGGGCAGCGGTCGCTCATAAAGCTAGTTTTGAATACGCTATGGATGATATTTACGGTAGTTTTTACGAGCGGGATGTAAAGCTTCGAGCGGCTTCGCTCTGCGCTCTTGCGCTTGCTCGTGCGGTTATCCTCTTTATAAACCGCGCGATACGCTCGCTCGCAGCGCAGAAATCTCTCCTCCTGCTCCTCAAGATCCCTAAAAGCGCGCTCGATCAGCGAGTAATCTTCGTCGTTTGGCATTTTCTACTCCGCAAAAGGGCGCATCCTGCCCGGATTTGACCCTATTTTTTGGATAGCTTATTCCCCCGCGTCCTAATTTTTCTATACTGCGATTTGCTTTTTTGTATCTTTTTTGATACAATACGGGATATGAAAAAGAGTGAGGCGGTTTTCTATCAAAATGCGGGCGGCAATGAGCCCGTGCGGGAATGGTTATTGGGTTTGGATAGAGAGGATCGCAAGAGTGATTTTTATCGTGAAGCGCGGGTATATGGTGCTGCTTCACGGCTTCATAAAGAAAACGCAAAAGACGCCGAAACAGGATATCGATCTGGCGAGCAAGCGCGCAAGGGAATTAGGGTAAAAGTAAGGTTAGCAATAAAAAAGGAAGTGATATGAAAGTGGAAAATTTAAGTTCGTTTGATGATTTTTTGAAAGAGGACGGGCTTTACGAGCAGACGAAAGCCGTGGCGATAAAGCGCGTTATAGCTTATCAGATTGAAGAAGAGATGAGGGCTCAAAACATTACGCAGACCGAGCTCGCGCAGCGTATGAATACTAGCAGAGCCGTCGTATCTAGGCTTTTAAATCCCAAAAACGGCTCTCTTACCCTAAGCACCTTAAGCGCCGCGGTAAGCGCGCTGGGCAAGAAGCTCGACGTCTCGATTATTTAACTATCCGCCGCAGCCATTTAAACTTCGGCGGCGCCGATGAAATGCGGACAAAGCGAGGGCGCGCGTTTTAAGGGCGAATTTATAAAAAATTCGGTTTTAGCCCCTTTGCCGCGCATTCGCTTAAAAACATATTGATAAGCGTTTGATACTTCGCGCCGCTCTGATCAGCAAGGGCTTTAAAATATTCGATCGTCTCGGCGTCTAAATTTATGCTGATCTGCTTTTTGAGCTTTTTTACATACGGATTTTTAACCGATTTGCTAAAATCATACTCTTTTTTCATCGTAACTCCTCGTACTGCTTGGTTTCGCGAGCGGTTGCCTTGCGCGCCGATATGATTCTGATGACCTCGTCCTTTTCACGGTAGCAATGCACCACGACAAGAATTCTCGCTCGCGCGCTCATACCTAAAATGATAAATCGCTCCTCGTCTTCCGAATGCTCATCGTCGAATATCACGCGCGCAAACTCGTCGGCGAAGACGCTTTTTGCTTCGCCAAAGCTCACGCCGTGTTTGGCTAAATTGATCTCGGCCTTGCGCTTATCGAAGGTAAATTTTATATATTTCATAATTATATTATATAGATTTTTACTTATAGGAAGCTTATGTAATCGCTTCGGATTAGCTCGCGCAAAATTTTAAAATGGATTTTTATTTGTAAATTTAATTATTTCGGTCGGTTTCGTTTGGATCTGCTTTTTTTCTGTCTTTATTAAACCATTGAGGCAAAATGGCGATTATCGTCACGATGATACTCCCGCCGGCTATCCAATAATAATCTTTGTAAATGCTATAAAATAAAGAGCCGACCAGGGACAAAATAATAATTGTGGCAAAAATTTGTCCCCTTAGATTAAACTTTACAATCTGCGGCGCCTCCTGCGCTCTTAAGCTCTGCTCCTTCTCTTCGACGGCTAAAATTCTATCTTCGATTTCATGCCTATGCTTCTGATCATTTTCTAGGTATTGCATAGCCCTTTCCGCGTAATCGGGATCCTTTTGCAAAATCTGGTTGAGTTCCGAAGGGATAACATTTATATTTAAATTTTACTGAACTGCCTTATCTATGTAGTTTTGAACCGACTAGCTATTTATTGCCGGCGGATGATTGCTTCTTGGATTTTTTCTCTTTGATCTGCTCTTCGCCATATCTTTTCTCTAGCTCTTTTATTCTCTTTTTGTATATTCTCCTTGATAGGTCGCCCGCCCTATAGATCATATCGCTTTCAAGCGGGAAGGTGGTAAAAGCATTTCTAAATCCTGAAGTAATATATCTTAATGTCTCGCCCATCTTTCATCCTTTCTTGAAATTTTATTATGGAAAGTAATTTTACCAAAAAATCCTTAACCTTCGGTCGTTTTTGTAAATTTCCTCTTGTCGCTAAACGTCAGCCCCTTTTGGTTCTATGGCTCTTTGTTTTATAGGGGCTTTTGCTTCCCCTTTTTCCGGTGTAGGGATTGAGTTTTGCCTATCGATTATATTGATTAAAATGCTCTGCTCCATCTATTTGTTTTACTTGCACTCCTAGTTTTTTGGCTATCTGTTTTAGATGGTCTTCCGGTATCTCTAGCGCATATCTCCACGCTCTTGCTTCCTCTAAAGATACGCCTAACTTCTTCCATAGTATCTTAGCCGGTACCCTATACTCCATCCACTCCGCGCAGAGCTTTTCGAGCTCCGCCTCGTTTAGGGTTTTGCGGTAGGCTTTTTCTATAAGGTTTAAGCTTATCTCGAATTTACTCTCAAAGCCCACGGAGGAATTGATTATTATGCCTATATCGTCCGCGCTAACTCTCCGATCAAGATGCATGCCGTATTTATTCCTTAGTAGCCTAGCTCTTAGCAGCATTAGCGTCTCGGCGTCCGCATACTCTCTTAGCAGCTCCTCGACGTATTTAAAATCGATCTTTTCCTCTACCATATCTCTATCTCCTCTCTTATAGTTTAAATTTCGGATAGTCTTTTTATCTCTTTTAATCTTTGTAAAAGGTTTTGCTTAAATTCCTTATTCGCATAGGTAAGCATATAGACGAGCTCTATATCGGATCCTAAAAACTCGTGGATATTACTTTCAAATTTTACGAAAGCCATATCCTTATCCATATCTCGCCCGCCGTAGCTTAACGACAGATCATGCATCTTTGTCCCTATCTCGTGCGCCGCCGTTATTATGCTCTGCGGGATTTCGCCTTTCTCTTTTATCCGCCTAAGCTCCTCTAAGCTTATTTGAAATATCTTTATAAACTCATCGTTCGTTTTTATCGCAAGACGCTTTTTTATATCGTCTATATCCTCATATTCGTTATTTGGATCGTTTTCTATTAAGTATCTTGCTTCGCGAATATTTCCACTCTGTGCGCGCTTTAGCACTTCTTCAGGATCCATAATAAACCTAGCGTTATAGTTCCCGCCTTTTATGTTATTGCCGCTTATGAAGTATCCGCTAGATCCGTTTATATTCATACTTACGTTTTTCGGAAATTGCAGCTCTATTATCCTCCGCCACTTCTGCGGTATATCTTTTCTGCTTATCCATCTATCTATTGATCCTTTCGAGGTATTTAATGCCACCGCCAGCTCTTCATCGGTTTTTAGCCTCAGACGAAATTTTAAATCGTCCAATTCCTCTCTCACCGTCATTTAATGCTCCTTTATAAAAAAGTTATAAAAACACTTGACATTTATATAACTTTTGTTATATAATTAATGCAGAAAATTAAGAAAAATGGTTTTCTTTTTTCAGGACAAAATCGCTTAATTATATCAAATCTTTGCGTAAAAGGAGTTGAAAATGCGCAAGAGTATCGATTTCTACTCTATCGGGGATCGATTGGATCTGATGAGAAGACTTACAAATCAGAGCCTAAAAGACGTGATGCTTTTTTTAGACACATCCAAATTTATCTATAAAAAGGTTCGCTTCGGCGAGAAGCTTATCCCTTTTGAGTGGGTTATGCGATTTGTCGAAAGATACGGCTTCAGTAGAGATTGGATATACACGGGCGACGGCGAAATTTTTGAGCCGGTTCGCAGGTAATTCATAAGAAAAGAGGGTTTATCGTGAGTGAAGTAAGTGAAATTTTAACAAGAGCTCGTTTCTTTGCCGGCGTTAAGACTGATACAGAGCTTAGCGCCCTTTTAAAAATTCCATACGGAACTCTAATCGGCTGGAAGACTAGGAAGAATATCCCGGAAAGCAGGACCGCGCAGATGGCGCTAATCCTCGGCATACGTCGAGATACGCTCATTCCCGCGAATAAAGAGATAGAAGTCCCACATTCGTGTGAAGGCTGCTGCGGCAGCCGCAATAACAAACCTTCAAACAAAACAAAAGCGCCCAAAGAGCCTGAATTAAAAGTGACGAAACATTACGTCCTACTTAGCACCCTTAGCACTCCGGCGCAAAGAGCCGAGGCGGTGCGGCTTGATAACTCCCTCAAGCTCGGCGAGTTTTGCGAGCTGCTTCACACTTCGCGCCACCTCTACAACCGGGCGAAAGATGGACAATACCCTTTCTTGCTTGAATGGGCGTATGCGCTTAAAGAAAATTTGCACGTCAATATCGATTGGCTCAAAAGCGGCGTCGGTCCGATTTACGAGATCGAATTTACCGAGGATATGAAAATTTTATAGGGGGCGGAGATGTTAGAGGCTTTTTTTGAAATGAGCTTTGTGGATTGGGCGGTAGCCCTACTTTGCCTTGCCCTTTTAGAGCTTATCGGATACGCGCTTTACAAGCAGGGCGGCGGGCTATGAGAGAGTTTATGTCCCTAGAGTCCGCTTGCGCTACCTACGAAACCCCGCGCAAGGCATTGCAAAACCTATCCTATTTCGACCGAAGGACGGGACGCGACGATAGATTTTATAGGCAAGACGGGCATCTCTACGTTAGACAAAACTACAAATGCCCCCACTTTGACGACATCGCAGAGCTTTATTACAGAGCCTTAGAGTGCGCCGATAGCGAAAAAGAGATAGCCAAATTTATCTCGCGCCGCACCGGCAAAAACATCAATGCGGTTTATTTTTATTTTAGAAATTTCAAGTTCAAAAACCCGGACTTCGCCCGTATCGTAGCAAAGCTTCTGGGGATTTTTATACGGCAAAACAATCTATTCGCGGAAGTGGGATATTAACATGGATAATATATTTCAGACGATAAGAGAAATGGTCGATAAAGAGCAGTTTAGGGATTATATAAGCTCAAAATACGGCATAGAATTTAAGGGTCGCACGGCGAACGGCTTCTGCCCTTTTCACGATCACGACCACGACACGCCGAGCCTCGGCATCGCAAACGGCAAGAGCGGCGGAGCTTTCTTCCACTGCTTCGCCTGCGGAGCTAGCGGCGATATCGTGAGATTTACGGAGATGAAAGAGAGCATCCCTCCGCTTGATGCCGCCGCTGCCGTGTGCGAATACTTCGGCATCCCGCACAATATCAAAAAGGGCGAACTCAGCGAGGAGCAAAAGGCGCAGATCGAGGCTAGAGCAAAGCTTTTGCAGGAGCAAAACGAAGCCCGCGCAAAAGCGGACGCCGCCAAGAGGGCCGCCGCCGAAAAAAGGATGCGAGCTCGCATTGCGTCTATCGCGCCGGAGCTTGTCTCAAATTTTGAGGCCATGCGCCCGACGCTCATAGAAAACGGGCTGCGTGGAATTTTCGTAAACTACGAAGCCCCTACCTTTCTGACCTACTCCAAGGACGCGATAGGATATTCGCACGAGCATCAAAGCATAGCGATCATCATTCGCGACGAGCGAGGCGTGCCGCTAAATATCAAATACCGAGAAAAATTTGCTTGGGATAGTAAGGCTCGCGCCGTAAGCTCCGAGCGTATGAGCGGCAAATGGATAGGCGAGAGCGGAGCCGCAGCGGCGCCGTTTCCGATTAGATATTTTTTAGATAACCCGGACGATCGCGTCATCATCTGCGAGGGCGAAAAAGACGCCCTAAATTTGATGAGCTTCAACGTAAACGCCCTAACTTTGGGCGGCGCGGGGAGCAGATGGGACGAGTATCTGGAGCTGCTGCGCGGTAAGGACGTCTATATCTGGTTTGACCACGACGAGGCGGGATATGAAAACGCGATCAAAAGGTATTACGAAATCAAGCCTGTAGCGCGAAGCACCCATATCGTGCTATTTTATATGCTCGAAAAAGACCTGAATAAAAAATATGACATCAGCGATTGGCTCTACAACCATACCTCAAAGATCACAAATGACAATATGTTTGATCTGCTTGCGTTTAGTTGTTTCGAGCCGACAAACATCGTGATCGATGAGATTTGCGATTATTTTCCGAATTTGCGCGAGAAGCTGGCGCCTTTCCGACGCGGCAAGATCGTGCATTATTTCGATGAAATTTTTGACGAGTTTCTGCTAACCGATAAGAACGGCAACTGCGTCAATATATTCACCGTTAGAGGTGAGCTCGACGAGCCTTTCATTAACAATATCCTTAAAAATGCAAAGGCGCTCAAGAAATCAGACGGCGATACCTATGAGCGGATTAAAAAGGCTTTTTTCGACGGCGCGCTCATAGGCGAGATCGCCCAAAAAGATTGGGATAAATTCAGCACAACTTTCGACAAACTGCTTCAGATAAATAAGACCGTGCTTACAAACTACCACCAAACCCATATCGTAGATATGGTGGAAAGCTTCCTCGCTTCGGTAGAGAAGCTAGGCTATCCTTTCGCGCAATACAAGGGAGAGCTGTATTTCTGGACGAAAACGCACTACGCTAGGGTCGATCTGCGCGTGTTAAATCACTTTCTGCAAGAGTATTGGATGCCGAGGGCTTGCGTGGACGTGAAGAAAAAGAGCGTGGATAACTCCACGAAGATCATTGAAAATTTGCTGAACAAGGCCCACCCGCTCGATACGCTCAAACGCGATGAGCAGAGGCGGGTTATAAATCTAACCAACGGCACGATCTTTATCTCGAAGTATGGAAATATCACTTTTAAATCGCGCCACGAAAAGGGCGACGGCGCGCTTAATATCTTGGATTTTGCATACGACAAAAACGCCGCTTGCCCGAAGTGGAATAGATTTCTGCGCCAAATTTTAGCGGACAAGGACGATATCAAGACCCTGATGGAGTTTATCGGTTACTGCTTTCTGCCGAGCCACGAATTTGAAAGCTTTCTGTTTTTATACGGCAAGAGCGGCGCCAACGGCAAGAGCGTTATTCTGGATACTATTCGCAACTTTTTCGGTGAAGATAACGTCTCAAGTCTCCAGCTTCAGCAGTTTGAGGGGCACCAGCTTTACGGACTTTCAAACAAACTCATTAATATTGGAACTGAGATTGATAAGAACGGCACCGACAAAGGGCAACTTGCAAATCTAAAGGCTCTTGTGTCTACAAAGGACAGTATTATGATAAATCCAAAAAATGAGAAGCCTTTTAACCTTTTGCCAAATGAAAAGCCCAAACTCGCCTTTTCGGGAAATGCCAAGCCTAAGCAGGGCGTGGATAACGCAACGCTTCGCAGAATGGTGCTTATTAGCTTCGATAAGGAGATCAAAGACGGGCAAAAGATTAGAGGGCTTAGCGACCGCTTTAACGACGAGATGGCAGGAATTTTCAACCTTGCTCTTTCCGGGCTTATGAGGCTCGTAAAGCAGGGCAAATTTACCCGCTCAAAGCGAATGCTGAGCGAGCTTGAGGAGTATAGGGACGACGTCAATCCTATGAGGGCTTTTGTAAGAGATGCCGTCATCCCCGATGAAAACTATTTCGTGCCGAATAAATACCTCTATATCCTCTACAAGACATACATCGAGGACAAGGGCGGCACCCCGCAGAAAGAGAAGAATTTTTATGCAAATTTTATAGATGAGTGCACGATAAATAATATCAAGGTTACCCGCGGTAGAAGACGGATGCCGTATCCTTTGGCGGGGCTAAGCGGCGATAGGCCTCATTGCGTATTTGGGATCCGGGCGAATGAAAATTTGGATTTCAACAAAATCAACGTGGACGGAAACTTTATCGAGGTCGGCACCTTAAGTGGATATCAAATCGGGGGAGCAAGAAGCGATGATGAAGAATAGTCTTGTCCCACGATACGGGCTTTTGTCCCTCTATCGTCCCACTATTTTGATTCGATGTTGGGACGGCAAAACTGCGGTAAAATCGGCTCTAGGGGCTCGTTGTCCCAGTGTCCCACCATTTTCGCTTATATATTCATATATTTTTATTACTGAATTTAAACTTAATCTGCCTTTGATTTTTAAATTTTTTTCTACCGATTATATAGGGAAAATGATGGGACAGAAAGAAACCTTAAAGAAGCAAACAACGTTTTTTAGGCTATTAACCCTTGTCCCACGATTTGTAATCTTAAAGGGACAGCCGCGCCGCAAACGTCCACTATACGGGATTTTGAGTGGGTCAGCATTTTTCGGCGATAGTGGGACAGCTGGGACAGAAACAAAAAAGAGGGCGCGATAATGGACGTTATGAATGAAATTCAGCAAAAAGCCTTTGACATCTATATCCAAAGCGCGAGCCTAGAGAATGACTTTACCCCTATATCGGAGCGGGCTTTAGCCAAAAAGCTTCACGATATGGGGCTGAAAAGCTCTATGAGCGCAATAGGCAGATGGAAAAAGAAGTTTGGCTGGGCGCAGGCTTTACAAAACGAGATAACCCTAGCTATGAGCAGGGACAAGCCCGTAAAAGACATGCTTCGCAACTCCAGCCTCAAGGCGGTCGTGGAAAACACCAAAGTGGATATTGAAAGAAACGACGTGCTTATGGCTAGCTCATATCAATTTTTCGAGAGCGAGGCGCGCGAAATTTTAGAGAAAAAACGAAACGGAGAGATCATTTCAAGAGAGGAGAGAGAGACGATGAAATTTATAGCTACGCTTAGCACCACCCGCAAGGATAAGATGCTGGATCGTATGGCGCTTATGCCGCGCGACGCAGTAAGTGCTGATGAAATTTTATCACGATTTAGCGCGATTTCGTTGGAGGTGGAAGATGACGCGATCGATATTGAGCCATCTGAAGCAAGCGACGATTAGTACTGGCTTTGCGCTCCTGATGATCGCCATATATGCATTAGTGCAAAATTTATTTTAAGGAGAGAGATATGCAAATAGAAATTGCATTATGGATCATCGTAATTTTAGGAGGCGTCCTTACGGCGACCGCCGGCATCGCAGCGTTAGTCTTAAGGAAAAATCATGAGTAGCCATACATATATACCGCGCATTTATATTTGCTCGCCATATACGGCTGTGGCTAGTAGGCGCGAAGCAAGACGTATAGCGATCAGGGCGCTGGAGGAAGCCGACGAGTTTTTTGACAGCAAAGGGCTAGCTGTAGAACTCTTTTCGCCCGTGCTCGCAAACTCGGTGCAGTATGCGGATAGAAGCTACGACGAGATTATGAAAATTTGCTTTATGCAGATCGACACGTGCGGAGAGATTTTTATTCCCAGCGCCAAAACCTGCGATCTGTCTTTGATAGCCGGCTCAAAAGGCATAGGGCTAGAGATAGAATACGCGACCGCGAGAGGGTATAAAATACACAATGACGAAGCTCTCCGCCGAGAGAGGTTTCGCGCAAATTTACAATGAGAGAGAATACGAATAAATGTGATATAAAAAGGATAGAAAGATGAATACCGATCAAAGATTATTGACGCAAAAAGAGGCGTCGGTTATGCTAGGATATTCACAAAACAGCAATATTTTGGCTCAAATGCGAATGCCGAAAAATAAGGGCAAATGGGAGTTTACCCCGCGCTTCATAATTTTTAACGGCGAAATTCGCTATCCCCTTGATTGGCTCAATGAGGACATTAAAAAGCTAAAAGAGGGGTGCTAGCTCTTGCCACAAGCAGGACGGAGTATTAATGAGAACGTTAAAAGACCATAAGTGGACAGGGTTTGTGCGTTTTACGGCAGCATCGCTCGGTATAGTCGAAATAAGGACAGGCGCAATGTATTACTTTCTCGCCGCGGATAGTTACCTTGACCTCGTTCTTATACCCTCCATAAGCGGAGTATACCAACGGGCAGTTTCTAGAAAAGGTTTCGGTCTTCAAGCCATTTTCTATATCGCGGATTTTTTGCGGCAGTATAAATTTGACTGCGAACAAATAGCCACCGCAAGCGCCGAGGCAAAAAGCCGCGATTTCGGAGCCGAAAATGCTTTTTAAAATATCTAAAAATTCCATACGGAATTATATCTAAATTTAAGGAGAAAAGATGATTTGGATTGTTTATTTTTTAATGGGTTTTGGCATAGGAGCGATCGTCGCGAAAGACTATATCGGATATAGGCGTATGAAAAAGGATAAGGGCTTATGATCTCGCGGCGTCCGCTAAGCCCGTGCGAGCGTTAAAAGATCATAAGCGAGCAAGGCTTTTGCGTTGTTTTACGAAACGCGCGTAAGGGCTTTTAAATTTAGATTTCTGTAAAATTGAAGTAAATTTTGAAGGATAAACAATGAGTAAATATGTAAAAATAACGGAAGATATGATAAAAGAAGCTTTTAATGAAAAAAGCATATCTGCATTTAATGCTGGAGTTATCTCAGAGGCAATACATATAGCCAATGAAAAATATAACAAACAGGATATACGAACGAGAGAAATTTTAGATTTTTTAGCCACCATTAAAGACGAGTTTTGGAATTTGGAAAACAAAATGCCGCCGAAGCAAATATGGGAGATGCTTGCTAAAAAAATTTTAGAATATTTAGAAAATAGCGTAATAGTTCTAGGATACGATGTTGTCAATCAAGAAAAAGCTGTGGCATATGGCAGGGTCGCACGGCGAATAAAACTTGATACAGATCCTTTATATTCAAACTACTACCTTATAGAAGAGGAGTTAAAAAATAAAATCTCATCTATAGTGGGGTATTTGGTAAAGCCGTCATCTCCTCAAGGGGCTGATAGATATATATATTTTGCCGACAAGGACAGCGAACTTTTATATGTGCTAGAGTGGCATTTTGACGCCGACTATGGAAAAGAGCTAAATATAGTTAAGCGCGTATGTAAAGAGCTAGGCATAACGCAAAGAGAGCTGGCGGAGAGGATGGGCG
>ERZ772807.1880-NODE-1880-length-11351-cov-9.857029_pt1 | contig 11351 bp, 9 predicted proteins | sample MGYA00511472_ERZ772807 | MGnify/ENA primary metagenome ERZ772807 (study PRJEB29015, sample SAMEA2737947) | human oral metagenome | biome: human oral; feature: human-associated habitat; material: dental | place: China | collected 2039 ...
GACTCTGGCCAGTCCAGTTCCTCCAAGTCATTAAGCAAACGTTCTGCATAGGCCGTGATTTTAAGCATCCATTGACGCATCGGTTTGCGGACAACTGGATAGCCTCCACGCTCAGACGTTCCGTCAGGAAGGACTTCTTCGTTGGCGATGGCTGTTCCCAACTCTTCAACCCAGTTTACTGGCACTTCCGCTTCATAGGCCAAGCCTTTTTCGTAAAGCTTGGTGAAGATCCACTGCGTCCACTTATAGTAGTTTGGATCTGTTGTGTTAACCTCACGATCCCAGTCATAAGAGAAGCCAAGCGCATTGATTTGACGTTTGAAGTTGGCAATGTTTTCCGCTGTAAATTCTGCCGGGTCATTCCCCGTATCCATAGCGTATTGCTCTGCAGGCAAACCAAAGGCATCCCAACCCATTGGGTGAAGGACATTATAGCCTTGCGCACGTTTGTAACGACTTAGGATATCGGTTGCAGTGTAGCCTTCTGGGTGTCCTACGTGCAGACCTGCTCCAGACGGGTAAGGGAACATGTCAAGCGCATAAAACTTCGGTTTTGAGGCATCTGTTCCTGTCTTAAATGTATGATGTTCTGCCCAGTAGCCCTGCCACTTAGGCTCAATTTCTTTATGATTGTAAAAACTCATGGTCTCTCTCCAATTTTGTGATGTTACTATTATACCATTTTTGAGGGAATTTGGCCTCGTTCTATTCTACACTTTTCTATTTTACCTTGCTCTAGAATTTTTAAACTGCTATACTTATAACAGAAACCCCTTCCAAAGGAGGTAACGGATGTCTCATTCCTTTAAAAGATCTCTTCAAAAAGAAATTCTCCATAGAAGTTCTATAGCAGCTTTTATATCCTCTCTTTTATTACTAATTTTTCTTTTTGGGTTTTCCTATTTTTTACAAAAACAACAACTAGCTAAAGATACTCAACAAATTGCTCAACATGTTCATGACATGAAACAAGCGAATTATGAATTGTTGGAAACTATGAATAAAAAGATGGTTCCAGAATTTATAGAAGGTAAACACACTGACAGAGAATTGTTTAGTCTATTTTATGAAACTAAAGCTCAACTAAAACTAAGTTCTGATTTTGTCATTCTCGATGATACTGGCGAACTTTTATTTAGCACTAATCACAATCATAAAGAAACTCTTTTAGCTCCCTATTATTTAAAATTATTAATTCAAAATCCTACCCAAGGATCCATTTCAGAAAAAGTTGCTCTATCTATGGATAAGCAGCATTATGCTGTCTTTATTATGCCCATAATTCAAAATCAACGAGCAATAGCTTACAGTATTTCTTTTGTTAATGAGAATGACTTCGTATCAAGTATCCCTTTAATTAATTCAAAATACGTCATCACAGATACCTTTGGTAATATATACTCTAGTAATACTAATCAATTTACACAATCAACTCTGGAAAAATTTGATGAGAAATCGCTCCGTTCAAAAACACATTGGTTCATTGAAAATCCACTATTGATCAAAAAACATAAAGTTGATTCAATTTTTTCAATTTACACTTTCCAATCATTCTTTCCTATTCCTAGTTTACTTAGCCTTGCTTCCATACTAACACTTTGTATCTTTCTATTATATTTTTGGCAGGCTAGGAGAATCGCCCATAAAATCGCAACTCATAATGCTGATCCTATTGAAAGTTTAGTCTTTCAATTACATGCGATTCCTAAGAAAAAAGAAAAGAAACTCAGGCTCCATACGGGGGATGAATTTGAACTGATAGCTGAGAAAATTAACAATATGCTACAGGAGTTAGATGAGCTTCATCAAAAGATGTTGACCATTGAAAAGGAAAAATGGGTTTTTGAAAGAAAAATGCTAGAAGCTCAGTTTAATCCTCACTTCCTATACAATACCTTGGAAACCATTAAAATCACGAGTATGATTGATGCTAGTATTACTCAAGACCTTATTCAAAATCTCACACGCACCCTGCGATATAGTGTAACTGAATTAGAGAAAGAAACGACTCTTGGGAAGGACTTAGAAATTATCGAAGCTTATCTAAAAATTCACCAAATTCGCTTTGAACAATTTTCTTACCAAATTGACTGTTCTCAAAAACTATATTCCCAAGCCATTCCAAAACTTTTCCTATTACCCCTTGTAGAAAATGCTCTAAAATATGGAAGGCAGTATCGCATAGATCTTGCCATCTCTATCAAAATCACTCAAGATCAGGAAGAGCTAACCTTTATCGTTATGGATAATGCCGGTGGTTTGACTAAACAAGAACGTCTACATATCCTAGAATCCCTGAATAGCCCACATACGCAACACGGTATTGTCAATAGTTACAAACGATTGAGTAACTTTTTTGATAATGTTGAATTGGATTTAGGAGTGAACCCTAGAGGTGAAACCTGGGTAAAATTTGTCACGAAAGGAAGAACACATGTTTAAGCTAATCATTGTCGAAGACGAGCACTTAATTCGAAAATGGCTTGAAATTGCTGTAGACTACTCTACCTTAGGTATTCAAGTCGTAGGAACCGCTAGTCATGGACAAGAAGGAATGGAACTGATTCAAAAACTAAAACCACATATTGTACTGACAGATATCACCATGCCTATCATGGATGCCTTCATGATGTTTGAAGCCACACAGTCTATTTCCTATGAAAAAGTAATCCTATCTGGCTATGATGATTTCCCAAATGCAAAAAAAGCTATGCAATTTGGAGCTGTAGATTTTCTATCAAAACCCATAAATATCATAGAATTAACAGAATGTCTAGAGAAAACAATTCTTCGTCTTCAAATGGATCAACATCAAAACAAACCATTTTTACAAGATTACCAGACCTTTGTCACCTCCCTTCAAAAAATCAATCCTCAAAACCAACTGATTCAACAAATTCTCGAATTTATACACCAACACTACTCCGAACACTTTACAATTTCTTCTATTGCAGAAAATTTAGGCTATAGCGAAAGTTATCTATATAAAGTTATCAAAGAAGATTTTCCAATTACCTTGAATGAATATATCCTACAGTATAGATTAAAACAAGCGGTTGAAAAAATAATCCAACATCCTGACTGTCCACTTAGCCAAATTGCTGAACAAGTGGGGTTCTCAGACTATAAATATTTTGGGAAAGTTTTTAAGAAATACTTTCATATTTCCCCAAAAGAATTAAAAACCATTGGAAGAATAGTATAGAAACTATTCTTCTTTTTTGTAGAGAATTTTCCACTATTAGGATAGAATTTTGAGTTTTAAAAACGCTTACATTATTTTACAATAGATATAACAAAAACTTTGGAGGTATCCATCATGAAAAAGAAATGGATGTATTTTGCTGCTTGTGGACTTGCTATTCTAGGGCTGACTGCCTGCTCTTCTGACGACACTTCAGGAGATAAGGCAACCGAAAACGGTGGAAGTGACACTCTTGTAGTCTATTCGCCAAACTCAGAAGGTTTAATTGGTGCAACAATTCCTGCTTTTGAAGAAAAATATGGTATTAAAGTTGAACTCATTCAAGCAGGAACTGGTGAGCTCTTTAAAAAGCTAGAGTCTGAAAAAGAAGCACCTGTAGCAGATGTCATCTTTGGTGGTTCCTATACTCAATATGCCACTCACGGAGAACTCTTTGAAAATTACGTTTCTCCAGAAAACGAAAATGTAATCAAAGAATATCAAAATACAACCGGTTACTCAACTCCTTACACATTAGATGGTAGTGTATTGATTGTAAATCCAGACTTGACTAAGGGTATGAATATCGAAGGATATAGCGATCTCATCAAACCAGAGCTCAAAGGAAAAATTGCAACAGCTGACCCTGCTAACTCTTCTAGTGCTTTTGCTCAACTAACAAACATGTTACAAGCTGAGGGAGGCTATGCAGATGACAAGGCTTGGACTTATGTAAAAGATCTCTTCACATTAATTAATGGTAAAATCGGTTCAAGTTCATCTGGTGTTTATAAAGCAGTGGCAGATGGAGAAATGGCTGTTGGTCTTTCATATGAAGATCCTGCAGTTAAACTTCTAAACGACGGAGCTAACATTAAAGTTGTTTATCCAAAAGAAGGAACTGTTTTCTTACCAGCGAGTGCTGCTATTATAAAAAACGCAAAAAATAAAGAAAATGCTAAGAAATTTATCGATTTCATCATTTCTCAAGACGTACAAGATACTCTAGGTACTACAACTACTAACCGTCCTGTTCGTAAAAATGCTAAAACTAGCGAAAATATGAAACCCATCGAAGAAATCAAAGTACTAACTGAAGACTATGACTATGTCATCAAAAACAAATCAGAAATTGTTAAGAAATACAACGAAATCTTTACAGATATCCAATCTAAACAGTAATAGGGGTTGACTATGAGCGAGATTAAAATTATTAATGCTAAGAAAATTTACAATGATGTGCCCGTTATCGAAAATTTAAATGTTACAATTCCTAAGGGGAGCCTTTTCACTCTCCTTGGGCCTTCAGGATGTGGGAAAACAACTTTGCTTCGTATGATTGCTGGGTTCAACAGCATCGAAGGAGGAGAATTCTACTTCGATGATACCAAAATTAATAACATGGAACCTAGCAAGCGTAACATCGGAATGGTGTTCCAAAACTATGCGATTTTCCCACATTTGACAGTGCGTGATAACGTAGCGTTTGGACTCAAGCAGAAAAAAGTTCCAAAAGAGGAGCTCATAAAACAAACTAACAAATACCTTGAGTTGATGCAGATTGCTCAGTACGCTGATCGTAGGCCAGATAAACTTAGTGGTGGCCAACAACAACGGGTTGCCTTAGCACGCGCTTTAGCTGTTAATCCTAGCGTTCTCCTTATGGATGAACCTCTAAGTAACCTAGATGCCAAACTTCGCTTAGATATGCGTCAAGCTATTCGAGAAATCCAACACGAAGTTGGTATTACAACTGTCTACGTAACTCATGATCAAGAAGAAGCCATGGCCATTTCTGACCAAATTGCTGTTATGAAAGACGGTGTTATTCAACAAATTGGTCGTCCCAAAGAGCTTTACCATAAACCAGCAAATGAATTTGTTGCAACATTTATTGGTAGAACAAATATAATCCCTGCTCGTCTAGAAAAACAAGCTGACGGAGCTTACATAGTCTTTGAAGATGGTTATTCTCTTCGTATGCCAGCTCTTGACCAAGTCGAGGAACAAAACATCCGTGTCAGCATTCGCCCTGAAGAATTCATCCGTGATGAAAATGGACCAATCGATGGAACAATTACCGACAGTGTTTACCTTGGACTTAATACTGAATACTTCATTGAAACAGGATTTGCTCCAAAACTTCAAGTGAGTGAAGAATCAACATTCGAAGAAGATTTAGAAAAAGGAGATTGTGTTCGTTTGAGAATCAATGCTCAAAAACTCAATGTCTTCTCTGAAGACGGTTCGCGTAATCTCATAAAAGGAGTCAGCCATGGAGCGTAAAAAACTAAACATCTGGACTGCATCTTCCTTCTTCATCTTCCTTACCTACTTGGTTTTCTTGGTCTACCCAATTGTGACTGTATTAAAGCAAGCACTGGTACACGAAGGTAGCTTCTCTTTAGAAAATTTTGTTACATTCTTTAGTAAATCTTATTATTCTGAGACACTCATTAATAGTTTTAAAGTTTCTGTAACTGCAACAATTACTTCTGTCGTTGTTGGTACCTTGCTAGCTTATCTATTTTCAATGTATGACTTCAAGGGAAAGAAATTTTTGCAAATCTTGATTATCATAGCATCCATGTCAGCTCCCTTTGTAGGTGCCTATTCTTGGATTCTACTTCTTGGTAGAAACGGAGTTATTACAAAATTTCTAACCAACACACTCCATTTGCCTGCTTTTGATATCTATGGTTTTAAAGGTATTGTACTTGTCTTTACACTCCAACTTTTCCCACTCGTTTTCCTTTACGTAGCTGGAACCATGAAGAGTATTGACAACTCCCTCTTGGAAGCTGCTGAAAGCATGGGATCTTTCGGCTTTAAACGAATTGTAACAGTCGTTTTACCTCTTCTAGTCCCAACTTTACTAGCAGCAGCGCTCCTAGTGTTTATGAGAGCTTTCTCAGACTTCGGTACTCCGATGCTGATTGGTGAGGGATATCGTACTTTCCCAGTATTAATCTATACTCAGTTTATCAGTGAAGTTGGAGGCAACTCGGCTTTCGCATCTGCCTTAGCAATCATGGCCATTACAATCGCCCTTGCTATCTTCCTCGTCCAAAAGTATATTTCAAATCGTTTCAGCTTCAGTATGAACTCGCTTCATCCAATCGAACCTAAGAAAACGACAAAAGGAAAGATGGCTGCTATTTATGTAACTGTTTATGGTATTATTTTATTCTCTGTCTTACCTCAAGTTTACTTGATTTATACATCCTTCCTTAAAACATCAGGTATGGTATTTGTTAATGGATACTCATTAAATAGCTATAAAACAGCCTTCAACCGTATGGGGTCTGCTATTTTCAATACCATTCGCATCCCTCTACTTGCCTTGATTCTCGTTGTTTTATTTGCAACCTTCATCTCATACCTTGCTGTTCGTAAACGCAACCTATTTACGAATCTAATCGATAGTCTTAGTATGGTACCTTATATCGTACCAGGAACTGTTCTCGGTATTGCATTTATCTCTTCATTCAATACAGGAATCTTCGGAAGTGGCTTCCTTATGATTACAGGAACAGCCTTTATCCTGATCATGTCCTTATCTGTTAGAAGACTCCCATATACTATTCGATCTTCAGTAGCTAGCTTGCAACAGATTTCTCCGAGCATTGAAGAAGCTGCAGAAAGTTTAGGAAGTAGTCGTCTTAATACCTTTACTAAAATCACCACCCCAATGATGCTTTCAGGTATCATCTCAGGTGCAATCCTATCATGGGTAACAATGATTTCAGAACTTTCTACTTCAATTCTCTTATACAATGTTAAGACTAGAACAATGACTGTAGCTATCTACACTGAAGTACTTCGTGGAAATTATGGTGTGGCAGCTGCTTTGTCAACTATCCTCACTGTCTTGACAGTTATTTCATTATTACTATTTATGAAAATTTCTAAAAACAATAGCATTACCCTCTAGTTTTCCCCTATCAAAAACAGCCAAAAGGATATCCCTCGGCTGTTTTTTTCTTATGTTTATATGGTTACCAAATCTCTAGTTTATGGCAAGCAGTTCTATTTTGACTAAATAGAGGGCTCTTCCATCTTCTCACGTCCGAGCTCTCGATAGCTACGGTCACCAACAACTTCTACGCTAAACTGACCGTCCTCATATTCAAGAATCGTCACGCTACCATTATCCAGACCATGCGGATGCATGCCATTGATCAGATAAACAATGGTACCAATCGTCATTCCATGGCTCACAACGAGGGCATTACCCCCACCTTGTTCTTCCATTTCTTTAGCAATCGCTTCAAAGCCTTCCTTGATTCGACCACTGAGTTTTTCCCAACCTTCAGCCCAGCCTGCAGTATCAACCTCTACCAAACCTTCTGCTAGTTCTGCATAGGACAACTGATGAACATGGTCTACATTGAAAATTCTCGGAATCAATCCCATAAAGAGGTCCCCATCATAGGCCCCATCAAAACTACCAAAGCACCACTCTCTGATGCGCTTGTCCATGCGGTAAGGGATTTTCCCCTGTAGTCCAAGTTCTTCTAGGATAATTCCCATGGTTTGAATAGTGCGACCTGAATCACTGGAATAAGCGCGGTCAAACTGCAAGCCAGACTCTCTCAAGCCAATTCCCAGTTCATGGATTCCCAACTCACCTTCTGCAGTCAGAGGTGTATCACTCCATCCTTGAGCACGTCCAATCGTGTTAAACATCGTTTTTCCATGACGGACCAAGTACAATCTTACTTTAGACATTTTCTATCCTCCATTTTCTTCTATTATATCATGGATCAAAGAAATATTCGGCTTTCAAAAGCAAAGCCAACATTTGTAAATTATCCAAAAGAAAAGCTACCCTCATGGTAGCTTCCCTAGGAGATTATTATGAAAAAGTTTAGGATTTCTATTAAATAAAGTTAGGAGGTCTTTATTTAATGATTATAGTATACACAGTCATCCTTAAACTCAACTTAAATCCTCTCTCTTTTTTATTAATTTTTAAAACTATGGATTGGAGCTGGGATTTGCCCACCGCGAGAGATAAAATCAACAGACGAAGCCCCGTTGACTTTCATCACTGGAGCTGTTCCTAGCAAACCACCAAACTCAATTATATCGCCTTCTTTGCCCTTTGGAATAATACGGACCGCCGTTGTTTTCATGTTAATAACACCAATGGCCGCCTCATCCGCAATCATAGCCGCAATGGTTTCAGCAGGCGTATCTTCCGGAATGGCAATCATATCCAATCCGACAGAACAGATAGCAGTCATGGCTTCTAGTTTCTCTAAATTCAGAAAACCATCTTGCACCGCAGCAATCATCCCCTCATCTTCAGAAACGGGAATAAAAGCACCTGACAAGCCACCGACTTGGTTACAAGCCATCACTCCGCCCTTCTTAACTTGGTCATTCAAAAGAGCGAGAGCAGCCGTTGTCCCATGCGTACCAACTGTTTCTAGGCCCATTTCCTCAAGGACACGAGCCACAGAATCGCCAACTGCAGGAGTAGGTGCCAAGCTTAGGTCGACAATTCCAAAGTCAACATCCAGTCTCTCGCTGGCCATCTGACCAACTAATTGACCGATACGAGTAATCTTGAAGGCCGTTTTCTTGACTGTTTCAGCTACTACATCAAAGCTCTGTCCACGAACTTTTTCCAAGGCACGCTTGACCACACCAGGACCCGAAACCCCGACATTGATGATAACATCTGCTTCGCCAACACCATGAAAGGCCCCTGCCATAAAAGGATTGTCCTCAACAGCATTAGCAAATACGACCAACTTGGCCGCACCCATATCTGATAGCGCAGCTGTTTCCTTGATGATACGTCCCATATCAGCGACCGCAGTCATGTTGATACCTGACTTGGTCGAGCCAATGTTAACAGACGAACAAACCTTGTCTGTCTCAGCTAGAGCGCGTGGGATAGAATTGATGAGAATTTCATCTCCTTTTTGGTAGCCTTTTTGTACCAAAGCTGAGAATCCACCGATAAAGTCAACACCAATCTCCTTGGCAGCCTTATCAAGTGCCTTTGCCAAAACAAGATAGTCTGTCGCATCAGTCGCAGCACCAATTAAAGAAATTGGAGTCACCGATACCCGTTTATTAACAATAGGAATCCCAAGTTCTGCAGCAATTTCATCTCCTACAGCCACTAGATTTGCAGCTTTAGTGGTGATTTTTTGGTAAATCTTTTCAGCAGCACGTTCAATATCTGGATCAATGCAGTCCAAAAGGGAAATCCCCATGGTGATGGTTCTGATATCGAAGTTCTGCTCCTCAATCATGGCAATGGTTTCTGTAACTTGTCTAATATCCATAGCCGCCTCCTAGATATTATACATAGCGTCAAAAATCGCCGCACTTTGAATATTGATTTTGACATTCAAGGCCTGACCGAAAGTTTCAAACTCATTTCGTAGATAAGTGAAATCCTGTTTTTCGTCACTAGAAACGACCGCCATCATAGTAAAGTATTCATCCAACACCGTCTGAGAAATATCGTCAATATTCAAACCCAAGTCTGCAATCTTAGTAGACACGCCTGCAACAATCCCAGCCTTATCCTTACCAACCACTGTAATAATAGCCTTCATCCTTATACCCCATTTCTACGATTTTTAGAAAAACTGAACGTTTTTGATTTTCTTTTTCCCTAGTATAGCATATTTCCATAGAAAATACTAAAAAACGCCTGCTTACGAAGTTGTTCTTAAGAAAAAAACAATTTCGTAAACAAGCGTCTACCCTATCAAATGATGATGAGTGTTCCCGCTAGGACTGAAGTCCCAGCGGTAGACCAGAGCTAGACTAAGAGCACAAGACTCCATCATCATAACACTCAACAAAATTGATGATTTTATACTAATTCGATGATCGCCATTGGCGCAGCATCACCACGACGTGGTTCAGTTTTAAGGATACGAGTGTATCCACCGTTACGTTCAGCATAACGAGGTGCGATTTCTGAGAACAATTTTTGAAGTGCTGTAGTAGAAGTGTACTTATCAGTTGCTTCATCATAGTTTTCAGATGCGATTTCATTACGTACGAAAGCAGCTGCTTGACGACGTGCATGCAAATCACCACGTTTACCTAGAGTAATCATTTTTTCAACAGTTTTACGGATTTCTTTAGCACGAGCTTCAGTTGTCACGATTGATTCGTTGATCAAAAGGTCAGTTGTCAAATCGCGAAGCATTGCTTTACGTTGTGAGCTAGTGCGTCCTAGTTTACGGTAAGCCATGTATTCCTCCTTTATTTATCTTTTAATCCAAGACCCAAGTCAATGAGTTTGAGTTTCACTTCTTCCAAACTCTTGCGTCCAAGATTTCGTACTTTCATCATCTCTGCTTCAGATTTTTCTGTCAAATCATGCACAGTATTGATACCGGCACGTTTCAAACAGTTGTATGAACGCACAGACAAGTCCAGTTCCTCAATCGTACGATCCAAAATACGATCGTCAGATTCAGTATCAGCTTCTTTCATCACTTCAGTTGACTTAGCAATCTCAGTAAGATTTGTAAACAAATCAAGATGTTCTGTCAAGATACGTGCTGAAAGCCCTAAAGCATCTTCTGGAATAATTGTTCCATTAGTCAAGATTTCAAGGGTTAATTTGTCAAATCCATCATTGCTACCTACACGAGCAGGCTCTACTTGATAGTTGACTTTTGTAACTGGTGTATAAATAGAATCTACAGCAAGTGTTCCAACTGGTGCATTATCTTTTTTGTTTTCATCAGCAGGTACATATCCACGACCACTGTTAACAGTCATTGTCGCTTTTAGAGAAGAACCTTCACCGATTGTAAAGAGATAATGATCTGGATTTACAATCTCAATATCACTGTCAGTCAAAATGTCTCCAGCTGTAATTTCAGCAGGACCTTCAACGTCCAGTTCAATGATTTTTTCGTCTTCAACGTATGATTTCACTGCAATCCCTTTAATGTTCAGAATGATTTGCATCACGTCTTCACGAACACCTGGAACTGTGTCGAACTCATGCAAGACACCTTCAATGTTGATAGATGTCACTGCTGCTCCTGGTAGAGAAGCTAGTAGTACACGACGAAGAGAGTTACCAAGAGTTGTACCGTAGCCACGTTCAAGTGGTTCGATTACAAACTTGCCATAATCTTTATTTTCATCAATTTTTGTTATATTTGGTTTTTCA
>ERZ772807.1882-NODE-1882-length-11346-cov-10.645647_pt1 | contig 11346 bp, 9 predicted proteins | sample MGYA00511472_ERZ772807 | MGnify/ENA primary metagenome ERZ772807 (study PRJEB29015, sample SAMEA2737947) | human oral metagenome | biome: human oral; feature: human-associated habitat; material: dental | place: China | collected 2039 ...
TTTTGGTGCTTTCCAAACATAAACCCGATACCCAAACCCAATTTATTGATGCCAGTGGTTTATTTAAACCCGCCACCAATAACAATATTTTGGAAGAGGAACATATCGAGCAAATTATCAAATTGTTTGCCGATAAAGAGGATGTGCCGCATTTAGCTAAATCCGTGTCCTTTGAAGACATCGCCAAAAATGACTACAACCTTGCGGTGAGTTCTTATGTAGAACAAAAAGACACCCGCGAAGTGATTAATATTGATGAACTCAATGCGCAAATTCGTAAAACTGTAGCCAATATTGACCGCTTGCGTGCGGAAATTGACAAGATTGTGGCAGAAATTGAGGGATAAAATGTAGGGTGGGCTTTAGCCCACCAATAAGATTGAAAAATAACAGCAAGCCGTAGGGTGGGCTTTAGCCCACCAATTTACGATAACAAGCGGTGGGCTGAAGCCCACCCTACGAGGAACAACAAAAAATACCATGAAAAACAACCGCACTTTTTTAGAAAAATTATTGGATGGGGCTGAGGTTAAGTGGAAAACGCTCGATGAAATATCTTCTATTTATGGTGGGCTAACAGGAAAAGGCAAAGCTGACTTTGAAAATGGAAATGCCCTTTATGTACCTTACAAAAATATCTTCAATAACATTGAAGTTGATTTTAATAATCTTGACACCGTAAATGTGTCTGATGATGAAAAGCAATATGCCATAAAATATGGAGATGTCTTATTTACTGGTTCTTCAGAAACCGCTGAAGAAGCAGGGATGTCTTCTGCTGTTACAACAAAAACAGAACAAAAAATCTATCTAAATAGTTTTTCGTTTGGATTAAGATTTAATGATGATATAGAGTTATTGCCTGAATTTTCTAAATTCCTATTTAGAACACTCTCTATTCGCAAAGAGATTGTGAAATCAGCCAGTGGAGTAACAAGATTCAATATTTCTAAAGCAAGATTTAAGAAAATCAAAATCCCCATCCCCCCACTCCCCGTCCAAACCGAAATCGTAAAAATTTTGGACGCATTGACAGCGCTTACCAGCGAGCTTACCAGCGAGCTTATACTACGCCGGAAGCAATATGAATACTATCGGGAGAAATTGTTATCTTTCGATAGTCTAGAGCGATTGAATATGGGGGGGGGCGAAGAAGAAACTTATTGATGTTGCAATTTATGCAAAAGTACGCATCTTGGCGGATAAGTTGGATAAAGAAAATTACGTAGGTGTAGAAAATTTACTTCAAAATAAACTGGGTAAAACAAGCTCCAATTATGTACCAACTGATGGTGCATTTATTGAGTATCTTCCCAATGATATTTTGATTGGGAATATTCGTCCCTATTTAAGAAAAATTTGGCTGTCGGATCGAAAAGGAGGAACAAATGGAGATGTGTTAGTTATACGCTTAACAGACGACAACATTCTTCCTCGCTATCTTTATCATATATTGGCAAATGAACATTTCTTTGAATACAACATTAAATATTCAAAAGGTGCAAAAATGCCTCGAGGAGATAAAGCTGCAATTTTACAATATGAGTTTGATGTTCCCTCACTCGAAGAGCAACATCGCATCGTTTCAATCTTAGACAAATTTGAAACCTTAACCAATTCCATCACCGAAGGCTTACCTTTAGCAATTGAACAAAACCAAAAGCGGTATGAGTATTACAGAGAATTGTTATTAAATTTCTCGTAATCCGTAGGGTGGGCTTCAGCCCACCAATTAATCATAACAAACGGTGGGCTAAAGCCCACCCTACAATGTAATGAGAATATTTTTATGGTGGGCTAAAGCCCACCCTACGAACTACAATTTGGAATAATATATGTCTAATTATCGTCGCGATTTTACTAAAGGTGGATTATATTTTTTCACAATTGTTTTACAAGATAGAACAAAATCTTATCTAACTGACTATATCAATGAATTTAGATCTGCATATAAACAAACTTGTGAACATTATCCATTCGAAACAGTAGCAATTTGTATTTTGCCCGATCATATTCATTTACTGATGCAATTACCTGAAAATGATGATAATTACGCAATACGTATCGCATATTTAAAAACACAATTTACACGACAACTTCCCAAAGAATGCCGACAATTTAATAAAAATAGACAAAAATATCGAGAATCAGGTATTTGGCAACGCCGATTTTGGGAGCATTTAATTCGTGATGATAAAGATTTGGCGAATCATTTGGATTATATTTATTACAATCCTGTGAAACATGGCTATGTTGAGACGGTAAAAGATTGGCCGTATTCTTCCTTCCATCGTGATGTGAAAGCAGAGATTTATCCTGAAGATTGGGGAGGCAACCCAGATTTGAAAATTAAAGGTGATATATAACAATACCGTAGGATGGGCTTTAGCCCACCAATTAACAATCATAAATAAAACGGTGGGCTAAAGCCCACCCTACAAAAACTAAAAAATCAAAAGCATTAAGGAACCACTCATGACCCAATACAAAACCATCGCCGAATCCAATAATTTTATCGTTTTAGATCAATATAATAAATTTGTGGAAGAGCCCAATGCCGGTTATCAAACGGAAGGGAACCTTGAGCGTGAGTTTATTCGTGATTTACAGGCACAAGGCTATGAGTATTTGCAAGACCTCAATAATCATGATGCATTGGTTAAAAATTTACGGGCACAATTACAACGCTTGAATAACGTGGTTTTCTCCGATGCAGAATGGCGACGTTTTTTAGAGGAATATTTGGATAAACCCAGTGATAGCCTAATTGAGAAATCCCGTAAAATCCATGATGACTATATTTATGATTTTGTGTTTGATGATGGACACATTCAGAATATTTATCTGCTAGATAAGAAAAATCTTGCCAACAATGCCCTGCAAGTCATCAATCAATTTGAGCAAACCGGCAGCTATGACAATCGTTATGATGTGACAATTTTAGTCAATGGTTTACCGCTTGTGCATATCGAACTAAAAAAACGTGGTGTGGCGATTCGAGAAGCCTTTAATCAAATTCACCGCTACAGCAAAGAAAGTTTCAATAAAGAAAATTCTCTCTTTAAATATATTCAGATTTTTGTCATTTCTAATGGCACAGATACCCGCTATTTTGCCAATACCACCAAACGCGATAAAAATAGCTACGACTTCACAATGAATTGGGCAACGGCAAAAAATACTCTGATTAAAGATTTAAAGGATTTTACAGCGACATTCTTGCAAAAACATACCCTGCTCAATGTGTTGGTGAATTACTGCGTGTTCGATGTTTCTGACACCCTATTGATTATGCGCCCATATCAAATTGCTGCCACCGAGCGTATTTTATGGAAAATTAAAAGCTCATATCAGGCAAAAAATTGGAGCAATAAAGAAAGTGGTGGCTACATTTGGCACACCACCGGCTCAGGCAAAACGCTCACCAGCTTTAAAGCCGCACGCCTTGCAACGGAATTAGACTTTATTGAAAAAGTATTCTTCGTAGTAGATAGAAAGGATTTAGACTATCAAACTATGAAAGAATACCAACGCTTTTCACCGGATAGCGTGAATGGTTCGGAAAGTACGGCAGGGCTAAAACGCAATATCGACAAAGACGACAATAAGATCATTGTTACCACCATTCAAAAACTTAACAACCTGATGAAATCGGAAGATAAATTACCGATTTACGATAAACAGGTCGTTTTTATCTTTGATGAATGCCATCGTTCTCAATTTGGTGAAGCGCAAAAAAATCTAACGAGAAAATTTAAAAAATACTATCAATTTGGTTTTACCGGCACGCCTATTTTTCCAACTAATGCATTAGGAGCTGAAACTACAGCGAGTGTTTTTGGCGTTGAACTCCACTCTTATATTATCACCGATGCGATTCGTGACGAAAAAGTGCTGAAATTTAAAGTGGATTACAATGATGTACGGCCGCAATTTAAGAGCATTGAATCTGAAAAGAATCTTGAAGAGCTAACAAAACTCGAGAAAAAACAAGCCTTTTTACAACCTAAACGTATTGAGCAAATTGCCCAATATGTTTTAGATAATTTCAAACAAAAGACCCATCGCTTTAATGCCGGTAATAATGGCTTTAATGCCATGTTTGCAGTAAGTAGCGTGGATGCGGCCAAAGCTTATTATCAAACGTTTAAACAGTTACAAAGTGCGGTCAAAAATCCACTTAAAATTGCAACAATCTTTTCGTTTGCCGCAAATGAAGAGCAAGATGCGATTGGCGATATTGTTGATGAAAGTTTTGAAGTGGAGGCGATGAACTCCTCGGCTAAGGAATTTTTAAAATCTGCCATTGATGATTACAACGGCTATTTTGCCACCAATTATGATGTGGATGCGAAATCGTTCCAAAACTACTATCGTGATCTCGCTAAACGCGTCAAAAACAAAGAAGTGGATTTACTGATTGTCGTTGGAATGTTTTTAACCGGTTTTGATGCCCCAACCTTAAACACGTTATTTGTAGATAAAAACTTACGTTACCATGGTTTGATTCAAGCTTATTCTCGTACAAACCGCATTTACAACAGCACCAAAAGTTTTGGCAATATCGTCACTTTCCGCGATTTAGAACAAGATACCATTGATGCGATTACCCTTTTCGGTAAATCCAATACACGTAATATTGTATTAGAAAAAAGTTACCAAGAATATATGGAAGGCTTTACCGATGCAGGTGAAGCCCGTCGTGGGTATCTAGAGATTATTGCTGAGTTGCAAGAACGCTTCCCTGATCCAGATGTAATTCAAACTGACAAAGACAAGAAAGACTTTGTAAAATTATTTGGTGAATATTTGCGGGTTGAAAATATTCTGCAAAACTATGATGAGTTCGCTGCTTTACAAGCATTTCAATCGCTCGATACCAGCGATGAAAAAGCCGTTGAAGCCTTTAAAGAAAAATATTATTTAACGGACGAAGCTTTTGCTGAAATGCAACCTATTGATATGCCAAGTGAACGCAGTATTCAGAATTACCGTTCGACTTACAACGATATTCGGGATTGGCTCCGTCGTCAAAAAGATGGCGAGGAAAAAGCAAAATCGGCCATTGATTGGGACGATGTGGTGTTTGAAGTGGATTTATTAAAATCTCAAGAAATCAATCTAGATTACATCTTAGAATTGATTTTTGAACACAACAAAAAAATAAAAAATAAGGCTGAGCTGATTGATGAAATTCGAACCACAATCCGAGCGAGCCTAGGTAATCGAGCCAAAGAAAGTTTGATCGTAGATTTTATCAATCAAACTGACTTAGATAGCATAGTTGATAAAGCTGGTATTATTGAATCCTTCTTCCAATTTGCCCAAAAAGAGCAACAGAAAGAAGCTGACGAATTAATTAGCAGTGAAGGGCTGAATATTGATGCCGCGAAGCGTTATATTAACGTGTCCTTAAAACGCGGATATGCTAGCGAACAAGGTACGGATTTAAATGATGCCCTACCGAAAATGAGTCCGCTTAATCCGCAATATCTCACGAAAAAACAAAGCATTTTTCAAAAGATCGTTGCCTTTGTTGAGAAGTTTGTTGGGATTGGTGGCGAGGTTTAAAAACTTAAACCGACCATATAGAATTAAAAAGGTGCAATCTATTGATTACACCTTTTTATTTTGTCAGTTTTATCAGAAATTAGAACGTTAAAACTTTATCCGCCCATAATGTCCATTCAGAAACATCATCTAAAGTACCAAGGGTCACGCCGTCAATTAATTTAGCATCTAATAAACCACGTGCTTTTACGCAGCTGGTACATAATTTAATTTCAGCACCTTGTGCCGCTAAAATATCGATAAGTTGTTGGATATTGAAACCTTCATTTGGGTTTTGCCCAGCAATACCGCATAAAATCGCATCAGAAAAGCAGAATAATTTAATATTCACATCCTTGCTGTGCTCTTCTTTCATATTGATGGCGAAACGAACAGCGTTGAAGGTTTTTTCTCCGCTATATGTGGAATCATTGACGATAAAAAGAATATTTTGCATGACGCACTCCTTGTTGCAATACTATAAAGATGAAGGCGTAATAAATTACGCCTTTATGAAATCAGCCAACCCAAACGAACTTGGCCACAAATAATAAAGACACCACCCACACAGGGGCATTGACCTCGCGTATTCTACCTGTACAGGCCTTCATCACGCAATAGCTAATAAAACCAAATGCGATACCTTCAGTAATAGAATAAGTAAATGGCATCATCGCTGCAGTGATAAAAGCAGGTGTTGCTTCAGTTAAATCATCCCAGTGTACACGAATAAGACTGGATGCCATTAAAATCCCTACATAGACTAATGCTCCCGCTGTTGCATAAGCTGGCACTACACTCGCTAACGGTGAAAAGAAAATGGTGAGTAAGAATAAAATACCGACTGTCACCGCTGTTAAGCCAGTTCTACCACCAACAGAAACTCCAGCGCCACTTTCAATATAGGTACTGATAGCTGAGGTTCCGATATAAGAACCAACCACAGCACTCACGCTATCCACATAAAGGGCTTGTTTCATTTTCGGGAAACGACCTTTTTCATCACTGAAACCTGCTTTATCGGTTACGCCTAATAAGGTGCCTGATGAGTCAAATAGGTTTACTAAAAGGAAAGAGAAAATAATGCCGAGCAAAGCTGTATCTAAAGCACCAGCAATATCGACTTTTCCTACAACCGCACCTAAGCTTGGTGGCATAGAAACAATGCCGTGGAAAGTAACTTGGTCATCAATTAAAAGCGCTAATCCAGTTACTACCGCGATAGAAATTAAAACACCAGAGAAAATATTACGTGCAGCTAAAACTACGATAATGAAAAAGCCTAACACACCGAGTAGAATTTTCGGATCATGTAAATTGCCTAATGCCACTAAGGTTGCAGGATTTGCTACAACCAATCCCATATTTTTAAAGCCAATTAAGGCAATAAAGAAACCGATACCCGCACCAATTCCCACGCGCAGTGAAAGCGGAATCGAAGCCATTAACCAATAACGGATTTGGAATAAGGTGAGAACAAATAAACCAATCGAGCCCCAGAAAATGGTGCCCATGCCCACTTCCCATGAATAACCGAGTTTACCGACTACCACATAGGCGAAAAACGCATTTAACCCCATAGCAGGCGCAAGGGCGATAGGTAAATTACTGAATAATCCCATCGCAATGGTACCCAGTGCAGCAATTAAACAAGTGGTCACGAAAACAACTTGCTTATCCATTCCTGCATCACCTAATACAGATGGGTTCACAAACACGATATACACCATGGTAAAGAAGGTGGTGATACCGGCAATAATTTCGGTTTTAGTGGTACTGCCCTTTTCTTTAATCGAAAAAAGGCGTTCAAGTAAAGATTGTTGCATTGTCTTTCCCTTAACTTAAATTAATAACCTTGGTGATAAATCGACTCAAGTAATTTCACACCTAATAAGGCGATATTGAAACGTTGCTCATCGGCAACTGTCCAAAATTCAACGCCATTTTCAACCGCACTTTGTTGGCTGATATGCAATTTTACGTTTTCTTCACCGTTTTCGTTTTCACCGTTAATTACTGGTGTAATCAGGCTATCGTGTAATTCAATTAACTCACTTTGTTGCGGTTGGAAATCAAATTCATAATCTGAAAGCGCGGTCACTTTTTGCGCCATTCCGTAGAAGACAGGCACTTGAATTTGATGGAAAATCACATTGTCTAACTGCGGGAAGATTTTTTGGAATTGTAGATTTAAATTAGCCGCTTGTTGTGGAAACACATCAAAAGCAAAACGGGTTTCACCTTCTTCCAATGGCATACCATTCAGTAAACGAGCGGTTTGTCCCGCAAGTTTATTCACGGCTTCACCATCCGTATAAGAAGCGGGTAAAAGTGACGTCGCAAAGACTTGAGTTAAATTTGTTTGTTGAATAATTGGTAGTAGAGATAAGGCTAATTGACTCACTTGCGGATCAGGCAGACTCACAATGTTACGTTGTCTTAATTCAGTCAGATTTTCTTCATTGATTGTAGGAACTACGACAGGTACATCAGACAATGCAGAGCAAATCCCTTTTAAATCAATCACCACACAGCCACTTTCTGCAGCTTGAGCTAATAGAGGCGCTTGGTCAATTTGGCCTGCGAAGAAAAGATAATTAACGCTATCCCACTCAATCTCATCAGTGGCTAATTGAGCAACGGCTTTATTGTGAAAACGCACTGCTTGCTCTTCTTCAAAAGGATAAATTTCTACGATAGAAATCTTGCCAACATCTAGCTCACTTTGTTCAAGGGCTTCGGCAATTTTTTCACATAGATCAAATTCTGCTGCAATAGCAATATTTAGGCTTGCGTCCATTTTTCTCTCCGCTGTAAAATATTTTAAACGATTCATTCTACAGAAAAAAGACGCATAAATACATAAGGAAATCAGATGACACCGGCAATTGATTTATTAAAGAAAAATAAAATTCCTTTTACTCTCCATACTTACGATCATGACCCTAACAATACGCATTTTGGCGATGAAGCTGCCGAAAAACTCGGACTTGATCCACATCAATCCTTTAAAACACTTTTAGTTGCTGAAAATGGTGACCAGAAAAAATTAGCGTGTTTTGTGCTTTCCACAGCAAATATGTTGAGCTTGAAGAAAGCGGCAAAATCAATTGGTGTGAAAAAGGTTGAAATGGCCGATAAAGATGCGGCACAAAAAAGCACGGGATATTTAGTCGGTGGTATTAGTCCATTAGGTCAAAAGAAACGGGTAAAAACAGTGATAAATTCAACCGCACTTAATTTTGATACGATTTTTGTTTCTGGTGGGAAACGTGGATTAAGCGTCGAATTAGCGCCTCAAGATTTGGCTAAATTACTGAATGCCGAATTTGTCGATATTATTGACGAAGAATAGAAAAAGAAAAGCCCGATTAACTCGGGCTATTTTTATATGATGTTGTGTTTATTTGAATTAGAAACTTGATGTATCTTGGAATAAGCCAACTTTTAAATCAGTTGCGGTGTAGATAACGCGACCATCCACTTCCACTTCACCGTCAGCCATTCCCATTACTAATTTGCGATTAATCACACGTTTCATATTAATGCGATAAACCACTTTTTTCGCGGATGGTAAGATTTGTCCAGTAAATTTCACTTCACCTACGCCTAATGCACGGCCTTTACCTTTGCCACCAACCCAGCCAAGGAAGAAACCGACTAATTGCCACATCGCATCTAAACCTAAACAGCCTGGCATAACTGGGTCACCAATAAAGTGGCAACCGAAAAACGGTAAATCTGGATGAATATCTAATTCCGCTTCAATATACCCTTTACCAAACGCACCGCCATCTTCGGTCATTTTTACAATGCGATCCATCATCAACATGGTTGGTGCTGGAAGTTGCGGGCCTTCTTTACCAAATAATTCACCACGACCAGAAGCTAATAAATCTTCATAAGTGTAGCTGCTTTTGATGTTGGGTGTACAGGTGTTTTCCATTTTTTATTTCCTTGTATATATAGTTTTGCTTGGTTACAAACAATAAGTGCAGATTCTATGGGGATTTATAAGAAATGTAAACAGCGAACACTTGTTAGCTCAACTTGTCGGATCAGTCAGTAAAATTCACATAAAAGAAAAGCGAACTCAAGGTTCGCTTTAAAGAAATTAAGATTTAAAGAAATCTAACCAGTTTTTTTTCGGCGTTTCCGAACGGAAAGCAATTCGATTTTGAATTAAACGCGCAATTGGCTCTTTGCCCTTCGCATATTCTTCTTTCTCTTCCAATAAATCGCGGTCAAATAGGATTTTGGCTGTTTGATAAATATCCTCGACTTGATAGATAAAGAACTGCTCATTTTTCACCGCCTCAACCACTTCATCAGATAAACTTAATTGCTGAATAGTCGTCGCGGGAATAATCACCCCTTGTTTACCCGTTAAACCACGACGTTGGCAAATGGTGAAAAAGCCTTCAATTTTGTCATTCACTCCACCTACTGCATGCACCAAACCAAATTGGTCGATGGTACCAGTAATCGCAATATTTTGTGGCAACGGCAAATCAGATAACGCGCTGACTAATACGGAGAAAATAGCTAGAGACGCACTATCACCATCAATTTCACCATAAGACTGCTCAAATACTAAAGACGCAGAAAATGGTAATTGTGATGGCAACTCTAAGATACTTGCCAGGCAAGCTTCAGAAATCATCATACCTTTTCCGTGAAGGTTACCCGCTAATTCGTTTTTACGCTCCACATCCACAACTTCACCATCACCAAACTGCACTAAACAGCTGATACGAGAAGGCTCTCCAAAACAAACCGGTGTGCCTGGATATTCAATCACAGACAAGCCATTAATTTGCCCAACAATTTCACCATTGGTTTCCACATAAATTTGTTCGTTGAGAATATCCGCATAAGTACGTTCACGTAAAAAACCGTGCTGTTCGTTCTTTTGTTTAAAAGCTTGCTCAAAATCAACCGCACTTAAAGTTTGTTTTTGTGACAACGTCGCAGCGTTGAGTAACATTTCTGTTATTTTTAACGGGGAAATATTAATTAAAAAACGATCTTCACTCTCACGTACCAGTAACTGATAGAGTTTATTTAATGCAGTTAAATCTAAATCGAGCTCATATTTTAAGGCTAATGCCAACACATAATTAGCCCAATTTTCTTGTGCTTTAGGTTGTGCAACAGAATAATAGCTTTCAATTTCAGCATAATCCGCCAAGCTGTAAAGATCTTCTTCTAACTCACCTAAGGTCGCAATTTCAGTGCGATTGCCTAAAATCACCACTTTTAAATTAAGTGGATAACTTGGAATATCACAAGGCAAGGTTTTAAATGGATGGGCTGAATACCAATCAAAAGTGTGCGTTTGTAAAATATGTTTTAAGCGTTGCCATAAATCAAATTGGCTTAGCATCGTTGCTGCGCTTAAAATCAACACACCACCATTGGCTTGATGCACTAAACCTGGTGTAAGCAAAATATCTTGCGAACTTGGATGAACACGTACACTACCAAAAAGGCTAAATTGATCAGCGTGTAATGCCTTCAACACATCACCTTGTGCGGCAAAATTATCCGCAAGTGATTGAGCTGGCTCAGTATAAATACGAGGGAAAGAAAAAGAATCCCCCTGCTCAACCACATAATTCACCCCAAAAACTGACCGCTCTTTTGGCTGCTCTTGGCGAATAAGTTCTGCTAATAAATCGGCATATTCGGCTTGGTCATCGGCTTTTAAAACCAACAAAGAACGACGAGGTTGTTTTAAAAATAAAGAAATCGCTTTTGTGGCATGTTTTTGTAATGACCAAAAATCAGCCTTTT
>ERZ772807.1884-NODE-1884-length-11338-cov-8.036515_pt1 | contig 11338 bp, 6 predicted proteins | sample MGYA00511472_ERZ772807 | MGnify/ENA primary metagenome ERZ772807 (study PRJEB29015, sample SAMEA2737947) | human oral metagenome | biome: human oral; feature: human-associated habitat; material: dental | place: China | collected 2039 ...
GCCGCGAACGCGACGACGTCATCGTCCGCCCCATCGCCGGCACGCGCCTGCGCGGTAAAACACCAGCCGAAGACCTTGCCAACGAACAAGACCTGCTGAGCGATGCCAAAGAAATTGCCGAACACGTCATGTTGATTGACTTAGGACGCAACGACGTCGGCCGCATCAGTAAAACCGGCGAAGTCAAAGTCACCGACAAAATGGTGATTGAAAAATACTCCCATGTAATGCACATCGTCTCCAACGTCGAAGGCCGTCTGAAAGACGGCATGACCAACATGGACATCCTTGCCGCCACGTTCCCCGCAGGCACACTTTCCGGTGCACCCAAAGTCCGCGCCATGGAAATCATCGAAGAAGTCGAACCAAGCAAACGCGGCATCTACGGCGGCGCAGTCGGCGTATGGAGTTTCAACAACGACATGGATTTGGCGATTGCCATCCGCACCGCCGTAGTGAAAAACAATACCCTATACGTCCAAAGCGGCGCAGGCATCGTCGCTGACTCCGACCCGACCTCCGAATGGCAGGAAACGCAGAATAAAGCCCGCGCCGTGGTCAGGGCGGCGCAGATGGTTCAGGAGGGGTTGGATAGGTAGGTTCACTAAATTATTCTGAAAAAATTGAAATGTTTTTAACTTCAAGTAAATACTTTGCAAAATGGCAACTATAAAATCAAACTCTTTATTTCACTTTACTCCCAAAGAGGAATATCTATTAGATATTTTGGAAAATGGATTTTGGCCTAGATATTGTTCTGAAGATATTGAATGGCTAATTCCAAAAGATTTTAAAAATGAATTAGAGAAACAGGAAGAAGACAACTCTTTGAAAACTCTTATTAAAGAATTGATAAAATCCAATATCAGTTCAATAGCTTACCCTATGTCTTGTTTTTGTGATATTCCACTATCCAAAATTACAGCACATACAGATTTTTATGGTGGCTTTGGTCTTGGTATGACAAAAGAGTGGGGAATAAGAAAGAGATTAAATCCTATTTTTTACCTATCAGATAACAGCATCATTCCCAATTTGATTCAAAGTTTTCTTTTAAAAACAGCACCAATAGATTTCTGGAAGAGCATACAATCTGAAAAGACTAATCAAAATACCATAGTTCAGCTTATGAAATTCTTGAAACCATTGAGAGGAAAGATGAAAGTAAATGGGAAAGAGGTAACGAAAAATTTTGATGAAGAATGTGAGTGGAGATATGCACCTGCTTCAGATGAAAACAACCTTTTCCCAAATTTTTTACCAAATTTTTTAGCCAATAATAATGAAGAATTACAGGATTCAAATATTGTTACGAAAAAAGTTGCTTCACTAAATTTTGAACCCTCAGATATAAAATACATTTTTGTACCAGAAGATTCTAATATTCCAACAATTATTAATAAAATTAATACAATATTTACGAACTATCCTGAACATGAAAGGCTTCTTTTACTTTCAAAAGTTATTTCCTTAGATACTATCAGAAAAGATTTTTAATATTCCTTGCTATGAACAAATCCACCATCCTCCCACCAGCCATGCTCGGCATCCTCGGCGGCGGCCAATTAGGCAGAATGTTTGCCGTTGCCGCCAAAACCATGGGCTACAAAGTGACCGTTCTCGACCCCGATCCGAACGCGCCGGCAGCGGAATTTGCCGACCGCCATTTGTGCGCGCCGTTTGACGACCAAGGCGCTTTGGACGAATTGGCAAAATGCGCGGCGGTTACCACTGAATTTGAAAACGTCAATGCCGACGCGATGCGCTTTCTGGCAAAACATACCAACGTTTCCCCCAGCGGCGACTGTGTGGCCATCGCGCAAAACCGCATTCAGGAAAAGGCATGGATACGCAAAGCAGGTCTGCAAACCGCGCCGTATCAAGCAGTTTGCAGAGCCGAAGACATCACTGAAGAAAGCGTACAATTTCTGCCCGGCATCCTGAAAACTGCCACTTTGGGCTACGACGGCAAAGGCCAAATCCGCGTAAAAACATTGGATGAACTCAAAGCCGCGTTTGCCGAACACGGCGGCGTGGATTGCGTTTTGGAAAAAATGGTGGACTTGCGCGGCGAGATTTCCGTTATCGTATGCCGTCTGAACAATGACAATGTGCAAACTTTCGATCCTGCCGAAAACATTCACGAAAACGGCATCCTCGCCTACTCCATCGTCCCAGCCCGACTGAGTGCTGACATTCAGCAACAGGCGCGGCAGATGGCGCAGCGTTTGGCCGATGAATTAAACTACGTCGGCGTATTGGCGGTAGAAATGTTTGTTGTCGGCGATACACATGAATTGGTCGTCAACGAAATCGCGCCTCGCCCGCACAATTCCGGCCATCACACCATCGACGCCTGCGCGGCAGACCAATTCCAGCAACAGGTCCGCCTGATGTGCAACCTGCCTCCGGCTGACACTAAATTGCTGAGTTCTTGCTGTATGGCGAATATTTTGGGCGACGTTTGGAAGGAAGACGGCGGCGAACCCGAATGGCTGCCGCTGCAAAGCAACCCGAACGCACATCTGCATCTTTACGGTAAAAAAGCCGCGCGCAAAGGCCGAAAAATGGGCCACTTTACCGTCTTGGCCAACGATGCGGACAACGCGTTCCAAACCGCACAAACCTTACATCAAAGCCTGTAACCTTACCCACTTTTTTCAGACGGCCTTTGATTGCAAAAGGCCGTCTGAAATCAATTTTTCCGACCATCCGCCATGAGCCTTCTGACCATCCTCCGTCCGGCAACCGAAAAAGACTGCCAAGCTATACACAACGCCCATCTGCATGCCGTTCAATACGCCTGCATTCGCTGTTATGATGAAACTATTATGCACACATGGGAAAGTCTGCTCGACATCAACAGCTATTTGGAAACCATCTCCGATAAAAACAAAGCCTTGTGGGTGGTCGAATACAAAGGGCTGATTCAAGGCTTCTTCCAAGTCGATTTCAAAGAAGCACAACTGGACGCCTTATACGTCCATCCGCTCTTCCACAATCTCGGCTTGGGTACGGCCCTGCTCAGCCGCGCCGAAGAAATGGCACGAAATGCAGGCCTCAGCTTTCTCAAACTGTATGCCTCGCTCAATTCCGTGCCTTTCTATCGCCTCAACCGTTATGAATCGCTCGGCACTGCCGTGTTGCAACTGAACAAAACCGTCCGCGTCGAATGCGAATTGATGCGCAAATACCTGTAATTTCCCCTTCCACCGTTGCTTTTTTGAAAGAAACCGATGTCCCGAATTGCCGCCCTGCCCGACCATCTTGTCAACCAAATCGCCGCCGGCGAAGTAGTCGAACGCCCTGCCAACGCTCTGAAAGAAATCGTTGAAAACAGTATCGACGCAGGCGCGACAGCGATTGATGTCGAGCTGGCCGGCGGCGGTATCCGCCTGATTCGCGTCAGCGACAACGGCAGCGGCATCCACTCAGACGACATCGAGCTTGCGCTCCACCGCCACGCCACCAGCAAAATCAAAACCTTAAACGATTTGGAACACGTCGCCAGCATGGGCTTTCGCGGCGAAGGCTTGGCAAGCATCGCCTCCGTCAGCCGCCTGACCCTGACCAGCCGCCAAGACGGCAGCGCACACGCGACCCAAGTCAAAGCCGAAGACGGCAAACTCAGCAGCCCCACCGCCGCCGCCCATCCCGTCGGCACCACCATCGAAGCCGCTGAACTCTTCTTCAACACCCCCGCGCGACGCAAGTTCCTCAAATCCGAAAACACCGAATACGCCCACTGCGCCACCATGCTCGAACGCCTCGCGCTCGCGCATCCCGAAACCGCCTTCAGCCTCAAACGCGACGGCAAACCCGTTTTCAAATACCCGCCGCAAAGCCTCGAAGAACGCGCGGCCGCCATACTCGGCAGCGATTTTCAGACGGCCTCATTGCCCGTGGAAGGCGGGGGCGGCGGCATGCGGCTCTACGGCCTGATTGCCAAACCCACCTTCGCCAAAGGCAAAACCGGCCAACAATATTGCTTCGTCAACCGCCGCTTCGTGCGCGACAAAGTCATGCTGCACGCCGTCAAGCAGGCCTACCGCGACGTGCTCCACCAAGCCCTCGCGCCCGCCTTCGTCCTCTTTCTCGAACTGCCGCCCGAAGCCGTGGATGTGAACGTCCATCCCACCAAAACCGAAATCCGTTTCCGCGACAGCCAGGCCGTACACCAACTCGTTTTCCACACCCTCGACAAAGCACTGGCTGGCACGCGTGCCGACCGGACGGAAAGTGTCGGCAATGCGGGCGAAGTGCTGCACCAAATGATGGGTTTGGCCGAAGAGAGGCCGTCTGAAAACCACGGCGGCAGCCATGCACCGTTTTCAGACGGCCTCCAAGCAGGCAAAACCGCCCCCGTTTCCTATTCTGCCGCCCGGGTGCCGCAACAGCGCAGCTTGAGCCTGAACGAAAGCCGCCGCGCCATCGATACCTATGCCGAACTCTACCGGCGCGACGACGAACTGGCACAGCTCGAACACGAACGCTTCGGCGGCGCAATAGCGCAAACCGCCGTTTCAGACGGCCGGGACGAAGCGCACGGCGGAGGTGGCGGAAACGCCTACCCGCTGGGCTTCGCCATCGCCCAACTGCTCGGCATCTACATCCTTGCCCAAGCCGAAGACAGCCTGCTTTTGGTGGACATGCACGCCGCCGCCGAACGCGTGAACTACGAAAAAATGAAACGCCAGCGTGGCGAACAAGGCCGTCTGAACAGCCAGTCGCTGCTCATCCCCGTTACCTTTGCCGCAGGGCACGGCGAAATGGCCGCCCTGGCCGATTTCGGCGACGAACTGCGCCGTTTCGGCCTGGACCTCTCGCCCATCGGTGAAAACCGCATCGCCGTACGCGCCGTACCGCAAATGCTGGGCAAGTCCGACGTGGAACAACTGGCGCGGGATATGTTGCGCGAATTTGCCGAAGTCGGCGCGTCGCAGGCGGTGGAAGCGCGGGAAAACCGCATCCTCGCCACCATGTCCTGCCACGGTTCGATACGCGCCGGACGGAAACTCACCCTGCCGGAAATGAACGCCCTCCTGCGCGATATGGAACAAACCCCGCGCAGCAATCAGTGCAACCACGGCCGTCCCACATGGGTCAAACTCACACTGAAAGAATTGGACGCGCTGTTTTTGCGCGGCCAGTGAGGGTGGCGATTCAAAAAACAATCTGCAAGACCGTACCGATATGCCGTCTTTGGGATAAGGCGGGCATTTCTTCCTGGAGGGTGGATTAGTTTTGGGGCTGTCCTAGATAACTAGGACAAATCGTGCTTTACTATTTGTTTCAAAATAGAGATTTGAACTTTTATTTTACTGTTGTTAAAACGCCATTCGCACTCCTTCAGATACAGCTCAAAATGTTCTTTGGGAATGCCGTTAAACTTGTGCAAATGACGTTTTGCCTGATTCCAAAAGTTCTCTATCCCATTGATGTGGTTTTGCCTTTCGGCAAAGTATGTACTGTGGTTGATGCGCAAGTGGCTAAACTCACTGACATCCGGCACATCATAGCTCTTATAACAATCTGTATAAACGATGCTGTCAGGCTTTACCTGCTCACGGATAATAGGCAGTAAGGTGGCTGTCTGAGTATTGGGTACGGCAACGGTATAAACCTTGCCGTTGCGCTTTAAAAGCCCGAATACGGTGACATCCCTGCCGCACCGCGTCTGCCTTTGCGATGTCCGCCAAAGTAGCTTTCATCTGCTTCTACTTCACCGTCAAACATTTCCAAATGCGGACTGCTGTGAAATATAAGCAGACGCAGCCGGTGGTAACACCTGCAACGAACAGTTCGATGAGCTTGTTTTATTTGTACTGACTTAGACGGTTTCTTCTCATAGGGATAATTCTAGCTTGAATTGAATTTCCCTAGTTATTTAGGGCAGCCCCCTAAATTATATATTATGACTAGGTTTAATACGGGCTGTTACTAAAAAGTCCCATAAAATTCTTATTATAACCATGATAGTTTTTATTATGAACGGCAGCTATATCTATAGCTGCCGTTCATTTGACTATGCCGTTTTAAAACGTATAGCCTACCTGAAAACCGCTTGCCCATTTCCTTGATTGGAAAGATTCGGGCTTTTTCAATGCACGGCCGGTAAATATATCGTAATGCAGGTTACCACCAAGCTTTATCTGTCCGCGTATTCCAACTGCTGTTCCGGCTAAAGTTTGGCCCGATAACCATTGGGCGGATTGTCCTGAAACATGTCCTACATCAGCCCCAAAATAAAGCTGATGGCCTGGTTTAAATTGCCAACTCAAATCGTTGCGCCAATACCATCCCCGCTCGGCAGACAAACTCATTTCACCGTCGAAGCCACGTACGGTGTGGCGTCCGCCGATGGCCAGTTTGTCTTGCGATGTTAGCGGGGTTTTGTTCCATTGTGCATGAACGGATGTGTCATAGGCAAATAGCTGTTTACCGATTTGAAAAGGAGTATTTACATCAGCCGATACCGTCCAAATTTTCATACGTGACGAGCCTTCGTTAAAGGCTTCTTCAGGCGCGCGCAGAGCATCTTTCATACCGGTGCCGCGTTTATATTTCAACTTAAAATCTGCCGTACTGTGGCCGATATATTCTTTGTGGGAAAGTTCTGCCAACCAACCTGCAGTTTTACGCCGTTGTACAGTTAGTTCGGCATCATCAATGTAACTTTTTGTTTCCCTCGTCCACAGTTTTACACCGAGATAGGTTTTGCGTTTGGCATCACGATACAACAAGCGGTTGAAGCCGAAATCAGTATTGTAACTTTTTCCGTTATAGTCATAGACTTCCGATAATCCGGAAACTGCTTGATGGTAACGGTAGCCGTTGTGATTGAATGCCCATGTCCATTTGCCGAAAGGGGCTGAATAATGTACGGCGTAATTGTTTGATCCGCCTTCTTTGCGATGGCCGTCAAAACTTTCCTCATCGGGTGTACCGCCAATTGAACGTCCATAATTTACATAGAACATATCACTCAGTCCCAAAGGATTGTCGGCAGAGAAAGTGATATTTCCTTGATATTTTCCTGTCGCCTTACTACCCGAATTATCCACACCCACACTTACACGGTAGGGCAGCAGACGTTGCCGCCATTGCACCACAACATCACTTTGGTTTGGTTCGCCCTCTACGGGAATGATTTGGAGATCGGCTTCCGCAGTCGGGAGACGTTTGAGATTTTCCAGTCCTTGTTCCAAATCACGCAGATTCAACAGATTGTTCGAGCGGGTGGGAAATTTGTTTTGGAATGCTGCAATACGTCCTGCATGGGTTTGATCATCGTTAGACCGATCAATTCGTATGGAGCGCAGATAGCCTGGCATCAGGGTTAATTGAAGCTTGCCACTATTCAAATCCTGTGGCGCAGCCAAGATACGGGTCGTGGTATATCCCCTGCCGATCAAAGCATTTTGTGCTAAAGACATGATTTGATTAATGTCGCCCGCATGCAGACACTTGCCGGGAACAAAATGTGTTTGGCGCAAGGCATGGTTGAGCGCAAACCGAAATTTAGCCGCTTCTTCACCCACCAATTCCACCTCAGAAATAGGAAAGCAGGGGCTTGCCTCATCCGAATTTGCACCGCCTACCTGTGTTGCCATCTTCTCTATGCCCGTATTGGTACCATCCAAACGAACATCTTGTTCTGGCTGCATCTGTTCACGCAGTTGCTTCTCACGCTGACGTTGGAGAATATCCTGTTGTTGTAAAACAGCTTCAGGTGTGGGTGCAGCTGATGTTGGGGTAGGGAAGGCAGCCATCAATGATAGGACTAACAGTGATAAGGGATGAAATACATTTTGGGAGGAAAAGAAAGGTTTCATAGGATTGGTCTAAGTAATGTAAACGGGCAATTATAGCAATGAACAAAAACAGACAAAAAGATAAAAAAAACGCCATAAATGAAAATTTAATCACATACTTATAGGATATGAAAAAGAGAAGGCGAAATCTGAAGCCGTCTGAAAACAACCATAGGCAAAACCCATTTGTTATCTTCAGGCGGCTTCTTATCAAATAGAGCTGGATTTCGCGGGAGAGCTATCCTCACCTACGGTACATCAAGCATATTGCTTCATTAGTTCATACACGAGAATCACCCCCCCCCCTCGTCTTCCAATCCTGTTGGGTAATAGCTTTCGAGTAGTGTTTCACCAAATATAAATTTTAGGAGCTAATCTACGTCAGCCCCTTGTTTTATAGTAAATTAAAAACGAAATAGAGCAAAGGCCAAGTTTGAAGCATTTGTTATACTTGGCAATCCTTACATCAGATAATTCCCATGCTAGAAAAAATCAATGATTGTTTATATCTTTTTTATTCCTATCTGCATTCCAAACATGTAGAAAACAAAAAGGATATATGATTGTAATTGCTTTCAAATACATTAAAAAAATATCTTTCCAGTATTCTAAATTAAAATAAACATCAATATCTTCACAATCTCCAGTAGTAATGATACATTTATAAACTAATAAAAATAAAATAGTTACTAGAAGTAAAAATATAATAGCAAGTAGTATAGCAAGAGCAGTTAATAAAAAAATCTTATTTGTTTGATTTAATAGGCTCATTTGTTTTTTCCTGTTCTTTTTTTCTGTTCTTTTTTCTTCTGTGCCTTTTCAATGGTATATCCATATAAGCTTGATGTGGTGCTTCCTGAGAAGGCATCCACTGCGACTTTAGCATTAGTTGGAATCTTACTCCCATAAATAGAATTGCTTATTTTAGTACCTGTAAATCCACCTAAAGTCCCCCCAACAAAAGCTTTTCCTGCATTAAGCCAAACATCTCCTGTACGGGGCGGGGTTTGTCCATCTTCATAAACCGTATGCTTCGCCAATTCACCCGAACCATAAACGGCACCTTGCGCCAATGAGTTTGTTAGTGTATTGGGCATTTTCGAAGCTAACTTGCCTGCTGTACCGCCCACGACAAAATTATATGTAAAATTGCCTGCGGTACGCTGCGAGTCATCAAAAGCCGCGTTCATTGACGCATTGGCCGCACCGTTAATGGTAAAAGCAACGGCTGTTTCGTTTTGTGTTACTTTCCTCAATGTATTCAGGTAACGGACTGCCTTTGCCCCTCGTATGACATGAACGGCCCCTCCCGTAATAATTGTCATTGAAACCTCATTGGAGACTCCAACTAAGAATTCAATGTATCTGCTTGCATCATCTTTGCAGCCCAAACATATCATAAAGTTGTTAATATCTTGCATCATCAAATCAACATCACCATTGTGGTGGGTAAGGCTGCTCTGTGCCAAACTCATGACGCTGGCAAGATAGTCATTTTGTTGCGGGGTAAAAATTGTTTCAAAGTTATTCCCCACAGCCCCATCGGCCGCCATTCCGCCCCGCACGGCATCGGCAGCTGAGTTCCCCGTAGCCGCCCCGGCGGCCGTACCCAGCATCCTTGTGATCGCCGAAACGGTTTCTTTTTCCTCCGCGCTCAGGCTGACGCCGTCATCTTTGCCGTACAACCATTTGCCGATGACGGGTGCGGCCGCTTCCGCCCCTCCCGATGCCAGCGCGCCGGCTAAAGCGTCGTTGCCGCCCGCTGCGGATACTGCCGCCCCGAGTACGCCGTGGGCGAGGATGTGGGCGGTTTCCTGCCTTGCCGTCAGCCTGCCGTCAGGGTTTTCCTGCGCCAGCCCTTTGAAGTATTGTCCGATTTGGTAGGATAGGGCGGGACTCGCAGTAGCAGCGGCTATGCCTGCCGCGCTGTCGGTCGGGGCGGACAAGCCCGCGCCTATCATGTTGAGCAGGACTTTTCCCCTCTGCCTTACTTTGAGGCCGTCTTCGTATTCTTTCCGGTCGATTTCCCCTTTGGCTAACTTTTCCTTCAGCCCGTCCAAGCTGCGTTCGATTTCGGCATTGAGGCCTTGCAGTGTTCCGCCGAACTCCTGCGTTACTTCCCTTTGCAGGTTGATCTCTTTGGCCACCGCGTCTTTGTCGAAGCTGTTTTTCAGACGGCCTGAGTGTTGATCCGCAGTTTCGGTGTCGATGCCGGTGTAGATACGCGCTTCGGTTTCTTTCGCAGTCCTGCCTGTTCGGGCAAGTTGTCCCGCTTCGTCAGTGATGTGTATGTTGCGGGTGTTGATGCCGCTGCGGGTGGTGCTGTTTTTGCTGTCTCCGTCGCTGCCGTAGCCGGCTGCCGAGCTGATCCTGTCTGCAGGCCTGCCTTGTTTGTCGGTAACCGTGCCGTCCCAGCCGCCGTTCAGATCCAAACGGCCGCCGATGCCGAAGCTTTTGCCTTCGTAGCGGCTGTGGTTTTGAATGTCGCTATGGGTGAGGGTGGCCGTCTGAAAGCGGTTTTTTCCTTTGTCTTCGGCACTCTTGCCGGAGGTGATGATGCCGCCCTTGAGGTCTGTGTTATCTCTGACTTTGATTTGATAGCCGTCTTCTCCGGCATAAATACCGCTTTGCTCGGTTACGGAGGCATGGTCTGCTTTGACTTTGCTTTGGCTGTAACTGCCGCTTGCACTGAATCCGTAACCGACGGTAACTTGGACATTGCCGTTTTGCTGTTTGCTCTGATAGGTTTCAGTATCTTGAACGCTTTCTATATGCAGGTTGCGCGTATCTGCCTGTACGCCTTTGCCGATAAGCTGCGCACCTTTGAGGGTGGTATCCCCGCCGCTTCGGATGGTGGTTTGTCCGGCCGTGCTGCCAATATGGGTGTGGCGGTGGGTAGTACTTTCCCCTTGTCCTTTACCTTTGCCGAGATTTCCTCCGGCGGTAATTCCAAGACTGATGCCGTCGCCTATTTGGACGGCTACGCCTGCATTCCAGCCGCTGCTTTTGTTTTTGCTTTGCTCGCTGCCGTCCTGTTTGGCAGATTGGAGGTTGATATGGTTATCGGCAATGAGGGTGGTACCTGCATGGCCGATGACATCGGAACCTGTAATATTGATATTGGACTGCTCCCCGCCTCCTGTGGCCGCAAGTGTGGTTTGCCCTTTGCTGATAATTTGACTTGCTGCCGCTTCGGTGTAACGGCTTTTTTGCTCGTTACGACTTTTCTGTTCGCCGTAGGTGATGGACACACTGATACCGGAGCTTTGATTGTTATTTTGACCTTGTCCCGCACTGCTGCTTGGAGCAAATTGTTGCATTTGTTGGGCTGCTTGATAACCCTGCCATGCAGCATTGGCTGCAGCCATGGCATTAACGCGTTTATTTTTACTTTTACCCACGTTTTGGGCTGCTTGTACGAAGTTTTGTGCAGCTTGGACAACCGGCACATTGAGGGCGACAGTGAGGCCTTTTTGTTCCTGGGTATGGACGTAGTCAGTGGCATACCGGTTGTTTGCGGACTC
>ERZ772807.1886-NODE-1886-length-11337-cov-4.640489_pt1 | contig 11337 bp, 9 predicted proteins | sample MGYA00511472_ERZ772807 | MGnify/ENA primary metagenome ERZ772807 (study PRJEB29015, sample SAMEA2737947) | human oral metagenome | biome: human oral; feature: human-associated habitat; material: dental | place: China | collected 2039 ...
TTCGAGTTTTAAGCCCCTCGTCTTGAAATTTTGCGCCTTTGAATTCTAAGCTTTGAAATTCCGCGCTCTTTGCACCGCTAGCTTTCGTTTTATTTGGCTCGGAGGCTTGCGCGCTTTTCGCATTATTAAATTCCGCATCTTTAAATTTCACGCTACCAAGCTCTCCCTGCGCGGCGCGATTAGGCGCTGTATCGATGCCGCTAAATTTAGTCGCGACAAGATCTGCGCTAAAACAGGCTACGCCGTTCCAGCTTGCGACGCAAAGTCCGTTAGCGCCCAGGCTAACGGCATTGATCCTGCCGTAATGAAACGAAATTCCGCGCAGCCCATCTGGGGCGGAATTTCTATTTAAAGATTGCCCGTTCGCGGTGGAATTTTCTCTTGGGGCGTAGCCGCCGTCCGCGCTGTTATCAGGGTCCTCGTCTAATCTTATTAGTTGATTCTTATCCACTACTGCGTAAATCGCGTCTTTTACGGCATAGATCGCATCTATTTGGGCTGTGCCGCTACGCCCCGTCTTAAGCGCGCGTAAAAACTTTAATCTGTCATTTAGCACCGCGATTTCGGCTCCACCCCAAGCTAGATAAATTTTGCCGTTTTTAAAATTTAAAGCCGTAATTTCGTTATCGCTGTATTTTTGCGCGAACTCCACATCCCATTTAGCAGTATCAAACATCCTAAGCTCGCCGCCACTGCCGCATAAAAGCAGTCGGTGCGAGCCTGCGTCGAATGCGCCCAAACGTAGCGTGGCGTTTAGATCAAAGCTGCCAGCTGCCGCCATCTGCGATAAACAAATCAAAAAGGCAATACAAAATTTTATAAAATTCATCTTAATCCGCTCTTTGTGAAATGATACTATCCCAAGGCTTAAAAATCGGTTTAAAGCTTGAGCTATAATGAAATTCTAAGTTTTCTTAAAAGTTACGAAATTCTACGATATAAAAATAGTTCTAAGTAAAATTTTATTTTTCGCATTTCGCTATATAAATTCCGCTTTAAAATTATAATTTCAGTAAATTTTTATTTTGACAGATTTTTACAATTCGTAACGCTCCTTTAATTTTGTTTAAATAAAAAGTTAGTATAATCGCCAAAGTTTGTTTTAAATTTTACTGAAGGAGAAACTATGGAGTTTCTGACAAGTTTGTCTGAAAGCACTCAATTCTTTTTGCAGCTCATTATAGTCTTGGGCTGTTTGTTTTATGGTGCTAAAAAAGGCGGTATGGCGCTGGGAATTCTAGGCGGTATAGGCTTAGTGATCTTAGTGTTTGGATTTAGATTAGAGCCGGGTAAGCCGGCAGTGGACGTTATTTTAACTATCCTCGCAGTCGTCGTAGCAAGTGCAACGCTACAGGCTACGGGAGGGCTTGATGTAATGCTTCAAATAGCGGAGAAATTGCTTCGTAAGCATCCGAAGATGGTTTGCATCATCGCTCCAACTGTTGCGTGGACGCTTACAATCTTATGCGGAACGGGACACACCGTCTATACGCTGCTTCCGATCATCTATGACGTAGCTATTAAAAACGGAATTCGCCCTGAGCGCCCGATGGCTGCTTCTACAATCTCCTCGCAGCTTGCTATCATCGCTAGCCCCGTTTCGGTTGCCGGCGTTTCGATGGTCGCGATCTTACTAGGTCAAGGCGTGCATATCGAGGGCTTTAGTACGTACTTGGATCTGCTAAAACTCACTATCCCTTCTACTTTCATCGGTATGCTTGCGATCGGAACGTGGTCGATTTTTAGAGGCAAAGATCTAGATAAAGATCCGGAATTTCAAGAAAAGATCAAAGACCCAGAGCAGAAAAAATATATCTACGGCGAAAGCACGACCTTGTTAGGTCAAAAGCTTCCTAGGATTAAGTGGATCTGCATGTGGATATTCTTAGCCACTATTGCGCTAGTTGCGGTTTTGGGTTACGAAAAAAGCTTACGCCCTGCGTGGACTAAAAATGTTCCGGGCAAATCCGTAGAGATCATCGTCGATAAAAAAACGGTCAAAAATATCACGATTAAAGATGGTCAGGTTATCTCCATGGTAGACGGTGGCAAGGTCGTCTCAAACGTCAAAGAGTCCAAAGCCAAAGATGCGACGAAATTTAATAGCGTCGAAATTTACGACAAAGATAAAAAGCTTACCCAAAGCATCGTCTCTCAAGACGGAAACGTCGTCATCACGACAGGCGATAAGAGCGAAAGCATCGCAAACGCAAGTATAGTCGTAAAAGATACTATGAAAAAGACCACAAATTTAAATATGGTCTTAACCATTCAAATTTTCATGCTCCTAGCGGCGTCCATCATGATGATCGCCTCCGGTATTAAAGCGGGCAATATCGCTAAAAACGAAATTTTTCATAGCGGTATGATAGCGCTCGTGGCGATCTATGGAATTTCATGGATGGCGGAGACTATGTTTACCGCTCATATCGAAATGCTTAAGGCATCCCTTGGCGAGGTCGTTAAGGCCTATCCATGGACGTATGTCATCGTTTCGCTTTTAATTAGTAAATTCCTTAACTCTCAAGCGGCGGCGGTTGCTACTTTCGTACCGCTAGCGGTTAGCATCGGTATTGATCCGGGCCTTATTATTGCATTTGCACCGGCTTGCTACGGATACTATATCCTACCTACCTATCCGAGCGATCTTGCGGCGATCCAGTTCGATCGCTCCGGCACTACGCACATCGGTAAATTCGTCATCAACCACAGCTTCATTTTCCCTGGGCTAATAGGCGTTCTTACTTCATGCGCGATGGGCTTTATCTTCGCTCATATTTACGGCTATTTATAATAGTTGCGCTCGCGGGCATACGGCTCGCGAGCTTTAAATTTCAAATCCCAGTGGCTTTATAAAATTTTATAAAACCTTGAAATTTTTAAATTCTAAAGCTTTCTAAATTCCGTTCATAACCCGCGCGAGGCTAAATCGTTTTAAATAAAATTTACGTTATAATCCCGCCAAATTCCACACAGGAGGCAGATATGCAAATCCCTATCGCATACGGCAAAGATGATCATCTAAGCTTAGAGATAAACGAGAAAAATTTGCTCGGCGTTTTCGATCCAAACCCCGTGGCTAAATTTGACGAAACGGCGCTCATCGCAAAGGCTCTGGCAAATCCAATAAATCAAAAAAGCTTTGACGAGTTTATAGCAGGCGATGAAAAGATCGTCATCATCGTAAACGACGGCACTAGACCTACGCCGACGGCAAAAATTTTAAAGCAAATTTACCCGAAAATCCGCGAGAAAAATAAAATTTTCATCATCGCCACCGGCTGCCACAGAGAAGGCACGCTCGATGAGTACGAGATGATCTTTGGCAAAGAAATTTACGCGGAGATCAGAGCCAAAAACGAAGTTCACGATCACGACTCCAAGCACGACGAGATGGTTTTTTTAGGCGAGAGCAAAAACGGCACGCAGATGTATCTAAACAAAGTCGTAGCAGAGGCTAAAAAGGTGATCGTCATCGGCTCGGTCGAGCCGCACTATTTCGCGGGCTACACGGGCGGCAGAAAGGCCTTTTTACCGGGCACCGCGTCGTATGAGAGCATCACGCAAAACCACAAACTAGCTCTTAGCTCCGACGCACAAGCTCTGCGACTAGAGGGCAACCCCGTGCACGAGGATATGATCGACGCGATGAAAGTGCTAGCGCACATCGACGTTTTTTCGATCCAGACGGTGCTTGATAGCGAGCACGGCGTGTATTACGCGAGCGCGGGCGACCTCAACGACAGCTTTTACGACTGCGTGAAAAAGGCCGACAAGGTATTTTGCGTAAATATCCCGCGCAAGGCAGATATCGTGATCTCGGTTGCGCCATATCCGATGGACGTCGATCTCTATCAGGCGCAAAAAGCCCTAGATAACGGCAAACTAGCGCTTGCTCAGGACGGAATTTTAATAATGGTCGCAAAGTGCCGCACCGGCATCGGGCCAAAGCCGTTTTTTGATCTGATGGCCTCCGCCGATACGCCTAAAAAGGTGCTCGAAAAGATAAGCGCGGGCTTTAAGCTCGGCTATCACAAGGCCGCTAAGATGGCCGAAATCTCGCTCTGGGCGCAGACCTGGGCGGTGAGCGATCTAAGTGACGATGAGATGCGCGCCGTGCATCTAAAGCCATACCACGACATCCAAAAGGCCGTGGACGACGCGCTCGCGCAAAAGGGCGCGGACGCTAAAATCATCATCCTGCCGTTTGGCTCGATGACGGTGCCTAAGGCGTAAGTTTGGCTAAAATTTTATATTACGACGCTAGCGCGGGTATCAGCGGCGATATGAACTTGGCCGCTCTTGTCGGGCTCGGCGTGGATTTTGACTATCTTTGCGCCGAGCTTGAGAAATTAAATTTGGCCGGCGAATTTCGTCTGGAGCGTAAAAACGTGCTAAAAAACGGCATCGCCGCGACAAAAATCGACGTAGTGCCGCTAAAATCGCAGCCTCACGCCAGAAGCTACGCCGATATCAGGCAAATTTTAGAAAGTTTAAATTTAAGCCAGAGCTGCAAACAAAGAGCGGGCGCGATATTTCGCACGATCGCGCAGGCCGAGGCCAAAGTGCACGGTACGGACGTAGAGCAGGTGCATTTTCACGAGGTCGGCGCGGTCGATAGCATCGCGGACGTCGCGGGCGCGGCGATCTGCTTTGAGTATCTTTTTGAAAAACTCGGCGTCTCGCGCGTGCTAAGCTCCAAAATCGAGCTTGGCGGCGGCGTAGCGATCTGCGATCACGGCGCGCTTAGCGTGCCTGCGCCCGCCGTTTGCGAAATTTTAAAAGGCGTGCCCGTAAACCTAGGACGCGCAAATTTCGAGATGACTACGCCCACGGGCGCGGCGATTTTAAAGGCCTGCGCAGACGAATTCAGAGACAGCGCGAGCTTTAGGATAGAAAAGATCGGCTACGGCGCGGGCGGCAAAGACGGCGCGGGCTTTGCAAACGTGCTTCGCGCGATGATTTGCGAGGCGGATGAAAATTTGAACGATGAAAGCGGCGAGCGAAATTTAAGCGAAAAAACCGGCTACGGCGAGGTTTGCAAGCAAATTTTAATCTCCACCAACATCGACGATATGGACGCCGAGAGCTTGGCGCTTGCGTGCGAAATTTTGCGCGAAAACGGCGCGCTGGACGTATTTAGCCGCTCTATTTTTATGAAAAAGGGGCGCATGGGTTTTGAGCTAAACGCGCTGTGCCGCAAGCAGGACGCGCAAAATTTAAAGGATCTGATATTTACGCACACGACGGCGATCGGCGTTCGCGAGGTAGAGGTTGTTAAAACCGAGCTAAAGCGCGAATTTGCGCGGGTGCAGACGAAATTCGGCGAGATAGGGCTTAAAATTTCAGGCACCTGCCAAACGCAAAAAGCAAAGCCCGAATTCGAGGACTGCAAGGCCGCGGCGCTCGCGCACGGCACGACGATCGAGCGGGTGCGAAAAGAGGCGCTGAAAATCTATGACGAAACTAGAAAAACTAAAGGCTGATCTGCGCAGGCTTGGCGAACTCGCGGTCGCATTTAGCGGCGGCGCGGACAGCTCGCTGTTGCTGCGCGCAGCGCACGACGCTCTGGGCGAGCGCACGATCGGCATAACGATCAGATCGCCCTACATGTCCTCGCGCGAGATCGCCGAAGCCGTGGAATTTGCCCGCATCTACGGCATCAGGCACGAAATTTTAGAGCTAGGCGTCGCGGAGGAGATCAAAGATAACCCCGAAAACCGCTGCTATCTGTGCAAAAAAGCGGTCTTTTCGCGCCTGATAGAGCGCGCCCGCGAGCTTGGCTTTAGCCGCGTCGCAGACGGCACGAACCGAGACGATCTGGGCGAACACCGCCCCGGGCTCAAAGCAAAAGAGGAGCTAGGCGTGCTCTCGCCGCTGATAAATTTAACCAAATCAGAAATCCGCGAGCTCTCGCGCGAGTTAAATTTACCCACTGCCGAAAAGCCCGGCTACGCGTGCTTGCTAACGCGTCTGCCGCACGGGCGCGAGATCGATGAGAGCGAGCTAAATTTGATCGAAGCGGCGGAAAATCTGCTCATCGCAAGCGGCTACGCAAATGTCCGCGCGCGGTGCGACCGCAAAAATATAAAGCTACAAATGCCCTTTTCCAGCATGCGGGATTTCCTAAACGACGCGAAATTTAAAAGCATCGTTAGGCAGCTCGTGAGGCTTGGCGCGGCGGAGGTGACGCTCGATCTAAAGGGGCTTAGAGAGGATGTTTTGCATGAGAGAGGATGAAATTTTAGAGCTTTTCGCTGGGATAAAAAGCGGCCGCGTGAGCGAGCAAGAGGCGCTAAAATACCTAAAAAACTACCCCTACGAGGACGTGGGCTGCGCCAAGATCGACACTCAGCGCGCCCTGCGAAACGGCGCGGGCGAGGTGATCTACGGCGAGGGCAAGACGGATGATGAAATTTTGCGTATCGCGAGTGCGATCGGCGCGAGGCGGCAAAACATCCTGATCACGCGCACGAACGAACGGGTTTTTAAGCGGGTGCGCGAGACGCTGCCGCAGGCGGAGTTTAATGCTCGCGGTCGCATCATCAGCGTCAAATTTAGCAAGCCCGCGCTCACGCAAAGCTACATCGCGATAGTCTCCGCCGGCACCGCCGACGGCGCGGTCGTGGAGGAGGCGTACGAGACGGCGCGATTTCTAGGCAACGACGCGCGTAAATTTAGCGACGCAGGCGTGGCGGGACTGCATAGGCTGATCGCAAATTTAGAGCAGATACGCGGCGCAAAGGTCGTCATCGCGGTAGCGGGCATGGAGGGCGCGCTAGCTAGCGTGCTCGCAGGCCTCGTGAGCGTGCCGGTGATCGCGGTGCCCACCAGCGTGGGATACGGCGCGAGCTTTGGCGGACTGGCGGCGCTGCTAGCGATGCTAAACAGCTGCGCAAACGGCGTGAGCGTCGTAAATATCGACAACGGATTCGGCGCCGCGTACAACGCGAGCCTGATAAATCATCTATAAATTTACGCCCGCCGCGCTGGTCAAATTTAACGGCTAAATTTGAGCGCGAGAGCTAAATTTGAAGGCTAAATTTAAAAGGAAAGCGTTGCTAGAGGAAAATTTAAGCGAGCAAAAACCCAACGAGCCGAAGGACGTAGAAAAATGCGGGCAAAAGCTGCGAACAAATCAAGGCGCGCGGACGAGGCTAGCGTTTTTAGCCGTGGCTGGCGTGATTTTGGCGGTTGAAATTTACATCGCGATCTGCGTAAAGGGCGGCTTTGTGCGCCACTACGCGGGCGACGTTTTGGCCGTCATCTTGCTTTACACTTTGGCGCGGGCTGCTTTTAGCGAGCTGCCTTTAAATTTACCGCTTAAAATTTTCGCGCTCGCAGCGGCTTTGGAGCTCGCGCAGTATTTTGGAGCCGTGCAAATTTTGGGCATAGAAAATAAAATTTTAAAAGTAATGATCGGCGGGACGTTTGATTTTGCCGACCTGCTCTGCTACGCTGCGGGCTGCGTTTTAGCGGGCGCGTATGAAAAATTTGAAAAAAGGAGAAGCGATGGATAAACAAAAAGCCGTGCAAAAGATGACCGAGGTCATGGCGAAATTCGTCGGCTACACGGGCAAGGTGCTACCCGACGACGTGACGGCGAAGCTGCGGGAGCTTAGCGAGCGCGAGACGCAGCCGCTAGCGAGAGAAATCTACAAAACGATGTTTGAAAACCAGCGCCTAGCAAAGCAGCTAGACCGTCCGTCCTGTCAGGATACGGGCGTGATTCAGTTTTTCGTGCGCTGCGGCGCGAATTTCCCGCTCATCGGTGAGCTTGAGGAGCTGCTGCGAGAGGCCGTACTGCGAGCGACGCGCGAGGCTCCGCTGCGTCACAACAGCGTCGAGACCTTTGACGAGTACAACACCGGCAAAAACGTCGGCAAGGGCACGCCGAGCGTATTTTGGGAGATCGTGCCGCAAAGCAGCGAGTGCGAGATACACACCTATATGGCCGGCGGTGGCTGTAGTCTGCCCGGCAAGGCGACCGTGCTGATGCCTGGCATGGGCTACGAGGGGGTCGTGAAATTCGTCATGGACATAATGACCAGCTACGGCATAAACGCCTGTCCGCCGCTGCTAGCCGGCGTGGGCGTTGGCACCTCGATCGACGTGGCGTCCCTGCTATCTAAAAAAGCGCTGATGAGGCCGCTAGGCTCGCGTAATCCAAACGACCGCGCGGCTCTAACCGAAAAACTACTCGAAGAGGGCATCAATAAAATCGGCCTGGGCCCGCAAGGCATGAGCGGCGCGAGCTCGGTGATGGGCGTGCATATCGAAAACTGCGCCCGCCACCCAAGCGTCATCGCCGTCGCCGTAAACGTGGGCTGCTGGTCGCACCGCAAAGGCCATATCGTCTGGGACGAGCAGCTAAGCTTTGCCGTAAAATCGCACAAGGAGTTCGCGCTATGAGTAAGAAAATTTTAACCACGCCGATCGCGCCCGAGGATCTAGCGGATATCAAGATCGGTGACGTGATCTACCTCACCGGTCACATCGTCACCTGCCGCGACGTGCCGCACAGACGCGTCGTAGAGGAGGGCCGCGAGCTACCGCTAGATATCAGGGGCGGCGCGATCTTGCACGCGGGGCCGATCATCAGAAAAACGGACGATAAAAACTTTGAGATGGTCTCTGTGGGGCCTACTACGAGTATGAGGATGGAGAAATTCGAGCGCGAGTTTATCGCTAAAACGGGCGTGCGCCTGATAGTGGGCAAAGGCGGCATGGGCGAGGGCACGATGAGCGGCTGCAAGGAGTTTGGCGCGATACACTGCGTATTTCCGGCTGGCTGCGCGGTGGTTGCCGCGACGCAGGTCGAGGAGATCGAGAGTGCCGACTGGACGGAGCTTGGGATGCCCGAGACGCTGTGGAAGTGCCGTGTGAAGGAGTTTGGCCCGCTAATCGTCTCGATCGACGCGCACGGAAATAATCTTTTTGAGCAGAACAAGGTCAAATTCAACGAGAAAAAGGACGCGGCTTTGGCTGAAATTTTACCGCAGGTCGGATTTATAAAGTAGCTAAAATTTAGAGGCTCGCGCTTTAAATTTTACGCCTTAAATTCTTGCACTCTGTCGCTAAATTTTAAAATTTAACGCTGCAGTAAGGATTAAATTTTTGAGACACTTAGGTATAAAGTCTTTAAATTTATGAGAGTTCTAGTAAAATTTTAAAACGATAAAGGATCAATATGAGTACCGCCAAAGAAAATATCGAACAAAGATTAACGGAAATATTGCAGCGAGACAATGCCGCCTGCGTCGTTTTAGACGGTGAATGGGGCGTAGGAAAAACAACTTTTTGGAAAAATTTTTCTAATGAAAAATTTAAGGAAAATTCTGTTTATGTATCTTTATTTGGCAAGGAAAGCATCCAGGAAATCAAACAAGAGATAGGAATACAAATTTATAAAAGAAATAAATATATTTCGGAATTTTCAGAAAAGGCGAAAAATTTAAGGTTTGATAAAGTAATCGATGAAGTAACACCTAAACTAGGTTCAGCGTTAATAGGCTGCATATCGTTTTTTAAAAAAGAAAATTTTAAAGATGTTATAATTTGTTTCGATGATTTTGAAAGAATATCTGATAAGATAAATTTAAAAGATGTTTTAGGGACAATTTCCGAATATAAAGAGCAGCAAAATTGTCATATAGTTATGATTTTAAATTGTTCAAAGATGACGGCTCCTGCTAAAGAAACACAAAAAGAAGATAAGAAAAATTTAGAAGATAAAGAGCTCAAAAATACTAGCCAAATAAAAGAGGATAAAACAGAACTAGAAATAATTTTATCGGAATACAAAGATAAAATTATGGACTACGAATTTTATTATGATCCGACTCCGCAGGAATCTTTTAATATCGTATCAAGCGAGCTAGAGGAAGTTTACCGAGATGCGGCATTACAGTATTTTGAAAAGCACGCCATAAATAATATTAGAGTGATGAGGCGAGCGATAAATGCGCTGAATGATTATAAACAACATCTAGAAGATAAACTGCAAAAATATCAACCTATAAAAGACAACGCTATAACTTATATACTAGGAATATCAATCATAAATGCAATGAATTCTTCCGCCGAGATTAAGCGATTGCTCGGTAAATTAGACTACTTTGATAATTTAACGGATGTATATGATTTATTCAAAAACAGAAAAAATATAAGCGACTCAGAATATGTGCTTGTATTTTCAGATGATACAGATTATTACCAGCTGGGTATGAACATATTATCATATACTAAAGAATCAATTATAGACGCTAAAGAATTTAATGAAATCGCAAGAAATATAATTACTAGGGAGTATAACAGTGAAAATAAGCAATATAAAGAAATCAAAAAGGAAATTTTGGATGAGTATTTTAAAGGCGCGTTAGATTTACAATATGATAATAGACTTTTTATAAAGAGTTTCTTTGCCTATTTAGAAACAAATAAAGAGAATATAATAGATATAGTTGGGGTTAGCCCTTTTCTTTTATACATAGAAACGCTAGGAAAATTTGATGAAGAAAATAAACAAAAATACCATGAATTTGCAACCCGAATTTTACTAAAATATATAAGAGACACTTTAGAAAACAATCAAAATCAAAATTTAGATATCATTATTTCAGAAGAGATGATAAATTTTGATGAGCGTGTCAAGGAACTACACAATAACCTTATAACACAAAATGAAATATATAAGATATCATCTGCAGAGAGGATAATAGAAAATATTTTTAACACTAGAGTTCCGATCCAAAAAGAATTATCCTCAAAAATAACGGAAGAAATTTTAGAAAAATGTTGTTATGAAAATTTGGAATTTCTTCGTAGCGCAATAGGATTTTTGCAAAGAGATATTTCTAGACTTCCGGACAACAAAGAACTAAAAGATAAAATTTTAAAAGTATTTGAAAAGATATCAAAAAACGGCGACGAAAACCAAAAACTAAAGATGAAATTTATACTTGAAAATTTAGAGAAAAAAGCTCATTTAGAATAAGCCTTTAAATTCTTATTTCAACTCGCCCCCAATCTTTTGCCGTGTTTAGCGAGGTTTTAAGCGGGACGAAGGCTTGTAAAATTTCTTGCGTCATTTTGTGCCATCTTTAGTTTTTTGCTCGCTCTATTTTTTCTCCGCGAATTTCACGCTTACGTAGAGGTAGCTTGCAAGCCCTAGCGCGCCCAGTATCGCGCCCGCCTCGCCTATGTGTTCAAGCCCGAATCTCGTTGCGATCTGATGTCCCAAAAGAGCTCCGCCGCCGATGCCTACGTTATAAATCGCCGAGTAGATCGATATCGCGACGTCGGTAGCGTCGGGAGCTAGCGCCAAAACCCTAATCT
>ERZ772807.1891-NODE-1891-length-11318-cov-32.086567_pt1 | contig 11318 bp, 9 predicted proteins | sample MGYA00511472_ERZ772807 | MGnify/ENA primary metagenome ERZ772807 (study PRJEB29015, sample SAMEA2737947) | human oral metagenome | biome: human oral; feature: human-associated habitat; material: dental | place: China | collected 2039 ...
GAGCCGCAAATTTGGATGGCAACCGCCGGCGGCGATATGTGGGGCGGTGCTGAAGTGTGGGTATCCACCGACGGCGACAGCTACACGCGCGTCGGCGCAGTCAATCACAAAGCGCGTTTCGGCTCTCTGACTGCTGCTTTGCCGAATGGTGCGGTTTTCGACCGTACCAACACCCTGAGCGTTGAAATATCCGCAGGTCAAATGACAGGCAGTACGGAGCAGGACAGCCGCGATTTGCTGACGCTGTGCTACGTTGACGGCGAGTTTTTGGCATACGCCAATGCCGAACTGAAAGGCGTGGGGCGTTACACATTGGGCAATTTGACACGCGGTGCGTATGGATCCGCTATTGACAGCCACGCGGCGGGCAGTAAGTTCGCGCGTGTTGACGAAGCATTGTTCAAATATACCGTCCCGCGTAACTGGATTGGTCGGACTGTTTGGGTCAAACTGGTTTCGTACAACGTTTTCAGCGGTGGCATACAAGACTTGGCGTCCGTCCCTGCGTACTCTTACACCATCAAGGGCGCGCCGCTGGGGCAAATCCAAAATTTACGCCTGACATCATCTTGGGCATACGGTAAAGAAGCCGTCATCGCTTGGGATAAGCTGGACGGCGCGGATACCTACGACGTGGAAATCTACGCAGGCAACAGCCAACGCCGTTTGCGTTCAGTCAGCGGCATTGTTGACAACAGCTACACCTACACTCAAGCGGACATGAAAGCCGACGGCGGTCAGGTGCGTGATGTTGTGTTCAAAGTTCGCGGTCGAGCCGTTACTGGGAAGACGGGCAATTGGGCGCAAATCGCGGCGCAAAATCCGCAATTGCAGGCATTGCAAGGCATTTCCGTCGATAGCGGTTTGAAGCAGGCGTTTTTTACCTGTCAAAAACCTGCCGAAGAGGATTTCGCGGGCATTATCGTTTGGGTGTCTGAAAATGCAGCCGTACCAACCATCGACGCAAACAAAGTCTATGACGGAGCGGAAACGTTTGTAACCATCGCCAAATGCAACGGCAATCCGCTGGAGAAAGGAAAGACCTATCATCTACGCGCGGCAGGCTATGACAGCTTTGGCAAAGACGCCTTGAAAATCAGCAATAGTGTGTCTTTCACCGTTTACGACGTGTCAACGACAGACCTATCAGAAAGCAATCTGAATAAGGCTTTGCGTGACAAACTTGCCCTGATAGACGGCAACGGTGCAGGAAGTGTAAACGCCCGAATCGCAGCCGAAGCACAAGCGCGGGCTGCTGTTGCGAGAGCAGCGGAAGACGCGAAAGCCGCAGCGAAGAAAGCCGCAGACGACCTGACTGCAAAAGCCGGCGAACTTGGAAACAAGATAACGGCTGTCGAGCGAGTGAATAACGAGCAGGCGCAACAAATCAGGACGGTTACGGCAGCACAAGGCACGACCGCCGCAGGCTTGGAGGCTGAAAAGAAAGCACGGGCAGACGGCGACAGGGCAGAAGCCGCGGCGCGTGAAACGTTGGCGGGTCGTGTATCTGCGGCTGAGGGCAACATCACGCGCGAAACACAAGCGCGGGTCACAGCCATCAACGCCCAAACCGCCGCAACTGAAGCTCTGAAAACACGGGTCGGCAATACTGAAAGCAGTATCACAGCATTGCGCGAAACCGTTAATCAGAAAGACAGTGCGAGGTCGTCTGAAATCCAAACGCTGACCGCGAAGATTGACGGTGTTTCTGTTGGCGGGCGCAACTACGCCCTATCGACAGGAACGCCCGGCAAAGTGCTGACAGTGAGCGGGAATAATCAGACTAAAAACGTCACAATCGACGTTTCGTCTGCTTTGGAACTGAAGCAAGGCGATAATCTGATTATCTCGTGCGACATCGAACTGACAAACGCCACATCGCCATACGGCAAGCCATACCCACGAATCGGCGCGGAATTTTCCGTAACCTATGCTGACAACTCTATCGGGTATTTTGCCGCGTGGTACGACGAAGCCGTCAGCGGTACGACCAAAACGCTGAAGCAGCGTATTGTCGCTAAACACACGGTCGCCAAAGAGGTTAAGGCACTGCGGAACATCATCGTTCAGGCACGGTATCAGACATCGGAATCCATCAAGGTTTCCAATGTGAAACTGGAGCGCGGAACGGTAGCGACTGATTGGACGCCCGCCCCTGAAGACAACGACGGTTTGCAGGAAGTTCGCAGCACAGTTCAGGTAGTTCAGACGACCTTAACTAAAGCAACGGGCGACATCAAATCGCTTAGCGAACGTGTCACGACAGTCCAGTCAACGGCTGACGGCAACAAAGCGACGGTGCAAGCCCATTCACGCAGTATCAACGGCTTGGAAGCGCAATACACGGTCAAGGTTGACGTTAACGGCAAGGTGGCAGGCTACGGCTTGGCAACCACGCCGAAAAACGGCACGCCTGAAAGCAAGTTTATTGTGAATGCCGACCGCTTCGGCGTCGGTGCGACGGGCAAAGCTGACGTTTTTCCATTCACGGTTGATACGCGTCAAAACCGTGTCGGCGTGAATGGCGAACTGGTGGTAAACGGTAAGGCGATTGTCGATAGATTGAACGCTGGGGATATCCACGGCGACAAAATCACGGCAAACACGCTGAACGCAAACCGCCTGACCGCTGGAAGCGTTACTGCGCGAGAAATTGGGGCAAACTCCGTTACCGCCGACAAGATGAAAGTTGCGAATTTATCCGCCATCTCAGCCGACATGGGGTCAATTCGTGCCGGTAACATGAATATCGGCAACGGTCGATTTATCGTAGATAACAGCGGGCAAGTGTCGATGTCTGCAACTACCGGTAATGTCGGGATGAAAATCTCGAATGACCGGATTGATGTGTACGATGAGCAGGGTGTGCTTCGCGTTCGTTTGGGTAAACTGAATTGAGGTTGATTTATGGCTGAATATGGCTTGCGAGTGAACGGTGCGCCGCCGACCGACGGGCTGGCAATGTTGGTTGATGTGGTGCAGACGCCTGTTAATATCGATGCGCCGGAAGGCCGTTATTTGTTCCCCGAAATGACCGATAAGCAGAAAGAACGTTTTTACCACTACTTTTCCGCTGTGGATAGCGCGGTTATGTACGGTAAAACCGCCTTGCAGACTGGCGGCGCGGGGAAGGTTGCTGTTGTCAGCTTGTTGCCTATTTTTACACAAGACGAAATAGATAAAGTTAAAAAGGAAGGAGGACACATAAACAGCTTGAAAGACCGTTTAGATGAATTATTAAGAGAGCACAAGATAATAGGGTTTTCTTGGAAAACAATAGAGGTAAATTACTTCAATGCTCGTAATTCTTGTCAGGCTGTTATGGTTTGGCGGGGGGTAAAATAGTGTCGGATTACGGTTTATTTTCTGACGAATTGCCTTTGTTTTTGGGGCAGGAAAAGCTTATGATTTTTGAGCGCAAGATTGCCCTCAAAGATATTAAAGAAGAGTGGTGGAATAAAAACGGTGGTGCAGCACGGAATTATAAGCGCGTCCTGCTTGGCACAAGCAGCAACACTTACGCAGTATTTGCCGACTATAAGTCCAATCACGATTTTTTCTCCCTATGGAGTGGTGGCGGTTTTAGCCTTTCAGGGTCGGGTTTGCCAAATATTTCAGACAGTGTATTTATGGCAGGGAAGACAGATAATTCCCTGCTACTGGATAATGGAAACTGGTATTTACTCGCCTTCAGTCCTCGTGATGCAGCACAGTATCCCGAAGCTTTAGATACCGATTTTTATATTTATCGGACTGTTGATACGGCGGCAGCAACGGATTTATACGGCCTTAACGTCTACCGGCCTGATGGTTCACTTGCTTATCACAGTGGTTGGGATATTGTCCGCGCCCGTCATGTTTACCACAATATCCAAAGAGTAACCGCGAAAGGGTTGAAGGGTAATGGTGTTGCTTTATGGCGGAGGGCAACGACTCCTACTTCATCTCCAGTTAGCATTGTAGATATGCAAGCGGAGGGGCGACGTACGGCGGTCGGTAGTAATAAATTAGTCAGTATCGGTCACGTCCTTCATGCGGAAAATTACTGGGATAGACCTCAAAATGAATTTGTACGGTTTGCACCTTATTTGAAAGACGGATTACTCGGTTATGCGGTGGCATTTGCATCTTGCGGATTTACCCCTCCTGAATACGCGCAACAACTCGCAGCGTTGATGTGGTATCCAACAGGAAACCCTATTATCGTAATCGATAAACCCAATATTTAAGACCATCTGAAAAGACGGTTGTTTCTACCCGCATTTGCGGTTTTTTAATGCCTATTGAAAGGAAAAATCATGGCAACGCAAGTTATCGCAATTAACCACGAAATCGAAGACGAAAGCACAGGGGCGGTCGCAAGATGCCATGTGATTGAGTATGTCAGTATTGACTACAAATACGGCAATGTGACAGCAACCCTGAACGGCTATGTATCCCAAAAGGCGCATGAAACAGGTCGAAATCCGCTTTGCTCTCACACCGTCACCGTTGAGGCACTGCCCGATGGCGAAGAAGTGTCCCGCGCTTGGCTTTATCAGAAAGTAGTCGAGCAAGGGAACGAGCAAAGCGTCTTCGCAGGCGCGGAACTGGTTGAAGCCTAATCTAAATTTGAAACCACGCCCGTGAATCATCACGGGCTTTTTTATGGGCGGTCGTATGAGCGATTTAGAAGCAAAAATCAAGATAACCGTCGAGAACGGCACGGCTGCGGGTTTTAATCAGGCAGCAAGCGCGGCGTCGAATGCTTCCAAGCAGATTGAAAACGCTATCGGGCAGGTGCGATCAGAATTGACGCGCAGCTTTTCCGAAATGCAGAAATCGATGGAAAAGGCGTTCGACATTGATATGTCTGATTTTGTCGGAGGCGTCAGCGACGGCAAGGAAAAGGTCAGTGAACTGAACGCTGAACTTTCCAAGACAGGCGATAAGGCAGAAGAGGCGGCAGGCGGACTGGGGAAAATCGGAACGGTTTTAGCCGGCTTCGCAACGCTGTCATTTGCAAAATCCCTGCTTGATACTGCTGATGCCATGCAGTCGATAAACAGCCAAGTCCGACAAGTCACGTCGTCTGAAACGGAGTATTTAGCCGTACAGCGTCAGCTTTTGGAGGTGGCGAACAATACCCGCGCATCACTTGAATCAACGTCAAGCCTGTATGTATCTACAAGCCGCGCCTTGAAAGACTACGGCTACACGCAACAGGAAATCTTGCAGTTTACCGAAGCGACGAACAACGCCATGACTATTGGCGGCGTTCAGGCGGAGCAGCAAGCCGCCGCGCTTTTGCAGTTATCACAGGCGTTGGGCAGCGGTGTGTTGCAAGGCGATGAATTTAAATCCATTGCTGAAGCCGCCCCTATCCTGCTCGATACCATTGCGGAATATATGGGCAAATCCCGCGCGGAAATCAAAAAGCTGGGCAGCGAGGGCGAACTGACGGCGGATGTGCTGTTTAAAGCCATATCGGGCGCATCGGAAAAATTCGGCGAGCAGGCGGCAAAAATGCCCATGACGATGGGTCAGGCTTTGACGGTTTTTCAAAACAACTGGCAAAGCATGATTTCTCGGTTGCTGAATGACAGCGGCGCAATGTCAGGCATCGCGTCAATCATCAAACTTATTGCGGATAACCTTAACTTGGTTGTCCCCATCATGGCGGGCTTTGCGGTTGCTGTTACCGCTGCGACGGCGCAGGTCATCGGCTTAAATGTCGCCATGCTTGCAAACCCATTCGGATTGATTGCGGTCGCCATCGGCGCGGTCATCGGATTGATTGCCCAATTTGGCGACCAAATCGACATTTTCGGCGGTGGCTGGTCGAATCTGCTTGATGTGATTCAGGCGGTTTGGCAGTCAATCACGGAAACCATCGGCGCGGCGATTGAAGAGATTAAGGCTTGGTTTGGCGGTGTGACGGACTGGCTGAATGAAAATGTCGGCGGCTGGTCGGCATTGTTTAGCCGTGTTATGTCGGCGATTGCAACGATTGTCGGCGCATATGTCAACGCCTATATCAACACGTTCGCAACAGGCTGGATGCTGATTAAAGAAGCCGCCAACAATATGCCGCAGTTTTTCGCCAATCTCGGTAAGTTAATCGGCAACGCTTTTCTGTCTGCGATTGAGTGGATGATAAACAAAGCAATCGGCATGATTAACGGCATGATTGACTATGCCAACGCAGCCGCGTCAATGGTCGGCGGTTCGGGCATTAAAAAGCTGGATAACGTCGACCTCAAAAGGATGGACGACGGCGGGCTTGGCGATCGTATTGCCAAAAGCATGTCGAAAGACCGCGTCGGAAATGCAGTTGACAACATCAAAGCCCGCGCTGCTCTGATTCACGAGCAAAAAGCCATGCGCGGCGGTGGCGGTGGCGGAGGTAGCATACCAAAATCACACGTTCCGTCTGGCGGTGGTGGAGGTGGTGGAGGTGGCGGCGGGAGCGGTCGCAAAGGCGGCGGGCGTAAGGGCAGAAGCGGCGGCGGTCATGCCGGCACAGCCAAAGACCCCATGCAGGCATGGGAAGAAGAAATCAAAGCCCAAAAGCTGGCACACCGTGAAATGCAACGCGATACGCTGAATCATCAAGAATGGGATTTGGCGCGGGAAGCCGCTTACTGGCGCGCGAAACTGGCAACGGTTGACGCGGGCAGTAAAACAGGCTTGAAACTGCGTGAAAAAATCCTGACCCTTGAGGACCAATTATCCAAGCAATCGACCGAAGCTAAAATCAATCAGGTGGCGGCATGGGAGAAGCTGGATAAGCACAAGCTGGATATGGAAAAGGACGCGGCAGACCAAGCTCTAGCCGCTGGGCGTATTTCGCAACTCGAACGCCTAGACTTGGAAATCGAGTTTGAAAACCGCCGTTACCAAATTGCCTATGACGCATTGCAAGAACGGATCGCACTTGCCGAACAAGACCCGACATACAGCCAATCAGCCATAGACAAGCTGAAACAGCAAATGGCGGAACTTGGGCAAGGTCATGAACGCGAGCAAACCAAGAATCAGGGTAAGCGCGAAAACCAACGCCGGAAAGACGCGCCCAACGTTATGGAAATGCTGCAAGACGGCGGGAAGAACGTTTGGGAAGAAGCACAGCAACAGATGGGGCAGGCTTTTTCCGCCATGCTGTCACGAACGCAGAATTTCCGTCAGGCGATGAACGGCTTTTTCAAGAGTATGGGGCAAACCTTTATTCAAGAAATGGTTACCAAACCGCTTGCAGGCATGATGCAGCGCATGGTTCAGGAATCATCCATTTACAAGATGATTTTCGGAACTAAGGAATCGCTGGAAACGGCGGCAGCGTCTAAGACTGTGGCAACCAAGACGACAGAAACGACGGCGGTCGTTGGCAAAAATGCCGTTCAAGCAGCGTCAGGGGCTGCATCTTCACAAGCTGGTATTCCGTATGTCGGTCCTATTCTTGCCGTCGCAGCAATGGCGGCAATGATGGCGGCTGTAATGGGATTGATGGGCGGCGGCGGTTCTTCAACGACCACGACCACGACGCGGATTCCGTCGGCAGCAGGCGGCTGGGATATTCCCGCCGGCATCAACCCGCTGACCCAACTGCACGAAAACGAGATGGTCCTACCTGCGGAACACGCGCAGACAATCCGTGAAATGGCGGGGCAGTCAGGTGGCGACAACAGCACGATTATTATCAACACAACGGGCGGAGATTTTGTCCATAAAAAGGACATTGCGAAGCTGTTGAAACAGATGAATCGTGATTTTAAATTGGTGTAAGTGGTTAGGTCGTCTGAAAGGGCGACCTTTTTTCTATGGAGGTTTTTAAATGAGCAAGTCTATTCAATGGCTTAAATATGCCTTTGAACTTCGATTTCTTCCCGTTCGCTTTCAGCGTTGGCTGTTCAGCACGGGGACGCGGGCGGTTGAGTTTGTCAGCGGGTGTTCGATGATTGGTTACGCGCTGGTCTTTGCGTTCTCACCGAACGACATCTATAACTGGCCCATCTACTACAAGTTCAAAGACATTTCGGAGCTGACGCTGATACTGGTCTTTGGCGGGGTCGGTGTGTTGCAGCTGGCGGCGATGTACTGGCAGACATTCAAAGGGGAGGTTCTGTCAGGCTATATGTTGTTGATATCAGCTTTTATTTGGTATTTGACGGCATATGCTTTCTGGGCTGCCTACCCACCTGCCCATACAGGCATGGTTATTCCGCCCGTCTTGGCTTTTCTGTGCTTACTCGCTGGAAATAACTCACTTAAATTCTTGTTTTCGGAGGATAAATTCAAACGGAAACAGAAGGGGGAATAATGCAAGATTTTTTTCAATTCGGCTATCTGTTCGCCATAGGGGGCGGCATCGTCGGTAGCGTTTGGTCAAGCATGAAAGACCATGACGCACCAGTATCAAGCCTGTTCGAAGCCTTGATTTCGGCGGTTGCAGCGGCGGCAGTAGCAGAGCGGTTTTTGATGGTAAATCAAGTTTGGACTTGTGCGGTTGCCGGTGCGTTTGTCGGCATCCTTACGGGTCATGCAATGGATACCGTTAAAAGCCTAGCCCCAGGCATCATGACTAAATGGGCCAAGAAAACGGCGGGTAAATTCGTCGATAAAGATTAGTTAAACAACAGGTCGCCTGAAAGGGCGACCTTTTTATTTGGAGATAAGAAATGCAAGAATTGGAATGGATTAAAGAAGCAAGAAAACACATCGGCTTGAAAGAAGTTGTCGGCACGAAAGCGCATAACCCGACAATCGTGCAATGGTTGAAAGAAATGGGGATGTTCCCTGGTGCGGCGAAATCTTGGTACTTTGAAGACGAGACGCCGTGGTGCGGTTTGTTTGTCGGTCATTGCCTAGGTAAGAGTGGCCGCGCGGTCATCAAGGATTGGTATCGTGCGAAAGCGTGGGCAAGTGCCGGGCTGACGAAATTGGCAAAACCTGCCTATGGTTGTATCGCAGTCAAGTCCCGACAAGGCGGCGGCCATGTGTTTTTCGTGGTCGGTAAAAACGCAAAAGGTCAGATTTTGGGCTTAGGCGGCAATCAGGGCAATACCGTGTCTATTGTGCCTTTCAATCCCGCTGATATTGACGGTTACTATTGGCCGTCTAAATTGGTTGATGGTAAGCCGGTGCCGTCTAGTCCGTCGCCCGAGCGATACAATCTGACAAATGCTGTTGCTACGGCGAGCCAAGGGGTAAGCGAGGCTTAGTGATGAATCCCGTTGATTTTGCAAATCGGAAAATCGCGGAATGGCAAACCAAAAGTCGAGAGGCGAGCGAAAACGCAGACCTAGCGGCTTTTGAGTTTGCTGAACGTGAGATTAAAACTTATAAGGATATGCTGGAATTATGGTTGAAACGCTGCTCAAAAATTGGAAATTGATTGCGGCTTTAGTCGTGATTGCAATCTGTATCGGCGCATGGCAAGCCGACCGCAAAGCGGAATATCGGCGAGGGCGCGATGAAATGGCCGCTGAAATTTCAGGTCGTCTGAAAGACGCCGCAATCAAAAAAGCTGAAGAAGACCGCGAATCGTCTGCCGTGTATCAAGCGGGGAAAGCGGTGCGTGAGGAAAAAGAAAGGGTGCGCTATGTGCAAGTACCGAAACTTATTGAACGTGTTGTCTATCGCAACGTCTGCCTTGATTCTGACGGCGTGTCAGTCATCAACGCCGCCACTGCCGACGGCAACTAAACCGCCCGCCGATTTGGTGCAGCCATGCCCCAAACTGCCGAAACTTGAGGGCGGTACAGGCGCAGATGTGCTGCCTTGGTCATTACAGGTCGTCCATCTTTATAACGATTGCAAGGCGCGGCATAAGGCGTTGTCTGATACGCTCAAATAAAACAAAGGCCGTCTGAATTTAGGCGGCTTTGTTTTCTCAAATAATATTTCAAAGACTATCTACAAAATCAGCCCAGTCTTGCAGCATTTTGCGGCGTTGCGTGATAAATTTAGCGTGAAAATATGCCGCGTCCGTCTGATTGTCTTTGGCGTGGGCAAGCTGTGCCTTGATGTACTCATGCTCATAGCCCATCTCTGACAGGTTGGTTGCAAGGGTCGCCCTGAAATCATGCCCTGATATTGTCAGCCCCATATACTCCAATGCTCTATTAATGGTTGTAGCTGACAACATATCGTCGGGTCTTTTACTGTTCGGAAACAGTAGCCGCCCGTTACCCGTCATTGTGTGTAACTCTTTGAGTAACTCGACGACCTGCGACGACAGCGGCACGACGTGCATTCTCGATTTTTTCATTTTGTTGGCGGGGATACGCCAAATCGCGGCGGAAAGGTCAATATCAACCCATTCAGCCCGCCTTGCCTCAATCGTGCGGACGGCTGTGTATAGCAATAACTGCGCGGCTTTTTTGACGACGAACGAGCCATTATAGTTTGCAAGGCTTGTCTTGAACGCCCTGATTTGTTCGGCGGTCATGGCTTTGGCGTGGGTTATTTCGGGGCGTTTGAGATACCCGGCAAACGCTAAAGTCGGGTCATTCGTCGCCCGCATTGTTCGGATCGCATAAAGAAAAACCGCGCTCATGTGTTGGCGGGTGTATATACCCGACACGATAACGCCTTTTTCTTTGCATACGTCGAGACACTCCATAATCTGACGCGGCGTTACTTTGGTTATTGGTGTGTCTCCAATAATAGGATAGGCGTATTTTCTAAGCATACGATGTATGGCTTTGATGCTGCCATCACTGATTGTCTTGGATGACAGGTATTCTTCGGCAATGGCTTCAAAAGTGTTTCGATTTTGCCTGCGTTGTTCCTTTTTCTTGGCTGCTCTGTCATGTGCGGGGTTGATGCCCTGCGATACGAGTGACCGCGCCTCTTTCCGTCTTTCACGCGCTTCAGCCAACGATATATCAGGATATGCCCCGATAGCGAAAACGGATTCTTTACCGTCAAGCCTGAAGCGATAACGCCATAATTTTGAGCCGTTCGGATTTATTACGATATACAAGCCGTTGGAATCGGTTAATTTATAAGGCTTTTCTTGAGGCTTTGCCTTGCGGATTTGGGTATCGTTGAGCATAAAAAAGAGGGTATGAATGAGTCGATACCCAAAATCATACCCTCTTTTTTCAAGGATTGCCACGCACTAGCACGAACGAAAACGGACAGAAAATGGCAATAAACACAGGCTTATCAAAATGATATGAACTAAATCGAACTGTTACGAACGAGAATAACAGTTATCAATAAACAAAAGCATGGGGGTACGGCCTTTTAGGGTTGTTTGACGGCGGCGATGTTTTCGGGCGAATTGATAAACGCCCACATCTGCTCTTCGGTTCGGAAAACGCCGTTACGGA
>ERZ772807.1892-NODE-1892-length-11317-cov-10.357485_pt1 | contig 11317 bp, 7 predicted proteins | sample MGYA00511472_ERZ772807 | MGnify/ENA primary metagenome ERZ772807 (study PRJEB29015, sample SAMEA2737947) | human oral metagenome | biome: human oral; feature: human-associated habitat; material: dental | place: China | collected 2039 ...
GTCTCCTCGCTTGTGAGACATGTGAGTGTCGTGGCTTCTGAGGCACTCGCTCGGGTGGGAAGCCGGGGCAGGCTGGTGGTCCTGGAGGCGAGGGTGGCCTCAAGGCGAGGCATGACGGGGTGTGGGTGTCCACAGCGCTGACATCACAGGCGCACCGGCGCTGCGCGTCGGGGAGAAACCGCAGGATTCCAACGATCCCCACTGGGAACATTGACGCCGGACACGTTCATGTCAGCGCTGTGGACACCGGGCCGCACGGGAATGAGTCCGGGCTTCTCGGTGGCACAGCCCGGCGCCGTCGAGGTGTGGAACCACCGCCACAACTGCCTCCGACCCTGTGTCGTCTGCCGCACCCAGCCCCCGCCACCCGGGTCCCATCACACGTCACCAACGTCATGACATCCGAAACTCTCAGAAGTCATGAGACAACACAGTCGTGAGCACCTACCGCCTGACCCCGGCAGGCACGTGTAGCCCCGTCGCCCAAGCGGTCACTCCCCGACATGTCACACGCAGGCAACATGGTGCGTCCCTAGGATCGTCCTGTAGTGAGAACCCACCAGGAGGAACCATGATCAGGGTAGCGATCAACGGATACGGCAACCTCGGCCGCGGCGTCGAGCAGGCCATCACCAAGAACGCGGACATGGAGGTCGCCGTCGTCTTCACCCGACGCGACCCGGCCAGCGTCACCACCCAGGGGGCGCCCGTCGCCCACGTCGACGACATGGCCGCCTGGGCCGACAAGGTCGATGTCTGCCTGAACTGCGGGGGCTCGGCCACCGACCTGATCGAGCAGACCCCGGCCGCCGCCGCCGTGTTCAACACGGTCGACTCCTTCGACACCCACGCCCGCATCCCCGAGCACTTCGCCGCCGTCGACGCGGCCGCCAAGGCCGCCGGGCACGTCGCCCTGATCTCCGCCGGCTGGGACCCGGGCCTGTTCTCCATGCTGCGGGTCCTGGGTGAGGCCGTCCTGCCCGACGGCGCCACCACCACGTTCTGGGGGCCCGGCGTCTCCCAGGGGCACTCCGACGCCCTGCGCCGCATCGACGGCGTCGTGGACGCCAAGCAGTACACCCGCCCGGTGGAGGCGACCGTCGCCGCGGTCAAGGCCGGTGACGACGTCGAGCTGACCACTCGCTCCATGCACACGCGCGACTGCTACGTGGTGGCCGAGGAGGGCGCTGACCTGGCCCGCATCGAGCGGGAGATCGTGGAGATGCCCAACTACTTCGCCGACTACGACACCACCGTCACCTTCATCACCGCCGAGGAGCTGGCCGCCGAGCACGCCGGGATCCCGCACGGCGGCTCCGTCATCCGCCGCGGGCACACCTCCGAGGGTGTGGCCGAGACCGTGAGCTTCGAGCTCCAGCTCGACTCCAACCCGGAGTTCACCGGCTCGGTCCTGGTCGCCACGGCGCGAGCGGTGGCCAGGCTGGCCGCCCGCGGCGAGACCGGTGCGCGCACCGTGTTCGACGTGACGCTCGCCGACCTGTCCCCGACGAGCCCTGAGGAGCTGCGCGCCCACTACCTGTGAGGCGGGCGGACAACCCGAGGCGTCCCGCCGTCGACACCGCGCCGACAGCGGGACGCCCCGGCTCCGGCTGAGTCAGTCGCGGATGAGGGGGACGTCGACGTCGGGCAGCTCGCCGCGGCGGGCGGCACGCAGGAGCCTCATCCCGTCGCGGGTGGCCTGCGCCGCTGTGATGAGCGGGCGGCGAGTGCTCAGGAGCTGGCGCTGGCCGCCGCGCAGGACGATCTCGCGGGCGGCCCGGCCCGCCGTGGCCACCCACCGGCGCTGCGTGGCCCGATCCAGGTGCAGCCCCGCGTACAGCAGCCGGTTGCGCACGTTGTAGTAGTAGTAGATGTCCGACTTGGCACGGTCGGACTGGTCGTCCTCGGAGTGGGTGCCGCCCTCGTCGTGGACGGCGACGGCGTCGCGCACCAGGGCCAGGCTGCCCCCGGCCGCCAGCACCCGGGCCGAGAAGTCCACGTCCTCCCAGTACAGGAAGTAGCGCGCGTCCAGGCCGCCGGCGGCCTCGAACAGGTCGGTGGACAGCGCCAGGCAGGCCCCCGAGAGCCACGGCTGGGTGCCGCCGGGAGGAATCGGGCGCGGTGAGCGGCGCGAGCGCATCGAGCCGTCGGCCAGGCACACGACGATCCCGTCGGAGACGATGCGGCCACTGGAGTCCTTGAGCACCGGTGCCACCAGGGCGAGCCGGTCCGCGTGCGCCCTGGCCGCCAGGCGGATGAGGTCGGCCCGGGCGATGACGGCGTCGGGATTGAGCAGGACCAGCAGGTCGGCGCCGAGCTCGCGGGCCCGGGCCGCCCCCAGGTTCATACCGCCGCCGAAGCCGGTGTTCGTCTCCGGCAGGACCGCCTCCCAGCCCCGCGAGGAGGCCAGCGCCACCAGCTCCTCGCGGGCGGCGGGCGTGGAGTAGTTGTCGACGACGATGATGCGGGCCTCGGGGGAGTCCTCGGCCACGCGCGCCAGCGTGCGCTCCAGCAGCGCCGCCGAGTCGTAGCTGACGACGATGACCGCCGTGCGCGAGAGCAGGTCGCCGCCGGAGAGAGCCTCGGAGGCCTCAGTGATCTCGACGGCCTGGGCGGGGGCGCCGGTGGCGGGGCCGGTCGGATCGGCGGCCTCGGGGGTCTCGGCGCCCTGGGCGGGGTCGGGGGTGGCGGTCATCGGAGCAGGAGCCTTCCGGGTGCGGGGCGACGTCGTGGCTCGGGTGCTCCCGCCGTGGGGCGCACCCGCTTCGTGATAGTACCGTTAGACCCTGATATCACGCCGCGATCCGCCGGCAGGCGGGAGGAAGGACGGGGCTGGACGTGCACCTGACCATCGCGATGCTCACCTATCGTCGTAACGACTACCTCGCGCAGGTGATCCCCGAGCTGCTGGCGCAGGCCGACGACGTCTGTGACGTACAGACGACGGCGAGCGTGCTCATTGTGGACAACGACCCGCAGGCCGGGGCTCGGGCCGTCGTCGAGGCCGCTCGGGCGGCGTTGGTGGGCGAGCCGCCGGAGGCGGCAGAGTTGTCCGGGTCGTCCGGGCAGGCTGAGCCGTCCGGGTCGGCTGACTCGGACGCGGCGGCGACGTCGCGGCTGGTCTACGTCCACGAGCCCGAGCCGGGCATCGTGGCCGGCCGCAACCGGGCCCTGAGCCAGGCCCACGGCTCCGACGCCCTCGTCTTCATCGACGACGACGAGATCCCCTCACCGGGCTGGCTCAAGGCCCTCGTGAGCACCTGGCGCGCCCAGGGCTGCGCCGCCGTCACCGGCCCCACGCCGCCGACCTTCGAGGTTGACCCCTCCCCGTGGGTCACCGCCTCGGGCGCCTTCGACTCCTGGGAGGCCGCCGACGGCGCCCAGGTCCGCAGCGCCGACACCGGCAACCTGCTCCTGGACCTGGCCGTCGTCGAGGACCTGGGGCTGCGCTTCGACCCGTGCTACGGGCTCACCGGCGGGGAGGACTCCCTGTTCACCCGCCAGCTCACCCGCGCCGGCGGCATCATCCGTTTCGCGGCCGGGGCGGTGGTCACTAAGCGCGTGCCCGCGGCCCGCGCCCGGCGCACCTGGGTGCTGGAGCGCTCCCTGCGTTCGGGCTCGTCCTGGGCCCGGGTACGCATCGACACGGCCGGTCCCGCCGACGGCGGTGCCTCCGGCCGGCTCGCGCGCCTCAGGCTGCGCCTGGGCTACGGCGCCAAGGGACTGGCCAAGGCCGGTGTCGACGGGGCGCGCGCCGGCCTGGCCCGCATCCGCGGCGACGTGCCCGCCCAGGCCCGCTACGAGGTCTCCTCGCGCGGCGGACTGGGCATGGTCGTGGGCGCACTGGGCGTCCACGTGCGCGAGTACGGCCGCCCCCGGCGCCGGCGGAGCACGGCCTCGGCCGGCAGGAGGAACGCATGAAACGGCTGACGATCGCCATCCCCACCTTCCGCCGCCCGCAGGACCTCAAGCGGGCCGTCAGTGGGGTCCTGGAGCAGACCCGGGAACTGGTCGGTGGTCCGAGCCTCGAGGCCCGCGAACCCGAGGGCGATGCGGTGGGCGCGGCGGATGCGGACGGGGGCACCGGGAGGGGCGTGAGCGACATCGAGGTCCTCGTCATCGACAACGACGCCCAGGGCACTGGGCGCGAGGCCGCCCTCGCCGCAGCGGCCGACGCCGGGATGCCGGTGCGTTCCTCAGCGGAGGCGCCGGAGGAGCCCGGGGCCGTGGGCCTGCGCTACGTCGTCGAGGAGCGGCCCGGCGTGGCGGCGGTGCGCAACCGCGCCCTCGATGAGACCGGCGGGCGCGACCTGCTCGTCTTCATCGACGACGACGAGGAGCCCGAGCCCGGCTGGCTCGCCGCCCTCGTGGGGCTGTGGGCCTCGACCGGCTGCCAGGCGGTGGCCGGGCCCGTCATCCCCGTCTACGACGTCGAGCCCGAGGCGTGGGTGCGCCAGGGCGAGTTCTTCGTGCGCAGAACCTGGCCCACTGGCACTGTCCGCCCGGTGGCGGCCTCCAACTGCCTGCTGCTGGACCTGGGTTTCGTGCGCCGGGCCGGGCTGCGCTTCGATGAGGCCTTCGGCGCCACCGGGGGAGAGGACACGCTCTTCACCCGCCGGCTGAGCGCCGCCGGCGGCGTCATCCGCTGGTGCGACGAGGCGCGCGTGCGCGACCACGTGCCGGCCTCGCGCCTCACCCGCCCCTGGATCCTGCGGCGGCAGCGCTCCCACGCCGCCACCTCGGTGCGCGTGGAGCTGGCCCTGGCCGGTGGCGGGGCTCAGCCGGCCATCCGGGCCCGGGCCGCGGCCGGTGGCCTGGTGCGCATCGTCGTCGGCGGCCTGCGAACCGCCGGTGGAACCCTCACCGGCAGCCCCCGGCACGCGGCCAAGGGGGCTCGGCTGCTGGCCCGCGGCCGCGGCATCCTGGCGGCCAGCGTCGGAGGCGGCGTCCACCGCGAGTACGACCACTGAAGTGGTTCCGAGTCAGGGAACGGCAAAGCCGGTGGGAGCGGTACCAGTTTGATGGGGGTGGTGTGTCGGTGAGGCGGGAGTGCGGGTCCCGTAGGGACGCGTGTGGGCTTCCCCGCCGCTGCCCAGCTGGGTGCCGCCAGCTGGCACCTGCAACGGAGCCGAGATCATGGCCGCCATGCGTAACCTGCCATGAGCCTATCCGCCTGAGCTACGGCCCCAGAGACTCCATCGCGGCCACCACCAGATCCCAGTCCAGACGCCCCACACGAGCCATCAGCCTACTGATCCCAGCATCCAGGTGGCCGCACAGCCTTGACAACATTGCGAGAGCAAGCACAGCGTGAAGACGCCTTAGAGTTCTCCGCCTTCATCGAAGTAGCGTTGCTCGGCCTCGGTCAGATCCATCATTGCAGGAGACTCGATGGTTACCCCTATCAATCGCCGAGATCCAGCAATTGCTATCTTCACCCTCGAAGATAGTTGCCATCTCGTGGAGATGATTCCGTCATGAGTTTTCGAACTTCCTTCACCGTACTGAATATTTAGTGCATTGACATAAGAGGAGTAACTTGAATAGATTATCTGTTCTAACTCGGGAGGGGCGTCCTGCGAAAGTCGGGTGGTTAGGTTGACATCAAACCTCGAAACCAGGTCGCTGTTTTTGACGTCACATCCGATATAACCATCCTCTTCTCCGTTGCTGACTGCGGTAGTGAAGAATCTGCCATTGTCTGGAGCTGGTTTCCAGCCGAATTGGTCTCGTAGGGCGAATGCCTCGTTGATGGTCATGGGCCATCTGTGCTCGGCGATGGTGCGGATGATGGCCACTGCCTGCTCGGTGGGGTAGGCCCGGAATCCTGGCGTGGGAGGATGGGTGGTCATGGTTGCCCCTTAGTGTCTAGAGGTTGTCGATAGCTTGCTGGAGTGCCTGGGTGACCTCGGGAGTCAGCGAGAACGGTTGGTCACCGATTTCCGTGAGGTCGGGTGTTCTGGTGTAGATCGTTTTCGCGTTGAGCCTGATGCTACCGTTCTTGACGCCCTCCCACACTTCGGGGTGATCGTGAAAGTACTGCGCGAACCGAGGGTCAGACAGCATGTGGTCGCGAGCATACGCCGGACTGCCTTGGAGGGCTTTGCCCTCGAAACGAGTATTGACTGGCGTTCGACTAAGCTCTGCAGTCACCCCCTTATACTCGGACACGACCAGCTCGCCACCATCAGGTGACAACGCCATCCCGTCTGCCCATCCTCTCGGGGCGGTTCCGCCATTGACTGTCACGTTGTCGGTCCGGAACTCGTCCGGGATATGGTACCCCTGCTCAGTGAGATACTTCTCCCCGCCAGCCTCCCCAATTCGTGTCCCTGCGTCGGTTAGTTCTTTGCGTGCTACTGAAACTGCGTCAGCTTTTTTGTCTAACTCTTCAATGATTCGTTTACTGTGTCCCTGATTTCTGAGCATTTCTCTAGTGTCTTCAATTTGCGTTCTGGTGAAGTTGCTGGGTGAGTAGTTTTTTGGTATCGAACCTGCCAGCTCTTCTATTGCTGCCTGTTTGGCTGCCTTCCTCGCCTCGTGTTGGCGGAACAGTTCTGGGATGTCCTTGGCGTACCGGTCGGCTGCTGCTGCCTGCCTTAGGGCGGTGCGGGTGGCGGCCATGTCCCGGGCGGTGGTGCGGGCGATGGTGTGTGCGCCGGCTCCGAATACTGATCCTGGGATGAAGGTTAGAGCGAAGTCGAGCAGGTCCCAGGCTAGCTGGCCTGGGGTGACGTTGCTGAGGTATGAGGAGGTCGCCGCTGCAGGGTTGTGGATGAAGGAGGCCAGGCCGTGGCCGTGGGCCGCGGCCCAGGTCAGGACTCCGACGGCGCCCATGGCCAGGGCGAAGGTGGAACCGGCTGACATCAGCAGCATCACGCCCAGCGCTGTGACCAGGAGCTGGCCTGTCGGGCCCAGGGAGTCCCACCACGTCGCCAGCTCGTCGAGCAGGCCGGCGAAGAACCCAGAGTCACTGTCACCGAACAGCAGCGACGAGCCAATCGCCTGAGCAACCACCACACCGCACCACAGGCACACCAGCCCTATGAGAGCCGAGACCACGAGCGTGATGAGAGCGAAGACGCGGCGTGCCGCGGGTTCGACCCCGGGGGTGGTGGCCGCCATGGCGTCACGGCGGGCAGCCATGACCTGGGCGGCGGTGAGACGGCCCTCGATCATGCGCTGGGAGCGGGTCATGCGCCGGTCGGCGTAGCCACGGGCGATAACGACCAGGTCACTGTAGGAGTAGGCCGCCAGCGCCACGACCGCCTCGATCGGAGCCCGCACAAAAGCCGGTCCCCCGATCGCCGTCATGGAGGGCACCCTGGGTGCCTCGCCAGCAGTGACCCCCAGGGCTCCGGTGCGCAGGCGCCTGCGGGCATCGGCCAGCAGACACAGACCGAACAGCACCACCGAGTAGGCGATCGCATTGTTGCCCCGCCCCGAGACCTGCCACACCGCGCCCAGCCAGTAGACGACCGGGTCGTCAGAGTCCAGCCAGGACACCGAGGTCAAGGAGGCCACCGAGGCGTTGTAGGCCGCGTGGTCCACCACCACCTGCACCAGCGCTACGGCCGGCAGCACCCAGGCCACCACCCGCCCCAGCGGCCTGCCGGTGCGCCACAGGACGATCCCCAAGCCGACCGCCATCGCCACCGTCATCGTGGACACGTGATGACCCACCGCCAGCGGGCTCGGCCCCGAGCCGTCCATGAACCGGCCTAACAGGCCGTCACTGTTCCACAGGCGGAAGGACCCGGCCGTCCAGGCGTTGAGCGAGTAGTCCAGACCCTTATCACCACCCAGCAAAGAAGCCAGCATCCCCTGAGGCGCCAGACGCCTGGCGCCGTCCTCAGCCGCAGTGAAGCCGGCCCCGGCCGCGTAACCCAGCAACGCCCAGTCCACCGCCGCCAGGCGCCGCGCCCGCCCCGGTGCCACCAGAGTCACCACCGCCAGCGGCACCAGCTTGCCCGGCTCCTCAACAAAGGCCGCCAGAGCGATGCTCGTTCCGTCGTCGCTCGTCGACATCCCGCCACTGGCGGCCACCAGCTCAGTGGCCTTGGCCACCAACAGCGCCCACGGCACACTCACCGAGAACATGACACTCACCGCCCGCCACGAGATGGTGCGAGTGCGTGACAGCAGCACCATCACCCCCAGACAGGCCAGCATCCAGATCGCCGGCACCATCGCAGCAGCCAGGCGCGGCACCACCAGCACAGCCACCACCAGCAACACGATCGTGATGCGCTGACTGATCCGAGACAGCCGAAACAGTCCCCGGGCCACCCCCTCGTGACGGCTCAACCACCCCTGCCAGGCCCACAGCACCCGCTGCCAGGCCTCCGGCGGAAACTGCAAGGACCCCGCCGGCCGCCCCCACACAAACGGGCTGACAACACCAAAAGCACCCCGAGCACTACGAAGACCCACCAAAACCTTCTCACATCACCAACAGTGAGCAAACACCCACCCAAAGCCACAAGAACGTAACCATCCTGTTATCTACGACCCCACGCTACCACCCTGACCAACGTCAGTGGCGCAGGGGCGAGCCGTGGAAACGAGGCTTGAGCCGTAGATGTGCTACAGAAGTAGCGAGAGGGCTCATTGCCCCGCCGAGTCTCAGTCTCAGCCAGGGGATCAGGGGGGGGGCGGGTCGGGCTCGAGGTCAGTCCCTGAGTGAGGTTTCGACGGCTGGGCGGCGCTCGACGTCGGGGGCGGGCTCTGATGCGGGCGCTACAGCGGAGCTGGAGAGCGCGTCCCGCGGTGGGGTGGCCGGCGCGTCGTCGGCGCCCAGCTGGGCGGCCTCCCGAAGGGGAGGTTGCAGAACGGCGGCCCCCAGCACGATCGGCAGGTAGGCGGGCAGCACCGTCCAGGGCCCCACGAAGACGTTCTGCACCACGGTCAGGGCCGCGAAGAACAGCCAGGGGGTGGCCTTGAGGCGCCCCAGGTCGCGCATCATCGCCGCCAGCGCCATTCCCGCAATGAGCAGCAGCAACAGGCCGCCCGGGATCGAGGCCGCCGCCCACATGTCCATGAGGCCCGAGTGCAGCTCGATGCGGCCGCCGAACATGAAGTTCTCCACATACCCGTTCTCCGGGTTGTAGCCCAGGGCGGCCATGCCGCGCTTGGCCACCCACAGGTCCTCGAAGCGGGGCTTGACGCCGGCGCCGTACCCCCAGGGCCGGTTCTGGAACAGGGCCCAGGAGGCCCCCAGCTCGGGGCGGGCGGACAGGAGCAGCCCTGCCGAGCTCGAGGACTGGGCGATGGTCCGGTTCTGGGCGTCCTCGCCCAGGGTCCCGGACTCTGAGGCCATGACGACCCCGACCATCGCCACGATCCCCACGACCGCCAGAACGAGGATCTGGGAGACCGCCAGGCGCCGAGGAGTGGGCACGTGCCACCGGGCCCAGGACGCGAGGGCCTGCCAGATGACCGTGCCCAGGATGATGGCCAGGAAAGCCAGGGTGGAGCGCGAGTCGGAGACGAGGAAGACGGCGCTGAGCACCAGCAGGGCGGCGATCTGCACGAGCCGGCGCCGGTCGGCCACGAGGCTGAGGACCATGATCGTCACCGCCGCACCGACCCCGAACTTCCACGGGTTGGTGCTGGTCTGCAACAGGGGCAGTGAGTCCAGGAACATGCCGAAGCCGACCGCCAGGGCCGCGTGCCTGGTTCCCAGCCGGCGCGCCCCCCACACGAAGACGGCCACCGCGCAGGGCACGGCCAGCAGGCTCAAGGTGGTGACGCGGCGGGCCCAGGCCTCGACGGCGAAGCTGCTCTCGGCCAGCAGGGACATGATGTAGGCCGTGCCCGCCGCCAGGATGGACAGCACGAGCAGCAGCGAGAACCGGTGCGCCTTGCGTACGGCCGTCCAGGTGATGGGGACCGAGGCGAGCGCGACACAGTCCCCGACGCTCAGGGCGGCCGCCAGCTCGCGGCGCACACCCACGCAGACCAGCAGGACGACGGCGATCGCCATCTCCAGTCGGCGCCATGTCGCCCCCGGTTTCCGGCCCGCCCCGGGATCCGTGTCCGACGGCGTCCGCGAGCCCCGGTGGGAGAGGGCCTGCGACCATGTCTGGGCCACGGCCGGTCAGGCGTCTTCCCGAGAGCGACGACGCCCGATGATGAGCAGCGGGTCCTCGACCTTGTCCTGCGGGTTCTTCTGACTCAGGAAGTACAGCAGGATCGCCATGATGGCGCCTGCGGCCAGCCCGATGGCGGTCCCGATCAGCGCGGTGGACACGGCCGACAGGCTCGAGGGGGAGGAGGGGGTCGTGGGGGAGTCCACTACCTTGAGGGTCGCAGTGGTGTTCCCCGCCTGCCCGGAGCTGGACAGGTCGCGGGCCACCGAGTCCAGGGCGGTCAGCTCGGCCTCGGCAATCTTGTGGGCGCGCTCGGGATCCGTGCTGGTGCACCGGATCTCCACCAGCGTGGTGCCGGTCTTGCTGGTCACCGACACGGACCTGCGCAGCTCGTCCTGGCTGATCCCCGTGTTCTTGGAGACCTCCGCGAAGGTGCTCTCCGAGGTCCCGATCTCCACCAGCGTCGGCATGACGGAGGTCAGGTAGTTGAAGGTGCTGGGGAGGTTGGCCTCACCGTTCTCCACGTACAGGTTCGCGTTGGCAGTGGAGGTGTACTGCGCCGGCGTCAACAGGCCGAAGACAGTGCCGATGATGGTGCCCAGCACAACGTGCATGACCACCAGGACTGCGTTCTTGCGCAGCGCGATGATGAGGGTTTCCGGGTCCATGGGTTCCGTTTCGGTGATTGCGGGAGCAACAGAATAGCGCGCGGTATGGGGCGAGAGCCGGGCGCGGGAAGTGAATCACCTCCTTCCCGGGCACTTCTCAGAACTCGTTGGGTCGTTGAGGCCCGAGGATTGCAGGCACTCGCAGGGCGATCGACCGGTCGGGTAGTGACCAATGCGACGGACCTGCGCCAGGCGGAGCAAGACCGACGACGACGCGGGTGTGAGTGACTTCGGGACGGCGCTCAGGGCCTGTTGGAGCCCTCGGTGCGCGAGTCGGTCCCCGGCTCCGAGGTGCTCTCGGAGCCGCTTGAGTCGCCTGTGGGGCCGAAGTGAAGGGTGGGCCTGGCCTTCATGCCGCGCAGGCCGTTCCAGGCGAGGTTGACCATGTGGGCGGCCACCTCCTCCTTGCTCATCGAGCGGTTCTCCAACCACCACTGAGCCGGCATGGCCACGATACCCACCAGCATCTGGGCGTACAGCGGGGCCGTGCGCGGGTCGAGGTCGTGGGCGGCGAACTGCGAGGCGAGGATCCCGGAGACCTCGATGGCGACGTCGGCC
>ERZ772807.1894-NODE-1894-length-11307-cov-15.830341_pt1 | contig 11307 bp, 8 predicted proteins | sample MGYA00511472_ERZ772807 | MGnify/ENA primary metagenome ERZ772807 (study PRJEB29015, sample SAMEA2737947) | human oral metagenome | biome: human oral; feature: human-associated habitat; material: dental | place: China | collected 2039 ...
GTTTTCGCTTTGTATTTCTTTACAGAAGAAAGTGTTTCTATTCTCTTTGGGTCCATGGTACTGGTTTCCTTAACTGCCATGCTATGGAATCTCGTCTTTAATTATTTTCTTGATAAAGTGTTTACAGGACCGCGAGAAAAGCGAGGTGTCATATTTCGTACTTTACATGCCATTTCATTTGAGGGCGGTTTGCTTATTTTCACCGTGCCGATCATTGCTTACTTTTTAAAAGTGGATTGGATTACAGCTTTTATGATGGATTTCAGTTTAACGGTGATGGTGACCGTTTATACTTTTATTTTTAATTGGGTGTATGATCACGCGCGATTGCTATTTATTAAGCGTGAATGATGCTCTAGGTAAGAGAAGAAATAAAAAAAGTGCGGTCAAAATTTAAAATGTTTTTGACCGCACTTTGATTTTTTAGGGCATGAAAAGCCGCCCTTTTCTTTATTAAAGTTTTTCCACTAACTCAATGGCTGCGCCAATATAGGTTGCAGGAGTGAGTTGTTGTAAACGTGCTTTTTCATCGGCTGGGATAGCCAGTTTTTCGATGAATTCACGCATTGCTTTTTCATCAACACGTTTACCACGAGTCAGCTCTTTTAATTTTTCGTATGGTTTTTCAATACCATAGCGACGCATCACGGTTTGAATTGGCTCAGCTAAAACTTCCCAGTTTTGGTTGAGTTCATCACGGAGATGTTGTTCGTTAACTTCTAATTTGCTGATACCTTTACGCGTTGCAGCATACGCAATTAAACAATAACCTAAACCCACGCCTAAGTTACGTAATACAGTAGAGTCTGTTAAATCACGTTGCCAGCGAGAAATCGGTAATTTTTGAGCAAGGTGAGTCATCACAGCATTGGCTAAACCTAAATTACCTTCTGAGTTTTCGAAGTCAATTGGATTCACTTTATGCGGCATGGTGGATGAACCAATTTCACCCGCGATAGTGCGTTGTTTAAAGTGATTTAACGCAATGTAACCCCATAAATCACGATCGAAGTCGATGATGATGGTATTAAAACGTACCACGGTATCAAAGTATTCAGCAATGTAATCATGTGGTTCAATTTGCGTAGTGTATGGGTTCCAATCTAAACCTAATGAGGTGACAAACTCTTCGCTGAATTTGTGCCAGTTGATATTTGGATAAGCCGATAAATGCGCATTGTAGTTACCTACGGCGCCGTTGATTTTACCCAAGATTTCATTTTGTTGGAGCTGTTTGAATTGGCGTTTTAAACGGTAAACCACGTTCGCCATTTCTTTACCTACAGTACTTGGTGAGGCTGGTTGGCCGTGTGTACGAGAAAGTAATGGGATTGTTTTGTATTCGTTCGCTAGACGGGTGATTTCATCAATCAGTTTTTGCCATTCCGGTAAGATTACTTCTTCACGCGCCGTTTTTAACATTAAGGCATGAGAAAGGTTGTTAATGTCTTCTGATGTACACGCAAAGTGAATAAATTCAGAGACTTTGGCTAATTCTGGTAAGGCTTCACTTTTTTCTTTTAAGAAATACTCAACTGCTTTTACGTCATGATTCGTGGTGCGCTCAATTTCTTTGATACGTTCAGCATCTTGAAGACTGAATTTTTCCACAATTTTATTAAGGTAATCGTTTGCTTCTTTGGACAAAGAAGAAACTTCTTGGATTTCAGCGGTCGCCGCCAATTTTTGTAACCAACGTACTTCCACGGTGACACGGAATTTGAGTAAGCCAAATTCACTGAAAATACCACGCAATGCGGTGGCTTTATCTTGATAACGACCGTCAATCGGGGAAAGAGCGGTTAATGCGGAAAGTTGCATAAGAGTTCTCCAAGGATTAATTTAAAGTTAAGTAGAGTTGTCGTGCCGCTTGCACTAATTTTTTACGATGAAATAACAGTTGCCATTTGCTGCCGCCGACTTGACGCCACAAAACGGCAGAACGAATGCCAGCAAGTAAACACGCACGAATTTTGTCTTGCACGCTTTGTTGCTGTAAATGATATGCCGAACCAATAATGTGGATGCGTTTGCCTAAAGGGCTAATCGTATCGACATAAATGTTTGCCATGATAGAAAACATCTCATCATCAAATTGATTGTCGTGATAAGCAAGTTGTTCCGGTAAACGGGCAATACGGCGGCCAAGTTCTTGTTTGATTTCAGGTTGTTTGTTTAATTTGCTCTCTAACGCTAACAAGCTGCCCCAATAATTTAATAAATTTTTGTCATTTAATTGGGTGAGTTGCTCGATAAGCGTGTTTAATCCCACTTTAAGATGTTGAACATCACCGCCAAATACGGCTAATGTATCTTCGGGTTGAGTAATGAGAAGAGAATGAATGGTCGTTTGGAATGCATCTTGGTTATCAACTTCGCCTTTTTGTGCTAATTGACTGATTAATAAGACTGATTGACAAACACCGGCAAGTGCCAGAGCCATATCATTATAATTTTTCATTGGGATTATAAATTGTGAGCTGCAGAAATTTTTGGCGTAATATAGCATTTTTACACATTGTTTTGAACTCAATCATTAAAAAACGCCCTATCTTTTGTTATCATAGCGCCAATTCAGTTTACAGAATAAAAGGATAACCAATGACAAAACCAATTGTATTCAGTGGCGTGCAGCCTTCCGGCGAATTAACTATCGGGAATTATTTAGGTGCACTTCGCAACTGGGTGAAAATGCAAGAAGATTATGAGTGTATTTTCTGTGTGGTGGATTTACATGCCATCACTGTACGTCAAGATCCTGTAGCACTTCGCAAGGCAACTCTTGATGTGCTCGCCCTTTACTTGGCTTGTGGCATTGATCCGAATAAAAGCACAATCTTCGTGCAATCTCATGTACCAGAACATACTCAACTAAGCTGGGTATTAAACTGCTACACCTATTTTGGTGAGATGAGCCGTATGACTCAATTTAAAGATAAATCAGCACGTTATGCCGAAAATATTAACGTGGGTTTATTTGATTATCCGGTTTTAATGGCAGCAGATATCTTACTTTACCAAGCGAAAAGCGTACCGGTAGGGGATGACCAAAAACAACATTTAGAAATCACCCGTGATATTGCCGCTCGTTTTAATGCCCTTTATGGTGATATTTTCACTATTCCTGAAATCTTCTTAGGTAAAGCGGGCGCGCGTATTATGTCTTTGCAAGATCCTGACAAAAAAATGTCTAAATCCGATGATAACCGTAATAACGTGGTGACCTTGCTTGAAGATCCAAAATCGGTGGCGAAAAAAATCAAACGTGCGGTAACAGACTCTGATGAACCACCTGTTGTACGTTATGATGTGAAAAACAAAGCGGGTGTGTCTAACTTATTAGATATTCTTTCTGCGGTAACGGATAAATCTGTGGCAGAACTTGAAAAAGAATTTGAAGGCAAAATGTATGGATACTTAAAAACAGCCGTTGCTGATGAAGTGTCAAATTTACTTGCGGGGTTACAAGAACGTTTTTATCAATATCGTAATGATGAAGCACTTTTAGACGAGATTTTGCGTCAAGGTGCAGAAAAAGCCCGTGCAAGAGCGAAAGAAACCCTTGCCAAAGTGTACGAAGCCGTGGGCTTTGTTGCTGCAAAATAATTTTAAACTTAATAAGCCGTGTTATATCACGGCTTTTTTAGATAAGGAGAAAAAGATGGCCATTCAAACTGAAAAACCAATTGAATGCGTAGGCTGTAATACTTTCGATATGAAATCATTGTTTGATAACAGTGATTGTAGTTTACCTATCGAACAGTTTTATGCGACTCGTCAAGATGCAGAAGGCGCATTGGAATATTTCACATTAAAAGCGCGTGATGTAGAAAGTGAACCTTGCCAAATTCAATCTGAAATTCAACAGGTTGAAGAGGGATATGTACTTAAAGCGGTTTTCACATTCTGCTGCCAAGCGGAATTAGTGATTTTCCAAATGAAGCTTGTGTAAGTGATAACTTACTCTAGAAAAAAACGCTATTTGTGACCGCACTTTCTGATATTTATGTTCCCCTGCATCGTATTATTCCTTTTTCTAATGTAGAAGGGCAGGGGAATCGTACCAGTATTTTCTTACAAGGTTGTAAGTTAAACTGCCTTTATTGCCACAATCCAGAAACCATTCCGCGTTATGCGGAAGGGGCTCATCAAGTCAGTCTGCAGTATTTGTATGAGCAAGTGATGGATGCGGTACCGTTCATTCGTGGTGTGACAGTTTCAGGTGGAGAACCCACTATTCATCATAAAAAGCTCATTCCATTGTTTCAAAAACTACGTGAGGAAGGGCTAACTTGCTATTTGGATAGCAGTGGTTTCTTTGAATTTGACGCAATTCGTCCTTTAATTGAGGTCACGGACAAATTTCTCTTTGATTTGAAAGGAGAAGGACTTGGCTTACAGAGTTTGTGCTTTGATAGACAAAATCGCCAAGGCATTGTCCCGAAAAACATCATCCCAGTTCATCAACATATCAAGCAAGAAAACTTAGATCGCAATTTGAAGAACTTGGCGCAATTATTACCATTAAATAAAGTGGAAGAAGTGCGGTTAGTTTATGTGGCGAATTTTTTTGATGCAGAAAAGTTGGTGGAAAAGGTCGCGTCCTTATTGAAAGACTATCCGGATGTGTTGCTCAAAATTATCCGAATGCACACAAAAGGTGCACGAGATGCCGAAGGACTCACTCCTTATGTCCCAACCGTTGAGCAGACTCAAGCGCTTGAAAACTATGCGAAATCTTGTGGTCTGACCAAAATTGTGACCATTTTATAAGCAAACATGCCGAAAAATAGTAAAAATATTCCGACTTTTTACCGAAAAACAAGTAGAATAGGACAATTTTATTCACTTACTTATCTAACCAACCTAGGGGAAAAAAATGGGTATTTTAGGTAGCGTTTTAGGCATTGTCGTATTACTGGTCATTGCCGTATTATTTTCAAATAATCGTAAGGCGATTAATTTACGTACTGTATTAGGGGCTTTGGCGATCCAAATCGGATTTGCGGCCCTTATTTTGTATGTGCCGTTTGGTCGTGATGCATTACAAGCGACAGCAAATGGTGTATCAAATGTTATCGCTTATGGTAATGAAGGGATTAACTTCGTCTTTGGTGGCTTAGCAGATCCTTCAAATGCCGGCTTTATCTTTGCGGTGAAAGTGTTACCAATCATCGTCTTTTTCTCTGGTTTAATTTCAGTGCTTTACTACTTAGGCATCATGCAAGTGGTCATCAAAGTGATTGGTGGTGCATTGCAAGCTGCGTTAGGTACATCTAAAGCAGAATCGATGTCTGCAGCAGCGAATATCTTCGTTGGTCAAACTGAAGCACCTTTAGTAGTTCGTCCTTACATTAAAAATATGACCCAATCTGAATTGTTCGCTATTATGGCGGGTGGTACAGCTTCTATCGCGGGCTCAGTAATGGCGGGTTATGCAGGAATGGGCGTGCCGTTGACTTACTTAATCGCGGCATCTTTCATGGCTGCACCAGCAGGTTTATTATTTGCGAAAATTTTATTCCCACAAACTGAACAATTTACTGATAAACAACCTGAAACGGATGATAGCGAAAAACCAACCAACGTGCTTGAAGCAATGGCGGGTGGTGCGAGTGCAGGTATGCAATTAGCGTTAAACGTAGGTGCGATGTTAATCGCATTTGTGGGTTTAATCGCTTTAATTAACGGTATCTTAGGCGGCGTAGGCGGCTGGTTCGGTTACGGTGATTTAACATTACAATCAATCTTTGGTTGGATCTTCAAACCATTAGCCTACTTAATTGGTGTATCTTGGGATGAATCTGCAATCGCGGGTCAAATGATTGGTATGAAATTAGCCGTAAATGAATTCGTGGGTTACTTAGAGTTCGCGAAATACTTACAACCAGATACAGCAGTGGTATTAAGTGAAAAAACTAAAGCAATTATTACTTTCGCATTATGTGGTTTCGCTAACTTCAGCTCTATCGCGATCTTAATCGGTGGTATCGGTGGTATGGCACCAAATCGTCGTGGTGATGTTGCTCGCTTAGGTTTAAAAGCAGTTGTCGCAGGTACATTAGCTAACTTAATGAGTGCGACTATCGCAGGTTTATTCATCGAGTTAAGCGGCGTAGCAATGTAATTAAAATGTGGTGAATTTTGACCGCACTTTATCTCTCAACACCACGAATCATTCGTGGTGTTGTACTTTAAAGCAAGCGAAAACGTTTGCTTAAATGACTTTTTATTTATCAACAAGAGGAAAAAACAATGACTCCACATATTAACGCTCCTGAAGGCGCATTTGCAGATGTTGTATTAATGCCAGGCGATCCGCTTCGTGCAAAATATATTGCTGAAACATTCTTAGAAGATGCGAAAGAAGTGACTAACGTTCGCAATATGTTGGGTTATACCGGTACTTATAAAGGTCGTCGTATCTCTGTTATGGGTCACGGTATGGGTATCCCATCTTGCTCAATTTATGCGAAAGAATTAATTACTGAATATGGCGTGAAAAAAATCATCCGTGTTGGTTCTTGTGGTGCCGTACGTATGGACGTTAAAGTACGTGATGTCATCATCGGCCTTGGTGCATGTACTGATTCAAAAGTAAACCGTATTCGTTTCAAAGATAACGATTTCGCTGCAATTGCTGATTTTGATATGGCACAAGCAGCGGTTCAAGCAGCAAAAGAAAAAGGTAAACAAGTTCGCGTAGGGAATCTTTTCTCTGCAGACTTATTCTACACGCCAGATTTCGAAATGTTTGATGTGATGGAAAAATACGGCATCTTAGGCGTAGAAATGGAAGCGGCTGGTATCTATGGTGTAGCAGCAGAATATGGTGCAAAAGCACTTTGTATCTGTACCGTATCAGACCATATTCGTACACACGAACAAACTACTGCAGAAGAACGTCAATTAACCTTCAATGATATGATTGAAATTGCGTTAGAATCAGTATTAATTGGTGATAATGCATAATCTGTTTGATTTATAGAATAAAAAAGAGCGGTCAAAATTGACCGCTCTTTTGTTTAGCCCTATTTTTTAAGTTTGTCATAAAAACAGTGATTAAAATTTATTTCCTTGAAAATAATATAGAAATTCACTCCTCCTATTTTATTTCTTTATGTTGATTTCACATTGACAAAAGTTGACTAATAAACTAAAGTATTCTTGGATATTTTTAGTGATTATCTTGTTTTATTCGTTTTTAATTTCAGTGAATGTAGTACTTAATAGCTGGCTTTATGTAACGATATCTTATTAACTTTATATTTAAGGTGAACTATGCATATTAGAAACCCAAATGCTTCTTTCTGCGAGAGTGCGTTCAAAATTAAATTAACTGGTTTAGCTTGTATTCTTATGGGAGTGTTTTCCACATCGGCTCAAGCTAGTGATCTTTACGGATGTCAAAATACTTCTCTTGTTAAAGCTGAAAACTCAAATGGTTGTTCCGTTTCAGTTGGTTTAAATCAAAAAAATGATGGTTATGTTTTTGGTGGACTTGCCGATAATGGTACAGCGAATAATAACCGTGTAAATATAGCGCATGGTGCGAATATTACATCAACTGTTAATGGCGGTTTTACGACTAAAAAAGAAGCGAATCATAATGAAGTGGTGATTGGTAATAATGTTCAAATCGGCACAGGTAGAGATGGTGGTTATGTTAAAGGAGGTACATCGATTGAATCGACCTCTGATTTTAATGCTGTCCGTATTGGCACAAATGTGACGGTTGCTGGTAGTGTAATTGGCGGTGATGGCGGTTCTTATAATAAATCTGTAGCGAATAATGTAAGTGCATCTAGTAATAGTGTGCATATCGGTGATCTTTCTTATATCACTTCTTCGGTAAGTGGAGGTAGTGGAGGAAAAACCTCTTCTTTTAATGAAGTCATTATCGGTAACGGAGTTAGAGTCGGAAGTGAAGTGTCTATTACTAGCTCTGGTGGTATTGTTGAGGGAGGAAGCGCTTCTGTAAAATCTGATTTTATGAGCCAAGAGGCAAACTCGAATGTTGTGCATATTGGGGATGATGCTCAAATAGGTATGATTTCAGGTGGTGTTGCTAACGCGGTTTTTAGTAAAAATAATGTTGCAAATGATAACCGTGTAACGATTGGCAATCGTAGTCATACCTTATTGGTGAGTGGTGCCGAAGGGTGGGAAAGTTCAACCGTTACCAATAACTCTGTAACAATAGGAACGGATGCTGTAGCGGGGGAAATTTATGGCGCACGTTCTTCATCTGGTAATGTATCTAAGAACACTGTTCAAGTTGGTAAAAATTTAGTGGCTAATTTTGTGACGGGTGGTGATGCTTATTCTGCAGTTGCTGGTGAGGGAAATGCACACAATAATACTGTTGTGCTAGGTGAGAATGCAAAAGTAGCAGGAAATATCATTGGTGGGAGTGCATTAACAAAGGCGAACAATAACACAGTGGTACTACATAAAGGGTTCCATATTGGTGGTGTTGGTGGTGGCTCAGCTCAAAATGAGTCGAGCAATAATACCGTAACGCTTTTTGCTGGAACTGTGGATAACAATATTGCAGGTGGGACGAGCTTTCATTCCAAAGGTAATGTACTTAATTTGGGGACAGCCAAAGAAGGTATTGAAATGAATAAGCTAAAAGCTGAAGAGGTACTGAATTTTGATACCATTAATTTCTATTTACCTGATAATGTCCGTCATAACGATACTGTCTTAAATCTTTCTACGTCATATCTTCAGTTAGGTAATACAACGATGAATGCTTATGTACCTGGTAATGCTAATTTACATTCTGGCGATGTGGTACATTTGATTAAGGCTAATGACGGTTTATTTTGGAGTGGTAAAGGGAATGTGTATCAAGGTATTACCTTAGCACATGATTTAGCGAGTATTGCGTTGACGGCAGATAATAAAAATTTAGATCTTACCTTTAAACGTAGTAATCAACAAAAAATTACACCAGTTACTGATTCAAAAACTAAACCAGTTGTAAATACCAATACAACAGCAACTAAACCGGCTGTAAATACTAACACAACAGCAACTAAACCGGCTGTAAATACCAATACAACAGCAACCAAACCAGTTGTAAATACTAATACAACAGCAACTAAACCAGCTGTAAATACCAACACAACAGCAAATAAGCCGGTTGTAAATACCAATACAACGGAAACGACAACTAAACCAGTGGTGAATGCGGATGCAACACCAGTAACAGCAGTAAATCCAAAAACTAAATCATTAGTACAAGGTCGCTTAGTTGCCCCTGCGTTAGTCAATAATGGAGCAAGTTATCTTGCTGGAGGTTTGAATTCGTTGTATCAAGATGCTAATTTAAGTCAAGTTGGTGCAAATGAAAGCGGGTTTGTTCAAGCAGGTACAGCCGATCGTGATATTACGACTGGTAGTTATGTTAACTTGAAAGGGCTTACATTGGATGCCGGCTATGCCTGGAATAAACCGAGTGTTTCGGGTAATTGGTTATATGGTGTAGCAGCTGAATATGGTTATAGTCATTATACAGCGCATTTAGATGACGGTACAAAAGGTAAAGGTAAAGCCTGGAATCTTGGTGCAAATGTATTTAGCAATTATTTATGGAATAATGGCCTATATGCACAAGTAAGTTTACGTGCAGGACGCGTATGGAATGATTATCGTAGTGATGATTTCGTCCATGCAAATGGTACAGGTGTAAGATATAAGAGCAACGCAAATTACCTTGCTAGCCATGTCGGTTTTGGTAAAGTGTGGCAGTTAGGTGAGAATAACTCCTTAGACACCTATGTGAAATATTTCTATTCACATACTTCAGGTGATGAAGCGAAGTTAAGTTCTGGCGAAACCTACCATTTCTCATCAGTTCGCTCTAAACGTGGTCGCGTGGGTGTGCAGTATAACCATAATTTAAGCAATTTAGGTATGCACTTTGGTGTGGCTTATGAACGTGAGTGGAATGGTGATGTACGTGCACAATATCAAGGTTATGCATTGCCAACACCAACAATGAAAGGTGGTACAACCATTGCTGAAGCAGGGGTAGATTATAAACTTGCAGGCAAACAATTTAATACAACCTTACAAGGCTATGCTGGTCGTCAAAAAGGTTTGGGCATTCGTTTTGGTATGACATTCTAATCTAGAAATGCTTGATAAAAGAGCGGTCAATTTTGACCGCTCTTTTGTTTTTTTACTTCGCTATTTTTCATACCAAATTCGGTTCACATAGAGTACCACTTTACCCGAGGGTGTCTCAACATGAATTTCATCATCAACGCCTTTCCCGATTAAAGCACGTGCGACGGGAGAATCAATGGAGATCCAGTTTTTAGCGGGATCGAATTCATCGCAGCCGACAAGGCGATATTGCTTCACTTCACCTTCTTCATCTTCTAGCTCAACCCACGCACCAAAAAACACTTTACCTTCTTGTTTCGGGTGGTAATCCACTATTTGTAACACTTCTAAGCGTTTGGAAAGGAAACGCACACGGCGATCAATTTCACGTAAACGACGTTTACCGTAAATATATTCTGCGTTTTCACTGCGGTCACCCAGCGCGGCAGCATCTGAAACCGCTTGCGTGACTTTGGGGCGTTCTTCTTTCCACAAAAATTTAAGTTCTTGGTCAAGCGCAAGCCAGCCTTGACGGGTAATGTAATTTGATTTTGCCATGATAAAAATAAAAGAAATTTTTTTGAATTATATTTGAGCCTGTTGTCTAAAACCAGTATTCTATTCTCGTTTTTATCGAATCCTTTAATAACAAAGAAGTATGACAATGTTAAATCAACAAATTAGCCAAATTATTGCGGCAGAATTAACCGTTCAACCCCAACAAATCCTCGCCGCCATTCAATTATTAGATGATGGCAATACCATTCCATTTATTGCCCGTTACCGTAAAGAAGCCACAGGTGGCTTAGATGACACCCAACTTCGTCATTTTGAAACCCGTTTAATTTATTTACGTGAATTAGAAGATCGTCGTCAAACCATTTTGAAATCTATTGAAGAGCAAGGGAAATTGACCGATGAATTGCGTGACAAAATCCATGCAACACAAAGCAAAACCGAATTAGAAGATTTGTATTTGCCATATAAACCAAAACGTCGCACCAAAGGGCAAATTGCGATTGAAGCTGGTCTTGAGCCATTGGCTGATTTACTTTGGAACGAGCCGAAAAATGATCCAGAAACGTCAGCCGCTGAATTTTTGAACGCTGATAAAGGCGTAACAGATACTAAGGTAGCCCTTGATGGCGCACGCTATATTTTAATGGAGCGTTTTGCTGAAGATGCGGG
>ERZ772807.1895-NODE-1895-length-11293-cov-4.033191_pt1 | contig 11293 bp, 6 predicted proteins | sample MGYA00511472_ERZ772807 | MGnify/ENA primary metagenome ERZ772807 (study PRJEB29015, sample SAMEA2737947) | human oral metagenome | biome: human oral; feature: human-associated habitat; material: dental | place: China | collected 2039 ...
GAAGCAGAAAAAGGAGCAAGAAACAGATGAAAATGAAAGCCTTCTGCCGGAAACAAAAACCTTTAACGGAATGCCTCTCAGGGACTACTGCTGGCTCAAGGATGAGATTTTCAGGATTAAACTGAAAAGGCGGAGGGAGGAAGGGGGGGAAGGCTTTGCAAGCAAAGCGGTCATAATTTTTTCCATCGCATTCCTTATAGCGGGCCTTGCATGGATACATTTCGGCAGATTTATGGCGATGCTGTTGTTTATTGGCGTGTCAGGAAGGATACTGGAAATGGTTTCAGAAAGCGGCCTTCATGGAAATGAACTTATGATGTCCTTTCCTGAATATGGAATATGGAACTCTGATGAAGTCAAGAATTTCAAGTATAACTTCGAAAATATTCTTGATTCCTTTGGCTACCGGAGCGAGCGTATTCAGGGAACGGAATTCAAAAAAATTTTCACAATGGCCGGGATAGATTATGGAAAACCTGTTTATAAGATCGAACTGGAAAAGACAAGCCTTCTCCTTAATATCTTCTATGGGCTGAATGACTGGGAATCGGTCAATGAAATGCTGTACGACATAAGGAAGGGGGAGTTTACTGCCGAAGAGCTTTTTAAGAGAAGGAATGAACTTCAATCCATTGAAAGGAATTTTGTCAAGAAAGGAAGAAAAAAGTACAGGAAAACACGCAAGGACTTGGAGCTTGAACGGAAGGAAATTGATGGGAAGGTTTACTGGACAGGTGAGAAGGGATATATAAAAATTCGGGAGGAGTTTTCAGAATTAACTAAATTTAACGAAAAGGAAGTAAGGGGCCTCCTGAAAGACATATATCCTTCAGCTGAAAAAATAAGCACCGCTGCAGGGGAAAGGTGGCTTGAAAAAGGTTATGTTCTGCTCGAAGGGGAAGGAAGAAGAAAACACCTGACGTTCTTTATGCAGGAATGGGAAAAACTGGATGAAAAAGATGCGGAAGAAGAGGAAAGTTGATTGTCCTCTTTTTTTCTTTGGGAAGTATATGAGATATAAGAAAATTCAATCAATTTTCTCCTCTTTTCTCTTTTCGTTATTTTAAAAAAATAAAAATTTTTTTCGCCTTTATTTGCATATCATTTTTCGCAAAAACGGGTCTTGTGAACTTTGCGCGGGGTTGACATATTTTGGCTTTTGTGATAATATCAGGCAAGCATTTGGAAAGAAAGGGGAAATCCCTGTTTTATATTTTCGCAGGATAATGAGCCGGGAGGAAGTTCCGGCTTTTTGATTTGCGGGAGGAAAATTCTGTTCAACTGAAAAAACAGAAATATCTTTTTTCTTGAAATTTTTGGCAAAAGAAAATATTCAAGGGATAAAGAGACGGAAAAAGTGAAGGGAGAGAAGGGAATGAATGCAGGAAACTAAAAAAAATTTGAATAAAAATCCGTCCATTAAATCTATTGCTTTTAAAAGTCGTTGATAATACAGGCACTTTTAAAACGAAATTAAGCCAATTAACATCTAACGCAGCCTGAAAATCTGAAACGGGCAATTTTGAGGGGAAAACAGGATTCAGGCTGTTTTCTATGCCTGCTTTTTTCAGATGAATGGCGGGAAAATGAAATTTAAGGTAGGGAAAAAGCGAAAACAGGTTTTAGGGGCCAGTGAGTTTTTTCTTGACATGGGGCCGTCCAATGTGCTATAATGACTTATAGGATTTGACAGATCCTGCGAAAAATAAAACACAAGAAAGCTCTTTTGGGAGCGGAAGGAGAAATGATGAAAGATTTGGAGAAAATCTGGAAAGCCATGGAGGAGACAGCAAAGGACACTCTTGGAGCAAATGCTGAAGATTTTTTAAACAAGACGCATCTTGGGGGATACACTCCAGGAAAGGACGGGCAGGAGCCGCTGTCAAGAAGCGACAGGGCATGGAACATGCTTACGAAGGGGAGCACGGAATATAATACGAACCAGCTTGCCCTCGGATTAAATCAGAAAAAGAATCCTGAAAGGGTTACAGCAATAATTGCTGACACCAGGGTTAAGAAGGGGATTGAGAGAGGAACCGGAAGGGAGTTCGAACTGGGGGACAGGAACATAATTTCATGCCGTTCGGACGTTCATATGAACTCTCCCGAAAGAAAGATAGGGGCATTTCCGCGGACATATGTATGGAGAGGTGGAAAAAGAGATGGAAAAGTTTCGTATCTGCCATCACCTGGAAGAAGTTCGGTTCAGCCGATAATAAATTCCATCTTCAACATGATGACGCATGAATGTATCAGAGTTGATGAAGCAGGCAATGAAACAAGAGGGAATACACTTATAGGAGCCGTTGACAATAACCTTAAATTTTTCCACAAGCTATACGCTGATCAAATAGGCTACATAATGTTTCCGCTTACACATGCCCAGCCGGAAGACCAGTACAAGGAGAAAGTTAATCAGGCCCTTGTCAAATATAAAGGAAAGCAGGAAGTGCCAAAAGTATGGGTTGAACCTGTAGAATTTAAGAAAAATATGGCAAGGCTTATAGCTCTTGCTGAAAGGGTTCCATTTACCGCGTTATATGCACCTACACCGATATTAAGTTTAAGAATATATCAGGAAGCAATAAACAGGGGGCTTGCGGCGACAGGGAAATATGAAATTGACTGGAACAGGGAAATGAAAACGTGGGAAAACGGAAAGGAAGTAGTACGTCCTTACAGGGAATACCTTGAAGCCTTGTCGACAACAGGGCTTGCGAACAAGGGAACAACCCTTTTCAACAGTTATATGATAAAATTTGCAAAGGGCGAAGAGCTTACAGAGGAAGATCTTGAGCCTGAACTGACAGAAGCAAGAAAAGATGTTGAAGAAGCGTTCGCGCGCCCTGAGCCTGAAGAATGGGAAGGCAGTACAGGAGCCGCGATGGAATATGTTTCTCCTTTCGGTACAGGAGTGAGAAGCGGCGGAAACTCTCAGCCGGCTCCAAAGGAAGCGGTGAAGAAGGAGGAAAAGCATCCGATTGAGGAGCAGGTCGAACGTGAGTTTTCCGACTTTGGCGAAGATGATGACGAATTTCCGTTCTAGGACAGGAAGGAAAAGGGAAGAAAAAGGCCCTTTTCTTTTTTTATGGCGATATGCTACAATATAGGAAAAAGGAATGAAAGGAAGATATATGGAAGCAGTCAATGACATTCAGAAACTTAAGGAAAAAATCGACATAACTGAATATATAGGGAGATATGTAAATCTAAGCCCGGCAGGGAACGGCACGTACAGGGGGCTGTCGCCCGTAAGAACGGAGAAGACGCCTTCGTTCTATGTCCTTCCAGAAAAGGGCATATGGAAGGACTATTCGGGAGGAAGAGGAAGCCTTGGCAAGACAGGGGGCGATGTATTCCAGTTTTACAGGTACCTGCATCCGGAGGCGACGTTTCCGGAAGCCGTAAGGGAAGTCGCAAGGGAGTGCGGATATGTCTTTGCGCAGACCGGCGCCCAGAAGGAGAAGTATGAGAGCGCCACAAGGATTGAAAGGCTCCTTTCCGACTACCAGAAGCTAATGGCTGACAATCTTGACAAATTTCCTGCCGCAAGGAAAATTTTAAACGAAAGGGGAGTCAGCGACGAAAGCATAAGGAGGAACGGCATAGGAGTTTCGACGCTTAACGACCTTAACGTTCTGAGAAAGAAAGGCTATACGGACCAAGACTTTGAAAAGGCAAGGATAATAAATAAAAAAGGATACCCTATGTTCGGTACAAGGATAACGATACCTGTAAGGGGCAGAAGGGGGAACGCAATATCATTCAGCGGAAGGACGACAAAGCCGAAGAAGGAAAACGGGGAAGAGGCGGAAGTCAAGTATCTGAACGGGGCCGACACTGAGGTGTACAAGAGAAGCCGCGACATATACCTTTCGCTTCCCGCAAAGAACAAGAGCCAGGGCCTGCTTATGCTTACGGAAGGGTGCTTTGATGCGATAGCGGTGGCGGATGCGGGGTACAAGTCGGCGGCTGTTCTTGGAACAGAGGCTTCGGCAGAGCAGATCAGGAGGATAGCGGCTGAGGAGACGAACGTGATTCTTATGTATGACGGCGACGAGGCTGGAAGAAGCAAGGCGGCGAAGACGGCCTTTGCGCTTCTTGGGGAAGGGTGCAATGTAATGGTGGCAACGCTTCCCGCCGAACATGATCCGGCAAGCTACCTTGCGCAGGGGAACAGCCTTTTGAAGTTCTTTCAGGAAGGCGGGGCAAAGGATGTCCTTGAATGGTATATGGAAGGCGAAAACTTCGAAAACCTTGCGGGAAGGAGGAAAGCCGCTGAGAAGATGGAGAGAATGCTTGAGGCCTGCGATCCGACTTCAAGGGACTGGTACATAAGGAAGTTTTCGGAAAAGATGGATATGGAGGATGCAAGCGTGATATTCCCGAAAATATTCGGCAAGGGCGAAGAGAAAATAAATGAGCTTGGGCTTGTGAAAAAAGAGGAGAAGGAAGAAAAGGAAATAAGCTATGACAGGACTGACAGGGCTGTCGCGCTTGAGGAGGAGCTTTTCAGGACTGCCTTGAGGACCGATTCGGTGAAGGAGATAAGCGCGGGGCTGCATGACGAGTTCTTCAGGGGGCTTGCGGAAAAGCTGACAAGGAACCGGGAAGAAGGGATAAACATTGCGTCGGGCCTCACGAAAGGTGAAATCGCTTTCATAGCGGGGCAGAAAGGATTTGAAAGCAGGAAGGAAATTGGCGAACTTGTAAGGGAGCATAGGACGGCAGTTGTAAAGAAGGAGCTTGAAATCCACAAGAAGGCTATTGCAAGGCTTGAAAAGGAGCTTGCAGCACTTGAGCCTGATACCAAAAGCAGAGGAAATGCAAGGTAAGTTTTTTAACTAAAAAAGCAGGATAATTTCCTGCCTTTTTTTATTTTATTCAATTCCTGCCTTTCTCCTTGCTGAATAGAAGTCAGTCCATTCCCACGACGAATAGGGAATCTTGAAAGAATCGTTCACGAAGACCGGGTTAGTGTACCTTGTGAACTCCTGATTTTCCGCCATCTGGTAGCTGTCAAGCCTGAAAGAGCCGTTTGAATATCCCGGAACTGTTTCAAGCATTTCCCTTGGGGCTTGGGATAATGGGCGGTATCTTCTTATAAGCGCGGGCAGGATGTTTTCATTTGAGCCTGCCTTTATTATATGATCCGCAAAGCCTGACATGAAGTATTCCCTTTTAAGATCCTGATATTTTCTGTCATTTATGCTGACATCAGGCATCTTGAAATTATTCGCTTCCTTTTCATCTGAAATGGCTATGTTCTTGCCTCTTGTAACTTCCCTTACGCTGTCAAGCATAGTCCTTGAGGATATGACTGTACCTATTCTAGGCTTTCCTTCAAGGGAAAACGTTAATTCTGATTCAGCCGAAGGGTCGATTTCAACCTGATTCACAACCGCGTTAGGCCCCAGCCTTAATTTTCCGCCTGCGATTATTACTTTCGATGCTCTTCCGTTGACGGTTACTTCCGCCCCTTCGTAAACTACTATTGCTGAATTTGGAACATTCCCGTTAAGGACAAGCTTTCCTGCAAGCGCCTCCGTAGGCCCGTCGTAATAGATGTTCCCGTTGATTGTAAGGGTTTTATTTCCTGCCTTTCTTAATCCGGGCTTAAGTACGGCAGTGTCGCTGTAATAGTTTCTTTCGGAAGGGATGTAGCGCTTGAAAGTCAAGTCCTTTACGGTCTTGAATGCAAGCCTTGCCTGCACCACATCTCCGTCCCTGTCCTTTGCGTTTACTACGGTGTTGAGGACTATGTCGCCTTCGGGGTGCTTTGGAAGGCTTCCGTATATGTCGTTGCTCCATGTCCAGTCGGAAGAAGGCTCAGCCCAGAAGTAGACGTTGCCTTTAAGATCCAGCACCTTGTCATACATTCCCGTATAGAACTTCTGCTCCTCAAGAAGCCCCGCGTTAAGCGCTGAAGGGCCTCTTAAAGCCTTGTCGTGGTTAGCTATTCCCCAGCCTGAGTGAGAAGAGAGCTCCTCCTTTTCCCTTGAGGCCGTCGTAAGGAGTATGTCCTTTGCCTGCAGGTAGGATATTCCAGGGAACTTCATCATAATCTTTCTTACAAGCGCCGATATTCTTGGCACTGCGAAAGATGAGCCTGTACGTGATTTCCCGGCGGCATATACCTGGCCGTCGCCCACGACCGTATGGGTTCTTGCGTAAAGGGCGTAGAACGGGTAGGCATCCTTGTCGTTTCCGTCGTTGTATGCGCAGGAAGCCCCCGGAAGATTCTTCTGCCTTGGCCCGTCAATTCCCCTCACGTCGCTCAAAGTTTTCATCGGGTTTGCCTTTGGGCTGCAGATGAAGTCCTTGACCCTGATTGAATCGGATCTTGAAAGCTTCTGCACTTCCTCACCGAACATAGGGAAATAGAATGTTTCCTGCGAAGGCGCCGCCGCCGACACGTCATCTCCCCCCATATCGTTTTCGGGCTCAATTGAGTCATCGTTTCCGAAAGTGGAAATCCATAGGTTTGTATTGTTTGACGTAACCCCCGTAAGCCTTGGGGACTGGTGGTATCCTCCCGCAAGCTCATTTATGATGTCGCCGAAGTAGACTGAGCCCGAAGTCATGAAGCCTGTTGAGCCTGCCGGCGAATAAGCCGAAATTGAAACAATTCCCGAAGGGGAGTTGCTGGGAAGGATAGTCGACATAAGTGCAACGCTTCCAAGGTTGTTCTTTAAATAGTTTCCGCCCATTTCAGCATCAAACGCGACCAGCACCGCAAAGAAGTGATCGACATTTCTTGAGTAGTATTTCTTTTCATCTTCAGGATTCCCTGCCCTGAAGAGCTTCATTTTTGAGATGTCGACTCCAAGCTCCCTCTTCCAGTTTTCAGGATTTGACATTCCTGCCGACGAATCGTACATAAGGTTCACGACGGGGTACCCTTTCTGCCCGTAGCTTGAATATTTAATTATATTTCCTTTATACGAAGGGGTCTTTTCTTGAGTATATTTAAGTTTTGCGGAAAATGAAAGGCTGCAGAGAGCCAACATTCCGAAAATTATTTTGTTTTTCATTTTAGTTCTCCTTTATTTATTAATCTTTTCACAATCACTAAAAGCTTGCTTTCAGTAGTCCTGCTGTCCTACCTCATCTGCGATGCAGTAGGAAGGGAGGCAGCTCCCTGACTACAAAAATATTATAGCATAAAAATATCATTTTGTCAATACTTTTATTGCAAAAACTTTAAATTTAGTGAATAAATGCTTGAAATTATTTTTAAAATGTGATAAAATACAGGCGGAAAACGATTAAAGGGAAGGCTTCTTTTGAGGAACAGTTTGAATCCTTGAAGCGAAGTCTTTAGGGAAAGTTCTGGAATCAGGTTTAAGGCCCTTTATTTTTAAAGGGATATAAAAGGGAAGCTAATTGAAGCATAAAAAGGATGCTTTTCAGGTAAAGGATTCATTTCAGGAATCTTTTGCGGGCCTGAAAAGGTAAATTTTTCCAGATGAATAAAACCGTTCATAAACGGGTAAATTTTAAGGGGCGTTTCAAGCCCCTTTTCAAGTGCATTAAAAATCCCTTAAAATTTATTTGACAAGAAGGGTACAAAATGGTAAAATTATTCTGCCAAGAAGAGGGAAGGAAAAAATTCCTGATTAAATCCCTCTGAAATTTTGCAAATTATAGGGTAAAGTTTCAAGGGAATGAAAGAAAGGAGGCCCCGGTGAGCATAAGGATAAAGATAGGGAAGGGCGACCCTGCCGTCGAGGCTTGGCTTGCGGCCCAGAAGAGCAGGAGCGGATCGGTTCAGCTTCTGATAAAGGCTTTTGCCTACCTGCACGGCAACGTCGACATAACGAAGCTTGGGTTTGACGAGCTGCTGGGCGGAAAAGCGGCTAAGCTTGAGAAGCAGGAAAGCAGGGAACCTGAAAAGGCGGAAGAAAGGCCGGAAGTTCAGGAAAAGAGGACGGGATGGCTTGGACGTGAAATCAAGGAAGAAAAGGAAGATGCTGGAGAAGATGCGCAAGTTGACAAGCTGCTTGCCAGCATGATGTAGAAAGGGGAGATTATAATTGGAAATGAGACTGAATGGAGGGCTTGATACAGGGAACGGATTTATGAAAGGGGAAATCAGGGGGAATGAAATGATTCATGTTGACTACCCTTCGACGCATTCCGTGTTCAGCCTTGCGAACGACATAAAGGCGGAAGGGCCTGCGGTGGCTAATGTTATTGCCGACATATTCAACCAGATGGACATATCTATATCAAGCGATCTTGTTCCTGACGGGAAGAGAAGGATATTCGGGAAGAGGGCTATAAAGTCAGGGGAAAGGACTGTTTCCTTTGACGTGAACGACCTGCATAGGAGCAAGGCTGAGCAGGAGATGTCGCCTATAATGGTAATTGGAACTTTTGCGGGGGCGGCGCTCAGGAACTGGTATGACGCTGAAAAAGCGCTGCCGGACAAGATGCTGACAGTTTCAGTTACGTGCGCCCTTGCGCTTCCGATAGACGAATACAGGAAATACAAGGACATATATGCGCAAAGCTTCAAGAAGGGGAGCCATCTTGTAACGTTCTACAACTTTGCTGAGCCTGTAAGGGTTGAGATTAAGTTTGAGGAAGTGCTTGTGTTTGCCGAAGGGGCGGCCGCAAGGTTTGCGATAAAGAAAGGCGGAGCTGACATAGAGAAGGCCCTCACTGAAAAGCTGAAAGGCTTGGGAACGACAGCGGGAATGGTACAGAAGGCGAAAAATATGCTTCTTATTGACATAGGGGACGGGACAGTGAACATGGTCGTGTTTCAGGGAGGAGAGCTTTCACCCGATGCGTCAGGGACAATAGATCAGGGGTACGGAACGATGCTTGACAAGTGCCTGAAAAGATTGAAGCCGATGGGGTTTCCGTTCAGCAGTTCGCGTAAGAAGCTGGCTGACTTCCTGCTTGAGGAGCCGACACCTTTCACGCGTGAACGGCACAATGTTGTAAGCGGGATAGTGGAAGATGAAGAGAACATGTTCTGCGACGACATAGTTCTTTCTGCTGAAAAATACATAACAAGCATGGGAGGATCCACTGAGTTCATGCTTGTAATAGGCGGAGGCTCAATACCTTTAAGAAGGGTGCTTGAGACAAAGCTTAATGAGAGTGGGAAGAGGCTTTCAGGGATACCTGTAATATATGTTCAGGCGGAAGATGCAAGGAAGCTGAACGCAAGGGGGCTTAGAATGATAGCGGAGACTCTCTTTGGAAAAGAAAAGGCGCAGGGCGCGAAGAAATAGGGGCAAAAGGCCCTTATTTTTTTGTAAATGAAAAAGGAGGGCGGTTAAGCCTTCCTTTAATGTCAACAACTTTATTTTAAATGTTTTCAAGGAAATAATAAAAGGAAGACTTTAAATCTTCCTTTTTATTGATGTATATGAAAAAGGACGAACTGTCCTTGAATATTTTTGGGAGATCCGCACCTCCCTGTCATTGATGCATTCGAAAAAGGATGAGCATTTTCATTCTTTTCCGTTGAAAACAAACATAACATACTCTGCAAGATTATTATAGCATATTAAGAATATTTTGTCAACAACTTTATTTCAAATATTTGTTTCAAAAATTATATGCAGCAAAGTTCTGCCGGTTTGTTTTTGCAAGAAGTTACCTTTTCAAATGAAAAAAGCCCCCCTTGGAGCTTTAAACGAATGAGTATGGGAAAGATATTACTTCATTTCCGTTGAATGTTCCCTTTGCGGCTATTTCCTTTGCCTTTTTCTCATCAAGTCCCGCCGCAACTATTTTCCATACTCTAATCTTTTTTTCTGTTACCTGTTCCCTAAGTTCATATTTGTTTTCATTTCCGTTGAATGATATATCTGACACCCTCCCCGTGACTGAAGTCAGGGGCTTCCTTTGTGGTTTATTGTGATGTTTTCTAGCCATCCTTTGTTAAATGGAATATATAAAAAAAACAGAAAAATTAATTTTTATAAAATTTCTGTTTTTATTTCAATTATAAGATTTCGCTTATTGAATAATCGCAATAAATTTCTTCCCCTTTATCGCAAAGCGCTTTAACTTTTATTTTTTCTTCAATTGGAAGATATTCAAGATAAAGATTGCTTTTGTTTATTTTCCTTTTTTCTTCATTTGCAATCTGATCAACAAAACGAATTCTTTTACCATAATATTTAAATTCGCTTTCAGCAATTTCGGCATTTTTAAATTTTTCCACTTTTTTTTTCAGTTTTTCATCATTAATTAATGCCGCGAATTGCTCTTTTTTATTTTTGGCAGGCAAGGTATCCACAAAAAACGTAAACGGATATTTCGCTTTTTTCTTTTCATTTATATCAAAATATTCCTTAATAAAAGGCGTATTATATTTAAAATTTTCAGTATCTTTTACAACAATCTGGCTTTTCTTTCCAGTTGTCTTTTTAAAATAAACACCTAATGTTAAAATAAACTGCGACAAATTATTCCTGTTATTTTCATTATCTTTTATAATAACGCTTTTATTTTCCTTGAAAAATTTGGAAAGAAGAAATTTAGTCTGTTCGCCATAAGGAAGTTTTCCGTTTAAAAAAAGTTTTATTTCCTTGAACAAATCTTTTTTATCTATCTCTTTTCCAAAAGAATAATCCCTTTCAATTAATACTTCGGCTATGTCATTTGTCTGGGTTTTAATAATTGATAAAATCCTTGCCTTGAATTTCCAGTTGAACTTTTCATTCAGCAGTTGAAGAACCTTTGAATCGTTTCCATTGAAAAATCCAATATTATATTCACCCGAAACAGGTTCTGCAAAATGAATTCCGTTATTAATTTTAAAAACTTCACCTTCTTTTATTTTTATCTGCTTATTAACTTTTACAGATTCTGAAACATAAAAAATTGATTTCATTGGAAAGGAAGTTTCAAAAAGAGATTTCCAGTAAAAAAGATCAGTAAGTTTTTTCTTTTCAGAAGATTTTATGTCAATTGTAAAAATTTTTGTGTTAATTTCATCCTGATACATCTCATTCTTCATTTCAAATACTATATCAACTGAACCACCGATTTCCAGAAGTTCATTAAAGACATCAGAAGAGCCAAACCACACACAGTTCCTGATTGAAAAATCTTTCTGAACTGCATTATACATCACATGATCCTTTGTTTTTCCAATAAGCCTTGTGCTTTCAAGTGAAACGTTGTTAATTCTGAAAACAGGAGAACGGTTGCCCTCTCCAAACGGCTTCAAGTCTTCAAGAGTCTTGAAGAAGCCATAGTTAATTTTCTGCATAGGTATAACTTTATCATATTTTACTGTCTTCAAAAGAATTTCAGGTGTCAT
>ERZ772807.1897-NODE-1897-length-11266-cov-11.845598_pt1 | contig 11266 bp, 5 predicted proteins | sample MGYA00511472_ERZ772807 | MGnify/ENA primary metagenome ERZ772807 (study PRJEB29015, sample SAMEA2737947) | human oral metagenome | biome: human oral; feature: human-associated habitat; material: dental | place: China | collected 2039 ...
AAAAAGCGTTAAAAATCAGCCGTCATCGTACGTTACCAAAATATTCCTTTGGTACATTCCGTAGCTGGTATATGAAAAAAATGTTGGAAAGCCAACAAAAATTCGAACGTAAAGTGGCGTATTATCATGGCTGTTATGTGAACTACAATAACCCACAATTGGGCAAAGAATTTATTCAAGTATTCAATGCCATGGATATTGGCGTGGTGTTATTGGAAAAAGAAAAATGCTGTGGCTTGCCATTAAGCGTGAACCAGTTCCCAGAACGAGCGAAGAAAATCGCACAATTTAATACCGATTACATCAGCAAAATGGTGGATGAAAATGGCTTGGATGTGATCAGTGAAGCATCAAGTTGTTCCCTAAATTTACGCGATGAATATCATCATATTTTAGGTATCGACAATGCCAAGGTTCGTCCCCATATTCACATGGTGACACCCTTCTTATATCAACTCTTTAAAGAAGGTAAAACCTTACCGCTTAAACCATTGAAATTGCGTGTGGCTTATCATACCGCATGTCACGTGGATAAAGCGGGGTGGGCACCGTACACCTTGGAAGTGTTAAAACAAATTCCAGGTTTAGAAGTGGTGATGTTGCCATCACAATGTTGTGGTATCGCGGGAACATACGGTTTTAAAGAAGAAAACTACGAGGTTTCCCAATCTATCGGTAAAAACTTATTCGATAACATCAATGCTGGTGGATTTGATTACGTAATCTCTGAATGCCAAACTTGTAAATGGCAGATCGATATGTCATCTAACGTGACTTGTATCCATCCATTGACGTTATTGTGTATGTCGATGAATCAAGCTTAGTAGGAAGAGCGGAAACTAATAAAAAAGTGACCGCTCTTTTTGTTATTCAATCCAATATGGAGAATTAATTATGCAAAAAATCTTCAAAGTTTCCTTACTTGCTGTGCTTTCATCTCTAGCAGTAAACAGCTTTGCCAGCACGGCAGAAGTGAAAGTGCTTGAGCCTCAATTAAATTACCAACAACTTCTTACACAAAGACAGGTTGTGGATGAGTTGCTTGAACAGGCAGTGAAAATCCAAAACTCACCGGCTCGAGTTTCAAATGCAGGTTTTACCGCAAAACTTCCTTCCAATATGGAGCGTATTGCGGATCTTTTATTAGAAGCGTATAAGCTTGAGCCTTATCGTGTGGATTTTTTGTTTGGTGCAGCGAACGCCAATATTTATAACGGTAATACAGATAAAGCCATTGAGCTTTACCAAAAAGTGCTTGATGTGGCGCCAGATGATGTGAAAGCCCACACTTACTTGGCGGCATGGAATCGTTTTAAAGGCAATCAAGCAGAAACTACTAAACATTTAGAACGCTTAAAACAACTTTCCCCAGAAAGTGCGAGCAAATTAGAGAAAGTTTTTGCCGTAATTGACAAAGCAGCTAATCAGCGAATTACAGATAAACTGGAAACCAAGTTACCGGCACAATCTGCAATTATTACATTGGGCTATGCGTTAAACCCAGATGGCAGCATGCATGATATTTTGGTGCAACGTTTAGAGAAAACTCTAGAAATTGCGAATCAAAATCCAGATGCGTTAATTATTGTGACAGGCGGTGTGCCACAAAATAATAAAACCGAAGGGGATTTGATGAAGCAATGGTTGATTGAGAAAGGCGTGGATGCAAGCCGTATTTATTCGGATAACTATGCACGCTCAACAGTCGAAAATGCGCTTTTCTCTCGTTACTCTTTAGCGAAACATAAAATCAAACATGCCGTATTGATTAGCTCGGGCAGCCACGTTCGTCGTGGACAAGCGTTATTTGAAATTGCGACGCAAGAATCCGGTCCACAAGGTCTTGTGATTGAAACGGTCGCAGCATTAGATAAACCGTTAGATCAGCTACAAAAAATTACAGAGAAAGATTTGCTGGGTATTTATCGTGACAGCTTAAAAACCATGGGATTGCCAATGTTTAATAGCGGGCCATTGCAAGATTAATTAATCTTTCCAAAAACAAAAGTGCGGTGAAATTTCACCGCACTTTTTTATTTTCTCGTTCGATTAAAGAATATGTTGATATTGTTCTAACATTTCTTTTGGCCATACGCTTGATTGCACTTCACCAATGTGTTTTTTGTGAAGTAAAAGCATTGCCATACGAGATTGACCGATGCCACCACCGATGGTGAGAGGTAATTTGCCGTTTAATAAATCTTGGTGCCAATCCATTTTTAAGCGATCTTCATCACCGGTTAAACTAACTTGTAAACGTAACGCGGATTCATCCACACGAATACCCATTGAAGAAAGCTCAAACGCTTTACCTAACTCAGCGTTCCACACCAAAATATCACCGTTTAGACCTTTGTAGCCGTTTTCAGATTCTGTTGTCCAGTCATCGTAGTCTGGTGCACGGCCATCATGTGGTTTACCATCTGATAATTTGCCACCGATACCGATTAAGAACACGGCGCCATATTCTTTACAAATCGTATTTTCACGCTCTTTGCTTGAAAGATCTGGGTAGCGTTTCACTAAATCTTCACTATGTACGAAAGTGATTTCTTTTGGCAAGCTTGATGGAATGTCAAAGCGTGCTTCTACCGCTAATTCAGTTAAACGGATTGCACGATAGATAGAACGTACCGTTTCTTTTAAATAAGCAAAGTTACGACGACCTTCAGGAATGACTTTTTCCCAGTCCCATTGGTCCACATAAACAGAGTGAGTTTGATCCAATGAATCTTCATCTGGACGTAATGCTTTCATATGAACAAATAAGCCTTCACCTTCTTTGAAATGGAAACGTGCGAGAGTATGGCGTTTCCATTTAGCTAATGAGTGAACCACTTCATAAACCGCATTTGGGATACATTTCACGTTTACTTGAACAGCTTTCTCAATGCCTGATAAGTTATCTTGCATACCGTTACCAACTTCACTAAGGATTGGACCCTGTACTTCGATAATGCCAAGTTGTTCAATCAAGTTTTGAGTAAAGGTGTTCTTCACAAAGCTGATTTCTTGTTGTTGTAAAATAAACGTCTTTTTCATATTTATCCTTCTTTTTATAATAACTGCTAAGATTTGTTGCGCATTATTCAATGAAATGACAAATTATTTCAAGTAATTTCTTTACATTGTTTTAAATTTTGAATATTATCAAAAATAAAGAAAGTATTTTGAAAAAGATCTAATAAGGAGTGTTTTATGAACAATATCGATACACTTGATCGCCAAATTCTCCGTGTACTGACTAAAGATGCCCGTACACCTTATGCTGAAATGGCCAAAAACTTTGGGGTGAGTCCAGGTACGATTCATGTTCGCGTAGAGAAGATGCGTCAGTCTGGTCTGATTGAAGGTACAAAAGCGATTATTGATGAGCGTAAGCTAGGTTATGATGTCTGTTGCTTTATTGGTATTATTCTGAAAAGTGCAAAAGACTATGAAAAAGTGATTAAAAAGCTTGAAACCTTTGATGAAGTGGTAGAGGCGTATTACACCACGGGGAATTATTCTATTTTTATTAAAGTGATGACACACACGATTGCTGAATTACATTCCGTACTTGCAACCAAAATTCAGTTGATTGATGAAATTCAATCAACGGAAACCCTGATTTCCATGCAAAATCCAATTTTGCGAGACATTAAACCTTAAAAAATATTAATAAAAAAGCTCGATATTCAGTAATACCGAGCTTTTGATTATAAATTAATCGATCATTACATTACCACTGGTAACCTACGCTACCACCGTAAGTCACATCATTGCGAGAGTTCAAGCCAACCCCTAACTTGATCGAAATCTTATTATTGTCGGCATTTCTTGCATAGCCTACAGCAAGTGCTGATTCACCACGATAACCTGCCGCTCCCACAGAAACAATGCTTTTGCCTGCTTCATTTGGACGTTGAATGAATGCCATTGCTGCTGCACCGGCAACACCAGCGCGTAAATCTTTGTCCACTTTATTGATACGATTATTGATGTTATTCACCGCACCACGAAGCTGGCCGTAATTTACTGCATCCGTATTATTGATACCTGGAGCAACATTAGTAATACGTGTTGGTGCGCCCTGTGCATTGGACACTCTGACATTACCCTGGCCATCGCTACCAATTTTTGCTCCATCCGAACCAAGACTTACATTGGTGAAAGATGGTGTAGCTGAAGTAGCAATATCAATAGAATGAGCATTACGTTTAATTTCAATGTTGTTACCTGCATTCAACTTAACTGTGTTACCAGCTTTTACTTTAGTTGGCTTGTCTGATGAACCCTTAACCAGTTTTCCATTAGAGTTTTCAACCGTTCCTGCATCAACGTTCCAAGCTGCATTGTTAATTGCGTAAGCTACATTTTCAACAGTTGCCACTCTGTTATTAATGTTATCTACGCCTTTTTGAGCGTCTTGAAGTGCTTTTTCTGCGGCATCTTTTACTGACTTAGGCGCAGTTGTTGGCAAGTTAGCAAGTGTATCTTTAGCTGCTTTCAATGCTTTTTCTGCCGCGTCTTTTTCAGACTGTGGTGTACCTTGAACTGTGCCAGAATTATCTGGGTTCATCGTAATATTACCTTTATCAATATTAAAGGTCACATCTGCAATTTTGCCATCTTCGCGGACTGTCACATTAGCTTTAGTGCCTTCGCCATTAACAAAGTTAACGGTATCGTAAGCTTTTACGAAGTCTTTTGCACCTCCGTTTTCTTGTAAATTCCAACCAGCATTTAAGATGTCATTTACAGTTGCAGCATTGTTACCCATATTTTTCACATCTTCAGCTGATGGAGCGGCTTGTGAAGCAGTTGTAGTAACAGGATTCCCATTTGTATCTTTAATTGGATTGCCATCCTTATCTAATACTTGATTGTAAGTATTAGGTAAGTTGCTTTTCACATTAGTGATACTGTTGTTACCATTGCTTAAACCATTTGAGGTTAGTGATACTGGAGCTTTACCTTCTTCTGGTTTTTCTGGGGTAATCGTTATGCCGTTACCATCAGTCACTGTTGTAATTTTATTACCTTTAGGATCAGTGGCAACAAATTCTGCAGATGTTAACTTTTTCAATTCAGGATTTAATGAATAAGTAAAATCTTTACCTGCTTGTTCAATCTTCAGATTGTCGCCCGCATTGAATTTAACTGTATCACCTGCTTTCACTTTTTCTTCAGTGGCGGCTGTGCTGATACCGGTTCCTTTTTGTCCAGAGGTCGCAGTCCAACTTACATTGTTAATAGCATTTACTACATTCTCTACAGTGGCAACTTTATTATTAATACCCGCTACTGCTTTTTTCGCATCAGCTACATCTTTTTCCGCTTTTGCTTTATCTTCATCAGAAGCATTATTTGGTAAATTCGCTAATTTTTCTTCAGCTTCTTTTACTTTTTCTTCTGCCGCTTTGATATCTGCTTCCGGTGTACCTTCAGCTTTACCTGTACCGTTTGGATCTACGGTAATATTCCCTTTATCAATATTAAAGGTTACATCTGCAATCGTGCCATCTTCACGTACAGTCACATTAGCTTTGGTGCCTTCACCATCAACAAAGTTCACAGTGTCATAAGCTTTTACGAAGTCTTTTGCGCCACCATTTTCTTGTAAATTCCAACCAGCATTTAAGATGTCATTTACAGTTGCTGCATTGTTACCGATATTTTTGATATCTGCAGTTGATGGTGCTTTTTGTGCAGTAGTAGTCGTAACCGGATTACCATCTGCATCTTTAATTGGAGCGCCATTTTCATCTACTACCTGATTATAAGTATCCGGCAAGTTGCTCTTAATATTTGTCACTTGCTGTGGTTCATCACCTTTCGCACGAATAACAACCTTTTCAAGAGTTGGATCAATAGGGTTAACGGCTTGTGCAGTAGCTGGATCTTTCAATGTACCATCTGACTTAACATCATCTTTATTGTAGTATTTACCATCTACAAAAACTTTATCCTTCAAGGATTCAGGTTTATAGTATTTACCATCTAAGCCTTTTTTCACCGGATTACCGTCTTTATCAGCATACTCAAACGGTGAGTTATCTTCTAATGATTGAACATTGTTCGCCACATTATTGATATCGGCTTTCGCTGCTTTCAATTGCGATACATTTACTGCATCCGTATCCTTCTCACCAGCTGAAACATTAGTAATTTTGTTATTACCGTTGTCTAAGCCCGCTGAGGTTAGTGAAACTGGATCTTTATCGGGAGTAGCTGAAGTAATCTTTATACCATCTGCGGTTGTTTCTGTTTTATTACCATTTTTATCTTTAAATTCTGCAGATGTTAAATTTTTCAATTCAGGATTTAATGAATAAGTAAAATCTTTACCTGCTTGTTCAATCTTCAGATTGTCGCCCGCATTGAATTTAACTGTATCACCTGCTTTCACTTTTTCTTCAGTGGCGGCTGTGCTGATACCGGTTCCTTTTTGTCCAGAGGTCGCAGTCCAACTTACATTGTTAATAGCATTTACTACATTCTCTACAGTGGCAACTTTATTATTAATACCCGCTACTGCTTTTTTCGCATCAGCTACATCTTTTTCCGCTTTTGCTTTATCTTCATCAGAAGCATTATTTGGTAAATTCGCTAATTTTTCTTCAGCTTCTTTTACTTTTTCTTCTGCCGCTTTGATATCTGCTTCCGGTGTACCTTCAGCTTTACCTGTACCGTTTGGATCTACGGTAATATTCCCTTTATCAATATTAAAGGTTACATCTGCAATCGTGCCATCTTCACGTACAGTCACATTAGCTTTGGTGCCTTCACCATCAACAAAGTTCACAGTGTCATAAGCTTTTACGAAGTCTTTTGCGCCACCATTTTCTTGTAAATTCCAACCAGCATTTAAGATGTCATTTACAGTTGCTGCATTGTTACCAATATTTTTCACTTCTTCTGCAGATGGGGTCGCTTGTACTGTTGTAGTTGGATTATTCGCATCTTTATTATAAGTAGCCGGTAAGTTGCTCTTCACATTGGTAACAGGTTGCGGAGTATCTCCCTTAGCACGAATCACTACTTCATTGTTATCTACTGGAGTAACAGGCGTATTATTGGCATCTTTATAGCTATTCGTAGCTGGATCATAAGTTAACTGAGCAAAATTTTTAGCTGGATAGAATTTACCATCTTTACCTTTTACTAACGGTTCATCACCTTTTGCATATTCAAATGGTGAACTGTTGTTAACATTTTGTACACTGTCTTTTAATTGTGAAACATTCACTGCATCTGTATCTGCTTCACCTGGAGCAAGATTAGTAATTTTCTTACCATTCATATTGATACCATCTTTATTGATGGTTGGGCCTCCATTGGCGATATTTAGACTATCAGCAGTGATATCTTTGAAGGTTGGCGATTCTTTGAAGCCAACAACAATGTTGGTACCGTCTGATTTCACTTTTAAATTGGAGCCTTTATAATCACTATCGATGTCGCCACTGGTGAATTTAAGCGTTTCACCTAATTTTTTCTTAAGTGGGTTTACATTATCTTCACCCACAAAAGTAATAGGGTTATCTTCAATGTATTGATGAACTGTTGCCCCTGTGACAGTATTGCTATCGCCAGCAGCTACATTGCCTGTACCAATGCTATCAATTTTATCACTTGTTGGCTTATCGATACCTACAGTGTAATTAATAATACCATTTGCATCTTCTTCTCCACCGGTTACACTTACTTTTGTACCTTCAGTTAAGGTTGTTTTGGTTGCACCAATGGTGTAAATAGATTGGCCATTTGCGCCAGTATCTGTTTTTAACGTTGCTTGTTTTTCAGTTTTAACTTCAGTTTTCGCTGCTTTAATTGCATCATCAATCGTATTTTTACCTGTACCACCGATATTGCTCATAGTTAATGTGCCAAGTGTGTCACCATTTTTAACTACAGCAGCATCACCACCTAAGATATTTGTTACTAAGGTGTCGCCTAAATAAGATAAACCACGATTGGTGACAAATAATTGTGAACCATTGATTGCATCAGTACTATCTGCAGATACCTTACCTGCTGCTACATGAATTAATTGACGCTCTGCACCAGTTTTACCGATACTCACCACGCCATTTGCAGCAGAGCCTTGAGCATGGAAGTTACCATAAGTAAAGTTATTTACTGTTCCTGTGGTTTCAGCAGTTGCATCTCGAGTTTCAGATAAAGCACCTAACGCCACTGAGTTTATTTGATTTGCTTTTGCTTCTCGACCAATACCGATAGAATCTTCCGCTTTAACTTTTACGTTATGACCCATTGCAATGGTGTTATTACCTGTAGATTCGGTTGCTTTTGTTCTATCGCGATAAGATGGAGAAGTCGCGCCTTCACCACCAGTACCAATAGCAATAGAATTTTTACCTGTTGATGTAGCAAGACGACCAATAGCAATGGCGCCATCTGTTGATGCATAGGAGGCTGCACCTAATGCCATAGAGTTAATGCCGGTTGCTGAAGCTTGGCGCATCAATGCGAATGAGTTATTTCCCTGTGCAGAAGCTGCAGGCCCCATTGCTACCGCGCCACTACCCGTTGCAGTAGTATAAGCACCAATAGCCACACTTAATCCAGCACCCGTTCCAGAACCTACTTTTTCGCCGGCATGTGAATAACCACCAATTGCCACCGAGCCGCCATGAGCAAAAGATTCATAACCTAATGCCATAGCTGGCACAGCACGATCGACAAGTTCCCAGGTATTTGTGTCTCCTAGTGAATAATAAACCTGGTTTGGATCTAAGGTCACATTAGTTAAACGACCTGTAATAGCTCGCCAATCTGTATTACCCGGAGTAAGGTAGTTATACAATGTTACACGTTGGGTATGTTCTGATGTTGTCGCATTATTACCAATTGCAATTAAATCTATGCTAATAAGGCTACCATCGCCATAAGCATTTGCATTATTACCAATTGCGATGCCGGTATTAGTGGCCTTAGGAGCCGGCACAGTTTCAGTTCCAGAGTTCTTCTGAACAGTAGCTGAATTACCATAGCTATAGTTATTCAAAACCACCTCTGCATTTACGTTAGTAGTAGACAAGCCCAGTAAAATAGAGGCACTTAATAAAGAAATTTTAGAAGTAGTAGAAGATGTCACGCTAGAAATTTTTTTTGATGAAGAAGCAGATTTGACTTTCCCTTTTGCTAATTCAGACGTGACCACAAATAATTGCGCTGAATGATTCCAGATAATTTTGAAAATGTTGTTCATAAAAAAACTCTCAACTAAAAATAAAATTGATATAAAAAAACCTTCGTATATAGTAAGTTATACAAAGGTACTTCTCTTAGGAGAGGGGCATTATATTGACTATTTATTAATCAGTCAAACTAATTTTAATGATTTGATCTCATAATATACTGATCTACACATTACTATTTCTAATCGTTATAAAAATAACTTATTCACTTTCCAAAAAGGAATATAGATATTCTTTTAAAGCTGTTTACTATTATAAGGTACACAAAAATAGGCATTTTTATCTATACCGATCCAAAAACTTGTAATATTGTACTCCTATCTTTGTCGCTAAGTTTTTGAGGTATTTTCCACCGTAAAATGAAGGTACTTTCAGCCCTTCAAAAATTTGCAAGCGTTGGTCATCGCCCAAAATCGCTTCCGCCACGATGCGACCGGCCAGCCCGGTGAGCGCCACGCCATGTCCGGAATAACCTTGTGTGAAATAAATGTGTGGAGAAATACGACCGAAATGCGGAGTGGAATTCATCGTCATATCAATCGGTCCCGCCCAGCCGTAATCAATTTTCACGTCTTCCAGTTGTGGGAAAACATGCAGCATATTTCGCCGCATAACGGCGATCATGTCTTTTTCCGAACTGGAATCACTGCCAAAAAGCAGGCGATTATCCGCGCTTAAACGATAATAATCGAGCAATAAATTGTTGTCACACACCGACATGCCGTTGTTAATCAGCGAATCCGCCACCGTTTGGGTCAAAGGTTCGGTCGCAATAATAAAACTTTCTACCGGCAGAATTTTACGATTAATGCCATGATGAATGGACTTCGGCAAAACATCGATATAGGCATTGACCGCCAAAATGACGTCTTGCGCGATAACCGCACTGCGGTCGGTTTTCACTTCTACCGCGCCGTTTTTCTCAATTAAATCTACCACCGGCGATTGTTCGAAAATCTGCACACCCAGATTAAGGCAGGCTTTCGCCAAACCAAGGCAATAATTGAGCGGATGCAAATGGCCCGAATTACTGTCGTACAAGCCACCCACATAAATATCGCTGCCAAGATGTCGTTTTAATTGCGCTTTATCCCAAAGCTGCATATTTTGATAGCCGAAATTTTCGTGGCTGGCTTTTTCCATTTCAATCAAATCATCCATGCGACGATCGTTTAACGCCAAGGTGGCATAGCCTTTTTTCCAATCGCATTGAATGCCGTATTTGGCAATGCGTTCGTCGATGATGTCAATGGCTTCCAAAGACATTTTCCACAGCTTGTGCGCTTTGTCGAAGCCCACTTGTTTAATGTATTCGTCAATACCTTCTTCAAAGCCGTTAATCGCTTGCCCACCGCTTCGTCCGGAGGCGCCGAAACCTACGCGTGCGCCCTCCAATACAATCACTTTTTTACCTTTTTCAGCCAGTTCTAAGGCGGCGGATAGCCCAAAAAAGCCGGCGCCAATTACGCATACGTCAGCTTGTTCAATTTGACTTAAAGCAGGCAATTGGAAGTCTTGATTGCGAGAATCAAAATAATAGGAAGGAATATGTTCTTGATGGGCGAAAGTCAGCATAAAAAAGTCCGTTGAAAAAAATCGGCAAAATCTTACCCCGCCCGGGAAATATGTCAAACCCTTTAGAAAAAATGCTATACTGCCGCGCGCGTAAATTTTGCGCGTTTACTTGGCTTAATTCACAATTTTCACGCCTCCGTTTGGGGCCAACCGTCGCAGAACAGTGGCGGGAATGACAACGGAAGTGCCGATCAGCACCGCATTGAAATCCTCTAGGTTACATTGAACTACCGTTTTGGCACCGCATTGAAAGCTTATCGGACAAGCTTCAATGCGGTGCTATTTTGACTCTCCGACTCCCCTGCCAAATACTTCTAGATCTTAATATATTTTTCTATATAATGAAGCCCTTCAAAATTTATCGCTTTTGCTTATTAAATGACGAAAAACACCTTTTATTTTCCGTTCCTTTCGGTCGTACTTGTCGGGCTTTGTCTGCTTTCCCTTTCTTGGGACGCTACACCATTCCTCCCTCAGATGTTATT
>ERZ772807.1901-NODE-1901-length-11248-cov-13.683820_pt1 | contig 11248 bp, 13 predicted proteins | sample MGYA00511472_ERZ772807 | MGnify/ENA primary metagenome ERZ772807 (study PRJEB29015, sample SAMEA2737947) | human oral metagenome | biome: human oral; feature: human-associated habitat; material: dental | place: China | collected 2039 ...
GCTCGTTTTGCAAAATCTCGCCAAAATCGCGCACGGCTTGGCGATGCTTGGCTTTTACGCGTGCGGCTGCGCCATGTGCGTATTTATAGAGCGTGGGGTTGTGCTCGGGGAGGCTTTGGTAAATGGGCAACAAGGCGGCAAGAAAATCCCATTGCCGCTCCAATAGGGCTTGATTGACCAGCTGCTCGGTAAGCTGGGGATTGGCGCGTAAGTCGTCTTCGTTGAGGCGGGATTTGGCTTGTGTTGATTGGGCTGGGGTTGATGGGTTTTCAGGCTGCTCTTGCGTTGCGGGTTCGGATGCGCTGTGGGTGGGCGTGCCGATGGGTTTGCCAATCGGTGTTTGCGCTTGGGGCTGATAGATGTAGTTTTCTTGGTCGGACAGGGTTTGCGCGAATAGTGTTTTCAGGCTGCCTAAAAAGAGGGTAAGCAGGATTAGGGTGTTGAGCGGGTGTTTTTTCATGGGATTTTTGCGTAAGGGAAACAGGAAAGGCAGCCTGAAATTCGGGTGGGGATTTTCAGGCTGCCTGATTAGGCTGGGGGGGTTAGGAGTTAGCGGGCGCCGCTGAAACCGAACAGATCCGAGCCAAAAGATCCTTGACCTGCGATTTCTTCAGCATTTGGTCCAAAGAAGCCAAGTGCATACGCTCCAATTCTGCCACCTTTACTTGCGGTTGCATTGCCGTTCATTACACCAGTGTGAGAACCATCCCACTCTTTATCGGTGGGCGTAACGCGCTCTTTCAAGCGGAATGTACCTTCGCCTAAGGTAATAGTACCAAAGCTATTTAAACCGGTAATGCTGCCTGAGCCTTTTACGTCAAAAAAACCATCTTTATCAAGAGCAAAGGCAACTTGATAATTGAACAAACCTCTTTCGGGAACTTCTGTGGCGGTAAATGCTTCGCCATTGTAAGTAAATTTCTGGTTGCCTTCGGCAAAGCCTTTCAAAGTCTCATATGGTGTTTGGTAACCTAATACGCTCACTAGTGACGAACGATAGCAACCTGTATTTGTAATACTGCCTTTGCACTCATCACTAAAAGAGAAAGGATGTGCACTAGTATCCATGCCATATAACGGAAGCAATTCTGCAAAAACAACAGAATAAGGACGTTGGTAAACGGTTAATACACCTTTGGCGGTATCTTTTTTAGACGGATCAAGATCAGTTGTTCCCATGGCGGCGGGCGCAGGAGTAACCGAATAAGTTACTTCGCGGGTAGAGTATCCCATAGGAAGGTTTGAGAAATTAATAAGATCATTATCCTTTGACGTTACTCGGTTATGATAACGATAGGTTTTGCCATCAATCGTCAATTCATGCAATGGGTTATAGAACAAATGGGCATCCAGTGCTGTTGCTTGTTCGGTTGTTATGGTTTTTGCTTTCTCAACTGCGGCTTTTAACTCTGCTGGAACAGGGTCGTTAGGTTGGGGCTGCGGATTTGGTTGGGGGTTTGGTTGGGGTTGTGGCTGTGGAGTGGGTTGGGGTTGTGGCTGTGGAGTGGGTTGGGGTGCGGGTTGAGGTTGTGGATTAGGCTGAGGGACTGGCTGTGGTTGCGGGTTATTCTTTTTCGGGAACAAGCTACCATTTGAATCCGAACCATTGTTGTTATTATTGCCGTTGTTATTATTGCCGTTGTTATTATTGTTGTTGCCGTTATTATTGTTATTAGTTGAGCCTGCGCCAATCACGTTTGCGCCTGTGTCCAAACGACTGCTGGGCGAGCTTCCGCTGCTGCTGCACGCGGATAACACGGCTACGGCAATTAAAGTTAAACTTAAATTTTTTAACATAATTTATCTCCAAAAAGAAGGGTTGCGTGAAAGTCTGTAATGCTACCCCCCCCCCCCCGCGTAAAATTACGTTGTTTATTTGTTAATTTGCGTAAATAAATATATTTACAGATTATCTTGGTCAGTAAAATTTGCAAGAAGGTATTATTTTGTAGCTGCATAATATAGGCAGCCTGAAATGTGTGCGTAGGGTGGGCAATTGATTACCCACCAAAATGTGAGCCATACAACAAAACAACAAATGGTGGGCAAACGAGTTGCCCACCCTACCAGCATAAAGGCAGCCCGAAAACGCCAAATCGCTTTTCAGGCTGCCTAACCATCGCCACCTTAATCAATCATGCGCCAACGCATCAATCGGGTTGAGCTTGGAGGCGTTTTTGGCGGGCATATAGCCAAACAGCACGCCAATTGCCGATGAGCACAGCACCGCGCCCACGATGGAGGCGGTGGAAAACGACATGGCAAAATCGGTTACCACGCTGTTAAACAGTGAAGCCAAGCCAAACGAAATCAGCACGCCCATCATGCCGCCAATCAGGCACAGCAAAATCGCTTCAATCAAAAACTGCTGCAAAATATTCACCTGCCGCGCGCCAATCGCCATGCGCACGCCAATTTCCTTGGTGCGCTCGGTAACCGACACCAGCATGATATTCATCACGCCAATGCCGCCCACCACCAGCGAAATCACGGCGATAGACGAAATCAGCAACGCCATGGTGCCGGTGGTTTTTTCCACCATTTTCTTGATGCTGTCGCTGTTTTGCGTAAAGAAATCTTCCGTGCCATGCCGCGCGCGCAACAGCTCGGTGATGCCTTTTTCTGCCGTTTGCGCGTCCACATCGGGCTTAACTTTCACCGTGATATTGCTGATGTATTTATTGCCGCTGATTTGGCTCATCAGCGTGGTGTAGGGCGTGTAAATCTGCAAGCTGTCGGACGGGGCTTCAAATTGGTTGTCGTCTTTTTTCAACACACCGATGACGGTGAGCGGGCGTTTTTTCAGCAGCACCACTTTGCCCAGCGGGTTTTCGCCGTCGGGAAACAATTTTTGCCGCGTGTTTTCATCAATCACCACCACTTGCGCGTTGTCTTTCACATCTTCCGCGTTAAACAATCGCCCCAGCCCGATTTTTTCCCCGCGCACATCAAAATATTGCTCGCCCACACCCGCCACGCTGGCGGTTAAGTCAATGTTTTTGTAGGTTAATGTGCCGCTGCTGTAACTGCCTGGGGTGGTACTTTCCACATAGCTTAACCCTGCAATCGCTTGGCTGTCGGCAACGGTGAGCGTTTTCACCTTGCCCGAGCGGCGGTCGCCAAAGCCTTTGCCCGGATAGATGCTAATCATGTTGGTGCCCATGGCGCTGATGTCTTTCAGGATTTTCTCCTGCGTGCCGTTGCCCAATGCCACCACGGACACCACGGCGGCAATGCCGATGATGATGCCCAACATGGTGAGCAGGGAGCGCATTTTGTGCGCCACAATCGCCTGCACCGACATTTTGCAGGCTTCTTGAAATTGGTCTTTGTAGAACGACCAGCCACGTTTTTCGGCAATCGCTTCCACTTCGCTGGGCGGGATTTCGCTGGTTTTGCTGGTGTCGGAAATGATTTCGCCATCGCGGATTTCAATCACGCGGTTGGCTTGGGCGGCGATTTTGGGGTCGTGGGTTACCATGATGATGGTGTGTCCGTCGTTGTAGAGCTGGTGGATAATTTCCATCACGTTTTCGCCGCTGTGCGAATCCAGCGCGCCTGTTGGCTCGTCGGCAAAGATGATTTCGCCGCCGTTCATCAGGGCGCGGGCGATGGATACGCGCTGTTGTTGCCCGCCTGATAGTTCGCTGGGCTTGTTTTTTTCTTTGCCTTGCAGCCCCAGTTTGTCCAGCAGCATATCGGCGCGTTGGCTGCGCTGGGCGTAGCCGATGCCTGCGTACACGGAGGGCAAGGCAACGTTATCGCGGGCGGTGAGCGAGCTGAGTAGGTTGTAGCGTTGGAAAATAAAGCCGAAGCGTTTGCGGCGCATGGCGGCAAGTTCATCTGCGCTCATTTTGGAGGTTTCGGTGCCTGCGATGCTGTATGTGCCGCTGGTGGGCGTGTCTAGCAAGCCGAGAATGTTCATCAGCGTGGATTTGCCCGAGCCTGATTGCCCGATGATGGCGACAAAATCGCCTTTTTCTATGGTGAGATTGATGTCTTTAAGCACGTGCACGCGGTTTTCGCCTGTGCCGAAATAGCGGTTGATGTTTTTACATTCTATGAGCGACATGGTTTTGCCTTTTATTTGCTTTTCAGGCTGCCTTTGACTTTTCAGGCTGCCTGAATACGAACACGGTGGGAAGTTGAAAACGGGGTTTCAAGCTGCCTTATGCGTTTGCGGCAGCCTGAAAAATAAATTGATGCTGCGGTTTCATCCATTTTTCAAAGCGGAAAAATTCATAGCTGCCGTCAAATGCCGCATCGGTTTGATGCGGGTCGGGGTGTTTGGCGTGGAAGAATTCGACGATTTGGAAGCCGCATTTGTTCACATAAAAATGGATGTTGCGCTTTTCCATATAGGGCGTGTGCGTTTCCCAAACGATGGTTTCGGGGAACATCTGTTCCACCGCCTGCCACACGCGAAAGCCAAGTTGCTGCCCATGCGCGGCGCGGTCAATGTAAAACAAATCCAGCGCGTTGAAGTGATTGGGGCGAATGGACAGCACCACGCCGCCTGATAATTTGCCCGCCACCCACACGCCAAACGCTTGCGCGTGTTCGGCGTCCAGCGATTCGGTGATTTCGCGCTCGGAAATTACGAATTCTTGGGGGGCATTGGGCTGATGCTCAAAGGCAGCCTGAAAGGCGTGTTGCAGTTGGCGGATGTAGGTGGGGCGGTCGTGGGGGGATAGGGGTTGCAGGGTGAAATTTAGCATGCTGGTTGAATGTGGGATAAGGCAGCCTGAAAACTGTTTTGGCGTTTTCAGGCTGCCTTTGCGTTATTCGTTTGCTTGGAATACACGGAAGCCGCGTTGTTCGGCGGCGGCTTGGTCGGCTTGTTGAATGGTGTACACGTTGATGCTGCCCGTTGCGCCGCCGCACACGCTGTGGAAGGCAACGCCGTGCAGCTCGTCTTTGCGCGCGGCGAAGACTTGGATGCCGCTTAATTCGCGTTGCATGGCTTCGGGGCTGATACCGCCGCCTTGACATTGAATGGCGTTGTCGCTGCGATAAACTTCTATGTGGGTGGCGGCGCGGGATGCGGCTTTCAGGCTGCCTGAATGGCTGGCGCAGGCGGTGAGCAAGAAGCTGGCGGCAAGGAAAAGGACAGTTTTTTGCATGATGCGCGGGGCGGTTTGTTAAAGGGCGTTATTGTAAATTTTTTTGCGCGGCGGGTTTGTTATGATTGCGTAAAGTTAGCAAAAGGCGCGCGGCGGGGCGTTTCAGGCTGCCTGTTGCAGGAAATATTCGGCAAGGGCGGCATCGTCGGGGCGAGTGAGCTTGATGTTGCGGCTGTCGCCTGTTACCAGCGCAGGCTGCAAGCCGAGTTGTTCTACGGCGGATGCGTCGTCGGTGATTTGGCTTAAATCGCTTTGGCTTAGGGCGCGGTGCAATAAGGCAGCCTGAAAGGCTTGTGGGGTTTGGGCTTGCCAGATGCCTTCGCGCGGGATGGTTTGTGCACTGTGCACCAGATGCGGGGCGGCTTGGCGTTTGAGCGTATCGGCAACGGGGATGGCGAGCAATGCGCCATGTTGCTGGGCGTGTGGGTCGTTATCTAGCGCATCCAGCAGGCGGTTGAGTGCGCTTTGGGGCAGGCAGCAGCGGGCGGCATCGTGCACCAGCAGGGTGTCGCTGGGTTGGATGATGCGCTGGGCGAGCAGGTGGGCGATGCCGTTGGCGATGGTTTGGGCGCGGGTGTCGCCGCCTTGTGGGTGGACGCTGGCGTGGGGCGGTAGGGTGATGGTGTGGGCAAACCAGTGATCGACGGGGGAGATGATGATGGCGATATGGGCGATGCGGGGGTTGGCGGCGAATAGGTTGAGCGTGTGTTGCAGCATGGGGATACCGAGCAGGGGGGCGTATTGTTTGGGCTGGGCTGCGCCGTAGCGGCTGCCGATGCCTGCGGCGGGGATTAGGGCGATGTGGGGCATGGTGGGCTTTCGTTTTTTTGGGAAAGGGGGTTTACTGGGGTTTCGGGCTGCCTTGATAAAGGGGGAAGACAACGTTACGGCTGGTGATTTTGCAATACATCAAAGGCAGCCTGAAACTATGCAAACAATGGTGGATATTGCGCTGGGGTGCAGGGGCTTGCCCCTGCTCGTGGTAGGCGGCGAAACGCCTGCGCTGGCAAAAGATAGGCAATGGGCAGCCTGAAAGGGGGATGGTGGGCAAATAACGGTTTCAGGCTGCCTCTGGGAAAAAGGCAGCCTGAAAACCAAAATGGAGTGGCGATGGCTCGTCGCCAAATGACGTGTTCAACAGGGCTTTACTGGTTGGGGAAATGTCAGCGAGCCGCCGACGCTCCACGAAGGCGAGCAAATCATGATTTCAGGCTGCCTCTGGGGGCGAATATAAGGCAGCCTGAAAACGCATTTTGCAACGTTTTCAGGCTGCCTTTATCTTGCGCGACAGCTTATTTTCCCCGTGCCAACTGTTCCGCTGCTTCCAGCGCGTAATACGTCAAAATCCCATCCGCGCCCGCGCGTTTAAAGGCGAGCAGGCTTTCCAAAATCACCTTGTCGCCGTCCAAAAAGCCGTTGTCAATCGCCGATTGCAGCATCGCATATTCGCCCGACACTTGGTAGGCAAAGGTGGGCACGCCAAATTCGTCTTTCACGCGGCGCACCACATCCAAATACGGCAAACCGGGTTTCACCATCACCATATCCGCGCCCTCCATAATGTCCAACGCCACTTCGTGCAAGGCTTCGTTGCTGTTGGCAGGGTCTTGTTGATATTGCTCTTTGGACGATTTGCCCAAGTTGCCCGCGCTGCCCACTGCGTCGCGGAACGGCCCGTAGAACGCGGAGGCGTATTTGGCGGAATACGCCATGATGCGGGTGTGGATGTGCCCTGCGTTTTCTAGGGCGACGCGGATGGCGGCGATGCGACCGTCCATCATGTCGGATGGGGCAACCACTTGCGCGCCTGCTTCGGCGTGGCTTAATGCTTGTTTGACCAGCACTTCTATGGTTTCGTCGTTGAGCACATAGCCTGTGCTGTCGGTTAAGCCGTCTTGCCCGCTGAGTGTGTAGGGGTCTAGTGCCACGTCGGTCATAATGCCCAGCTCGGGAAATTCGCGGCGCAAGGCGCGCACGGCGGTTTGCACCAAGCCTTCGGGGTTGTAGGCTTCGCGCGCGTCGGCGGTTTTGTTTTGCGTTACCACGGGGAACAGCGCGAGCATGGGGATGCCCAGTTGGCAAGCGTGTTCGGCGGTTTTGAGTAGTAAATCAATGCTCTGGCGTTTGATTTTGGGCATGGAGGCGATGGCTTCTTCGCGGTTTTGCCCTTCTAGCACAAACACGGGGTAAATCAAATCGTCAGAGGTGAGCGTGTGTTCGCGCATCAGGCGGCGGCTGAAATCGTCGCGGCGCATACGGCGCATACGGCTGATGGGGGCTTGGCGGGGGGGGAAGTTCATGTGGTTTCCTTTTGTTGATTGGGTTAAGGGGTGTTTCAGGCTGCCTTTGGGATATTTGCATTTGCGCTGGCAATGAATGCAGCAAATAGTTGGGTTTACGCGCTACAAGCGTGGTACGCGGCGCAACGCGTATGCTGGAAAAAATAGAGCAAACGGCGTTTCAGGCTGCCTTATGTGCTTGGGCAGCCTGAAAATCATCTAGCGTTGCCCAAATCTCGCCGCATTCGCCGCAGCCGTAAAAATCTTCGGTGTCGTTAAACACATGGCACACGATGCCATCGCAATGCGGTTCGGGGCAGGGCTGGCGAAAGCCGTCATCGGGCGGGGCAGTGAGCTTGGGGGTTTCGGTGTAGCCCGTGGTTTGGCGGCAATGCGGGCATTCAATCATTACCAACTGCAAGCCTGTGGATTGCATTCGGGTAACGAAATCTTGTGCTTCGGCGGAGAGGGTAAACGGGGCGTGGCAATGGGTGCAGGTGGTGTGCATAGGAAAGCAGCCTGAAAATGGGGGGGGTAACTGTGCAACGCGTGTTGCCGATGGGCGGCGCACTCGGCAGCCTGAAACAGCAAACGGCAGCCTGAAATCTGTTTTCAGGCTGCGTCAAACAATCGCTCCCCGCGCGGATATTCGCGCCACTGCGCCGATTGCGCTTGCAACGCCGTTTGCAACGATTGCGCCGCGATTTCAGGTTTCAGGCTGCCGCAAAGAAAAATATCCACCGCCGCAAAACGATGCTCCGCCCAAGTGTGTATCGTGATGTGCGATTCCGCCAGCAGCAGCACGCCCGTTACGCCGCCGCCCGCGCCAAAGGTGTGAAAATGCACCGATAAAATGGTTGCGCCCGCTTGCGTTGCCGCCTGCCGCATCGCGCGCTCCAACGCCGCCGCATCGCGCAGCAAAACCGCAGGGCAGCCATACAAATCCAGCAAACCATGCGCGCTGGGGCGATAGTCGCTCATTTATGCCCACCCGAATAGCCGCCGCTGTACCCCGAGCCGCTGGGAATATAAGCGCGGCTGCCCGTGCGCGAGCTTGACCCCGAGCCATCGCTGTTCACAATCGCATAATTGCTAAACGTGCCAAAACCAATCGCCAACAGCGCAACCAACAAATAAGTATTCCGATTCATGGCGACTCCTTCGTTGCCAAATCCTGCTGACGCGCCGCCTGCCGCAATTCCAACTGCCGCGCGTGAAACTCGCCCATGCTCTCCAAGCCGCGCAAATGCCGCGATAATTCCGTGAGCGCACGCTCGTAAACATAGCGTTTAAATTCAATCACTTCATCAATCACCGCCCAATATTCGTGCCAACGCCAGCCGTCAAATTCAGGCTGCTGCGTAGCGCGCAAATGCATATCGCTATCCTGCCCCATAAAGCGCAGCAAAAACCAAATCTGCTTCTGCCCGCGATACGAACCACGCCACTCACGCCGCACCCAATTATTCGGCACATCATAGCGCAGCCAATCGCGCGTGCGCCCCAAAAGTTTAACGTGCTGCGGCAGCAAGCCCACTTCTTCAAACAACTCCCGATACATCGCCGTTTCAGGGCTTTCCCCAGGTTTAATCCCCCCCTGCGGAAACTGCCAAGCGTGTTCGCGCACACGCTTTCCCCAAAACACACGATTATCCTGATTGAGCAAAATAATACCGACATTTGGTCGGTATCCTTCCCTATCCAGCATCGCGCCACTCCAAAAAATCAATGCCCGAATTTTCCCACAAAACCCAAAAAGCTGCCAACACGCTATAATCCGCGCACCCCGTTTCAGGCTGCCTCAACAGCCGCACGATAGAGCTGAGGCAGCCTGAAACGATAGTGCGAACAATGTTTACAAAATAACTAGGTTTGCGTCCAAAGGCAGCCTGAAAACCATCCCGCGCAGCCAAAAACAAAAAGGACAGCCCCAATGACCGAACTCACCCAACTCATCCAAACCGCCAGCTACGGCGAAGTGCAAGAAACCCTGCAATTTCTGCTAGAAGAATGCAGCCTAGACCAAGCCCCCAGCCGCGAAGAAATCGCCCAATGGCGCGACATACTCGCCACGCGCGGCGGCAAATTCCAAGCCCTCGCCCAACAATGCCAACAATTTCTCAACGAACTCGCATGACGCTCCCCAAAAACAAATGGCTCGCCGCCGCCCTATTGTGGCTCATCGCAGGCATATACAGCCTTATCTTCCGCGAAAGCAACAGCCACACCGCCCCGCCATTCCCCCATTTTGACAAAATCGCCCACGCCGCCCTGTTTTTCGCCCAAACATGGCTACTCGCCAAAGCATGGCTTGCCGAGCGCAAACTCCCGCCCATCGCCGCCCTGTTTACCTTTGCCCTATGCTACGCCATCGCCAGCGAAATCGCCCAACACCTGTTCACCCAAACCCGACAAGGCGACCCGCTGGATGTCCTTGCCGACATGATAGGCAGCAGCATTGCTCTCTATCTCGCCCACCGCGCCCATCAATACCGCCACAGGCAGCCTGAAAAGAATAATTCTGTTTAATTTCATCCGATTGTTATCTTGTGTATAGAAACCGTTTGACAAGGTAAACAAACATCCGCATAATGCGCGACTTCTTTCCCCGATAGCTCAGTCGGTAGAGCGACGGACTGTTAATCCGCAGGTCGCTGGTTCGAGCCCAGCTCGGGGAGCTAAATTTATGCCGTCTAAACAATCGTTTAGGCGGTTTTCTTTTATAGAGCTATGGCTCTTATTGTTTTCTTGTGTCCAAATTGTGTCCAATACATCCGCATGAATGAGCAAATGCTCGGATGATAGATGGGCATATCGCTCTACCATCTTGGCATTTTCCCAACCGCCCATCTCTTTCAAAACGGCAATCGGCACACCACGCTGAATCAGCCAACTTGCCCAAGTATGGCGCAAGTCGTGCCACCTAAAATCATGGATGCCTGCTTCTTTTAAACAGTTTTTCCATATTCTACTGCTGATGCTGTGGAGCTTTTTCCCATTGCTTTGGGTAAACACATACACAGCACCGCGTTTTTGCTGATTCAGAATGTGCACAGCGGTTTGATTAAGCGGCACACCAATGGCTTGTCCGCCTTTGGTTTGGTCGGCATTTATCCATGCGGTGCGCCGCTGGATGTCTATTTGCTCCCACTTCAATTCCAACACGTTGCGTTGGCGTAAACCTGTTGCCAAAGAGAAGGCGGCTAAATCGTGCAATAGGGTATTGCGCCGGGCAAGCACATCTAACAACTTTTGCGCTTCGGCAGGTTTGAGCCAGCGGATGCGTTTTTTGGGTTCTTGATACAGGGTTAGCCGTGGCGCATGGTCCAGCCATTCCCATTCGCGCGCGGCTTTGTTCAAGATGGCTCGGATGAGGGCAAGATAGCGGTTTTTGGTGCTATTGCCACAAGGCAAGGCAATCACGGTTTGCATGATGGTGCGACGGTCTAAACTGGCTAAATCTTTACCGCGTAACGCGCCCAATGCACGCAAGCGTCCAATATCGCTACGGATGCTTTTTTTGTCTTGCCTTTCTTTCAACCATTTGGCTGCGGCTTCGTCCCAAAGATGTTTGGGACGAACATTGAGATGTTGCTGTTGCCACAATTCGTGTTTCAGTTGTTCCAACAATTTTTTGGCTTGTTGGTAGTCTTGTGTGCCAGTAGAGCGTCTAATTCTTTCGCCGCTTTCTGTCCTGATGTCAAGATACCAAGTACCGTTTCGTTGGTATAAGCCTGTTTGTTTTTTAGGCTGTCGTTTAGGTTTGTTTGATTGACTGCTTTGAGTTGATTTGGGCATTGTTGTTTACTCCTGCTGCGAGCCAATGCCTGCACAGCTTGATTTTCA
>ERZ772807.1905-NODE-1905-length-11232-cov-7.623870_pt1 | contig 11232 bp, 10 predicted proteins | sample MGYA00511472_ERZ772807 | MGnify/ENA primary metagenome ERZ772807 (study PRJEB29015, sample SAMEA2737947) | human oral metagenome | biome: human oral; feature: human-associated habitat; material: dental | place: China | collected 2039 ...
TATGGAGGAAGCGCTGCGCGAGCTGAGGAACTACGTCAAGTCCGTCTATCCCGACTACGACTTCCGCTTCTATGTGCCGCCGTCGAACATCTCGAGCCCCGAGGGGATCGCTGCCGTGCGGCAGGTGTTTCCGGAGCTCATCGCGGTCTGTTCGCTTTACGACGGACTCGCGACGGATCATGCGTGGTATCAGGACTTTAACTACAAGGATGGCATCTACAATATCCCGCGCATCAGCTCGGGGCATGAGGACGATGAAGCGCAGTTCTGGGGCGAGATCACAGCGCTGAACTACATCGGCGTGTTCTCGCATTTCATCCACCCCGATGAGCTGTTCTACGCGGAGAGTGCCAACCAATCTTGGCATAGTATGTCGACGGGTCTGAAGTCGTTCATGCACCGCCTCAGTACGCGCTATCCGTGGCTGACGCCCGAGACGGTCTCGGACAGTATTCCCATTTTCTCGGATTACTACGACATGGATTACCGCGTCGTGCACGAGGAGAATGGGCTGCATATTTACTCCTGGGGCTACAGCGGGGAGCTGCGCTTCCTGCTGCGCACGGAGAAGGAGATCGACCATACGGACGGCTGTAAGACAGAGGCGGTGGAGGACGGTGTCTACATCGTCCGCGTGACGAAGCCCGAGGCACATATCTATTGGAAGGAGGAGCCCTGATGCGGATCTGTCTGCTGACGGAAGGCTCATATCCCTACGTTGTGGGCGGCGTATCGTCGTGGGTACAGATGCTCATGGAGGGGCTCCCGGAGTATGAGTTCGTCGTCTATTCGATCGGTGCGGAGGGGAAGGATCGCGGCAAGTTCAAGTACAAGCTGCCGAAGAACTGCATCAGCATCGAGGAGGTCTTTCTCGACGAGATCCTCGCCCTGACCGAGGCGAGCGGTGGCGGCATGCTGGGCCTGTTCTCCTCACGCCGCGCCGCCGAGGAGGCCGCCGGGGTCCTGCGCGGCGCCACGGCCCTGACCGTCTACGCCCAGGGCGATGACCAGCTGCCGACCCTGGTGGAGGCCTTCGCCGCGGAGGAGGACTCCTGCCTGGTGGGAACCCTGTCCCTGTGGCAGGGCGTGGACGTGCCCGGGCGCGCCTGCCGCCTGGTCATCATCGATCGCATCCCCTTCCCCCGTCCGGACGACCCCGTGGCCCAGGCCCGCAGCGAGGCCGTCGCGGCCGGAGGCGGAAACGGCTTCATGAGCGTGTCCGCCGCCCACGCGGCCCTCCTGCTCGCCCAGGGGGCGGGGCGGCTCATCCGCCGTTCCGAGGACCGCGGCGTCGTCGCCGTCCTCGACCCGCGCCTGCGCACGGCCCGGTACGGCGCTTTCCTGGCCCGTTCCATGCCGGGGCTGTGGCCGACTCGCGACCGCGATGTGGTCCTCGGCGCGCTTGCGCGGCTGGCCGCGACGAGTTGACGGCGCTCAGCGCGGCGACGCGCGCCGCAGTGTGTGAGAATCGGCCGAGGCGGAAGGGGAAGAGATGCGCAGGGACATGGTCGGCCGGGTTGTCGATGACATTCTCAACCGGATCGCCGACGGCCGGTACTCCCAGGACCGGACCCTGCCGAGCGAGGTCGACCTCGCCACTGAGCTCGACGTCTCGAGGCTGACGGTCCGCGAAGCCGTCAAGGTGCTGCGGGAGCGGGGGATCCTGCGGGTGGTCCAGGGTCGTGGCACCTACCTCACTCCGCGATCGGCGTGGACGGACCTGCCGACCCTCATCTCGATGACGCTGAGGACCACTCCGGAGCGCGAGGTCGGCCTCAGACTCATCGAGGTGCGCAGGATGATCGAGGTCGGGGCCGCCGGGCTCGCCGCCGTCCACCGCTGCGAGGCGGACGTCCGAGTGCTGGAGGAGTGCATCGAGCGGATCGACGAGGCCGGTGACGGGCAGGACGTGCCAGCGGTGGTGGAGGCCGACATGGCCTTCCACTCCTCGATCATGGAGGCGAGCGGCAACCCCTTCGTGCCGACGATCATGATCCCCCTGTCCCAGGCCTTCAAGGCCTCGCGGGCCATCACCTCGGCCGATCCCGAGGTGCGCCGGCGCGCCCAGTGGCACCATCGCGAGATCCTGCGGGCGATCCGCAGCGGGGACGAGCAGGGCGCGAAGGACGCCATGCGCTCGCACATGACGCAGACTCGGGCGGACCTGCTGGCCCGCATCTCCGCCTCCGACCGGAACTGAGCGCCCGACCGACCGCGCTTGCGCGGGCACGGGTGGAAGATTATGCTGTGCGCGGTCCTCAGACGTCTGAGGGTATATAGGTGTTTGGTCCGGGTGTTCGCAAAGGGGCGACGCGCCTTCCGCGCCGATCTTCTGCGCCAGCACCGTACGGGTCTCCGCCTCCGGTCCCACCGACTGGGCGATGACGCCCGGAAAGGACGCGATATCAGATATGACTCGCATCGACTCCCTGCTTCCGCCCGGCTGGCGGCTCCAGCGCCTCTTCACCGGCGGCTCCTGGCTCGAGGGCCCCTGCTGGCTCCCGCGGGAGCGCCGTCTGCGATTCTCCGACGTCATCGGCGACAGGGTGTGGGACCTCGACCCCCTGACCGGTGAGGCCGCCGTCCACCTGGAGACGCCCGACCACGTCAACGGACGCACCATCGACCTCGACGGCTCCGTCCTCCAGTGCTCCCACGGGGGCCGGCGGGTCGAGAGGGACCGGGACGGAGTCGTCACGACGGTCGTCGACCACTGGCAGGACCACCGCTTCAACTCGCCCAACGACATCGTCGTCACCTCCGACGGATCGATCTGGTTCACCGACCCCGCCTACGGCATCATCTACCCGCAGGAGGGCCACCCGGGCTCCCGGGAGTACTGCGACCACTGGGTCTTCCGCATCACCCCGCGGGGACGCCTCACCGTCGTCGCCACCGATGTCGTCGAGCCCAACGGCATCGCCTTCTCCCCGGACGAGACCCTCTGCTACATCGCCGACTCCGCTGCCCTCAACCGCGACGGCGTTCTCGCCCGCCACCACATCCGCAGATACCTCGTCGATGACTGGCGGCTCAAGGCGGGGCAGGACCTCGCCGAGGTCTCCCCCGGGGTGCCCGACGGCATCAAGGTCGACGAGCACGGCAACATCTGGTCCTCGTGCCTGGACGGCGTCGTCGTCCTCACCCCCGAGGGGGAGGAGATCGGCCGTCTCCCGGTGCCCGAGAAGGTCGGGAACCTGTGCTTCGGCGGCGAGGACGGCACCGATCTCTTCATAGCCGCCAGCACCTCCATCTACACGATTCCCACCCTCACCCGCGACTGCCGCCGCGCCCATGGCAGGGCGTGACATCCGCCGAGAAACGAGCACGACGATGACCACTCCGGCTACTCCGGCCACCCCCTCCTCCCATTCCCCCCGCGGCGCATCCCAGCGGGCCCTGTGGGCCGCTCTTGCCCTCCTGCTCCTCGTCTCACTGGCCGGCGCGGGCCTGTCCGCAGCCGCCGACCGGGGATTCGGACGCGTCGAGGTCCAGAAGATCGAGTTCATGACCGACCTCGGCGTGCCGATGACGGCGAAGGTTTACAAGCCCGCCTGGGTGAACGCGGACAACCCCGCCCCGGGGCTCCTCGCCCTTCACGGCTACCAGTCCGACAAGGAGGCGACGACGACCTTCGGGACCATCGAGCTCGCCAGACGCGGGTTCGTCGTGCTCAGCATCGACCAGTTCGGGCACGGCTACTCCACTCAGCACCCCGTGGACACGGCGATCATGTCCGGTGCGGGCTATGGCCTGGACTACCTCAAGTCGCTGTCCTTCGTCGACGGCACGCGCATCGGCACCTTCGGGCACTCGACGGGCTCCATCTACGCCGTCAAGCTGGCCGCGGAGGATCCGGCGGTCGGAGCCGTGGTCGCCCTGTCGGGCAACGGGGGCTCTCCCGACATCCCGTCGGTGCGGAACTATCTGCTCGTGCAGGGCAGCAACGAGGAGATCGGGGGCTACCGGGAGAAGACCTTCCCCGTGTCCTCGTTGACCACCCATCCGGCGCGGCTGGAGGCGTTCGGACTGCCCGCGGACGGCTCCCTGGAGTGGAACCGCACCTACGGATCCTTCGCGGACGGCACGGCCCGCCGCGCCGAGCTGGTCTCGGGGACGCACCTCGGAGTGATGACCGGCGGCGCGTCGAACACCGCGGCCGTCTCCTGGTTCAACGATGCGCTGCGCGCGGGCGAGCAGGATGAGCACTGGATCGATCCGTCCTCCCATGTCTACCAGTGGAAGGAGATCGGGGGAGCCATCGCCCTGTTCGCGCTCGTCGCCTCGCTCGTCCCGATGCTCGGCCTGCTCCTGCGCGTCCCCCTCCTCAGACGGGCGGTGGGCTCGGAGGGGGCCTACCGGGGCGGCCGCCGGACGGGGCTCGCCGTATCCGCGGCCGTGAGCGTCGCTCTCACGGTCGTCATGTACCCGCTGCTCACCCAGAAGGGGGGCGGCGAGGACCCGGTCTCCGCCGCCGTCCCGTTCCTGCCTCTCCAGATGGGCAACGGCATCGCCGCCTGGCTGCTGGGGACCACCCTCGTCACGCTGTGCCTCTTCCTGCTGTGGCGGCGCTTCGGCGCAGGGCGCGATACGTCCTGGACGGACCTGGGAGTGGTCGCTGCGGAGCATCCCGTCGGGCACATCGCGGCGGCGGTCGCGGTCTCGGCGGTCCTGATCGGGTGGCTGGCGCTGGTCGTGGAGGCGGTGGCGTTCTTCCGGGGCCCGGAGCTGCGCGTCCTGTGGCCGATGCTCAAGACCCTCACCCCCGAGCGGGTGGCGGTGCTCGTCCCCTACTTCGTCGTCATCTGGGGGTTCTTCTTCGTCGTCAACGGGCTCAGTCTCAACGTCATGGCCAGAATCCCGTCCGGGCCCGGCCAACGGCCGCTCGTCCTGTGGGCCAAGCGCTTCTCCTTCGCCTGGGTGGCGGCCATCGGGGGCCTGTGCCTGCTGTGGCTCTTCCACTTCGTTCCCGGGTACATGGGCATCGGTCCTGGAATGGATGTCATCGGCCAGCCGACGCTCGGAGGACGGTGGATGATGATGCTCAACGTCATCATCCCGCAGTTCACGGCCCTGGTCGCGCTCAACGTGTGGGTGCAGGTTCGCTCCGCCTCGATCTGGCTGGCCTCGACCGTCGGGGCCGCGCTCTTCACATGGATGATGGTCGGCGGTCAGGTCGGAGTCTTCTGAGTCCTCCGACGGCGGCGGGTGCTCGGGCCGTCCTCCGGGACCTCCCGGAGGACGGCCCTCGATCCGCTCGCCGATGGGAGCCGATGCTGACGTACCTCGTCCTGGTGGACGCGAACCGCGTACTCTGGGCATTGGCCGGCTCGCCTGCCGTGCCATCACCCGATTCGGAGGAAGACCGTGTCCGAGGCCACCATCACCAACAGTGCACAAGGTTCCTACCCAACGACCCCGGGGGGTCGCCCGTCCAAGGTCGCGATCATCGGCGCAGGTGCCGTGGGCTCGACGCTCGCCTACGCCTGCGTGACGAAGGGCGTCGCCCGCGAGGTCGTGCTGCAGGACATCGCCAAGGAGAAGGTCGAGGCGGAGGCCCTCGACATCGCCCAGGGGATCCAGTTCACCTCCGCCGGTTCCGTCTCCGGCTCCGACGACCCCGAGATCTGCCGTGATGCCGACGTCATCGCCATTACCGCGGGCGCCAAGCAGAAGCCGGGCCAGTCCCGCCTCGAGCTCGCCGGGGCCACCGTGGGCATCATGGAGAAGATTCTGCCGAAGCTGGTCGAGGTCGCTCCCAACGCGATCTTCCTGCCGGTGGCCAACCCGGTGGACGTCGTGACCTACTGCGCCAAGAAGATCACCGGTCTGCCCGAGAACCAGGTCTTCGGCTCCGGCACGGTGCTGGACACCGCCCGGATGCGGTACCTCATCTCCCTGGAGACCGGCACGGCCGTCCAGAACATCCACGGCTACATCGCCGGTGAGCACGGCGACTCCGAGGTGCCCCTGTGGTCCTCCACCGAGATCGGCGGCGTGCCGATCACCCAGTGGGGCACCACCCTCGACGGCGGCGTGTTCGACGAGTCCAAGCGTAAGCGCATCGCCCACGACGTGGTCCGCTCCGCCTACCGCATCATCGAGGGCAAGGGCGCCACCAACTACGCCGTCGGCCTGGCCGTGCAGCGTATCATCGGTGCCGTCCTCAACGACGAGCAGCGGGTTCTCACCATCTCCCCGCTGCTGGACAACTGGCACGGCATCTCCGACGTGTGCATGGCCGTCCCCACGATCGTGGGACGTGAGGGCGCCGGGCGTCGCCTCGAGCTCCCTCTAACCGCTGAGGAGGAGGAGCGCCTGATCGCCTCCGCCGACCACCTGCGTGAGGTCGCACGCGGCCTGGGTTACTGAGTCACTGGCCTGAAGCGATGAAGGACCGCCCCGCTGAACCGGGGCGGTCCTTCTGTCATGAAGACCGGGAGTGACTACAGGGCGCGCAGCACCGTGACCACCTTGCCCATGATCGTGGCATGGTCTCCGTCGATCGGGGCGTAGCTGGAGTTGCGGGGGAGCAGCCACTGGTGGCCGTCGCGACGCGAGAGCACCTTGACCGTCGCCGAGGCGCCATCGACGTCCTCGACCATGGCCGCCACGATCTCGCCGTTGGCCGCGTCGGGCTGTGAGCGCACCACCACCCAGTCGCCGTCGCAGATGGCGGCCTCGATCATCGAGTCCCCGTGCACCTCCAGCATGAAGAGCTCGCCCTCGCCGGTCAGGCGGCGGGGCAGGGCCATGACATCGGTGATCTCCTGCTCCGCCAGGATCGGGGTGCCGGCGGCGATCCGCCCCACCAGCGGAACGGCGACCGCGTCCCCGTCCTCGACGCCGGGGAGGTTGGGGGAGTCAAGAGAGGAGACGTGAGCGCCACCGGGGGCGGCTGCACGGTCGCCAGGGCCGTTGTCGGCGGAGACGACCTCCATCGCCCGAGGACGATGGGGGTCTCGGCGCACCAGGCCCAGGCGCTCGAGCTTGTCCAGCTGATGCTTGACGGAGGAGGGGCTGGTCAGTCCCACCTGCTCACCGATCTCACGCAGTGAGGGCGGATACCCGTGGGTGGCGATGGCCTCGCGGACGGCCTCGTAGACCGCGCGGGCGCGCTTGTCGAGGTCGCTGACGGCTTCCGCGACCGCTGCTGCGCTGGTTGCCTTCGAACCGCCGGTTCCGGCGGGCGGTATCGGGTTCGGTGAGTCGCCCTGGTGTGCTGTGGTGCTCATAGTCCTGGCCCTCCCTGCCGGACGGCCCTCAGGCCCGGGGGGCGTCAAGGGCACGGAATAGATGTCGGTGGTCCGTGATCGTCTTGGACATGACCAGCCTACTGGCGAGACGAGCGCGATTCAAACACATGTTCGAAGAAGTGCTGGACGTGTCGCCTCTCAGGCGCTAATGTATCGAACAAGCGTTCGTCGAACATGTGTTCAGGAGGTTGCTGTGAGCGCCATTGCCATCCCGCTCCCGTCCCGCCAGGCTTCTCGGGCTCGGACTGATGAGCCTGTTGCCGGGCCGGCTAGCGGCCGGGGCGGTGGGCTGTCCTCCCGTCGGCCCAGGCTGAGGCTGGTCACCGAGGACTTCGTCCCCGAGGCTCCCGTGCGGAGCGGCCTCGAGGGCGCTCCGCGCCCCGGGTCCGCATCCGTAGGCGTCGCGGCGCTGCCGGCAGCGCCGGCAATGCGTCGTCCCGCGGCGCCCGTGGCCCTGCGGGGCCGTCGCACGGAGCTGGAGAGGCTGGCCCCGCAGCACCCGGCGGTGCGGGCCGCCGGGCTGCGACGGAGCGCCCAGCAGGAGGAGGATCGGCGAGGTGGCGCTCAGAGTGTGGGCAAGAGTGAGTCCGTCCTGTCCCGCCCGCGGAAGACGGTGAAGGCGGCGGTACGCTCTCGGGCGGGGCTGCGGCTTCTTCGTGGCGGGCTCGCGGTCATCGTCGCGGCCTTCGTGCTCACCTGCAGCGGACTGACCATCGGGGCCCTGGTGGGCTTAGTCTCTGCGGCCCCCGCCACGGCGGTTGCACAGGTGCCGGCGGATACCACCACCACGGTTGTTCGCCCTGGTCAGTCCCTGTGGGACATCGCCGAGGCGAGCGGGACCTCGGACGTCCCCGAGATGGTGGCTCGGATCGCCGAGCTCAACGACCTGAAGGGGACCACCATCCGTGCCGGACAGACGCTTGAGATTCCTGCGGTGTGAGAACCGGTGCGCGGGTCGTACCTCGAGGAGGGCTTGCGGGGCGGCCCACCGGGCGTTTACCCTCCGATGGACTGACCATAGTCCAGTGAGTTCGGAGGTTGTAGGCGTGCACTGCCCCTTCTGCCGTCATGACGGCTCGCGCGTTGTCGACTCCCGGACCGCTGAGGACGGCACCTCGATCCGTCGTCGTCGTGAGTGTCAGCAGTGCGGGCGCCGATTCACCACTCTGGAGACCGCCAGCCTGTCGGTCCGCAAGCGCTCCGGCGTCGTCGAGCCCTTCAGCCGTGACAAGGTCGTGGTCGGGGTCAGACGCGCCTGCCAGGGACGCCCCGTCTCCGACGATCAGCTCGCGCTGCTGGCGCACCAGGTTGAGGAGGCCATTCGCGCGGGAGGTCAGGCGCTCGTCGACTCCCACGACGTCGGGTTGGCGATCCTGGGGCCCTTACGCGAGCTGGATCAGATCGCCTACCTGCGCTTCGCCTCGGTCTACTCCTCCTTCGACTCCCTGGAGGACTTCGAGAAGGCCATTGCCGAGCTGCGCAGCACCGAGGCTGCCTGCTGACCTGGTCGGACGACGAGGGCCTGCGCGGCGTGAGGAGCCCGTCAGGGGCTTGCGACAAAGGAGGACGTGGCAGACTTAACGTCATGCGCGTCCTCATCGTCTCCGACTGCTACGCGCCCAGGTTGGGCGGCATCGAAACTCAGGTGCGGGATCTCGCCCGCAACCTGAAGCTGGCCGGTCATGAGCCCGCCGTCGTCACCGCCACGCCGGTCGGTGACGGTCGTGGCCGCAGCGTTGAGAGGGTCGATGGCTTCCCCGTCTTCCGCACCACTGCGCACCTGCCCAAGGAGGTGCCCGTTCATCCCCGAGCCGGGCGCGAGCTCGATGACCTCCTGTCGCGCCTGCACCCCGACGTCGTGCACGCCCACGTCGGCGTCGTCTCGCCCTTCGCCTGGTCCGGCATCGCCTCGGTCCGGCGAGCGGGGCTCCCGCTGGCCGTCACCTTCCACTGCGTCCTGGGGCCCTGGGCGCACGTGGCCGGAGCGCTGGGTCCCGTCAGCCCCGTGCGGCTGTGGCAGCGCGGCGGCGCCGACCTGACGGCCGTGTCCTCCATGCTCGCCGCCGAGGTCCGTCGCGCCGGCGCTCACGATCCCGTCACCGTTCTGCCCAACGGCATCACCGTCGAGGACTGGCGCCTGGAGCGCCCCGGCCCCCAGGAGCGACGGCCTCACCGGCCAGTCACGGTCGTGGCCTCTCTGCGATGGGTCGAGCGCAAGCGCCCCCTGCAGGTCGTGCGCGCCTTCACCCAGGCGGTCAGAAGTACCCCCGGCACCGATGCGCTCCTCAAGATCTACGGGGACGGTCCACTGCGCGAGCAGCTCGCCCGCGAGGTCTCCGAATCCGGCTTGGCCGACCGCATCGAGCTCGTGGGGCGCGTCGAGCGCACTGAGCTCGCCCAGGCCTTCACGCGCGCAGACATCTACCTGCAGACCTCGCCCGCCGACTCCTTCGGTATCTCCACCCTGGAGGCCCGCAGTGCGGGGCTGGCCGTTGTCGCTCTGCGCTCCAGCGGAGTGCGCGACTTCATCACCGACGGCGTCGATGGTCTCCTCGCCGATGACGACGCGGGCCTGGCCCGCGAGCTCGCCACCCTCCTGGAGGACGACGAGCTGCTCGAGCGCGTCAAGACCCACAACTACGACAACGCCCCCTTGCCCGAGTGGGGCGCTGTGGCGCAGATGAACGTCGAGGCCTACCGGCGCGCCATCGCCCTGGCAGCTGCGTGAGCCTAACTGGCTGCGTGAGCCGGCGTGGAGGTGAGGGCGTTATCGACCCCCTCGTCAGGCGGTACTGGCGTCGTTGAGCACCTCGGAGAGTCGACGTGCCGCGGCCATGACCACGTGCCCGTGAACCCGGCCGGGTTGACGGCCCATGCGCTCAATAGGGCCGGAGATCGAGATCGCGGCCACCACCTTGCCTCCGGGCCCGCGTACCGGCGCCGAGACGGAGGCGACTCCGGGCTCACGCTCCCCAACCGACTGAGCCCATCCCCGACGTCGGACCGCCGAGAGCATGGTGGCGGTGAAGCGGGCCCCCACCAGACCGCGGTGCAGGCGGTCGGGCTCCTCCCAGGCGAGGAGCACCTGGGCGGCCGAGCCGCCCTGCATGGACATGGTGGCGCCCACGGGAATGGAGTCGCGCAGCCCGATCGGGCGCTCGGCATTGGCCACACAGATACGCACATCCCCCTGGCGGCGGTAGAGTTGCGCCGACTCGTGGGTCTTGTCGCGCAGGGCCGCCAGCACCGGTCCGGCGGCGGACAGGAGATGGTCCTCTCCCGCGGCGCTGGCCAGCTCGGTGAGCCTGGGGCCCAGGATGAAGCGTCCCTGGGAGTCGCGGGTGACCAGGCGGTGGAACTCCAGGGCGACCGCGATGCGGTGAGCCGTGGGGCGGGCCAGGTGCGTGGTGGACACGAGCTGGGCCAGGGTCGCCGGCCCCGATTCCAGCGCACTCATCACCAGGGCCGCCTTGTCGATGACGCCGACGCCGCTGCTGTCGTTCTCCGGGGAGTTCTCTGAGGGGCTGTCCATAATCTGATACTGGCATTTCAAGGTATGAGATTTCAAGTTAGGGTCCACCTCGGAAGCGGCGCAGTGTCAGCATCCTGTAGGCCAAGGCTCAATGGCCTCGGATGTGGAGCGGCCGCTTCGCGCGGTCTGCGCGGGCCAGCAGCGTCTTCGGGTGCTCCTGAGCGCGGAGCGGATCGGGAACACCTGTTGCTGAGAGGATGAAGTCGATGGGAATGACTCTCGCCGAGAAGGTATGGCGCGATCATGTGGTGTCCAAGGGGAGCGACGGCGCTCCCGACCTGCTGTACATCGACCTCCACCTGGTCCACGAGGTCACCAGCCCCCAGGCCTTCGAGGGGCTGCGCCTGGCCGGACGCACGGTCCGTCGCCCCGACCTGACGATCGCCACGGAGGACCACAACACCCCCACCGTGGACATCGACCTGCCGATCGCCGACGTCACCA
>ERZ772807.1908-NODE-1908-length-11222-cov-11.263992_pt1 | contig 11222 bp, 10 predicted proteins | sample MGYA00511472_ERZ772807 | MGnify/ENA primary metagenome ERZ772807 (study PRJEB29015, sample SAMEA2737947) | human oral metagenome | biome: human oral; feature: human-associated habitat; material: dental | place: China | collected 2039 ...
AAGAAAACGGCGTGGATGAGGACACCATCAAAGGCCCCGCCACCATCCCTTTGGGCGCAGAAGGCAGCCTGAAACTGCCTGCGGGGATGTTGTTCATCAAAAAAGAGGCGGCGAATGCGCTGATGGTGGAACATGGCAACAGTTCTAATCCCAACCGCTATGGCTTGATATTGCCCGAGGTGAAAGAGGGCGAGGATGTTACTTGGTGGGTGGATTTGGATTATGTGGATTCGGGCTATATTAAAGACGATGACGCGAAAGAATGGGACACGGAAGCGATGCTCAACGAGCTTAAAGCGGGCAACGAAGAGCAAAATAAAGTGCGAAAATCCAAAGGGATAGCGGAAACGGAAACGCGCGGCTGGATTGAAAAACCGCAGTATGACGCGGCGACGCATCGTTTGATTTGGTCTATTGATGTGTATGAAAAAGGCGGCAAGGATGAAAACCCTGCGGTGAACTACAATACGTTTCAACTCGGCAGAAAGGGCTACATCAGCCTTACGCTGGTTACGGATTTGAAAGAAATTGACAAGATGAAACCTGTGGCGCGCGAGCTGTTGAGTAATATTGAGTTCAACCAAGGCTTGCGCTATGCGGACTTTAACGCAACCACCGATAAGGTGGCGGAATATGGCTTGGCGGCGTTAATCGGCGGCGTGGCGGCGAAAAAACTGGGCTTGCTGGCGGTGATTGGCGCGTTTTTTGTGAAGTTTGGCAAGATTATTGCGCTGGCGGCGGTGGGCTTGGGCGCGGGGTTGAAAGGGCGGTTTGGGCGGAAGAAGGATAAGTAAGTGGGAGTGTTTTCAGGCTGCCTTTGGCGATTGAGGTAGCCTGAAAACGTATCAACAGCCCAACACGCAATAACGCATTGACGGCTTCATCCTATTGGATTGAACGACAAGCCATTGCCCCCTATTTTGATTTTCAGGCTGCCTCTGATATTGAGGCAGCCTGAAAACATTTTCCGCTTGCGATTATGGCATCACTTGCTCGGGATTGGGGCTATCGGACAGCACAATCGGCAGCAGGGTTTGTTCCACTTGGTCTTTGAGCAAGAAGCGGTCGCGCTCGGGCAAATCGCGGGGCAGCAGCGGCGCGGCGATGGTTACTTTGACGTTGATTTGTTCAATGGAAACGATGCGCCACAGCGATTGGAACAGGTTGGCGTTGGCAAACGATACGGCGGTGGTGCGCTCGCTGGCATCGTAGTAGCGCATGGCGATGGGCTGCACGGGGGCATTGCTGTCTAGGGCAGCCTGAAACAGGGCGGCTTTGAGCGGGAGCATACCGTTGCCCAGCGTGGTGCGGGCTTCGGGGAAAAAGCAGACGTTGCCGTTGGCTTCCAACACGCGGGAGATGGCGGCGTTGATGACATTGATGTCTTTGCGGTTGCTGCGGTCTATATACACCGTGCCTGCGTTGGTTACCATTTTGCCGATGATGGGCCAGTTCTTGAGCTCTTGCATGGCGATAAAGCTGGATGGATACAGCGCGGTAATCACGAAGATGTCCAGCCATGAGACGTGGTTGGCGGCGATAAGCAGCCCGTGTTGCGCTTGGTTGCCGTTAGGGGCTTCAACGTAGGTTTGGATGCCGAGCGTGTCCAGGCAGCTTTGCCCCATGTGGCGCAGGGCGGCGGCGCGTTGTTCGGCGGTGGCGTTGTCTAGCTGGCGCAGGTTGCGCCCTGTGTGGTAGAGCCAAATCAGGAGTTTGAAAATACGGGCGATGCGTTTGCGGATGGGGGCTTTTTGGGGCATGGCGGTTGGGGATGGTTGGGGTGGATAGGTTGGGGTCTCGCTGAAATCGCTGCGTTCGTTTTCAGGCTGCCTTGGGGGTAACGGTTGGGCAAATGAGCCGTTGTGGTTTTATTTTGGTTTTCAGGCTGCCTATTCAATAATCACATCTGCGCCTGCGGCGATGGCGAGTTGGCGTAAGGTAGCAAGCGGCATAAAACGATGGGCGAGCGTGCTGATGTTCGCCAGCACGGGCAGGTGGCTTTGTTGCTTGGCTTGGGCGATGGCTTCCACATCTAGGCGGATGGGCGCACCGTGTAGGCTTAATGTGCCTGCTTCGCCCAGCAGAATGTGTTGGTTGCCGCGCAGCACGATTTGTTCGGCGGCAATCAGCCAATCGCGCACGGTGTGGTGAATGTCTTTGCAAACGATAACGGGCACATTCAGGCTGCCTAATTCGTGCAGGAGATAGCGGTTGTTGATGAGTTCGCCGCCGAGGTAGAGTAAATCAGCTTCGGCGTTGAGCGCGGCTTGAATGTGCGCGCTGTCGCGGATGCGAATGGCAACGGCTTTGTGCGCGTTGTGCCAATGGCTGCTGCTGTGTTGCAGTTGGCGGACGATGTCGGCTTCGCTTGGGTTGCTGCTGGGGGCGTAGGGGTTGGCGGGGAGGTAAAACGGGTCTAGCAACACGGCAGGGGCTGGCGTTTCATTTGTTTTCGCTTCATCCGTTTTGGCTTCACTCGTTTTCAGGCTGCCGATGTAAGCAATGGTTTGCGGGGCGTTTGTGCCGCCAAATGGAATGCCGCGAATAACGATTTGCGTGTCGTCCACCCATGCTTCGCGGCTGATGATGCGCCAATCTTGCACAATGCGGATGGCGCGTTCCACTTCGGGCAGGGTTTCAATTTGGGCGGGGTCAAATACGCGCTCATCGCCCACCGCGCCGATAATGGTGTGTTCGGTGCCGCGCGATAGGTGTTCGGTTAAACCTTGGGCGCGGATAAATTGGACAACGGTTTGCACGGCGGCTTCGCTGGCGTGGGGTTGCATCACGATAATCATGGGATGGCTTTCGGGTGGGTGGTTTTTGGGTTTCAGGCTGCCTGATGTGGAGCGATGTTTACGCAATCAAGCGGGTGGCAGATCCAAATAATGATTTTCAGGCTGCTTCCCCTGCTCTATTAGGCAGCCTGAAAAACAAAAACAGGCAAGGTCATTATCCCCTTGCCTGCTGCTTTGTCCGCTTAAAACGGAATGTAGTTGCTTGGATTAACAGGCGTGCCGTTTTCGCGCACTTCAAAATGCAGTTTACCTGCGCTGCCCATTCTGGCGAGCGATTGCCCGCGCTTCACGCGCTCTTGCTCTTTCACAATCAGGTTTTCGCTGCCGCTGTATGCGGTTAGCAAGTTGGGGCTGTGTTGCACCACTACCAGCTTGCCGTAGCCGCGCGGCCCGTTACCGCTAAAAATCACTTGCCCATCGGCGGCGGCAACCACGGTTTGGCTGGCTGCGCCTTGCAATTCCACACCACGCGTGCTGCTGCTAAACGCTTTGCTCACGCTTGCGCCTGCAAGCGGGCTTTGCCATGTGAGCCCCGCATGGCTGGCGGCTTTGCCCGATGCAGTAATAGTGGGCGTGGTGGTTACGCTGGTTGTGGTGGTTGTAGTGGTAACAGCGGGCGTGGGTTGAACAACGGGCGTGCTGGCAACGGCTGCGCCTGTTACGCGCAAGGTTTGCCCCACACGCAGGTTTTCGTCTTGCAGATGGTTTACCGCGCGAAGCTGGCTTACGGTCATGCCGTGGCGTTGGGCGATGCTGTATAGCGTGTCGCCCGAAACTACTCGGTAGCTGCCTGTGGCTGTGCTGCCGTTGCCGTATGATGTGCCGCTCGCGCTATGGGGCTTTACCCGCAGGCTGGTCCCCAATTTTACGGTGTCATCGGGCATATTGTTCCATGCGCGGATGTTGTCTTGGCTTACGCCATAGCGTTTGGCGATGTTGTATAGGGTGTCGCCAGGGGCAACTTGGTGGTAGGTGGCGTTTACATCTACGCTGGGATAAACGCCTGTTGGGTGGCTGTATGCGCTGCTGGTGGCTGCGGGCGCGGCGGGTGGTGTGTAGGGTGCTGCGCCTGTGCTGCTGGTTGCGCCTGTGCTGGGGTTGTAAACGGTGGAGGGGGTGGGCGTGTAGGGTGCTGCGCCGTAAGGATTGCTGGTGCTGGCGGTTGTGCCTGCGCCTGTGCCGTCATAGGGCGTGGCGGTGCTGGGGTTGTAGGGGGATGCGGTGCTGCTGCTGCCTACGCCATTGCCCGCCACAACGGGGGCGGAATTTTTGGCAGCGGAACACGCAGTCAATAAGGCTGCGGCTGTTGCCAAAGTTAATACGGAACGAAGTTTCATAAGGCTTCCCTTTTTCTAAATACAAACACGCGCAGCAAATGGCTGCAAACGGGCGTAATCATACCGTTTTGCTGGGGCGTTGGGCAAGTTTTCAGGCTGCCTTTGCGCGGGGGTGTGGTGTGTTGGGGGGCAAAATGGTGGTTTCAGGCTGCCTTGATGGTTGGGGGGTGTTTGCGCATATTGCGAACTTGAATGTTATAGTCGTTCCATAGTATTGGCTTGCCCACCACGGGCGAAATGTTTTGTTGCCAAATCGGAGATTTGGAAAAAGCCAGTTTTGCTGTACTACCTTGTACTATCTGTAATTCGCCGTCTTGTTGTGTAAGACTGCGTGCAAACTAATGGGCAGCCTGAAAATGGCTTTATACTGCGTTCCATTGATTCAACACAAAGAACGAAGCATGAAAAATATCTTAATCATCGGCGCAAACGGCTCGCTGGCGCGGGAAGTGATCGCCGCCGCCGAACGCCATCCCGACCTGTGCCTGACCCTGTTCGCCCGCCACCCGAAAAACGCCGCCAAAACCCACCGCACTTTTGCGGGCGACGCGCTGAACGTGGCGGATTTGACGGCGGCGATGGCGGGGCAGGACGTGGTGTACGTCAATCTGGCGGGCGATTTGGCGGCAATGGGCGCGAACATCGTCGCCGCGATGAAAGCGGCAGGCGTGCGCCGCGTGGTCCCGTGTCGTCCATCGGCATCTACGATGAGCCGCTGCGCGCCGTGCTGCGCCCCTACCGCGCACTGGCGGACATCATTGAACAGTCGGGCTTGGACTACACCATCCTGCGCCCCGATTGGTTCACCGACGCAGACGAAGTGGACTACCAACTCACGCCCAAAGGGCAGCCTGAAACCGGCGGCGCGGTGTCAAGGAAAAGTATTGCGGCGTTTGTTTGCGGGATTTTTGCCGAGCCCGAGCGATATGTGGGGGAGAATTTGAATATTGCGAAGTCGTGATTTTTAGGTTGTTTGGAAATAAAAGGTCGTCTGAAACAGCTTTCAGACGGCCTCCGCCTTCAACCACTCAATCAACGCCTCCGCTGCCTGCGTTTTGTGGTGGTTGGGCGGGTAGTACAACGCCATCGGCGGATAGACGGCGCGGGCGTGAGCGAAAATTTCCAGCAGTGCGCCCGAGGCGAGTTCGTCGGCAACGGCGTAGTGCGGCAGCCAAGTCAGCCCCAAGCCGTCGAGGACGGCGATTTTGATCAGGGCGGTGCTGTTGAAGGTGAGGCTGGCAGGCACGCGCACGCGGTGGATTTGTCCGTTTTGGAAAAATTCCCAGTCGTCCAAGCGGTTAAGGCGTTGAACACGGGCACGATGCAGCGGTGGGCTGCGAGTTCGGACGGCGTTTCAGGCTGCCCGTGGCGGGTGAGATAGTCGGGTGCGGCAACGACGCACATCGCCCGTTCGCCCGAAATCGGCACGGCGACCATGTCCTGCGCCACGTCGCCCAAAGGTCTTACACCAAAATCAAAGCCCTGCGCCACGATGTCCGACCAACTGTTGTTAATCAAAATCTCCACGTCAACTTCGGGGAACTGCGCCAAAAATGAGCGGATTTTCGGGTAAATCAGGTAATAGGCGGGGTTTTCGGCGGCGTTAATCCGCAGCCTGCCCGACACTTTGCCGCGCAAATCACCCAACGCCGCCAGCTCCTCCTGAATGCCGCCGAACATCGGCGCAATCCGCTCATACAGCCGCTGCCCCGCCTCCGTAGGCGACATGGAACGGGTGGTACGGTTTAACAGTTTGGTATTTAAGCGGTTTTCCAAGTCGTTCATGCGGTGGCTGAGTGCCGACGGCTGCACCCCGAGCGACTGCGCCGCACGGCTGAAATTGCCGAGTTTGACGACTTGGGTGAAGGCGTAGAGGTCGTTGAAGTTGCGGTTTTGCATCACATCCTCTCTAGATATGAGAATTTATAAAATAAAAGGCTTTCTTCTAGCTTCTACTTCATCCCTAAATTCTCTTCCTTTTCTTAACTCATCTTCTGTTGGCTCTGGCAGATTCTGAAACCAAGTAGTCCAACGTTCGGAAATGGCATTTAATGACATACAGTCAAAGTAACAATTATCAGCTTGCCTAACTATAAACCGTCTTAATTTTTCACTTAAATTTTTTCCCTCAATAAATCTTTTAATTACCCACAAATAAATATCAACAATTTCTAGTCCTATACTATCTTTACTTGTCATTACTTGGATTGGAATATCTGGCATAGATGTCAAATCCATAATTGGCATAGATGATACACCTGTCTGTAATGGTTGATTTGTGGTACTTAGCTGTTGATATAAGGAAGTAATCCACTTTTGCACATTGTTAAATTCACTCTGTTCATCAACAATAATTTTTTGTGCTTCAAGACTCGATAACTCTAACCGTTTACAGATTCCAAAAACTACATATTGAAAGGCTAAAAGGTTAGGGGATATTTCTAGTTTATTTTTCTTTGAATATACGTTATATCCAAGTTCATTTGAATTTCTTATAACCCAGTGCAAAGAATCTCTGATAATTTCCCTTGAACGCTCATCAGGTAACCGAGCAACTCTATTGAGAAGTTCATTGCAAATATCTACCAACATTTTCTCCGCTTTTTGATTGTTTGTTTCTATTCTTGCCGTCCAAGATTTTTTAGCTAATTCTTCATCGAATAGATAAGCAACTTTCAACAATAGAACATATCTTAATGGTGTCCAATAAGAAGTCCAAAGAACAGCAGGATTCATCCCTTGATCAAACACTTGATCAAAAAAACCAATTACCGCATAGTCAGGTTTATTGATTCCGAAAAAATCAAAACTTATCTGAAACTCCTGATAAATATCTTCTAGTTCATCAACAATTTCAGTTAGCCTGCCAACACCTAATTCAGAAGCGTGCAATTCATCAACAGATAGTTTTTTCCGCAATGCTGTTACTTTCCCCTTTGCAACAACATCTAAATCATATGGAGAACTCAATAACCCATAATATAGCCAAGGCTGATTTTCATCAAAAAGGTTATTCCCCGATTGCCCACTTTCATCAACATAAAAATACATAAAATCTCCTTATTATTCCTATTCACCCACCAACCAATCCACCACATGCACCACTTTTACCCCATCCACTTCGCCCACATCCATTCTGTTCGCCGTCAGCACGGTTTTTTGGTAATTGTCAGGCAGGTTGACTAAATTGCCGATTTCTCGGTTGCTGTTTTCGGGCAGTTGCATGGCTACCTGAAAATACTGGATTTCCGCCCCTTTTTTCGCTACGAAGTCGATTTCGGTGTTGTCGTAGCTGCCGACGTCCACTTGGTAGCCACGCCGCAAGAGTTCGATAAATACAATGTTTTCAATCTGATGCCCGAAATTGTCGCGGAACGATTTATTCAGCGTGGCGTTGCGCAAGCCCGTGTCCACGCTGTAATACTTGGCTTGGGTGCGCAAGTGGGCTTTGCCGCGCAGGTCGTAGCGGCGGGCTTGGTAGAAAATGAACGCCTGTTCCAGTAGGTCCACATATTTGGCGATGGCGTTGTTGCTTGCGCCTGTGCCCTCGTTTTTCAGGGTGTTGGCGATGTTGTTGATGGAAATGCTGTTGCCCGTTTCGCTCAATAAAAAGGCGGCGAGGCGGCTCAACACGCCGTCGTTGCGCAGGTTGGCACGCTCGCTCACATCTTTGAGTAAAATCGAATTGAAAATGCCGTCCAAAATGGTGCGGCGCACTTCTTCGTCTTCCACCAACGCCGTGGCGGGGAAACCGCCGCGCTGCACATATTCGGGAAAAAGTGTGTCCGGCACGCTGTCGAATTGGCGGAACTGCATATATTCTTGAAATGAAAGGGGAAACACGGGAATTTCCACCATTCGCCCCACCAGCAGCGTCGCCAGCTCGCCCGACAGCAGCGAGGAATTTGAGCCCGACAGATAAATATCCGCATCCAAATCCACCCGCAGGCTGTTCACGGCATCTTCCCAGCCTGCAACCCGTTGAATCTCATCAAAAAACAGATACATTTTCTGCCCCGCCTGCGCACGCTCCATCACATAGCGGTACAGCGTTTCGGCGGTGCGCAAGGCTTGGTGCTGCATGGATTCAAAGTTCAAAAACACAATCTGTGCCTCTGCCACGCCGCTGGTTTGCAAATAACGGCGGAACATTTCCAGCACAAAAGTCTTGCCCGAACGGCGAACGCCGGTGATGACTTTGATAAATTCGCTGTTTTGGTATTTTTTCAAGCGGTTGAGATAAATGGGGCGGTCAAATACAGTTTGCAGCATAATGAAAACTTCCTAAATTTTGCTAGATTGTTTTCATTATAATGAAAAATTAAAGGGTTTTACAGGCTGATTTTCAGTATAGTGAAAATAAAAGGTCGTCTGAAAGCCTGATTACTGAATTTTCCTCACAACGGCATTGCCATTTCCCCTGCTTATCAAACCAATTCAACTCCCTATAATACGTTTCATCAACCAACCGGCAGAATTTACAATAAAACGTCTCAAAACCACTTTATTAACCATCATCTTAACCGCAACCCTCGGAGGCAACGCTATGGCAGCAGACTACAAAAACAACCCGTTCACTTTAACTTACGCCCACGCCATCACCGAAAACGTGGCAGGCAAAGTGCAAATCCACCCCGTCAAATACGTACAAAAACAGACCGGCATTGAAGTTGCCGCCAATGTGTACACGCCGGCGAACTTTGACCCGAGCAAAAAATACCCGACCATCGTCGTCGCCCACCCCAACGGTGGCGTGAAAGAGCAAGTGGCGGGCTTGTACGCGCAAAAACTCGCTAAACAGGGCTACATCACCATCGCCTTTGACGCGGCGTACCAAGGCGCAAGCGGCGGCGCACCACGCTACACCGACAAGCCGCAAAACCGCATCGAAGACATCCGCGCCGCCGCCGATTTCATCAGCCAATACAAGGGCGCAGACGCAGACGACCTCGGCCTGCTCGGCATTTGCGGCGGTGGCGGCTACTCCATCAAAGCCGCGCAAACCGACAAACGCTTCAAATCCGTCGCCACCGTCAGTATGTTCAACACCGGCGACGCACGCCGCAACGGCTTTATGCGCTCACAAAAAGACACGGTGCATAAGCGACTTGCCGCCGCTGCCGAAGCCCGTGCCAAAGAAGCCGCCACCGACGAAGTTGCCTACACCCCAGCCTTTGGCGCAGGCATGACCCCCGAGCAAGTCGCCGCCATCAAAGTGGATTTGTACCGCCAAGGCTACGACTATTACGCCCACAGCCACTTCCACCCCAACTCGCAAACCAACAGCACCGTGGCGAGCTTGGCGAACTTGATGGAATTTGACGTAAACACCAACGTGGACTTAATCAACCAACCGCTCTTGATGATCGCAGGCGACAAAGCCGACAGCCTTTATATGACCGAAGAAGTGTTCGCCAATGCGACTGGCACGCAGGATAAAGAACTGTTCAAAGTCAAAGGCGCAACGCATATCGAGACGTATTGGAAGCCTGAATATGTGAAACAGATTAGCGAGAAATTGGGCAGCTTTTTTGACCGCACTTTGAAATAAGGCAGCCTGAAAAGCCAAAAAGGGCGGAATGTGCTGAAAAACTGAAAATGCCGTCTGAAAAGCGCGGTACGTTTTTCAAAAATTTTTCAGGCTGCCTTAGGGGTTTTGCAAAGGCTTCAAACTCGGAGAACAACACCATGAACCAATCCCGTATTCTCGGCAAAGATTTGCGCGTGTCCGCCATTGGCTTGGGCATTATGGGGATGGATCACGCTTACGGCGGCGCGGCGGATCGAGGCGAGATGGCGGAGCTTATCCGCTATGCCTTGGAACAAGGCTGCAACTTTTTTGACACCGCACCGATTTACGGGCAGGCAAACGAGATACTGCTCGGCGAGGCGGTCAAGCATTGCCGTGAACAAGCCGTGATCGCCACCAAATTCGGCATTGTCGGGCAGACCCATTCGGCGGCCGGCTTGGACAACCAACTCGACAGCCGCCCAGAGTCCATTCGCCGCCAAGTGGAACAGTCGCTCAAAAACCTGCAAACCGACTACATCGATCTGTATTACCAGCACCGCATTGACCCCAACGTACCGCCCGAAAGCGTGGCGCACGTGATGGGCGAGCTAATCGGCGAGGGCAAAATCCGCCATTGGGGCGTGTCCAATGCGCCGGAGGACTATATGGCACGGACGCACGCCGTTACGCCGCTGACCGCCACCGAAAACCAATATTCGATGGTGTTCCGCCAACCCGAGCGGTCGCTGTTTGATTTTTGCGCCGAACGACACATCGGCTTTGTGGCATACAGCGCTTTGGGCAACGGCTTTTTGAGCGGGCGTTTCAATGCAACCAGCGAGTACGCCGACGGCGATTTTCGCCGCACGATGAAGCGTTTTTCGGCGGACGTAATGGCAAACAACCAGCCCGTGTTGGATTTGCTGCACGAGCTTGCCGCCGCCAAATCTGCCACCGCCGCGCAAATCGTATTAGCGTGGGAATTGGCGCAACGGGATTTCATCGTGCCGATTCCGGGGACAACCAAAAAACACCGTTTGACGGAAAACCTCGGCGCACTGCAAATCCGCCTGACCGCCAAGGAATTGCACGCGATTAATGCAAAACTGAACGAAATGGATATTGATGAGAGCCATTTTTAAGCTGCTCGGGCAATGGTATTTGTCGGTAAAAACCGTTATTCTTCACTAAGTTATTCATCACAACCGGAGGGCTTATGCCTGTTGGAGAGAAAAAAGTCGGGCTGCCCGAGCGATGAGCAAATGGCACAGATTTTCGCCAAACTGGAACAAACCGCAGGGCGAAACGTGGCAGAGAATGCACGGGCGGTTTGGCGGGAAGCGGAGTGATGGGCAGACAGATTGGGTTGGCAAAGCCGACTAATAAACAAGGTCATCTGAAACTTCACGTTCAGACGACCTTTATTCTCACGCCCCAATCGGCTACAATGTACAAACGTTGCTACATTCAAGGAGACGATCATGCAAACCATCAGCAGCCGCGAATTCAACCAAAACGTTGCCAAAGCCAAAAACATGAGCGACACCGCCCCCGTGTGCATTACCGACCGTGGCG
>ERZ772807.1909-NODE-1909-length-11218-cov-3.480247_pt1 | contig 11218 bp, 13 predicted proteins | sample MGYA00511472_ERZ772807 | MGnify/ENA primary metagenome ERZ772807 (study PRJEB29015, sample SAMEA2737947) | human oral metagenome | biome: human oral; feature: human-associated habitat; material: dental | place: China | collected 2039 ...
GCGGCTTGTGCTATTAAGGCAATCTCAACCCACCACTCTTCCCAAAGAAACATACGATAGACAAAGAAAGCGCGGTGATTTTTGGACGTATTTTTTAAGACAACGTATTATTAACAGTCAAGAGCGTTATTCATTTCGTGCAATAAGTTGCATGCTACGGGAGCGTGATTCCATATTGTAGCGTTCATCTTGATGCACGACCAAATCACACACGAAACGTTATTTAACCCTTTCGGATATTCACGATTTCGTACGTAGCGTGATTCCATATTGTAGCGTACACTTGATGCACTACCGAATCACGCATGGAACGTTATTTAACCCTTTCGGATATTCACGATTTCGTGCGTAGCGTGCAACTTGTTGCACGAATAATTAACCCCGATGTGTAATTTATTGATTGCCTTGTAACGCGCATCTTGATGCACGACCAAATCATACACGAAACGTTATTTAACCCTTTCGGGTATTCACGATTTCGTATGTAGCGTGCAACTTGTTGCACGAATAATTAACCCCGATGTGTAATTTCGGGTATTTACGATTTCATGTAACAGGTTGCATGCGATGGGGTAAATTAATTTACGTGGGATAAAAATAGGCACCTTCGAGGTGCCTATTTGTTTTTAAAGTGCGGTAAGAAAACGTAATGTTTTCAGATAACCGATTTATTTTTTGTCTTTTGACGCTTCCGGTTTGGCCTCTGCGCCTTGTAACCAGCCCGGTGCCACTTTGCTCATATCCGGTAAGTTATGTGCGATACCTTTATGGCAATCAATACAGGTTTTGCCATTTTCTTGAGCAAATTTATGCATTTTTTGTGCCACGGTTTTTTGTTGGGAGAAGTCCATACGATCCATTTTGTGGCAGTTGCGACATTCTTGTGAATCGTTGCCTTTCATCCGTGCCCATTCATTTTCTGCCATGTGCGGACGACGGGCATTAAATTTCTCAAGGGTATCGGTTAAGCCCATGTAATGGGCATACACTTCTTTTGCTGCCACCACTTTTCGCCACATTTTCGGGCCAAATTCATGCGGAACGTGGCAGTCCGGACAGCTTGCGCCCACACCGGTACGGGTTTGATAGTGTACACTGTGCAAATATTCCGGATAGGCATCATTGGTGTGGCAACTTGCGCAGAATTCTTCCGTGTTTGTTTGTGCTAAACCATAGTTGAATCCTACCCAAGATAGAATACCGCCGATAAATGACAATACAATGATAGTTCCTACTGCGATACGGCTAGGCGATCTAAACCAGTGCCAGAATCTCTTGAGGATGTTGTTTTTTTTGTCTGACATAGTCACCTCTTATTGTCCGTAACCTTTCATTGGTTTGAATTCGTTTGGCACGATTGGCTCAACATCCGATTGAGATACGTGACATTGCAAACAGAAATAACGACGTGGAGATGCGCTAGCGCCAATGTTACCCTCGCGATCGGCGAAGTGCGTTGGGCTGATGCGTGTTGCACCGGTAACGCGAGACGCTTCAACGCTGTGGCAGTTTAAGCATTGGTTAACATTTTTTGTGATTTGGTAGTTTTTTACACTATGCGGCACCATTGGTGGTTGGTTGACATAGTTTAACGCCGGCAATTCGCTTTGTTTTGGTGCATCGTGGAATGCCGGTTTGACACTCTCCGGTGAATTATTGAAAAAGTCGCCGGCACCTGTGTTGGCTTGGTCTGCCATGACGGATGTTGCAAACAATGCCGTCAATACAGCACTACCAAAAGTAAAGAGGTTTTTTCTAGTCATTTTTAATCACTCCCCCGAATGATGGAAATTTTTTATTTTTATTGGTTTAATGTAACGACAGGAATGTCGTTATTAAACCTATGGCTAAAGGTAAATACTTTTTCAGGACAAACGTCAATACAACGTCCGCAACTGATACAATCTTGTGAAAGCACAAGGAGGCTTTCGCTATTTTTTCCGTGTAATGGTGAGCGTAACACTTGCGGTTCCGGGCAAACGTTGTAACAGTCCATGCAATTATCACATCTTGCGCGGTCAATGACTTTGACCCGAAGCAAGCTTTTTGCACCGATAACGCCATAAGTTGCCCCGATTGGGCAGAGGTGTCCACACCATCCGTGTTCAACAATGAACAAATCAAAGAAGAAGACAACGAGGATTAACCACACTGTTGCGCCAAAGCCATAAATTAAGGCTCTTCCTAAGGCGGCAACGGGATTGACCCATTCCCATAATAATAAACCACTGACGGCACTACCGGCTAAAATCATCACTAAGATGGCGTAGCGTAAACTGCGTGGAATTTTTGCCGTTTGGCGAATGCCTAACTTACGGCGAATCCAAGCCGCACAATCGGTGACGACATTTAGCGGACAAACCCAACCGCAGAATACTTTGCTGCCCAGTAACGCATAGGTGATAAAAATAATTAATGCGCCACTGAGTGTGAGAATTCCCGGTAAGTGACCGCTGGCAAGACTTTCTAAGGTAATTAACGGATCGCTTAATGGAATCACATCAAATAGCAAGCTTCCACTATAATTGCCTTTTAAAATCCAAACGCCGAAGTAAGGTCCACTTAAAAACATCAACAAAATGCTTAATTGGGTTAGACGTCGCCAAAATAAGAAACGATTGGCGTGCCACCACCCTAGCTTTTCTCTGGCTTCTCGTCCGGCAAATTTTGGTGCATTAGCCATTACTTACCTCCTAATACCGGTGCCAAAATAGGTTCCGGAATCTCTTCTACACCTGCTGCAGGAATGGCTCCTGCCGGTGGAGCGACGCCGTCCGGTAATCGGGTCGGCATGGAAATCAAATCATTTGGCGCAAGTGAATGCCCAGCTTTGGATTTTTCTTCCCAACCTAATCGGTAATGTTTGCCTAGCATACCTTTCGCTAAGGACATTGGAAGCACTTTGATCGCGGCTTCTTCCAATACGCAAGCCTCTTCACATTTACCACAACCAGTACAAGCATCTGAATGTACGGTCGGAATAAACATGGCGTGTTTTCCGGTACGTTCGTTACGATGACTTTCTAACGTAATGGCTTTGTCGATTAACGGACAAACCCGATAGCAAACATCGCAACGTAACCCTTGCCAATTCAGGCAAGTTTCATGATCCAACAAGACTGCAAGTCCCATACGGGATTGGTTAATATCCTGTGCATCACGATCTAAAGCACCACTCGGACAGGCATGCGCACAAGGAATATCCGGACACATTTCACAAGGCTTATCTCGCGCAATGAAGTACGGCGTACCGGCTTCCATTGGCGAAAGCAAGGAGGCCAAATGCAACATATCGTATGGACAAGCTTGGACACACTGACCGCAACGAATGCAGGCAGCAGCAAACTTTTCATCATCCTCAATGGCAAATGGTGGGCGTAATGCCACCCCTTCACGGGCTAAGCTTTGTTTTTGTTGTAAACCTAATAAGAGTCCAAGACCCACTAGCCCCCCCGCAGTACGGGTTGCATCTTTGAGAAATTTTCGGCGTTCAGGCGTGACAGTCGGTTTTTTCATTGTCTTAATGACCGCACCGAAGTGCGGTCGTTTTTTTCATTGTTTATTAAGCTTTTTCCACTTTCACCGCACATTTTTTGAAGTCGGTTTCTTTGGAAATCGGATCAGTTGCATCTAAGGTGAGCTTATTAGCTAACTGACCGGCATCAAAGAAAGTGGTGTAAACCAAGCCTTCCGGCACTTTATTACGGCCACGGGTATCTAAATAAGAAATCATTTCACCACGACGTGAAGCGATTTTAATCTTGTCGCCATGACGTAATCCGCGTTTTTGTGCATCGTTCGGGTGCATCCAAACTACGTTATTCGGGAAAGCACGGTGCAATTCCGGTACACGACGGGTCATTGTTCCTGTGTGCCAATGCTCTAACACACGACCGGTACATAACCATAAATCGTATTCTTCATCCGGTGATTCTGCAGGTGGCTCATAAGGTACCGCAAGAATGATCGCTTTTTTATCCGGATAGCCGTAGAACGCCACACCCTCGCCTTCTTTCACATACGGGTCAAAGCCTTCACGGTAACGCCATAAGGTTTCTTTACCGTCAACAACCGGCCAACGTAAGCCGCGTGCCTTGTGGTACATATCAAACGGTGCCAAGTCATGACCATGACCACGACCAAATGACGCGTATTCTTCAAACAAGCCTTTATGTAAATAGAAACCGAAGTGATAAGATTCATCGTTTAATTGACCTTCAGCAAGATCACTTAATGGGAATTTATCCACTTGACCATTGCGGTACAACACTTCATATAAGGTTTTGCCTTTATATTCCGGATTTTTCTCTAAAATTTCTGCCGGCCACATTTCATCAGTGGTGAAATATTTAGAGAACTCCACTAATTGCCATACGTCAGATTTTGCTTCACCCGGCGCTTTCACTTGTTGACGCCAGAATTGAGTACGGCGTTCCGCGTTACCATAAGCCCCTTCTTTTTCTACCCACATAGCAGTTGGAAGCATTAAGTCAGCTGCTAAACAAGAAACGGTTGGGTATGGGTCGGATACCACGATAAAGTTATCCGGATTACGCCAGCCAGGGAAGGTCTCTTCGTTAATGTTTGGACCACCTTGCATATTGTTGGTACACATTTGCCATAACACACGCATTTTGCCGTCTTTTAATGCACGGCTTTGCGCAACAGCATGGAAACCTAACACATCTGTAATTAATCCTGCAGGCAATTTCCAAATTTTTTCTGCAATTTCACGGTGTTTTGGATTGGTCACGACTAAGTCCGCCGGTAAACGGTGAATAAAGGTACCTACCTCACGCGCCGTACCACAAGCAGACGGTTGACCGGTTAAAGAGAACGGACCGCAACCCGGAATAGAAATTTTACCGGTTAAGAGGTGAATGTTATAGATTAAGTGGTTTGCCCACACACCGCGTGTATGTTGGTTAAAGCCCATGGTCCAATAAGACACCACTTTACGTTTTGGATCCGCATACAATTTCGCAAGCTCTTCCAATACATCTTTTGGCACACCTGACATTTCATGCGCTTTATCTAAGGTGTATTCAGAAACTAAAGCTTTTAATTCTTCGAAGTTACTGTCATACATCTTACCGCTGTTTGGATTTTTAGCGGCTTTTTGTAATGGGTGATTATCACGTAAACCATAACCGATATCAGTTTCACCACGTTTGAATTTAGTGTGTTTATTAACGAAATCCCAGTTAATGGCATCGTTTTGAATTAAGTAATTGATAATGTAGTTTAAAATAACCAAGTCCGTTTGCGGTTTGAAGATTAAACCATAATCGGCTAATTCAAAACTACGGTGTTCATAGGTGGAAAGTACCGCCACTTTCACATCCGGATTGGATAATCGACGGTCAGTAATACGGGACCATAAGATCGGGTGCATTTCCGCCATGTTGGAACCCCAAAGCACAAAAGCTTCGGCATTTTCGATGTCGTTATAACAACCCATCGGTTCATCCATACCGAAAGTACGCATGAATGCAACCGCTGCAGATGCCATACAGTGACGGGCATTTGGGTCGATGTTGTTAGAGCGGAAACCGGCTTTCCAAAGTTTGGATTTTGCGTAGCCTTCAAAAATGGTGGTTTGACCGGAACTAAACATCCCAACACCATTAGGGCCAAGCTCTTTAATCGCAGCTTTGAATTTTTCTGCCATGGTTTTAAAGGCGACATCCCAGCTAACCGGTGTGAAATCACCGTTTTTATCGTATTTGCCGTCTTTCATACGTAACATTGGCTGGGTTAGACGGTCTTTACCGTACATGATTTTCGGTAAGAAATAGCCTTTGATACAGTTTAAACCACGGTTTACTTCTGCATCCGGGTCACCTTGGGACGCCACAACGCGACCGTCTTTTGTACCCACTAATACAGCACAACCGGTACCACAGAAGCGACATACCGCTTTATCCCATTTGATTTCGGTTTCAGCGGCTTCTACATTTTTCACCGGAATTGCAAGTCCGGCTGCGGTTGCTGCAGCCATAGCAGCATTCGCTTTCATAAAGTCTCTACGACTTAAATTCATAGTGTTTTCCCCCCACTATATGATTTTTGAGTTATTCAGGCTGTTCATCTTGTTGATGATAAATCAGCGAGACGGTAATAACACCGTCAATATCTTTCACAGATTCCATGTTGTTAAGCAAAATATGCTGATCGTGAGACTGCATTACCGCAACAATCTTGCCGATTTTTTCATCAAAAGTTGGCACTTCTGTGTGTGGAATGGCTAAAAGTGCGGTACGAATTGCCGGTATTTTTTTGGGGTTTCCTTGCACCACCAAACCGACAACGTGCCAGTCTTTCGCTTCTTCCATTGATAAGATTTCAGTTTGATTCATTGTTCAGATAATCTATTTTATTGTCATCTTTGACATAAGGTCCGATGAGCCATTTTTGAATGTTGATAATAATTACTTGCCCCACCAGAATCATCACCATAAAGAGGTATTTTCCCTGAATTTTATGATTAACTTGTTCTAGATCAACCCGCGTTCCGATTCTTCGTCACGTTAAGGCAATCCCTTTCTGTTGGAGGCCATGTTCTCATGGAGCGACGCATGATAGAATGCTGCGCTCTAACCATTATACTACGAATTTGCATACAATGATGTCCTTTCAATTTTCTCAATTCGCCGCACAATATCCCTTGCAATATCTTCATGGAAAAAACGGCTGTCGGCTGGCATATCGTCATTTTATTCATCATCCGACAACACGTGAGTTGGTGATCATGGTCAATGGTCGGGCGGAAAATATGTTGAAATGGACGGAATTGGCTTACGATGTTTATCAACAAGGCTATGATGTACTGATTTTTGATCACCGCGGACAAGGTTATTCCCAGCGTTTACTGAACGATGGCGAAAAAGGCCATTTGGATGAATTTCGTTTTTATGTCGAGGACATGGCAGAAATTATTGAAAATCTGACCGCACTTTATCCCTATCCCAATCAATATATTCTGGCACACTCGCTCGGCGCGTTAGTGGCGACCTATTATTTGGCAAATTTTGATCATCGCATTCAACGTGCGGTGTTCTCTGCGCCCTTTTTTGGTATGCCGTTAAAGCACCCTGTGCGTGATGAAATGCTGTTAAGTCTGATGATGTTATTTGGACAAGGAAAGCGTTATGTGTTCGGCAAAGGGCCTTATAAACCGGTAGATGTGCAGGAAAATTTGTTAAGCCATGATAGTACGCGAATGCAAAGAATGAATGACATTAATTTAGCAAACCCTTCTATTCGCCTGGGCGGACCGACTTTCCGTTGGGCCTATTTGTGTCTGATCGCCATTAAGCATTTGCCGAAAATATTGCCACGCATCGAAACACCGGTATTGGTGTTAGAGGCGGAACAAGAACAAATCGTGAATAATAAAACGTTGGAAAAACTCACCGCATTTTTTATGCATGGCAGTTTAAAGAAAATTGCCGGAGCAAAACATGAAATTCTGTTTGAAACCGACGATATTCGCTCACCGGTGTTACAGCAAATTCAGGCATTTTTTACTTCAACACATAACGCATAAGCCACACGCCAAAAACAGTAAAAAGCAAACTGCCAAAAACATGGGCGGCAATTAATCCAATGCCAACAGCGAATTTGTCATTCAAGATGTTCTCCACCACCTCCATCGAAAAGGCGGAAAAGGTAGTTAAGCTGCCCAGAAATCCGGTGACTAAAAAGAGCTTCCATTCAGAAGAAAGCGAGGGAAAAGACCAAAAAATGGCAAACAACACGCCAATAATAAAACAACCTAAATAATTGGCAATCAAGGTGCCAAAAGAAAAAGCGCTAAACCACGGATTAAGCAACAAGCCCAAACTCCAACGCAAGCAAGCGCCCAGCACGGCACCACCGCTAATCCAGAGTAAAGAAGATAATAGCGACATTAATCCATCCCAAAAATCGCGCGAAGGTAAGAGGCGACGGCTTCATGTCTATGGCGACCGATAACTTCTAATTGCAGACACGCCTGTACTAAGCGCGGATCGGCATTCCCCATAATGCAGCCCTTGCCCACTTCCGCCAACATTTCGACATCATTCATGCCGTCACCAAAGGCGATACAATCTTGCAAACCGTATTCCCGTTGCTCAATCACCTGTGCAAGTGCGATGGCTTTTGACACATTTTTATTCATCACTTCCAAGCAAATCGGCGTGGAATAAGTCATGCTGATTTTCTCGCCGAAGTCCTGACGAATACGCTGTTCCAATTCCACCAAATCTGCAGGTGTACGGGCGATAAAAAACACTTTCTCGGTATCTCGCCCGTGATGTTGCTTAAAATCTACCACATTGTATAAAAAGCCGGAATCTTTGTGATACTTGTAAAGTTCGGGAATGTCTTTGTTAATAAACCAGCCATCAGCCTGATAGCTGTTGACACAGACGCGGTTGTCGTCAAAGGGCAAATTCATCACTTGATATGCAATCTCTTCCGGCAAGGAATTATTTAGCAATAACTCCCCTTGTAAGTTATGCGCTTGTGCGCCATTTGACGTAATCAACACCGCCTCTTTCACCTTGGTTTTCTTTAAAATACTGGATACATCAAAGTAATTACGCCCTGTGGCAAGGATAATATCAACTTTGTTGTCATACAGATGTTCCAAGGTTTGCGCAGTAAAATCACCGATAACATGATGTTCGTTCAGTAAGGTTCCATCCATGTCCGACACGATGGCGCGATAGGGACGTTTTTGCATAATTGTTCACCTTAAATGACATAATGGCTAATAGTAGCAAATTTTGCATAAAAATATTGGCGGTTTTCTTGAATTTTTTCAGGAAATGTAATAAAAGATCAGACCTTTCACACGAAAAAATCGCTTCCCTAACAATTGAACACAGCTACGAATATGAACGGTGCAAATTTAATCATCGAGTGCTTAAAAGCACATCACGTGGATACCATTTTCGGCTATCCCGGTGGGGCCATCATGCCGACCTATGATGCAATTTATGATTCCGGCTTAGACCATTTACTTTGCCGCAACGAACAAGGTGCTGCCATGGCGGCTATTGGCTATGCGCGTGCATCAGGTAAAGTTGGCGTATGTATTGCCACTTCCGGCCCTGGCGCAACTAACCTCATCACCGGACTAGGCGATGCCTTAATGGATTCTATTCCGATTGTAGCGATCACAGGTCAAGTTGCCTCTCCACTTATCGGCACGGATGCCTTTCAGGAAGCGGATGTGCTAGGCTTATCCCTCGCCTGCACCAAACATAGCTTTATCGTACAGAATATTGACGAATTACCGAAAATTATTGCCAAAGCCTTTGAAATCGCCAAAAGTGGCAGACCAGGCCCGGTCTTGATCGATGTGCCGAAAGACGTTCAAGTTGCGCCAACTACGGCAAAACCTATCGTGAATTCGCCGCCAAAAACGACCGCACTTTGCGACAAACAACTAACCCAGGCACTTGAATTATTAAAACACGCCAAACGCCCAATGGCTTACATCGGTGGCGGTGTGGGCATGGCAGGCGCCGTGCCGGCATTGCGTTATTTCTTACACACGACTCAAATGCCAAGTATTGTGACGCTAAAAGGCTTAGGTGCAGTCTCGCCTGACGATCCTTATTATCTCGGTATGATCGGTATGCACGGCACCAAAGCCGCTAACTACGCCACACAAGAAGCTGATTTATTACTCGTGTTCGGCGCGCGTTTTGATGACCGCGTGACCGGCAAACTCGACACCTTCGCGCCACACGCTAAAGTGATTCATGTAGACATCGATGGCGCCGAATTAGGCAAATTACGCCGACCAGATGTGGCGTTACGTGGCCATCTAATCGCCACGCTAGAAAACCTCAGCGTGCCGCTTGACATCGCCCCTTGGCAACAAACCGTTGCACAATATAAACAACAATTTGCATTCAGCTACGGTGAACATGACGGCGAACAACTCATCAACCCGTTATGGTTGCTCAACAGCATTTCACGCAAAAAAACACCGGAAACTATCATTGTCACCGACGTGGGACAACATCAAATGTGGTCGGCACTACACGTGCAACATCACGCACCGGAAAACTTCATCACCTCCGCAGGCTTCGGTACCATGGGCTTCGGCTTGCCAGCCGCCATCGGTGCGAAAAAAGCCCGCCCGGAAGATGACGTGATTTTAGTCACTGGCGATGGCTCTATTATGATGAACATTCAAGAACTTGGCTCCATTGGTCGCGGCAAAGCCCCAATTAAAATTGTGTTATTGGATAACCAACGCCTCGGCATGGTGCGCCAATGGCAATCCCTCTTTTTCAATGCCCGTCACAGCAGCACGATTCTAGACGACAACCCGGATTTCGTAGTACTTGCCTCGGCGTTCGGCATTAAAGGGGAACGTATTGATTCCGCCCACCAAGTGGACGCCGCGTTAGAACGCTTATTAAATAGCCAAGAAGCTTATTTATTACATATTTGCATCCATTCCGATGAAAACGTGTGGCCGCTAGTGCCGCCGGGCGCGTGCAACGCAGATATGTTGGAAAGTATGGAGTAATCACATGGAACACCAAATCGACCTCACCGCCCAACACCGCCCCGAAGTATTAGAGCGCATTCTCCGCGTCGTCCGCCACCGAGGTTTCACCATGACACAAATGGATATGCAACTGATTGACGGCAAAGTGCGGTTAAAATTCACCGTAAAATCCGACCGCACTTTGGATTTGTTGGTGAATCAGTTGGTGAAGTTGCCGGATGTGGTAACCATTAATTAAGAGGAAAATATTATGTCTAAATTTTTTAAATTATTTTTAGCTGTATCAGGATTAGTATTCGCAACTTCATCACAAGCTAGTTACACCTTAACTTATTTGCAAAACTATACTGGCTATATGACAACACTATCAGTTCATAATACAAAAGAGCAGTGTGAAAAAGCGAAAGAAAATTTTGAAAAAGAATTTGAAGGACAATACGATAAAAACCAAATGGTTTACAAGTGTGTTGATATAGCTAATGGCTCAATTTAGTCTAAGCGTGAGTAAAAAGCACATAAAATCTAACCACGCTAAGTAACTGTATCTATAAGCTTAATTTTATTGAATAATTTCTCCGTTTTATCTTCTGCCAAATCTCCCCTAACCCCTCTTTGCTAAAGAGGGGATTGGATCGAGATAAATTTGAGTATTTGTGTTGAACTTTAACAACACTAGAATATGAATGAGACAATGGTTAT
>ERZ772807.1911-NODE-1911-length-11217-cov-2.610912_pt1 | contig 11217 bp, 9 predicted proteins | sample MGYA00511472_ERZ772807 | MGnify/ENA primary metagenome ERZ772807 (study PRJEB29015, sample SAMEA2737947) | human oral metagenome | biome: human oral; feature: human-associated habitat; material: dental | place: China | collected 2039 ...
TCACTGTCCCTATTAAAAATAAACTAATAAGTAATAATTTCATTTTTTGTTTTTTTTGTTTTTTCATTTGTTTTTTTGTTTATTATTTCTTCTGTTATTTTTCTTCTATTTCGTCTTATTTGTGTTACTGTATATGTTTTAGAATTATGTGCTTTAGGAGCTATAAGACTGCCATCTTCTTGTTTTTCAAAATACCATTCTTTTCCGCCATCATCAGAACCTACATCCCAGAATATATATCTAACTTTTCCTTTATCACAATCTCTTCCAATTATGACTACATAATGATCAGTTGTCGTATCATTTATATAGATATTTTTGACTTTTTTTATGCCATTTTCTATTGTAGTTTTTTTAAATGTCCTGTTAAGTGTATGATCAACTCCTACCATAATGGGATGTCCGTGTTCTAATGCATCATCTAAATACTTATAGGCTTCTTTTACTTCTATTTTTTTACCTCCTCTAATCAGACTGTCCCTGAAAATTAATTTTGTCCGTTCTTCATTTTCATCAGCTAGTTGGTAATAGCATTCATACCCATTTCCTTTATCAGGATATTTAGATGTATATTCCGCTCCTTCAGGAATAATTTCAAATTTTTTAATAATTTTTACACAAGTTAGATTACAATTTTTATTACCTTTTCCTTGAAATTCAAACTTCTTTTTATCACCTTGTAAATCAATATGCTTTTTACGACAATGTGGGCAAGCCCCTTCTTCTAATGGTTCTTCTTTCTTTTTCTTTTCTTCTTTCTTTTCTTCTTTCTTTACTTCTCCAACCTTTACTTTTACAGGGCTTTTACTTACTTCAAGCTCTACACTTTCAAAGCTAAGTTCAAAAGCACTTGATTCTTTCTTTCCTACTAATGCTTCTACTTTTATATAATAGTTTTGTTTCTCAGAATCAGGATCTACATATCCAAGATTAGCTCCTTTATTAAAAAGATTTTCTGTTATTGTAATCTTACCGTCAGTATGAATATCATCGTTAATAATAAGTTTTCTAACCCAAATCTCATCATCATTTATTACATCTTTCTCTAAAATAGTGTATCTAACCCAAGCCCCAATCATATCTTCAGATTCTATACGAACACAAACAGAATCTCCAACCTGTATTTTATTGACTTTTTTCCCATTAACATCCACAAAATATGCTTTTTTGATCTTTTTAGTAAGATTTACTTGTAGTTCATTACTCTCTTTTATAGTTTTATTCAAACCAAAACTTGCCATTACAAAAAACTCGTGCTTGTTTCCTTCTCCATATTTAGGAGCTTTTTGGTTTGCTAACAATTGAAATACTTTCTTATTGCTTAATAAAGGAATCTCAACACTTGCTATACCGTACCTATCAACCTCCGCGAAGAAATCTTTGACGTGAGTTTTGTCTTTTTCATCACGTTCATATAGATTAAACGTAATTTTTTTACCTTCTAACCCCTTGGTTTTAGCAGTAGCTATTAAAGTGTCTTGATAGCTTACCTTTGATATGTTACCACTTCCTTTTTTACTAAGATATACTTTTTCTATTTCAGGAGTGATATTATGCCTTGTTGTTTTTTCTTCTTCTTTTTTAATCTCTATTTCAAGAGAAGCCTCTTCTGAGAAATCACTTAGCTTAGAATTTTCTTTTTCTTTTACTTTTTCAATATCATATATTTTAATGATAAATGTACCTCCATCTTTTCCAAAAGATCCAAAATTTCCTAGTTTTTTTTCTATTCTCCTCCCTATAAAAAGACTTAGTATTTTTCTTGTTTTCCCATTTTCATTTTTATAATGTATTCTCCAAATACACCATCTATATTCTTTAGAAATTTTTTTGTCATTTATCGTAACATAAAAAGTCCCTCCCTTAATTGTTGGCTTTTTATCAAATCTGATTTCTATCTTATCTGCCATATTTTTAGTGTTTTATAGATTTTAGATTAATACTATTCTTTCTATACAATTTCCCTTCATTATACAGCATTATTTCTGCATCTACTTTGAGAAGTTGTTGTGTATCTCTTTTGGTTCTATATGTAATTTCAAAACTACTTCTAATAGGAGTTGCATCATCTATAGCTCTAATGCCATCCAACAAATCCCATAAATTATAATTCCTCTTCAATTCTCCCTTTACAGTTGTTACTATCTCCTCTTCTTCAAATACTACTTCTGCTTCTAACTCATAAGGAATAAAAGCACTGCCCTGCACGGGGCAAAACTCCTCTTCCCATTTTTCGTTCTCTTTATGAAACCACTCCATACGAGGAAAGAGCACTTGATTTAAGAACGACATCTGTAAGCGTTCTATCATATATTCCTTATCTATGAGTTTTTCATAGAAAGCATCGGTATAGCTTTTGGCTAACTCACCTTCAAAATAGCCTTCTATATCAGTACGTTTTTGTGCAAATCGCTCAATGATTTCTCGGTGGTTTTCTATATCTGTAATGCCCCCATTTATGGATAGATGGTATTTTAATGGTTGCATCGCCTGCATACAAGCCGTTGCTAACTCGGTGAATTTAGTATCAGCCTCCTCATAAGTTGTATTTACAATCATACTCCACCCTTTCTCTGCTTTCTCCATCTGCAAAGAAAGGGAATAATCTGTTTTTACTTCTTTATCTGAGGTGATGACTACTTCTTTTACTTTATAGTCCTTTGCATAAAACTTCTTATCCAAATAACGTGAAGGACGCTCTAATTCTTTTTGTACAGCCTGTTGATGCCCTTGCAAGGAAGCGAGTTCTTCCTCTGAAGGAACTATAATGCGCTCTGTCTTAGAGGTTAGTTTCTGTTCCAATAGTTCCCATAACTCACAACGCATATTGTGATAATGCCGCAAGTCATTTACTGAGATTTGAAGCTTCTCAGCAATCAACTGTAAGGTATCCCCTTTCTTTACTTTGTATATACGACTCATAAGCGTGTCATTTTAGGGTTATACTATTGAAATTCATAGGTTTCGCCCTCTTCCTCCTTTTCTTCAGGTTTACTGTCTACACCTTCTTTTCTTATACAGAATATCACACTGTTCTCAACGATGTTATTGGAAAGAAGTGTGCCATCTGGAATAATAAATCGCGTTTTCTCATACCACTTAGGTTGCAAGTAAAAAATCCAGCGGCATAAGCCGTTGTCATCTTCTGTTTGTATGGGTTCATTAGAATGTTTTTCGTTGTAGTCCAACACAAAACTGTAGAAAAGTCTCCCAAAATCAATACGTGAGGGTGCTTTTGCTCTAAAAGAACTAAAATTCTCATCTGTTTCTTCCTTTTTTACTACTAAAGAGATGAGTACCAAGTCTCGCATTTCCTCATCCTTGATACTTCCTCTTTGCTTGTAATCAGCGGGAAATTGCCAAGATTCGTACTCCACAGGGGGTATGCTGATAGCTCTGTTAAAACTATCATTAAGCAAGGTGGGTACAAAAAACCACAAGAAGTGCATCAACATCCAATAAGCAAAGGTTACATCATTCAGAAAAGAATAAATAAGCAAGAATGGAATAGTTGCAAAGGCTACTATGAGTATTAGAAAGAGATATTCAGTGAGAGCCTCTTTTGACTCAAATTTCTTAAAGTAGTAGCGATACAAAAAGCAGTGGAGTATTCCCAGTCCTAATGAGGCTATCTGATAAAAGATAAACTCATATAGGTTGTTGTCTATAAAAAGGCGGCTATAACCCATTAGAGGTACAACTGCATAAACAAATATGGCTGCACTTATATAGATATAGAACTTGGTTTTATACTTTTCCTTAAAACCACTTACTTTTGAGGCAAAAAACATCTTTAAGGCGACGCATCCCATTATGATAACCAGCACAATGATAATCAATTGCGGGTCAAGTAAGTGTCCAAAGTATTTCTTTATATGGTTCATAGTGTATTCTAATATTAAGCTGCTTTATTAATCTGTTAGGTAAGTATTGTATCCCAAATAGGAGGGACTTTCTGTTGCATTTAGGGTTGATGATTGCTTTTCTTTGGGTAGTAGCACCTCTGTGGTTACCTCTACCTCCATAGGAAAGAAGTGCCTATAAAAAAACGCTAAAAATTGCTTAATAGTTCCTTGATGTAGATACTGAGGTAACTCAGTTTGCTGCAAAGGACCTATTTGCAAGTCCAAATGCTTGGTGTAATCTGTATAGTCAGTACCTGCAATCGTATCTAAGCCTAAATAACAATCCCCAAGTAAGGTATGTTGGGTGGCATCGGCATAGTTGTCATATTCTCTGATATTTACCTTGACCTCTTCACCAATAAGCAGTGATAACACCTCACAGGTCTTATCAAGGTCGCCTATAATCTTATGTGCATAGGGTAATAGACTGATAAACTTTGAGGCTAATACAGGTTCAAAACTCGTAGGGACATTCCATAGGGTGTACAGTATATCAGGGGCAAGGGTACTATTGATTTCTTTTAAGAACGAACTCTCAAAGATTTCTGTTTGTACGTTAAACTGAAAGAGTTCATTCTCCAAAGGAGCAAAGAACAATCTCGCTGCTTTTTCTTCTTCCTTTTGCTGGCGATACTCCTTAACCATTGTCTCTATGCCCTTCTTTGAGGTATCCGCATTTTTGCTGTGTACCATTCCTTCAGGCAAGGTATCATACAAACTATCACGAGAGAGGTTTATATAGAGCATCTGAGTAGCATCGTAGAGATAGTCCTTTACAGAAGCGTCCAACACATCAAAGCGATAACTGCGTGAGAACTGCCCTTCTTTCTCTACAATACACTGGTTTTCTTTGATATGCTTGTGTTGTATCAGGTCGCTGACAAGGACTTCTGCCTTGATGTCGTATTTCAAAGCAGTGATTTCTTGGGCGATATGTTCTAAGTCTGTTGCCATTACTTTTTTTTCTCTTGTTTTAGTCTGCCTGCAGCTACATAGCGCAACTGAAAATAAGGGTCGTTAAAATCATAGATATTTAACCCTTCCTCTGTGCAGGCTAAGATGCGGTCGTTGTGCAGGTATATCCCCACATCTGAAATGGGTTGTTCTTTGGAATACCTGAAAAACAATATATCACCTTCTTTTAAAAAATCTCGTCCTGTAAAGAGTTGCAAGGCTTTAGAACGGAATATACCATCAGCAGTTTTAGGAAAAGTCTCTTTGTAAATATCGCTAAACAGTGCTTGCACAAAATAAGAAGCATCAACGCCCGCTTTCTTATCCAAGCTCTGTGGTTTGTAAGGCGTACCTATCCAAGCATCAATATAAGCGTATAAGGGATAGTTACGTATATCCTGTGGCATCGTCTTTAAGATGATGGAATACTTCTCTTTAAGCCGTATCTCCTCTTCTGAAAGCTGCTCATCCTTGTAATTGCTCTCCGTGTATTTGGCATCTATACTATCCTTATGAGCTTGCGCGGCTTTGCGAAAGCTATCCGTAGAATAATGATAGGGCACCTCACGGATATACTTACCTGTTGAGCAGGCAGCTGTAAAGATGAGTGATGATATGTAAATGAGTTTCTTATAGGTCATTGTGGTTTTATTCTATTAGCTGTTTGCACGAGGTAAAGGTATGAAATATTTTTGGAATAGCAATATTTTTACTTCAATTATTTTCATAGGTAGATTTAACCCGCGTAATTTTTACCATTTGCAACCACCTGTTTTGTTGCGTTTTACCAAATCAAGACAGATTTTATGAATGGAATCATTTTGCATTTGTGGAATTTTATCCAATGCTAATACAATGGAATCTATACATACAAAGTCCGTATAGCTCATATCTCCTCTTATAATTCCTAATAGAAATAAATCACCTGATATTGACAAATTATATACAGGAAAAGATTCTGGATCATATTCTCCACTATTTCTGACTTTCAAGTATTTAAATTCTATTAAACGACCTATTATCGTTTTTATCTTATAACTTGAAATATCTTCTATATTTAGTTTAGAAAAATAATAACTTAAACTTTCTTTTCCTTCTTTCTTATCTGCTATCCTCAAATTAACAATCTCTTCTATTTTTTTATAAATCTCTTCTTTACTTAAAATAGTATCTTTTTGGGTTTCTATTTTTTCAGAAAAGACAATACCTTTTTTAGGTGTATTAAAACAACTTAAAAAACATATACCTATTAGTAAGCTATATAGAAATATTTTCTGGATCATAATCTTTTATAATTTTAATTACGTCTATTTTTTTACCTAAATCCGTAACACGAGTTTCTACTATTTCTGTATTAGTGTGGGGTTCACTATTTTCAGGAATGACAGTAATTTTATAGAGTTTTTCTATTTTTTTGAAAACACCATCGGTTTTTACTTTTCCTTTAAAGTATTCTTTATCCCAAAACAAATTGGATAATGCTGTAGCCCCAATAGTGGTTATTTTATAATAATATGTAACTTCATCATCTATGATATCTATTTCTTTATTGATATAATTACCAAAAGCATAAGCAAAACTATCAAATGTATATTTTATTTCATCTATTTCAATTGCAGCAGGTTGCAAAGCTGTTCCACAACTAGCAAAAATAAAGAGGGAATGCTTGTGGGTTTTTATAGTTCGTTGCTTCATATCTTTAAGAAGCTCAAAATCAAAAGAATCACGATGGTTGCCTAATATTTTTTCAATAGTGTCTACATAGAAACCTTCGTTATCTTTCAAATACAATCCTCTATTCCAACTATGTCCCCAAAAAACAAAAGCACCAATTCTTCCAGCATTTTCCATTGTTTGGAGCAGTTCTTTACCTGTACTCACTGGCTGGGCATCCACTCCCAATAGTTTAGCACATCCTTCACCAGTTTGTTTTACAAATTTATCATCATTATCTTTGCTTACTATTTTTTGTCCGTAGGTTACCAAAATAGTAGGTGATATTTTTGCTCTTTCTTCTAAGGGACTGCTAACAACATCACTCCCTACAACTCTTGCTATAATTCTTCTTTCTATAACTTTTTTCTTTTCTTGCGCTAATCCATGGTTTATAGTAGTATTTTTTTCATTGATATTCACCTCAAATAGAGCTGTTCCATCAGCTTCTACTACACTTGACAAAGGTATTAAATAATTTCCATCTTGTATTTTTTCTTGGTTACTTTCTTCTACCTCAATACTAACTGTTTCACCTCGCTATTTTGTGTAATTCTGTGTTTGAGCGAGTATATAAAAAACACTTTGTTTTTCATCAAAATAATCAATAGGTTTTCTATTTTTATCTACCCAAGTAAGACTTGTGATTTTCTTATTTATAGAAGAATCAATACTATCATTTACGAACTTACCGAAATCCATAAAAGGATTGATCATATCCATTTTAATAGGATCAGCATTATGTAGATTGCGGTTTGTTATCTCAGCCACTTGTCCGTGGTTGATAATGCTGATGCAATCCTTACCACCTATGGGGCAGGTGGCTTTACTGTCCTCTAAAAGGGGGTGCCCATTGTTTTCCTCATAGGTAACGTTCTCATAAGCACCGCTCCACTGAGTTACCATTGCCTGACAGGGTTTATAACCACCACCTGGTAGTGGTTGCATCTGACATAGCCCAAAGGTATTTTTCTCAAAAGTAGCCCCTACATCGGCAGTTGTAGTGACCAATTTCTCTTGGGGTTCTTCCTCATTGATAAAGGCTTTGGTGTGGGTAAGTACCTTTAACTTATCGGGAGCATTGCCAAATTGACATTGGCAGGTTGCTCCTTGGCATACTAAATGTTTCTGGCTCATAATACATTATCTTTTAGCTTGTTATCTTCTTTTCTGTTCCACACTATTTTCCCTTCCTGCCAATCGGCTATGATGCTATCACCTTCCTTAAACTCTCCTGCAATAATCTTTTTAGCTAAGGGACGACGCAGTTTAGCACGGATAACGCCCTTTAAAGGTCGCGCCCCGTATTTAATGTCATAGCCCTCTTCTGAAAGCTGTTCTTTGGCAGTTTCAGTGATTTCCAACTGTATGTTGATGTTCTTTACCAAGTCCAACAACTCTTTCTTTAAGTGTATCTCAAAGATTTTAAGCGCATTGCCCTTGCTGATAGGGGCAAAGGGTATCGTTTCGGTAAGTCGCCCTAAGAACTCAGGACGGAAATAACCACTCATCCGCTCTAAAAGCTCAGAAGAAGTAGGGATATTTCCCTTTTCAAAAGACTGTACGATAAACTCAGAACCTATATTGGAAGTGAAGAGCACAATAGCGTTAGAAAAGTCTCCCTCTTTGCCCAGACGGTCGTGGAGTTTACCCTCATCCATTATCTGCAAGAAGACGTCAAATACCGAGCTATGCGCCTTTTCAATCTCATCAAAAAGCACAATAGCATAAGGCTTTTGGCGTATTTTATTGACTAACAAGCCACCCTCTTCATAGCCTACGTAACCTGGTGGTGCGCCATAGAGCAAGGCAGCTGAATGCTCTTCCTTAAACTCAGACATATCAAAGCGGATAATGGCATTCTCATCTTGAAATAAAAACTCAGCCAACGATTTGGCAAGCTCTGTCTTTCCCGTACCTGTGGGACCTAAAAAGAAGAAAGAACCAATGGGCTGTCCTGCTTTATTTAAGCCTGAACGACTTTCCAAGATAGCCTCAGAGACAATTGCAATGGCGTGATCTTGCCCTACCACCCGCTGGGCTAATACGTTTTCCATATCATTGAGTCGCTGCTTTTCCTCTTCTTTGAGCTTGCCAATAGGAATGTTGGTCTTTTGAGAGATGATAAAAGCAAGGTCGTATTCAGTGATGTGGCTTCGTTTTTCTTTTGCTATGTCTTCAATACGATCAATAAGGCTGCGGCATAGGTCAAGAAGCTCATCAGTAGGGGTATTTTCAATGGGATTATGCTCGTTCTGTGTTTCACTCTCTGAACCACTGAGGTTTTGTAGTTTTTGGCATAGGTCTTTATAAAGCCACTGAGCCTGCAATTGGCGGTCTTTTTCGCTGAGGAGCTTTTTGTTTTCCCTCAGTTCCAATACTTTGCCTATAAAATAGTTGCGTTCCTTTAAGAAAGACTCACCTGCTGTTTTAAGCGATGCCATTGTCTGGTCTATCAGGTCAATTGCCGAAGCAGGCAAACTGCGCTCCTTCATAAAACGCTTGGAAAGGCGAATCGCCTCCTTGATGGTCAGGTCGTCAATGCTGATATTGTGGTGCTTTTGATAGTCGGCTAAGGCTTGTTTGAGCATTCTAAAATGGGTATCGTCATCGCTTTCTTCTAACCTTAAAAGTTCAAACATACCCGACAGCCCTTGTTCCTTTTCTATCTTTTTGGTGTATTCCTCAATGGTAGAGGTCGCAATAAGCCGTAAGCCTTTGGAGAGTTCGCTTTTGAGCAGATTTGCAATAGAGGAGTCTGAACCTTGTCCGCCTAAAATAGAGTGGATTTCTTCAATGATGAGCACTGCTTTGGGAAGTGCTTTAAGCTCTTGGGCGATGTTCTTTAAGCGGTCTTCAATCTCGCCCTTATAAGACGCTCCAGCCACGATAGCTCCCATATCCAACTCGAAGACTTCTAAGCCTGTGAGCAGCTCTGGGATTTGCTGCCATACCACTTTCTGTACAAATCCCTCTAAAACAGCTGTTTTACCTACCCCTGAATCACCGATAATCAGCACATTAGGCTTGTTAAAGCGGCAGAGTATCTCTATGATTTTGTTGATTTCAGTATCGCGCCCTACTAAAAGGTCTTTTTCTTTTGGAGGTTTTACCTGTGCGTTTTTGTGAATGCAGTATTTTTGTAAGAAGTTGTTTTTCTTTTTTACTGGGGGTTCGTCAGCGGTGTTAGTGAAGATGGTGCCGCTGATGGCTTGGTCTTTGAGGAGTTCAGCGCGAGAGACAGGAAAGGTCTTCATTTGGTCAAAGCTAAAAGCTACCCCTGGGCTGCTAATGGCTACAATCACCGCAAAGAGGCTTATTTCTTCCTCTAAGAGGCTTTCTGCAATTTCATTTGCCTCTGTGAAGATGGTATCAATCACCTCGTCAGGTTCGCAGCTATAAGTATGCGTGGATTTAGGAAGTTCCTCAAGACGCACCTCTGCCCATTCCTCTAAGTAAAACACATCAATACCCTTTGCCTCTAAATTTTTAAGCAAAGACAAATCGCGGTTGAGCATTGCTTTAAGCAAGTGCGCTCCTGAATAGTGAGCGTGGATATGCTCCTTGCCTATCTTTTGGGCTATTTGAAGGGCTTTTTGGACTTCCTGAGTGTAGGGTTTTTGTTGCATAGGATTCTAAAATCTTTTACTTTTTAATAACGAAAAATGTCAATGTGTTTAATAGTAGTACCCCGATAAAATCAGTGTAACTAAAAATCATTATCTGTTTGTGTGAATTACACAATACATCTCCATCTCCCTCTTCATAGGTAGTTGTCAGCAATAAGTAATAGCATATAGTTATCAGTGTAATAAGATTGATTATCAGTAATATTATACCTATGGTATTACTTTTTGCTATATATTTTTGTAGTATTATAATTACATTCATTAACAAATAAGCTGCAATAGGTATAACAATCGTATTATGAAAGTCTGTACTATCAAAAACTGTTGGTTTAATATACATTATAACTACAAAACTCAAACTTATATAAGCAAAAACACTTAATATCGCTAATAAATATTGAATAAATTTACTATCTTTATTAAAAAATCTACGATAGAATAGATAAAACAACTGTACTAATGGAATGAGTATGCTAATTCCAATGCTGAAAAATAGTATTCTATCCATTGTCTTAATTATCTTAGATTTTATTTAAGCTAAAATCTATCACTCTTTTACCCAAATCCCCCATTTCTTAATCTTGTAATAGATATAGATATGTTGAATACAATTTTTAGTGTCTTTTTGTAGGCGCATTGTGGAGATTTTAATCTTTTTACCTGCAATATCCCTACAAAGCTGTTCAAAGGGTACGAGTTTTTGGTCGTTTACTACCACAGGAGTGCTAAAATTACCACAGAGATACTCTTTAAAATCGTCTTTGGTCTTAGATTGTGCGGCTACTTGACCCAGTAAAAGTTGGAACTGTTCTACTGAGATATCTGGTGCTTTTTTAGGGGAAGGAATGCTGTCTTTCTCCTTTTGGGGTGCAGGGGTTACAGGTAGGTGTCCAATAAAATCTACCAAAGGGTCTTTTTGAACCTTGCCACGAGGCAACTCAAAGTCGGAATGAGGTTTTTCAAATTCGTAAGAGGATACATCGCTTTTCTTTTTAGCAGCAATATGTTTAGGGGCA
>ERZ772807.1914-NODE-1914-length-11209-cov-6.107136_pt1 | contig 11209 bp, 7 predicted proteins | sample MGYA00511472_ERZ772807 | MGnify/ENA primary metagenome ERZ772807 (study PRJEB29015, sample SAMEA2737947) | human oral metagenome | biome: human oral; feature: human-associated habitat; material: dental | place: China | collected 2039 ...
CGGTCGACGCCATGTTCCCCTCGGGTCGCACGGCCCGGCCACAGGATCCGGCCCGCCTCATCTGCTGGCTGCTCACCGATGACGCCTCCTGGGTGACCGGCCAGGTCATCAGCGCCGAGGGCGGTTTCCGTCGCTGATGGCGGCAGCCGGCCCGGGCGCGGCGACCGAGCCGCGGTCGATCAGCGCCGCGCCCATGGTGAGGCGCTCGGGGGCCGCCCGCGGCTCGGCCAGTCGCCGCAGGAGCAGCTCGCCGGCCCGGCGTCCCACAGCGGCCCGATCGACGCAGACCTCGGTCACCAGGGCTCCCCCGGGGTCCCGGGGCACGGCCAGCCCGAGTGTGACGACCGACAGGTCCCCGGGCACATCCACGCCGTACGACCAGGCCGCGGCCAGGAGGCCCTCCAGGGCCACGGGGTTGCTCGACACCACGGCCGTGCAGCCGTCGCCGAGACGTCCATCCCTCAGCATGGCGGCCCCGGCGATGGCGTTGTCCTCCACCGGACGGCGCAGCACCTCGACACCGCGGGCGCGCGCGACCCCGCTCATGGCCCGGGACTGGGCGCGGTAGACGTTGGCGAGGTCGCGAGTGGTGCGACGGGCCAGGTACAGCACGCGTCGATGCCCCAGCGCCGTCAGGTGGGAGACGGCCAGGTCCACCATCTGCTCGAAGTCCGCGTCCACCCCGTCGCCCCCGGCGGCGCCCGAGGCGCCGATGAGCACCACCGGGACCTCATCGCGCAGGAACCGCTCCCGCTCGTCGCCGGGCGTGACGTCCATGAGCACGGCCGCGTCCAGCGCCCGGGAGTGCACCAGCGCACGCAGGTCCTCGCGAGTATCGCGCGCCCGCACCAGGGGGGTGAAGACCCGGATCCCCTCGGTCTCCAGACGCGCCCTGAGGCCTCCGACGTAGCCCGAGTCATCGACGTCGATGGCTCTGGGCTGCATGCGGAACAGCACGCCCACGCTGCGCACGGAACGGGCCGCGAGCACCGAGGCATGACTGTTGGGGTGGTAGCCCAGCTGCTGGACGGCGCGAAGCACCCGTTCCCGGGTGCGCTCGCTGGTCGCGCGCTTCCCGGTGAGCACGTAGGTGACGGTCGACGGGGAGACGCCGGCCAGTCGAGCGACGTCAGCTCGCGTGGCCGGCATGCCGGCTCCCCCGTCGGCGCTCCGATCCCGAGCGGCGGAAGCCGTCGGGGGCGCACTGGCCGGCGCGCCCCCGACGGATCTCACTGCTTGATGCCACCGGCGGCCAGACCGGCGACGATGCGGCGCTGGAAGAACAGCACCATGACGACCAGCGGCAGGGTCATGACGACGCCCGCCGCCATCTGGGAGCCGAAGGGCGTGTTGAACTGCGAGGCGCCGGTGAACTTCGACAGCAGCACGGTGGCGGGCTGCATGACGGGGTTGTTGATCATCGTGACGGCGACGAGGAACTCGTTCCAGGCGCCGATGAAGATGATGATCGCCGTGGTGAAGATGCCGGGCGCGGCGATCGGGAGGATGACCTTGCGGAAGGCCTGACCCGGGGTGCAGCCATCGACCATGGCCGACTGCTCGAGCTCCTGAGGCATCTGCCGGAAGAAGCTGGTCAGGTTCCACACCGCCAGTGGCAGGGAGAAGGACAGGTCGGGGATGATCATCGCCTGGTAGGTGTTGATCCATCCCCAGTCGGAGAAGTTCTTCAGCAGCGGCACGATGATCGCCACGAGCGGGAACATCGAGGTGGCCAGCACGACGAGCAGCAGGAGGCCCTTGCCGCGGAAGTCGAGCCGGGCCAGCGCGTAGGAGGCGAAGGTCGCGACCGCCAGCGCCACGATCGTGACGACGATCGACACGATGAGGGAGTTGACCAGCCCCTGGCCGAAGTTGTTCTTGGAGGAGAACACCGCCTCGTAGTTCTCCAGGGAGGGGTGGCGCGGCCACCAGCTGTTCTCGAAGATCTCGCTGTCCGTCCGCAGGGACGACACGACCATCCAGTAGAAGGGCGCCAGGCAGTAGATGACGATGAAGCCGATGCCGACGGTGGACCAGATCCCGGCCCACGAGGTCTTCTTCCTGTTCTGCGCGACGCCCTGCGCCGCTGGGGACGAGGTGGTGGCGGTTGCGGTGCTCATGCCTGGCTCCTGACGCCGGAGGAGGGGGTGGAGGGAGTGGACTGGGCGGACTCAGGGACGGCCCCCGACGTCGGACGCCGCTTGGGCAGGAAGACGGAGGCCGGCAGTTTACCACCCCTCCTCCTCTTCCTCTCCACGCTCGCCCCGAGGTCGGCGCCGGTGATCCTGACGAAGGCGAAGGCGAAGATGAAGACGTACAGGAACAGGATGAGGGCGTACGCGGCCGCGGATCCGTACCGGAGGTTGGAGGCCTCGTCCTGGACGAGCATGGAGATCGTCTCGACCGAGCTCTTGCGCGCGCCGATGAGGATGTAGGGCAGGTCGAACATGCGCAGGGCGTCGAGGGCGCGGAAGAGGACGGCGACGGCGAGCGCGGGCTTGACCAGCGGGAGGGTGATACTGGTGAAGCGCCTCCAGGCGTTCGCCCCGTCGATCTTGGCGGCCTCGTACACCTCGTCCGGGATGACCTGGAGCCCGGCGAGGGTGAGCAGCCCGATGTAGGGGGCCGTCTTCCACACGTCGGCGATGATGATCGCAGCCTTGGCCGAGGCGTTTCCCGAGGCCCACATGATGTGCTGGCCGAGGACCACGTTGGCGATGCCGTCCTGGTTGAAGATCCATCCCCACAGGATGGCGGAGACGGCGGTGGGGATGGCCCACGGCACCAGGATGGCGGCGCGCACGAAGCCGCGGCCCCGCATCGCCTTGTGCATGATGAGCGCCATGGCGATGCCCAGAACCGTCTCCAGGACGACGGTGACGACGCCGAAGAGCGTCGTGTTCCAGGCGGCGGTCCAGAACCGCTCGCCCGCGGAGGTGACGATGTCGGTGTAGTTCTTCAGACCGACGAAGGGGGCGACCTTGGAGACGAATCCGGTCTCCTTGTCCAGGCCCGCCTTGCCGTACAGCGACTGCTGCAGGGACTGGAGAACGGGGATGATGATGACGACCGTCAGGACGAGGACGGTGGGGGAGATGAGTAGCCACGCGAGGCGCGATTGCGCCCTGCTGGACTTGGACCGGCGGTTGACGGCCGCCGGCGAGGACGACGACGTTGTGCTCATGAGTGCTTCTCTCGTGCCAGTGCTCTTGACCAGGGCTTCGACGCGCCCTCACCGGTGGCGCCGCCTCTTTCAAAGCGGCGCCACCGGTGAGGGTCGGGCGCTCAGGCCTGGAGCTTCTTCAGGGCCTCCTCGAGGCCGGTGATGGCCTGCTCGGCCGTGGTCTGCTGCTGGATCGCCGGGAAGACGGCGTCCTGGATCGCCGCCGTCACGTCCCCGTAGGCCACGGCCTTGGGACGGGCCTCGGCGGCGTCGAGGGAGGCGCGCAGAGTCGGCAGGTAGGGGTACTTCTGAAGCATCTCGGAGTCCTCGTACAGGGAGCCGAGGATGGGCGCGTTCGACTGCTTATCGAGCATGTACTGCTCGGACTCCTTGGTGGTCCACCACTGGATGAACTTCAGAGCGGTCGCCTTGTTCTTCGAGAAGGCCGAGACGCCGCAGTAGTGCCCGCCCAGGGTGGGCACGAAGCTCTTGCCGTCGATGCTGGGCAGGGCGGCCACGTCGAACTTGTCCGCGCCGAGGTTCTGGAGGTCGTCGGCGTACTGGAAGGGCCACTGGCGCTGGAAGACCAGATTCCCTCCCTCGAAAGCATTACGGCTGTTCTCCTCCGTCCACTCTCTGGCCTCGGGAGGGATGTAACCGTCCTTGAAGCCGTCCATGAGGTTCTGCAGGCCCTTGATGGACTCCGGTGAGTTGACGACGACCTGGCCCTCCTCGTCCAAGAAGTCACCACCGGCGGTGTGGATGAACTCCGCGGCGCAGCACGTCAGCCCCTCGTACTTGGAGAGCTGCCCGCCGAAGCCGCCGATGTCCTCATGCCCGGGCAGCGCGCGCACGGCGTCGACGGCGGACTTGATCCCGTCCCAGGTGGTGGGCACCTCCACGCCGGCCTCGGCGAGGAGATCCTTGCGGTAGTACATGAGCGGGGCGTCGGTCACGTAGGGCATGGCGAAGAGCTTGTCCCGGTAGCAACCGGCGTCCCAGACCGACTGAACGATGTCGTCGTTCCTGAGATCGTCCATGGGCAGCTCGAGGATCCACTGGTTGGCGGCGAACTCGGCGACCCACACGACGTCCACGGAGATGACGTCGTAGGCGTCGGACTGGGTCTGGGCGTTGTTGATGAGGGACTGACGCTGCTGATCCGCTTCTTTGGGCAACTCGATGAGCGTGACCTGCTCATCCGGGTTCTGCTCGTTCCACTCATCGAGGTGGGCCTGCACCATGCCCCCGGAGAAGTCCTTGCCCTGAACCCAGGTGATCGGGCCCGTGCCGGAGAAGTCGGCGGTCGCGCCGCCTCCACCGGAGTCGCCTTTGGAGCAGGCGGCCGCAGCACCGAGGGCCGCGACGAGGGCGGAGCCCTGGATGAACCGACGCCGTGGGAGCGAGGTAGCCATCTGTAGTTTCCTCCTTGAAACGCCATGACAGGGCATGGCGGACGTGTCGTGGGAAGATCCGTTGTCGACGCGCGTCGACAACGTGGCGTGGGCAACGCTAGGACGCAACCCGCCCGGCCGATGCCCGAACGGCTGGACCGTTATCAATTCGTTATCTTCTGCTCCATCATTCCCCGACCATCCGCTCCGGACTCCGCTCGCCCGCTCCGAGGGCCCCACCCCGCCGAGATCGGTCGAGTTCCGCACCGAGATCGGTTCAGTTCCGGCGCGAGATCGGTTCAGTTCCGCACCGAGATCGGTTCCGAGCGGCGGAGCCGGCGCACCGATCCCGTTCCGGGGAGCTCCGCGGCTCCCATCCGCCCGCGCCCCCGAACCAACCGTTTGGCAGAATGGGCGGAGCGCAGTGGACCGGCCCCGCCGACGAGGCCGTCGTCCCGCGCTCCGAGGAGAGTCGATGAGCACCGCAGTATCCGAGCCCGATCCGCCGGCGGACTCGATCGCCCCGCAGGGCGCCGCGTCCGGCACCGCCCCGATCGAGACCATGACCTTCCGGCCCGATCGCCGGTTCTGGGTCATCTACGTGTGCCTCATGATGGTCATATTCCTCACGGCCATGTACCACACGGTCGTCGCCACCGCGCTGCCCGTGATCATCGGTGACCTCGGTGGGGTGTCCCGCATGTCCTGGGCGATCACCTTCTACACCATCGCCCAGACTCTGGCCATGCCCGTCACCGGCAAGCTCGGCGACGTCATCGGCCGCAAACACCTGTACCTGACCGGCATCATCCTGTTCATCGGCGGCTCGGCGCTGTGCGGCTTCGCGCCGTCCATGCTGCTCTTCACGGCCGCGCGCTTCCTCCAGGGCCTGGGGGGCGGCGCTCTCATGATCTCCTCCCAGGCGATCACCGGCGACCTCATCCCGCCGCGCGTGCGCGGCACCTACATGGCGCCCATGGGAGCCATGTTCGGCATCGCCGCGATCCTCGGCCCGCTGCTGGGCGGCTGGCTCACCGACTCCTTCGGCTGGCGGTGGATCTTCTGGTTCTTCCTGCCCTTCGGGGTGTTCGCCTGGGTCGCCGTCGCCATCGCCCTGCGCTCTCCCCGACGAACCCGCGCCTTCACCATCGACTGGGCGGGGCTGGCGCTCAGCGCCGCCGGCTCGACCGGCGTCGTGCTGATCGCCACCTGGGGCGGCACGACCCACGCCTGGTCCAGCCCGGTCATCATCGGCCTGGAGATCCTCACCGCCGTCTCCTGGACGCTCCTGGTCCCGGTCGAGCGACGCGCCTCCGACCCCGTCCTGCCCCCGCGGATCCTCACCAACCACACCTTCGTGGTCGCCACCGTCGTGGCGGTGCTCATGTGCGCCTGCCTGTTCGGCATCAACGGCTACCTGCCGACCTATCTGCAGATGGTCTACGGGGTCTCGGCCACGGCGTCCGGCCTGCTGCTCGTGCCCGGCAGCGTCGGCATGTTCATCGGCGCCACGATCTCGGGCACCCTGGTCACCCGCACCGGGCGCTACAAGGCCTTCCCGATCCTCGGCTCGCTGCTCGGCGCGGCCGGAATGGTCGTCCTCGGCTCCGTGCCGCCCGCAGCGCCGGTGTGGTGGATCGGCGTGGGCATGTTCGTCCTCCAGCTCGGCATCGGGATGTTCCTCCAGCTGAGCGTCCTGATCATCCAGAACGCCCTGCCCGCCTCCATGCTCGGCACCGCCACCAGCACGAACAACTTCTTCCGCGAGATCGGCGTCTCACTGGGCAACTCGATCATCGGGGTCCTGTTCACCCACCGGCTGACGACGTCCCTGACGCTCATCGGCTTCGACCAGGGCAGCGTGTCCACGGTGACCCCCGACTCGGTGCGGGCGCTGGATGCGACCACGGCCGACGCCGTGCACCTGGCCTACGCGGACGCCCTGGCGCCGGTCCTGCTGGGGCTGGCCCCGGTCCTGCTCGTGGCCGCCGGTATCAGCAGCCTGTTCCGCCCCCTGCCGCTGTCGACCAGGACCGGGCTGGAGCAGATCGAGGAGGAGCTGGCCGCGACCGACCCCCTGGTCGCCGACCGCTCGGACGATTAGGCTGACGGGCGACACCGCCGCACGCTTCGAGGAAGAGGCAGGACATGACCATCAGCGAGGTCGCCCAGGGATTCACCAGCGCCGATGCCGACGACGACCGATGGGTCGATCCCCGTCTGGTCCGCGCGGCCGCCGGAGCGGCCGCCCGCGGCACGGTCCTGCTCACCAACGACGGCGTTCTGCCGCTGGCCCCGCAGGCCCGGGTCGCCGTCTTCGGGCGCGTCCAGATCGACTGGTTCGCCGTCGGGTACGGCTCGGGCGGCGATGTCAACGCCCCCTACACGACCAACCTGCTCGACTCGCTCGTCGAGGCGGGCGTCGCCGTCGATGCCGAGCTGGCGAGGACCTACCGCGACTGGTGCGCCGCCCAGGCCGTCCCGACTCCCCAGTGGGGCGACTGGCCGCGCTTCCACCCCGAGATGGAGCTGGACGACGAGACCGTGGAGGCCGCCGCGACCCGCGCCGAGATCGCCGTCGTCGTCATCGGCCGAGCGGCCGGCGAGGACAGGGAGAACGTGCTGGAGCCCGGCTCCTACTACCTCACCGAGACCGAACGGCGGCTGCTGGAGCAGGTGACCTCCCGCTTCGAGCGCACCATCGTCGTCGTCGACTCCGGCAACGTCATGGACCTGTCCTGGGCCGAGGGGCCGGGCGTGAGCGCGCTCCTGCTCGCCTGGCCGGGCGGGATGGAGGGCGCTCGCGCCGTCGCCGAGGTGCTGCGGGGCGCCGTCGAGCCCGGCGGGCGCCTGACGGACACCATCGCCCGCCGTTACGAGGACTACCCCTCCGCGGCGAACTTCGGGGACCCCGACGCCAACGACTACGCCGAGGACGTCTTCGTCGGCTACCGCTACTTCGAGACCTTCGCCCCGCAAGCCGTTCAGTTCCCCTTCGGCCACGGCCTGGGCTACACGACCTTCACGGTCGCGCCCGGCGGCGCCGTCCGCGACGGCGGCGCCGTCCGCCGCCGCTGTCGCGTCCGCCGCCCCGCCCGCCCCCGAGGCGCCGTCCGTCGGCGACGACCCGGTGCAGGAGGGATGGAAGGGCTGGAAGAGACGGACCCCGGAGGCCGAGAGCCGCAAGGGCTCAGCCCCCGGCAAGAGCGCGCGCCGCCGCTGGCCGATCTGGGTCGCAGCCGCGGCGCTGCTGTTCGTCTGCGCACTGGCCGGCGGCGGCTACGCCTACGCCTCCCACTACGCCACCCTCGCCGTCCCGGGCACCACCGTCGCCGGGGTCGACGTGGCCGGCATGAGCCGGGAGCAGATCGTCTCCCTCGTCCAGAAGCGCGCCGCGGCCGCCACGGTCACCATCAACGGCGACGTCAGCGCCACGGCCACCCTGGCCGATCTGGGCACCACCGTCGACGCCGAGGCCACGGCGGACGCCGCCATGACCGCCTCGGCCGACGTCGTCGACCGCTTCAAGGCCCTCGTGACGCAGCACAGCATCTCCGTCGTCATCACCAGCGACCAGGCCACCGCCGAGACCTACACCATGGGTCTGATCCCCGACGATCAGGCGAAGGCGACCGACGCCGCCGTCGTCCTGGCCGACGACGGCGCCTCCTTCACCACCACCCCCGGCTCCGAGGGCGTCAGCCTCGACACCGCCGCGGCCGCCGCCGCGGCCACACAGGCCGCCACCTCCCTTCAGCCCCAGAGCATCACGCTGAACTACATGACGCAGCCGCCCACGGTCTCCGAAGACCAGGCCCGGACCGTCGCCGACCAGGCCAACCGCTGGGTCGAGCAGGACGTCACGATCAAGGCTCCCGACGGCAAGGACTCCTTCACCGCCGACGCCGCCACCAAGGCCTCCTGGATCACGGTGACCAGCACTCAGGGCACCGTCCCCACGCTCTCGGTGGACTCCGCCAAGGTCTCCGCCTGGGTCCAGGCCCAGAGCGAGGAGGTCGCCGAGGAGCCCGTCAACGGCGAGCGCAACGTCAACTCCAGCGGCGCCGTCGTGGGCATCAAGGTCGAGGCGGTCAACGGCACGAAGGTCACCAATGTGGACGCCCTGACCACCGCGATCACCCAGGCGCTGGGCTCGGGCACCCCCTACTCGGGAACCTTCGAGACCGAGGTCATCGAGGCCACCTGGAAGGACAAGACCATTGCGGATGGGGCGGAGAACCTCATCTACCAGGCGGCCCCCGGGGAGAAGTGGATCGACATCAACCTGTCCAACAAGACCGTCACCGCCTACGAGGGCGCCACGGTCGTCCACGGCCCGGTCAGCATCGTCGACGGCGCCCCGGCGACGCCGACCGTCACGGGCACCTACCACATCTACCTCAAGCACCGCGTGCAGACGATGCAGGGGGAGAACGCCGACGGCTCCACCTACGTGACCGAGGACGTGCCCTGGGTGTCCTACTTCTACTCGGGCTACGCCTTCCACGGGGCGCCGTGGCGCTCCAGCTTCGGCTACTCCGGCTCGCACGGATGCATCAATATGCCCGTCTCCGAGGCGGAGTGGATCTACAACTGGGCCGAGGAGGGCACCACCGTCGTCAGCCACTGAGCCGGTTGTCGTCGTCGGCCGTCGTTGATCGCCGACGGCGATCAACGACGAAGCGCCGCCGGCGCCGTCCTCAGCGCAGGACGGCGCCGGCGGCCAGCGCCTGCAGGCGCCGGAAGACCCCTCCCCCGCTGGCCCGCGACCCGTCGTGCTCGAACTCGCTGGTCACCCACGTGCGCAGCTCCGGGATCAGGGCCGCGGTCTCCAGGGACGTCGCCATGGGCACGTACACGTCCCGGACGTAGACGGCGGCCGCCCCCGGCACGCCGCCGTCGTGCAGCGCGGCCGGGTCGTACAGGCCCGGCCACTGCCACTGGGCGACCAGTTCCGCCACCTCCCGCCAGGGCCGCAGCGTCGCGTCCTCCTCGAAGAACTCGGTGCGCACGTGCTCGCCGGTCAGCAGCGTGGGGTCCGCCTCGAAGCAGGCGGGCCGGACCCGCTGCGCCGCCCAGCGGGTCCGGGCGCCGTCGGCCCAGCAGGACTCGTGGAGGACGGCGTACAGCGGATTGCGCCCGCCGAAGGGCAGCATCCCGCCCAGATCGCAGCGGAAGGCCCAAGAGCGCGGGTCGCGCTCCAGAAGGTGGTGGAGGGCGTCCATGCCGCCGCTCGCCCCCAGGCCGGAGCCCAGCGATCGCAGTCTCTCCGGCCCGACGACGTCGCCCGCGGCGGTGGTGAGCGCCCCGGCCGACGCCAGCTCGACCAGGGCCGCGAAGCGCGCGCGGTCGCCGGGGTAGCGGGCGTAGAACTCCTCGCTGCGCGCCCGCATGGCCTCGAACGTCAGGGCGTAGACCTCGTCGATCGAGTGGCCGACGGCGGGCAGGCCGCCGGTGAGCAGGACGCGCTCCAGGCTCTCGGGGTGCGCCGACAGGTAGCGGGTGGCGCAGAAGCCGCCGAAGGACTGCCCCAGCAGGCTCCAGCGCTCGATCCCCAGCCCCCGGCGCAGGTCCTCGCAGTCCTCGACGATCTCGTCGGCCCGCATGTGGCTGAGCAGCCGGGCCGTGCCGGCGGCGTCTCCCCCGGCGTCCGGCCGGTCGACGGGCGTGGAGGCGCCGGTGCCGCGCTGGTCGAGGAGGATGAGCCGGTAGTGCTCCAGGATCGCGCCGATCCAGCCCAGTCCCGCGTCGGCCGAGGGCCGGGGGGCCTCGCACCCGGGCCCGCCCTGGAGGAAGAGCAGCGGCGGCCTGGCGGTCGGGTCGACGGGCGCCGCGCCGCCCTCGGCCAGGGCGATCTCGCGGGCGTAGACGCTCAGGGTTTTTGAGCCGTCGGGCCGGCGGTCGCCGTCGCCGGAGCGGTCGAGGGGGACGGTCAGGTGGTGGTCGCGGGTGAGAAGACCGGCGGTGGCGGGCGACCAGGGGCCCGAGGACAGGCGGATCGAGGGCGTGCTCACGACCCAACCGTAATCGCCGCGGCCGGGTCCGTCCGCGCGAGCGCGCCGCGGACCCGAACCGGATCCGACCGGCCTCAGCGCTGGCAGGCGGCGCACCAGAACAGGCGGCGCCCCGCCGCCGTCCTCTCGCGCACGGGGGAGCCGCAGCGCAGGCAGGGGCGGCCGGTGCGGTGGTAGACGTACCAGCGCGCGGCCTCCTCGTCCCCCTCGGGCAGCGGGTCGGGGACGTCGGCGGCCTCGACGGTGGTGATGAAGCCCGTGGCCACGCCGTACTCCATGAGCGGGACCAGGTCGTGCCACAGGGAGCGCACCCGGTCCTCGGACAGGCGGCTGCCCGCCCGGAAGGGGCTCACCCCGCAGCGCAGGAGCGTCTCGGCGCGGAAGATATTGCCCACCCCGGAGATGACCGACTGGTCCAGCAGCACCTTCTTAATGCCGCTGGAGGTGCGCAGGAACTTGCGGCGCACCGCCGCGGGGTCGAAGAATTCGTCCAGCGGGTCGCGGGCAATGTGCTTGACCGCTTCAGGTACCAGAAAACGTTCGGGTACTTCGCTCTGCCCCATTTCATCGGGCGCTACTTCATTCGCTGCAACCGCCGCGGGGATATCCGGCACGAGCGGGCTGAGGAACATGCCGCC